>Ga0182027_10011197_pt1 | contig 12703 bp, 13 predicted proteins | sample 712E1DmetaG_FD_121300 | JGI IMG/M metagenome (GOLD analysis project Ga0182027, IMG submission 121300) | Permafrost microbial communities from Stordalen Mire, Sweden - 712E1D metaG (Illumina Assembly) | ecosystem: Environmental > Terrestrial > Soil > Wetlands > Permafrost | place: Sweden...
CTGGTGATGAGGCTTGCCCAGAAGCTCAAATCGGCAGACGAGATCCTCAGATATACCTTATCAAACCTAAAGGAGCTCAAGAAATTGGGCCAAATCGAAATCTAAAATTTGCCAAAGTTCAGTATCATATTGGCGCATCACTTTAGAAAGACTGGTTTCTCCTGCTTATATAATTATGCCGAAAAATTAATGTTAGAATAAATTTGACCACTAAAGGCTTTTATTGACATTTAAGATATTATAAATTAGCGGTTTTTCTTACTGCTTAGAGCTGTTGTATTTACAACGGCTTATAGACGCAATGAATGACTCAGTTATTTTTGAAAGTCAAGTTGGACAGGGTACCACATTCATATTAAAAATACGAATAAGCAAGCAAAAAGCAATTTTTAATTGTTAAAAGGCACCGCAATCTAAAAAAAGGAGTATGCATGAAACTTCGCCATTAGAACGTTTCATTAGGAGAAATTAATTCTTGACCGTTTACTTATCCAGCATAGTTGGGAACGCAAGCATCAGTGTGTACTCGCTGGCAACTGAAAACATAGTGATAATTCCGAGAATGGTTCCCAAAGAAAAAGCTCAAGAGTTCGCCGATTGGCTAAAAACCAAACTTGTCTACACATCCATTGGCGGCTCAGTCCTTGCAGGTGCATTGGCATGCGCAAACTCGAACGGAATGCTGCTTCCAAACTATGTCCGCGAAGAAGAACTAACACAAATAAAAGCTGCTTTTGAGGGAAATCTCACAATTATGGAAACCAAAAAGACCGCTTACGGCAACCTAGTCCTAGCCAACGACAAGGGCGCAGTAGTTGATCCACGATTTAAAGAATCTGAAATAAAACGAATCTCCGAAGCTCTGGGAGTCGAGGCAGTGCCAACAGAAATTGCAGGCTTACCCTATGTCGGCTCCTTAGCCACTGCAACAAACAAAGGCGTACTAGCTCATCCACTACTAAAAGATGAGGAAAGAAAAATCTTAGAAACCGTTTTCAAGGTTCCAGTGGACGTGGGTACAATTAACTGTGGGGTTCCCTATGTTGGAACTGGCTTACTTGCTAATTCACATGCTGCCGTAGCTGGTTCTATGACAACTGGACCCGAGATGTTTATAATTGGGAATGCGCTGGATGTTGTGCAGGAAGACGAAAAATGAAAGCTTTCAAAGTAACCGGCGAAATCAATAAGCCAAAACTCAAAACTCCTTTCGCAAGAGAATTGTTAGCTGACAAAAGCGAGCATGCAGTGGAGAAGGTTTACGCTGAAATAGGCAGCAGGCACCGAGTAAAAAGATGCCACATTAAAATAACTAATGTTCAAGAAGTTTCTGCAGAGGAAATTGAGAACCCAATCTTAAAGAAAATTGTAAGTGGAGAATAAACACTTGGCGCAAAGAAATAAAGCAGAGGATGAACTTCGCAAACTCAGCATGGAAATGCAGTATCTAGAGCAAACTGCAGACGCCTTGCAACAACGCATCAGCATGGTCAACGCAGCTTTAACAGACTTAACTTATGCTAACCTGACTTTGGATGGAATAGAAAAAGAAAAAGAAAACGCTGAACTTTTGGTTCCCATAGGCGGAAGCGCTTACGTGAAAGTTAAACTTGCAGACTCAAACAAGGTAATTGTTGGAATGGGCGCAGGCGTATCCATAGAAAAAACCCTGCCGGAAGCAAAAACAACCCTGAAAGAACGGTTGGATGAATTGGGGAAAACCATGAACGCCGCTCAGCAACAGTTTACTCAAGTGGCTGACCGAATGAACAGTGGCAGAAGCAGGCTTGAAACTTTGCTTGCCGCAAGAGAAGGGAAACCTTGAAGCGATGTTTGAGAAGCTCAAGTCAGGTTTCAAAGGCTTAGTAAATAAAGTTACAACAACAGAACTTAAAGCTGAAAACCTAAACCCTATTTTATCAGAATTCAAAATGAGCCTAGTCGAAAACGACGTGGCTTTTCCAGTAGCAGAAAAAATAAGCAGCGACCTTGAAAAGCGCTTAGTCGGTGTCCAAGTTAAACGCTTAGATGACCGCAAAAAAATCGTTGAGGAAAACCTCAGGCAGGTTCTTTTAGAAGTCATGCTCACTAACAAAAAAATTGATCTACTCAAGATGGCGGATGAAAAACGCAAGAAGAAAGAGCCATTTACCTTAATGTTTGTAGGCATTAACGGCACAGGAAAAACCACTACAATCGCTAAGGTTGCGCAGTTTTTCCGAGATAAAGGCTACTCTGTAGTGCTTGCTGGCGCTGACACTTACCGTGCTGGCTCAATTGAGCAGTTGGAGGAGCATGGAAAACGTTTAGGTATTCGTGTCATTAAGAGCAATTATGGTGGTGACCCTGCAGCAGTAGCTTTTGACGCTGTTAGTCACGCAAAATCGCATGGAATTAACATTGTTTTAATCGATACGGCTGGTAGGATGCAGACTAATCAGAACTTGATGAATGAGCTGGTTAAAGTGAAGCGTGTTGTTGGTCCTGACTTAATTGTTTTAACCGTTGATTCACTGATTGGTAACGATGCGGTTATGCAAGCGGAAGAATTCGACAAAGCCGTCGGCGTTGACGCCACAATTTTGACAAAGGTGGATGCTGACGTGAAGGGAGGTTCAGCGTTGAGCGTAACATACGTGACTCAGAAGCCGATTTTGTTCATCGGCGTTGGACAAACCTATAAGGATTTGGAACTGTTTAACCCTGAAAAATTCGTCAGCATGGTACTACGGTAAACTACGGCTCTTCTACATCGATTAGTTCAAAGCGTATTTTACTTGGGTAAATCCAGTATGCTTTAATGAAGTCTTCAATGCTTTGGTCAACGTCTAAGGCTTCAAAAAAATTAATAAAGTCCTCGTCTACGTCTTCCAAATTTTTTGATGTGTAGACTCTCAAGTTAGCTAAATATTCCTTACCAACACTTAACTCCTGCATCGAAATCATGTCTGGCACTTCAACCGCAAATGGCAAGTTCGTTACAACGTCTAAAACAGCAACCTTGCGTCCGCTTTCATTTTTAGCTTTAACAACAACCAAGCGTTTATCAAAAACCCTGAAATTCCAATCACTTTCAATATCTAAAGAAGCCGACATAACTTTCCCAATAAACTAGACGTTCCTAGCTTAAAAAACTTAAAGAATACCCTCAGCAGTTGTCAATAGTTTCTATAGATTATTTGTGAAACTCTTAAGAACACGGTAACAACTCTATATTTTTGCCGAGAAATACGCAGAGCCAACAAAAGAACAAGAATGCTCAGCGAATCAACGTTTAACAGGTGCCAAATAACCCCAATTGGATTCCCCAATCTCTGTCCCAAACTTGTTGAACGTTCGATCCGCTCAGCAATTAGTTTTAAATCAACTGCTTAAATTTGCCCTACTAAAAACCCGGACAGCAATTTTACTTTTGATTTGGCCTAAGGTTTTGCTTGGTCTTTTCTCCATTTTGATGAGTCACGTAAATTCTGGATTGGCGAATCGTCAGCGTAACCTAAGGATGTTTGAGTTTTTTGTTTGTATTTTTTCTCTGCTTCTTTCGCCTTGCTCTCTTTGGCGCTAAGCTCAACGCTTCCCTCCAGCTTTCGTATTGTTCTGCCTAATCTACGCTGACCTTTAGTGACAACGGCTTTTCCCATTTTTTTTGCCCAATGGTAATAAAACGTTAAAGTTAAAAAACCCTTCTAACTACTAGTTTGGTAGGTGACGTTTTTTATGAAAGCAAAAGTTAGAACCATAAAGCAAAAAGTGATTATTCCAGCCTCTCCTAAAGAAGTTTACGAGGCCTATGTTGACCCGAAAAAACACGGCAAATTCACAGGCAGCAAAGCCACAGGCAAAGCAGTGGTCAGCGGCAAGTTCACGGCTTGGGACGGGTACATTTTTGGGAAATATCTTGAGCTTGACGATGGAAAACGTGTGGTTCAAGAGTGGACTTCGACCGATTTTCCAAAAGGCTCTGGTCCGTCAAGGTTAGAGTTATGTTTCAATAAGGCGCCTGAGGGAACAGAACTTGTTATGGTGCACTCGGACGTTCCAGAAGAGCAAGCAGATGAGACTGCTGAGGGCTGGATAGAGTGGTATTGGAATCCGCTTAAAAAGTATTTTAGCGATCAATCCAAACCATAATTGAGATATGCTTTGAGACTCGAGTTACGCCTGCTTTTAACCCCGATTTTTGTAACAAACTACTTTTTATAGCTTGTTTAATAATCTAAAAACGTTTGCTTTAAACAACTCGCAACTTTAGACGTCAACGTTTCTAAATTTATCGTCTCTTATTAAATTTTCATTATAGCATTTTTCGCATAAACCTTCGTTAAGATAATAGTCTTCTTCTGGAATCTCTACGCCACAATTATTACATTTTTCCAATCAATTCACCCCCAAACTTAATTTCATCTGCCTAATAGTAATAAACCCAAAAATGCTTATGAATTTACTCCTATCTGAGTAATTCGCTATATTCGACAAACCCGTTAACAAACAGAAATTGGGAAGAGATGAATTATGAGAAAAAAAGAATAATTCTAGTAGTATTCGCTGTACTAGTTATCGCAGGCGTGATTGGCCATGTACTCAGAACCATAGCCATATTTAACCAATAAACAATGTTCGTTTTTGCTCCGAAAAAATTACAAACTAGCAGAAAAGGTAGGTTAAGAATACATTTGCGAAATAGACAAAATCAAGCTCTTCAGAAAACGCAAGTAAGTATGCGGATTCATCCAGAGTATGTGGATGTATGCCGAAGAGCTGGGGATGGGAATTGAACCCATATATAACAGCTCTGCAGGCTGTCGCCTGAACCATTCGGCCACCCCAGCATCTTGAATCTAGGTTGAGTCCGACATAAAAATATTGTTAGGTCGCAGTTCTTTTTTCTCAATGAAAGTTAACGCTTGATTGCTAAACTTTGTGAATGCTAAGTTATCATATTAATATGAGCTGAAAATTTTTGTTCCCTCGCTCTTTTCAAATGCCTAGATACACTTCTTTTATATGACTATTAGATAAAAGTTCCCTACTCTTTCCTTATAAAACAATTCTTCCTTCCTATAGCTGGTAGCTTCTTTCAGCCATATTTCAATGAATGATGAATGTTTTGTTCAACCAGCAAGAAGGTGACAACTCCTCGTTAATTGTGCGTATACTGTGTACTAGCGTCGAGAAAGCCAGAGCAAATGTTACCCGCGAATGGCGTTGCTATTCCTTCGATTGATAAAATTAAAAAGTATTTCCAGTAAGTAGAAATGCTCGGTTTCGTCAAAGAAAAATGGTGACACAACAAACTTAATTATGCCTGCACTACCCAGTAATCGAGAGGTTAAATTAGGAAATGGTTACATTAAATCTTGACAAGATCTTCGACCCCCAAAATGTAGCCATCATTGGAGCCAGTGACGTTGAAGGTTCAGTTGGATATGCTCTAGTAAAAAATTTTAGTCAATTGGGTTATGGTGGCAAAGTTTACTTAGTGAATATTCGAAAGCCCGAGATTTTAGGAGTTAAAACATACAAAACAGTTGATCAGATTCCTGAACCTGTTGATTTAGCCATAATTGCTACGCCTGCCAAAACCGTTCCAGATGTTATGGAAGAATGTGGAAGGGTGCACGTGAAAGGTGTAATTATTGTTTCTGGAGGTTTCAAGGAGACAGGTCTTGCAGGTAAGGCTTTGGAAGAGAAAATTCTTGAAATAGCCAAGAAATATAGTGTTAGAGTTATTGGTCCAAACTGCATTGGTATAATCCGTCCCAGAATAAATCTAAATGCTACCTTCTTGGACAAGATGCCTAAATCAGGCAACATTGCTTTTCTATCTCAAAGCGGCGCTTTAGGCTCAGCAATCCTTGACTGGGCAATCCACGAAAACATTGGCTTCAGCAACTTTGTTTCAGTTGGCTCAATGATCGATGTGGACTTTGGCGATTTGATTGATTATTTTGGTTCTGATCCAAAAACTAAGAGTATACTCATGTTCATAGAGGGAATAACCGAAGCCCGCAAGTTCATGAGTGCCGCAAGGCACTTTGCAAGAACCAAACCCATAATCGTCGTGAAATCAGGCAAATTTGCTGAAAGCGCAAAAGCCGTTGCTTCTCATACTGGTTCACTTTCAGGAGAAGATGACGTTTATGATGCGGCATTCAAACGAGCGGGTATAGTTCGGGTTGAAGAGATAGCTGATTTGTTTAATGCTGCTGGGGTTTTAGGAACTCAGCCATTACCAAAAGGGCCAAGACTTGCTGTGATAACTAACGCTGGTGGGCCTGGGGTAATGGCTACTGACGCTTTGATTGCTCGGGGCGGCAAATTGGCTGAGCTGAGCGAGAAAACAATGGACATGCTTAACGGTGTTTTGCCTCCTTTCTGGAGCAAAGGCAATCCGATTGATGTTCTTGGAGATGCAAGAGTTGACCGTTATAAAACTGCGGTTGAAGCTTGCCTAAACGATGATACAATTGATGGAGTACTAGTTATTTTCACCAAGCAAGCAGGTTCAGAACCAGTAGAGATTGCAAAAGGCATAGTTGAACTTGTTCGCGGCAAATCCTACCAAAACAAAACAATCCTTACCTCTTTCATGGGCTTTGATGCAGTGCACGAGGCAAACAATATTTTTAACGCCAACAACATTCCAACCTACTCTACGCCTGAGCAAGCAATCAAAACATACATGTACATGTACAATTACCAGCGAAATCTTGAGCTTCTTTACGAAACTCCTGAAGAGTTACCGGTCGATGCTTCACCACCCAAACGCCCTATCATGGCTATACTAAGAAATGCCTCGTTTGAAAACCGTGAAGAATTAACGGAAAGTGAAGCACAAAAAGTACTCAAATACTACAATTTTCCAGTTTTAAAAACTGTCGTTGCCCACAATGTTGACGAAGCGGTTACGTTGGCACAAGAAATTGGCTTCCCTGTAGCTTTAAAAATTCTTTCACCCCAAATTGTCCACAAAAGTGAAGCAGGCGGAGTTATCTTAAACGTAAATTCGCCAAGCGCGGTACGTGAAGCCTTTGAATTATTAATTCAAAGAGCAAAAACCTACAATTCGAATGCCCAAATAAACGGCGTTATAGTCCAACCTATGATTGAGAAAAATGGCTATGAATTAATAATCGGCGGAAAAACCGATCCTGTCTTTGGACCAGTGATACGGTTCGGAATGGGTGGCGTAGGTGTGGAACTCTACAAGGACTATTCCATCGGGCTTCCACCATTAAATACAACACTTTTACGTCGCATGATGGAGGAAACAAAGGTTTACCAGCTTCTGAAAGGATATCGTAATACGCCGCCTGTTGATCTTAAACGGCTTGAGGAAACAGTGCTACTCTTTTCTCAGCTGCTCATTGATTTTCCGCAGATAAAAGAAATCGGCATCAATCCGCTATTGGTGAATGAGAAAGACGCCTGCATCCTTGACGCAACAATAGCAATCGACAAAAACAAGGTTTGCAAGAAATTTGAATCTCACGCACATATGGTGATTAGTCCTTATCCCAAAAAATACGAGATGCTTTGGTCTCTTAAAAACGGTCAAGAAGTGCTACTGCGACCTATAAAACCTGAAGACGAGCCTATGTGGCTTGAGATGTTCCAAAGCTTCTCTGAGGAAGCTATCCGCTACCGGTTCTTCCAGATACTCAAAGATACACCACATGAAGTCCGAGTACGCTACTGCAACATTGATTACGACCGAGAAATAGCCATTATCGCAGAATTAGCCGAAAATGGACGAAAAAAAATACTGGGAGTAACACGCCTAAGCATGGAATCAGATGGAAAAAGCGGTGAAATGGCTTTCATCGTAACTGACTACTGGCAGGGCCTAGGCTTAGGCACCAAAATGGTTGATTACGTGCTTGACATAGCCAAAGAAAAAGGCGTCGAAAACGTCTATGCGATAATGTTACGCGATAATTATCGAGCTTTAAGCCTTACAAAGAAAATGGGTTTCAACCTTGAATACTTAAACGACGAAACAGTAAAAGGCGTTTTAGACCTCAAAAATATAGATGTGGATGGTCGATGTCTCCGACCGAAGATTTCGCCGAAAGTTGCAGCAGAAAAAATACGGGTGGAACAAGATTCGGAAGAAAACAAAAGTGAAGCCAAAGAACATCCAAAGGTAGGTTCGGCCTAACTTTTTACAAATCGGTAAAGTTTTCTTTTGATACTGTATGCATTCTTTATGTTTATTCCATTTGCTTAATGTAAGCGATTTTGTTGCTAAAAATGCACAAATGGACCAATAAACTGGTCTTAAAATAGAAAAGGAATGAGCAAACACCTATTTTCTCCAATCACTAACGATTTACTGGTTCATTGTTGAAAAGCTGGTTTTATATTGGTTATTTGTTAAGATTTGTTTGAATTGACCCTCTACACTTTTATACTAGGACTGTCAGAAGTGCTTCCGATTACCGATGATTCCCCATAACTTAAAAGGAGGATCAAATAGTTGTCCGAGATAGATAATAGACGTTTATTGCTAGAAAAAGTTTTGAAAGAACATAATTTTCAAGAAAGTGCTCTTCTAGAAATACTGCATCGTGCCCAAGAAATTTACGGTTATTTAGATAAAGATTTACTTATGGATATTTCTGGGTCGCTTAACATCCCTCCGAGCCACGTTTACGGCGTAGCAACTTTCTACAGCTTCTTCAAATTTAAACAACCAGGTCAACACATAGTGACAGGTTGCTTAGGAACTGCCTGCTACGTGAGAGAAGTTGAACAAATCTTGGAGGCAGTGGAAAAAGAATTTAATGTTAAACGTGGAGGGTCCACTTCTGATGGGAAACTTTCCCTGCTTATTACACGTTGCATCGGTGCATGCGCTATGGCACCTAACATTGTGGTTGATGACGATGTTATAGGTAAAGCCACAAAAGAAATAGTTATTGCAAAAATAAAGGACGTGCTTGGAGGAATTAAAGCTGAAAGTAGCTGATATTCAAAAAATAACTGAGCAAGAACTTGATTTCCAAAGAGCTTACAAATACCGCATTAATGTTTGCTGTTCAAGCGGCTGTGTTCCTTTCGGAGCCCTCAAAGTACTAAAAGCATTCGAAGAAGCAGTAAAAGAACTAGGCGTTGATAAGGAATGCAAAGTTGCACGTACAGGCTGTATCGGCACATGCTCTGTCGGTCCAGCAGTACTGATTGAACCGGGAGACTACCTTTACCAAAACGTTACTCCAGAAACAGTAAAACAAATAGTTCGTGACCACATAGTTCTTGATTTACCAGTTAAAGACATGCTATACAAAAATGAAGCATACTTCAAAAAGCAACATCGGCTTGTTTTACGGAATGCTGGAAAAATTGACCCTTTAAGAATTCAAGATTATATTTCTGCAGGCGGTTACTCTGCAATTGCTAAATGTTTAACATCCATGACTCCGCAAGCCGTAATTGCCGAAGTTATGGCCAGTGGTCTTAGAGGTCGAGGCGGCGCAGGTTTCCCAACAGGGCAAAAATGGACCTTAGTAGCAAGGGCACAGAACACTCCCAAATACATAGTTGCCAATCTAGACGAAGGAGACCCAGGTGTCTTCGCAAACAGAACCCTGGCTGAAGCTGACCCGCACGCCATTCTTGAAGGCATGCTCATTGCCGCTTATGCGATTGGTGCAGAAAAAGGTTACATTTACATTAGATCCGAATATCCATTAGCTATTCAAACGTTAGTGAAAGCAATAGCTCAAGCAAAAGCAATGTCACTACTCGGCGATAATATTTTAGAGACATCGTTCAAGTTTGACCTTGAACTACGATTCGGTGCAGGCGCATTCGTAGCTGGAGAAGAAACAGCTATCCTTGCCTCAGTGGAAGGTCGCAGAGCGATGCCTCGTCCACGTCCACCATACCCAGCGAATTCTGGTTTATGGCAGAAGCCGACGCTTATACAGAACGTTGAAACCTTTGCAAACACACCGCTTATCATACAAAACGGTGGCTTATGGTTCTCAAAGACAGGCACGCCAAAATGCAGTGGAACCAAATGCTTCTCATTAACGGGCAAAGTTAACAACCCAGGCTTAATTGAAGTGCCAATGGGAATCACATTAAGAGAAGTAGTTTTCGACATCGGCGGCGGCGTTCCAGAAGGAAGAAAATTCAAAGCAGTCCTTGTAGGCGGTCCCTCAGGCGGCTGTCTACCTGAAACATTGCTAGAACTTCCAATTGACTACGAATCATTGACAAAAGTTGGAGCAATCATGGGGTCCGGCGGTATAGTAGTACTTGACGATGAATCATGCATGGTTGACACTGCAAGATTCTTCACAGAATTCTGTGTAGATGAATCATGCGGCAAATGCACACCATGCAGAGCAGGCTTAGCCCGAATCAAAGAAATATATGACCAAATTACCACTGGCAACGGAAAAATGGAAGACATTGCCACTCTTGAGAAATCCGGCGTTTTCATACGAGACGCAAGCCTTTGCGGTCTTGGACAAACAGCGCCAAACCCAGTTATAACCACACTTCGGTACTTCAAAGATGAATACATTAAACATATCGTCGATAAGAAATGCGAAGCAGGTAAATGCTTCAAAAAGAAAGAGGAGGAAGAATAAGCATGAGCGTTTCCATTGTTAAACTCAAAATTGACGGCGTTGAAGTTTCCGTTCCTGAAGGCACCACCATTCTGAAAGCTGCTAAAGATAACGGTATTATAATTCCAACATTATGCTCGCTCGAAGGTTTAACCCCTTATGGCGGTTGCCGTCTTTGCCTTGTTGAAGTTAGCGGTTCACCAAAACTTTTTTCCGCCTGCACAACACCCGTGGGTCCAAATATGGAAATTACAACTAATTCAGCCAAACTCAAAGATTGCCGCAAGATGGCTGTGCAAATGCTTCTCTCCGAGAGAACTCATATATGCTCAGTCTGCGTAGCCAACGACCACTGCGAACTGCAAGCCTTGGCAAAGGAGCTTGGAGTTGACCATGTAATGTTTGAGCGAAACTGGACACGTGACCCAGTTGATTCCACTCATGACTTCTTAGTTATTGACCGAAACCGATGCATTTTGTGCACTAGGTGTATACGTGTCTGTGACCAAATTGAAGGTGTCCACACTCTTGACCTCAAACTGAGAGGAAAAGATACTCAGGTAATCATGGATCTTGATGAGGACTGGGTTAATTCTTGCTCTTGCACTTCATGCCGCAAATGCGCAAAAGTTTGCCCTGTAGGAGCCATATACATTGAAGCAGAACCAATTGACCATACCAAGCGTAAAGATATTGCCGAGTTCATCTTGGCAAGGAGGAACCGCAAATGACCACAACAGGAAAAGTTAGAGTCGCCACCGTTTGGCTTAGCGGCTGCGCAGGCTGCCACATGTCATTCTTAGACCAAGATGAGCGGCTTGTTGATTTAGCCCAGAAAATACAGTTAGTTTACAGCCCAATCGCTGATGTAAAGGAATTTCCAGAAAACGTTGACGTAACACTTATCGAAGGCGCAATAGCAAACGAAGAGCAACTGCACATGCTCCAGAAGGTAAGAACTCGAACAAAAGTTCTAATTGCACTTGGTGATTGCGCCGTAACAGGAAACGTTACAGCATTGAGAAATTCATGGCGCCATAGTGACCAAGCAGTACTGGAACGAGCATACAAGGAAAAGTCTGATTTGAACGCTGCAATCCCAACGGATGTACCTAAACTTTTGATTAAAGCTCGCCCACTTCACGAAGCTGTTAAAGTTGACTTTTTCATTCCAGGGTGCCCGCCATCTGCAGACCTGATTAACTACGTGTTAACTGAGTTATTGGCTGGTCGAACACCTACCATGGAGGGTAAAACAAAATATGGTTAAAACAGAAGAAAACAGTAAAAAAATCGTAATCAGCCCTATTACAAGAATAGAAGGACACGCTCAAGTAAGCATCTTCCTAAACGACGACGATTCAGTAAAAGACGCCCGATTCCAAGTAGTTGACTTTAGAGGCTTTGAAAAATTCACTGAAGGACGACCATTCTACGAGATGCCCAGTATAACGTCTAGAGCCTGCGGAATCTGCCCAGTAAGCCACCTGCTAGCATCAGCTAAAGCATGCGACGCAATCGTCGGAGTTAGCCCACCACAAACCGCCATAAAGCTACGCCGTTTAATGCATATGGGTCAAATGATTCAGTCGCATGCATTAAACTTCTATTATCTCTGCGCTCCAGACTTACTCCTAGGCATGGACTCAGATCCTGCAACAAGAAACATTTTCGGTCTAATAGAAAAACAGCCTGCACTCGCATTGCAAGGTGTTAAGCTTCGAAAATTCGGTCAAGAATTAATCGAGAAAATCGCTGGCAAAAGAATACACTCAAGCGAATGGATTCTTCCAGGAGGAGCCAAATGGCCACTAACCAAGGAAAGAGCAGATTACCTGAGAGCTAACCTGCCTGAAGCATTAGACATCGCACTAAAAACATTAGCCTTGTACAAGAAATGGTTAGAAAACTTTGATGAAGAAGTAGAAAACTTCGGAAACTTCCCAACTTACTACATGGGTTTGGTGACTCCTAACGGCGGACTTGAACATTATGACGGCAAAATCCGAATAATGGACAAGAATGGCAAGGTAGTGGCGGAATGCGTTGACCCTGCAAAGTACAATGAATTCATCGGTGAAGCAGTTGAACCATGGTCCTTCATGAAGTTCCCATACTTC
>Ga0182027_10011198_pt1 | contig 12703 bp, 13 predicted proteins | sample 712E1DmetaG_FD_121300 | JGI IMG/M metagenome (GOLD analysis project Ga0182027, IMG submission 121300) | Permafrost microbial communities from Stordalen Mire, Sweden - 712E1D metaG (Illumina Assembly) | ecosystem: Environmental > Terrestrial > Soil > Wetlands > Permafrost | place: Sweden...
AAGGCCTCAGGCACGCCGTGAAGCTGGCGCTGTCGCGCGCCGGTGTTTCAGCGGAGGACATCGGTTTGATCGTCTGGGCGCCGCAGGGCAACCGGCAGGATTTGAAAGTGCTCAACGTTTGCGGGGAACTCTGGGCAAAAGATTTTGCGCGGCGGCCGCTCGTCACGACGACATTCAACACCGGCTACATTGAATCCGCGTCCATTTTGGTTGGCTTGGCGGCGGCATTGACGGCGCTGGACTTGGGGACGGAATTGTGGCCACAGCGCACGGGAATGCCGGAACTGGACCAGCGCGCCATGACCTCGCCGCCGGATTACATCCTGGCGCTGGCGAGCACGGATTTCGGTTACAACTTCGCCGCCGTCCTGCGGCGCGGGTGGAAGGCCTGAGTTGAAATATGGCCGTCTCCAGCCCGGATTTTTCGGGCGCGGGCGTTGACCCTGCCAGCCTCGGGTTTGTCGGGAACAGCCGTCGCCACCGTGATCTAATCGGGTTGGGATAAATTCATAAAATTTCTCTTGCCATATTGTTTGATTTTAATAATTCTCTCCCCGTACCTCTGTTTGATGTTCTGATGGTGTTCTGAGTAGAACACCCTCAAGAATGGAGGCTAGTGAAGGCAGTTAAACCGTCAACCAGGAGAGACAAGTATATGTCAGATCGCGAAAAGAAAGTCAAAGAACCGGAAACCAAGAACGAGAAAAATCCATACCAGAAACCCGAGTTAAAGAAGCACGGCAAGCTGAAAAGCGCTGCGACCCAGACGTCAGTGTACACCTATACGTATATCACCTAGAGCCGTGTAGTTGGTTTTGATTCAGTTTGAATCTACGCTGGATCGAATGTCTTTGGAAAAGGGTTTATGATGCAATCGAATTCCACAGATTCCAAGCCTTTGGCTTACCAGAAGGAACTCCACATTTCTTGGAAAAAGCCGGAGGGTGGTGAGAAGTTAATCATTCTCAAGTTGAATGATGGTGACTTCTTCTCGCTGGAGGATCCAGTCAGCATAAAAATATGGGAACAATTGATGGCCGGAGACAATCCGGCCATCATTGTTGAAAACCTGAAACAGAGCTGCCCCGGAACGGATCCGGCGGTGATTGCGAGCGACGTGGAAGAGTTTATCGCCAAGTTGGTCGGGAACCGGCTCATCTGCCCATGTCCCCGAGATGGCGTAACAGTTTGAGCGCCAATTCAGATCTCTGGCGGCTTCTGACATTGTTGCTGCCGCCGGATCGGGCAGGGCGAAGCGAATGTCAGGCACGTATTCTTCAAAAATCTTCCTGGGTCAGGCTGGCATGTCAGCGAGGTTTGGGAGCCGCCTTTTATGTTTTTCTGCGCCAGGGTGGCCAGTGGTCCTGCCTGCCGGCAAGCAGCCAGCAACTGCTTGACGAAGCATATCGAAGAAATCTCACCCTTTCCATGGTTCGTGAAGATGTCCTTGCCGAAATCCTTCACATATTGAAACCGTTGGGCAGACTGCCTGTTTTGCTGAAGGGAATTGCTTTCGCGAACGAATTGTATCCGGAACCTGCGGCCAGAGAGGTTGGCGACATAGATATCATGATGCCGGCCGAGTTGAAAGAAGAGCTGAACCGGCGGCTGCAGGAGGCGGGATACAAGCTCCTGACCCAAGGCGCGGCGCGGCCCCCGGAAAGGATGAAGCTGCTGCTGCGGCGATTAAGCGGCCAATTGTCGAAGGGTTCTGTTTCCACAGCCTCCCACGGCAACGACGGGGACGGGGAGACGGTTTTTTTGACCCAGCGTGCCGGGTACGACATTCTGCTGGAAATACACTATCATCTGATCAATCTGCGCGCGGGCGGCGGCAAGGAAGAAGTCTTCCGGTCCCGTCAGGAACAGCCGCTGCAAACGCGCCCCTTGCGATTATCCGTGGGGGAAGTGCTGGTTTTGGAACCGGCGGCGGCGTTGCTGCATGCGCTCCGCCATCTGGCTTTGCACCACCGGTTCATTGGATTTCGCTGGCATCACGATATCGCGTTAATGTTGATCCGTTGGGAAGCACTTCTGCAACCCGGCGACATTCTGGCTCAATGCCGCGCGTTGAATTCGGAGAAGATTTTACAGGTGGAACTCGCGCTTCTCCGCGAGATGTTCGGGCCTGGAATGGTTTCGGAAGAGGCTTGGCAGGCCTGGCGGCTTGGTGCGCTGCCTTGGGAATACCCGTTGTATCGCCACCTGGCCAGGGGGGGAAAGCGAACTCCCTGGCGCGAACTCGTCCGGACGCTCGTGGCTCCTGGTTTGCGCCAGCAACTGCGCACCCTCACTTGAGAAAGCATACCCCCAACATGAAATTCGAGCACACCTACGACCTTCTGGGGGTCAAAATTCATTTGGCTACAAATTCGGAAGGCATCCGGGAAAAGGTCCGGCTGTTTTTGGGCGCCCATGAAGTCGGCCGGGAAAAGACGCCGGACTTCCATCTGACTTTTGCCGAATCTGACGCCCTCCCTGACTATCAGGTGGCGGAGCTGAAGTCTTGTCCTCCCCAGGATTACCTCGTTGTTGAAAAGGGCAGCCAGGTTTTTTTCTCGGTCGGAGAAGGGGTTGCTTGTTATGACGCCCAAACCCGGACGTGTCAGGCCCACATTCTCAAACCCGCGGGCGGCAAGCAGCCCGCTTTGGGCTCCGTTCCCCTCGTGAATCTCGCGGTGGTTTGGACCATGTTCACGGCGGGATTTCTTCCCATGCATGCGGCCGCAATCCTTCATGAAGATCGGTTGATCCTGCTGGCCGGGGAAAAGGGAGCCGGCAAGAGTACCCTTGCATTGAAGCTGCATCAACAGGGATTTCCCCTGATATGCGATGACCTCGTTTACTTGAAAAGGCAGGACAACCGGCTGGTGGCCGGAGGCCACTGCCAACCGCTCAAACTCAAGAGCGCGGAAGGAGACGTTTGGTTGAAGGGGTGCCCGGAAGCCGGGGGAGTCGTGCGGATTCCCGGCAAAAAACTGTTTCCAGTCGAGCAATTCAACGCCCGGGGAAAGAACCATCTCCACCATGTGGAAGCCATCATTTTCTTGCAGCGTTGCCCAGTGCCGGACATGCCGGCCAGCGTCTGCTCCAACCGCGATGTCGAAGTCGTTTTCCATCTGTTGGGAGACGCCCCGATGCTGAACACCCCTGGTTACCGGGCCAGAACTTTGGATCTGATGTGTGGCGCCGGCGAGTGTGGATTTTATCTCGCGCAGACCAGCCTCGACATTGATAATACGGTCAGAGAAATCCTTTATGCCCTTGGATTGGTTTCCAGACTCGCCGCCTGAGCGGACAAACTCGTGGCGGGAATTTTCGCTCGACCACGACGCGGGCGTTTGTGCGCCGTTGCTGAATCTGGATCGGTGGCTTCCGTGGTTGCAGCGCCTGCCCGGGCTACTGAACTCGTCGCCAACGGCGGAAATTCACCATTTGAAACTTCTGTCAACCGGACGCCGAACCTTTCAAGTAACTGGAGCGGATGGGCGGATGGTGGTTGTGAAATGTTATCCTGGCACAGCTTTGACCCGGCTTCCTTTGCCGGAAGGTGGCGAAGGGGGCAATCACGCTTGGGATGGCTTCCGGTGCAATTGGGAATTGTGGCATCGGGAACAGCCTGTTCCGGAGCCTCTGCTTTTTCTCGAACGGCGGCCCGGCCCCGACAGCTCCACTTGCTACTCGATCACGCGATTACTGGAAGGCTGTCATCCACTGGCTGACTTCGCCTTCGAACACTTGCGGCGACGGCGGTCTCCGCGACGGCTGCTGGATCAATGGAGCGAGACGGTGGTCGCGTCAGTCGTTCGCCTGCATCGGACCGGATACGCTCACGGCGACTTGCACCACCAAAACCTGCTGGTGAACTGCGAAGCATCCGGGCGCGGGTTCAAGGTGTTCTTCATTGACTTTGATGCCTGCAAATTGGAGACAGGCATCGCGCCTCATGCTGGCCATCTGCTGGATCTGGCCACGCTGGGAGCTTCCGTTCACCAACTGGTTCCGGAAGCCATGCTGGCCAGGGGACTGGCACGGTATTTTCACGAATTTCGACTTCAACAAACCCGGCGCGAAGATTGCTTGCGGATTATCAAACAGAATTATTGCCGCGTACTCGACCGGTATCAGGCGAGCTTTGATCGTGTGGAAGATCATTGTTTTGCCACCGCGACAAACACGCTGGCATCCGGCCCTGGCTTGCCATGATAACCCTCGTCAATTGCGTTGCGCCGCATCACGCGGATGATCCCGGAATTCCTTCTCCGGGGCTCTTGTCGCTGGCGGCGTGCGTTCGTGAAGCCGGATTCGAGGTGCGTTTGGCGGAATTGGCTGCCACGGGCAAGGACGGCATGCCGGCACCGGCTGCCTTTCCGCAATGGCTTGGAGAAACCGGCCCCGTGGTGGGGTTCTCAAGCATGAGCAACATGCTTCCCTACGCGCTGGAGGCGGCGCGCTGCTTGAAGGCGGCATCGCCGCAGACAACCATCGTGTTCGGCGGGTGCGGTGTGCAGGTGGCCGTGAAAGAGATTTTGGAGCGATTTCCTTTCATCGATTTCATTTTCCAGGGAGAGGCGGAATATACATTCCCCGATTTTTTACGCCGCCGCACCGATCCCGCAGCGTGGCGGCAGATACCAAGTCTCGCCTTCCGGAACAATGGCAGCATCGTGATAAATCCGCCGCCGCCGCCCCTCAAAGATCTGGACGCCCTGCCTCATCCAGCCTACGACCTGGTTGATTTTGCAGTTTTCCATTCCTACGTGGGCGTGCTGACCTCCCGGGGCTGTCCATTCTCCTGCAGCTATTGCGAAGCTGGCGCCCTCCAGCGGTATTGGGCAGCCCATTCGGTGGCGCGAATCTTCGATGAAATCCGCCTGCTGCAAAGCCTGCGTCCCGTGTCGAGGCTCGGTCTGGTGGATGACACCTTCACCGTCCGCAAGGATCGGGCCGCGGAATTCTGCCGGGAATATCTGAACGGCGGCTGGGATTTCCTTTGGGGCGCCCTGGCACGGGTGGACGGGATTGATTTTCCCCTCATGAAGCTCATGTTTGAAGCGGGCTGCCGGAGCATTTATTTCGGCGTGGAATCCGGCTCCGACAAGACACTCCGCGCCATCCGCAAGGGGGTAACCCGCGCGCAGGCCGTAGAAATTATCCCGCGAGCCCTAGAGTACGTTCCCCAGGTGTATGCCTCTTTCATGTGGGGCTTTCCCTTTGAGGAATTATCCGACCTTGAGGAAACTCTCCTTTTGGCGGCTTACCTCCGGACTTTCGGGGTTGAGGTTCAACTTCACCTGTGGTCGCCAATGCCGCGGTCTTCATTGTTCAAACAGTATGAAAGCCAGCTGGTGTATGACCCGGGCGTGCAATCCAACATTGTGCCGGGGGATGTTGCCGGCTACCAGTCTCTCATCAAATCCAGTCCGACCATCTTCGCCCCCTTCTACCATGTCCCTCACGCTGCTTTCGAACAAAAGAAACAGATGATTGCGGCAATGGGTTTTGACGGATGAAACCTTTTGTCCTTTGCTCAATGAAGACTCCCCCACTGGCCATTCACAAATCAGCGCCGCCGCCGGTTCAACGCCGCACGATGGACCGGTGGTCGCGTTTTCGTTTCTATTGCCTGTTGGGACCGGTTTTGCTCAATATCCTCCGGCTCCACTTTTTTTGCCCTCAGGGAACCCAGTTTGCGCGGCTGGGCCGGACCCGGAAACACCCCGCCGCACCCCTGCCGGACAGTTGGGCGCACTGGGCTGTAAAAAAGATTTCGCGGGTGGTTGTCAAAACCCCCGGGCTTCGCCGCCGGCCATGTTACTGGCGCAGCCAGCTCATCCAGGACCTGCTGCCTCGTTTCGGTTTCCCGACGGAACTGCATATGGGCGCCCGGCCGGAGGGCACGAAGATCGCGACGCATCTCTGGGTTACCTTGTGCGGCGTCAAACTCGATGATGAACCCGCCGGCGAGCCGGGATATGTCGAACTGGCGGTTTACCCTTCGGAGGCCACGAATGATTAATCTGATCCTGACTCAAGTCTGCAACCGAACCTGTCAATATTGTTTTGCGCGGGACATGTTGAATCAGGGCGTGTCGCAAGGACAGCAATTCATGGATGCGGCGCTGTTCCAGGATGCGCTGGACCTGGCCGGGCGTTCGCGCGCCGGCGAAATCCGGCTGCTGGGGGGCGAACCGACGTTGCATCCTGATTTCATTGCCTTTGCCGAGAAGGCGCTGGCCCGCCGGCTCAAGGTGCTGGTTTTCAGTAATGGACTGATCCCGCCCCAACCGTTCGAATTCCTGAAAAAATGCACCCGGAAGCAGGTGGGGCTTCTGATCAACGTGAATGACGAATCCAGCTACGCTCACGGGGAATATGCGAAGCTCAAGGAACGGCTGGCCGCCCTTGGCGAAAAGGTGACCTGCGGCTACAACATCAGCCGGCCGGATTTCGACTTGAAACCCATCGTCCGGCTGGTCCGGGAATTGAAACTGTATCCGAGCATCCGTCTCGGCCTGGCCCATCCGATCCTCTCCGGCGAGAACCAGCACGTGGCCTGGCGCGACGTCCCTGAAATTGCCCGGAAAATCATCGAGGCCGCCCGCTTCACGGATCCTGATGACATCATCCTCGGACTGGACTGCGGCTTCACCCATTGCATGTTCAAGGATTACTATGGGGAAATCATGTCGCTGCGCATCAACTTCAAAAGTTGCTGCCAGCCGGTGCTGGACCTGACCCCGGATCGCAAGATGTGGTATTGCCTGGCGCTTTGGGGGCATGAAAAATCCTTCACCGTGGACGATTTTCCTGACCTGCAAATGTTTCGGGAAAAGTACGAAGCCGAGTTCAATCTGGTTCACGGCCTGGGCATGCTTGCAGAGTGTCCAACCTGCAAGTTCCGGCGAACCGGGCAATGTTCCGGCGGCTGCCTGTCCCGAATCCTGAAGCAGTGGCATTGAGGTGACCATGGAAACGCAGTTCAATCAAGCCGGCCTGCCCGATCATTCCAACGGGCCGACCACGATCGGCTTGAAGGCGGATGACTTGGTGGCGATGGACCCGGCGAGCGCCGACCGGGCGCTGCCGATGCTGGTCCGGGCGCTGGCCAGCCATGACGATGCTGTCGCTGCCAGGGCGGAGGGGTTGTTGGGCCAGCATCCTCTCTTCAGTTTGAAAAGAGGCGCGTGGCGCCCGGTGAAAAAGCCGGAACCTTCCCAGCAGATCTATTTCACCGCCGACCAATTGACGGAAACAATCCGGGCGCTGGTCGAGACATCCGCAACCGCTGATGTTTCTGTCCGGCAGCGCCTCGTGGAGAGTTTCGCCCGGTTTGAAGGATTGGACAGCTTGATGGACGGCTCAACCCTGGCGCTGGATGGCAGCGAACGGGAATACTATGAACAGTTGGTGATGCGCCGGACGCTGTGCCAGTTCAAGCGCCAGGTCACCGTTGTTCTGGGTTACGGATGCAACAAGCGCTGCTCCTACTGTTTCATCGACGCGCTGTCGCTCCAGATGCCCCGGTTGATAACGCTGCCCGATTTCAAACGGGTGTTGGATTGGGGGCGTCGCGCCGGTGTTTCCCGGGTCCCGGTCACCGGAGGAGAACCCACGCTTCATCCGGAATTTCCCGCGATGATGTCTGAACTGCAGTCACGCCGGCTCACCACCTGTTTTTCCACCAATGGTTGTGGCCCCCGGAACGCATTCAAGTGCCTTTCCAAAGACCTTGTCGAGACGATCACCTTCCACATCCTGGATGATGACGAATACACTCCCGAAGACCTCGAACGATTGGAGCAGAACATTTGTTCCGCCAGGGAAAAAGGCATCCCGCTCATTTTCCGTTACGTTCTGCATACCACCGCCGCGCCCCCCTGGCAGAGGTATCTCGACCTGGCTGCGCGACATCATCCTTCCATGCTCTCTTGTTCGCCGGCATTTCCCGGCCCCCATCGCCAGGACATGTCGCGGGATGTGCACGCCCTGATTCACAGCAAAAATAATCTGCTGATCCTGATCCGAACCGCCATCAGTCTCGGAATTCGGCCGCTGGTGGCCAAGCCGGTTCCATTGTGCATGTTTTCGCAGGAGGAACTTCTCAATGTGCTGGCCACCGCCACATTCACGAACGTGTGCGACATCTCGCAGAATGAATACACCAACAACACTCTCGTGAATCCGGATTTGTCACTCTATCCGTGCATGGCATTGCCATTAACCGGCGCCAGTCTGGCGACCATGCCTTCGCTGGATGACTTCGGCGCGCTGGCCCGTCGGGCGGTTGTTCCCCTGCAGCAAAGGCCGATGTTGCCGGAATGCGAGAAATGCCAACTGTACCACCTCCGCCTCTGCCAGGCGGCTTGCCTGAGTTTCGTGACGCCCGCAACCGGAGACGGCGCGTTGGCATCTTGAAGCAGCGATATGTCGAGGTGAAGAAACGCATCTATATTGAAGCCTTTTGCGGTTTGTGCAACCGGCTGGAGATTTTTGTGCTGGCTTACGCGATTCATCGCGCCTTCGGCCATGAGATTGTTCTGGGCTGGCCGGAGCTGGATGTATTGCAGGTGGAGGGAACCCGGCGCGGAACTCCCGGCCTATGGGGACGCTGGGGCGCGGCGCGGGTTCGAAAGTGTGACTCGCAGTCATTTCAAAATCTGGCGCACCGACGGAACATTATCCTGCGTGGCTTTAGCGGCCCGGAAGAATGGATGAACGCTGTCTATGAAGAGGCGGCTTCCAAGCTGCACCTGCAAGCTTCGCTGGCCGACGAGGTGATGGCAGTCTTTCGGCGAATCGGTTCGCGCCCGGTGGTGGGGGTTCATTTGCGTCAAGGCGACTTCCCCTTGCTCTCGGGGCAGAACTATGATTTGAGCCAAGGCGGGCTCTGCGCTGTGCCGGTATGGTGGTATGAATGGGTGATGCAGGCCATTGTCCGGCGCCAGCCGGATGCTTGTTTTCTGGTCTGCCATAATGGCGAGACGAAAACGGCATCGCTTTTGAAAAAGAATTTCGATGTGGTCGAAGTGCCCGTCGCCAACCCCTATCGGAGTGACCCGAGACATCGGTCCGCCCGTCATCCGGTGGCGGATTTGTTCGCGCTGGCCTGTTGTCCGGTGATCCTGGCCACGCCGGTATCCAGCTTTTCTCACTATGCCGCAAATGTATTGGGGGGCGAATCTGTCTGTCTGCTGCCTCCGCCTCGCATGAGCGTGGGCGAGCCTGCGGTCGTACGCATCCGGGGACACAAGCGATTGTTGGACCATTGGGTTCATGCCTGTCTCCACGGAAAAAACGAACCATTGGCCCCTTCTCTCGAAGGTATTGAGTTGGACCGACGGGCGGATTTTCAGTGGCTTGACTCACTTCGCGACCAGTGAGAGCCGGTAAACCGAAGTCGCGGTGCAATTGAAAACGAGATCGGCCCGCCAACCCGGCGGGAGCAGGGCCAGGGCTTCTTCCACAATTTCCTTTCGCGGGCCTTGATAATGCAGAACCCAAACCGGCACGTTGCCGGCGCCAAACTCCCGCAAGTGTTGCGCCAGCTCGGGGCCGGTGTTGTCGAGCACCACGCCGGAATGCAATGGCTCCGGCGGCAGCGGGACTCCCTCAATTTCCATGGCGTGTTCGAGATAACCGCGATGCACCAGAAAGACCTTGTCTTCCGGTGACGCATGAGCACGCCAATAGGCAAACGCTTGGGGCAGGCCGTCGCCCGGATAGTGCAGCCAGGTTGACGCGAAGTATCCGCTTAGGGCGACGACCGTGACCAACATTGCCCGTCGGTTCCAGACGGGGCCGGGAAAACGGCACACGCCACAGGCCAGCAGGAGCGCCCAAGCCGCCGCTCCTCCCCCCAGCCAGCGCGGCTGAGGACCCGGAACCCAGGACCAAATCATCTCGCCAACGAACATGGTCAATGGCGGCACAAGCACCCACAGCAAAGCAAAGCGTAGCGCCCGCCGTTGTTCACAGGTGGAAAATGAATCCGTGTCCTGCACCGCAAAAATTCTGCCAGCCACCGCAACCTCAACCTTCCCGCCTGCCGGTGATCGGCCGCGTCGGAAAGCCGCCCAAACAAGCCCTCCCGCAATGATCCATAGCCCAATGCGGGCTGCATACTTCGGCCACCCTTGTTGTAAGACCGCACAGTAGAGCGTATCGCCGAACGGAATCCGGATCATTGTCCGCAACGGGTCAACCACCCGGCGCTTCGCAGGCGTGTCACGCACCCGCCCCAGAGGCAGCGGGGTGTTATCAATGTTCAGCCAGGAAATCTCCGAACCTTTTCCGTGTTTTTGCGAAATGATGGCGGCGTGATTCACCCAGACGGCCATGAGGGCGCCGCCTAGCAGAAAAGGAGAAAGATAGCGAACCAAGGTTTTCGCCAGCGGCCTTGGGACGACGGGCGGTGTCCCGGCTCCCCCGCTATTTACCTGTCGGGACAACTCGGAACCTGCGTTGGCATCATCTTGCGCTGCACGATTGCGCGCTGCAATCCGCGCTTCCCAAACGATCAGGATAGCCGCAATCGCCGCCATCTGCAGGAAAAGCAGATGCAGCGAGCATCCCGCCACCACGATGGCGGCATAGCCGGCATAGTGCTTCCATGAAGGAGCCTGCAATTCCGCGAGCAAGTAGCCGAAGAACAAGACTTCGAGCAACACGGTCAGACCGTACATGCGGCTGGATTGGGAGATGAACAGGTGGGTGGAATTGAGACCGAGGAGCGTGGCAGCCAAGAGCGCCAGGCCGGAAGGAAACCGGCGGGCGCAGATGAGGAAAAAGGCCGCGACGGTGATGGCTCCGGGGATGATGCTTGGCAGGCGCAGCGTGAATTTGCTGGTGCCGACGGCATCGGTCCAAAGGCGCATCAGCAGAAAATAAGTGGGCAAATGGTTGTGCGCCAGCCGTTCTTCCACAATGCGCTCCGGCGGCATGCGTGAAATCCAGGAGGTCGTGATCTCGTCGCCCCACATCCCGCGATTGCAGTTGATGAAACGCAACACCAGGGCCCCGGCCAACACCGCCAGTGCCATGAGAATTGCTTTGCGATGGTTTGTCATGCCATTCATTCAGCCGGTTCACCCCTTGTATCCGTGTTTCAGCAAGTGCAGATAAAATCCAGGCTTGAACCAGCGGTTTGAGTAGCGGGGAAACGGGGATTGGAAAGACGCGATCCGCCCGGACATCACTCGGGGATGCTCGCCCCTGAACCGTTTGTACCAGCAATCCAGTTTGTAATCCGTGACCACCATCCCGGCATCCCCGAAATAATGCTGCTCCATGAGATTCACTTTTGTTGTCAGACTCCGTCTGTCTTTTACCCAACGATAGTGGAAGAGGCTGACTTCGTGCAGCCATCTCACAGTTTGCGGCATGGCATATTGAATAAGCTGACGGTCAGGATCGTCCCGGCGGCAGAAGCCAACCGCATCGCCGGTGCTTGTCAGACTTCCGTCATTGCGGACGATGCGCACCACCTTTCGATGCGCATAGGGATCGAATGTCCAATAATCGGCGCAAAAATTCCTGATTCGCACGCCCAGCGCCTTGATTTCAGGACGGTCGGATTCGTCTTTTAGTGCTTCGCGAATCCTTGGCACATCCTTTTCATGCACCACCTCGTCGGCCTGCAAATAGAAAGCCCATTCCCCGGAGCATTCCGCAAGGGCAACGTTGGTAAGGTCGCTGAAAATTTCCCCTCCGAAACGTCTATGGTCTTTCCATTCATTCTCCACCACCCGGATCTTTTCGCTGCCGATGCCCTTGACCAGATCCAGGGTCTTGTCGTCCGATTTGCCCACCAATACGATGTATTCATCAACCAAGGGGAGAATCGAGAGAATGGATTCGACCAGAGGATACTCCAGGATGACCGCATTCTTTACAATCGTGAACGCCGAGACTTTCATGGCATTGGTCTGGGATGGAGGCTGGGATGCCGTCGGGTACGCCGTGCAATCACGGTGTCAGCAACCTCCGGCATGGCCGAAGGATTTCCTGTCGGACAAGGAATCATTCACAATTCACGGCCCGGCACCGAGAGTATCGGCCGCGATCAATATTGCCAGCCAAAAATCTCCCGTGTGCTTTCAAAAGTATTGATAGCCCGAGGCAAAGCCTGCAACATATTCTGACATCAAACGACTGAATCGAATGCAAAAAGAGATTAGCGCCACTGGTCCAGATCAAATCCGGCGGGGAATTGCGCGGCGGGCACAGGTGATCAAGACTTTCAAGGAAGAATTGATCCACCGGTTGAATCTGCCTTACACACCGGAGGATTTGCATGAAGATGTGTCGCTGCTCGGTTCCGGACTGGGGCTGGACTCGCTCGACGCGCTCGAAATCGTCCTCTGCATCGAAAGCTGCTTCAAGATTAAAATCCCCGACGAGAACATCGCCGTGTTGCGCTCCATCAACACCGTCGTGGACTTCGTCATCGAACAGCAGGAGCAGAAAGGAGGCCGTGCGTGAGAACGTCGCCGCTCAGAGACAAGCTGGCCGCCGCCGGCGCCGTCTTCCGCGAACGTCACGGCGTCGAGGTCGTTTCGCATTTTGGAAATCTCCAGGCTGAATGCGGCGCGGTGCGCGACGCGGCGGCGCTGGCGGATTTTTCCTTCACCCGCATTTTCACGCTGCCGGAGGAAAAGGGCATTGATTTTCTCGACGCCCGGCTGGCGGGCAACGTGCCCAA
>Ga0182027_10011199_pt1 | contig 12702 bp, 7 predicted proteins | sample 712E1DmetaG_FD_121300 | JGI IMG/M metagenome (GOLD analysis project Ga0182027, IMG submission 121300) | Permafrost microbial communities from Stordalen Mire, Sweden - 712E1D metaG (Illumina Assembly) | ecosystem: Environmental > Terrestrial > Soil > Wetlands > Permafrost | place: Sweden...
CCAAGACCGAAGAAGCTGGCATTCGCATCATTGCCGGCACCGCCCGCAACATGGGCATCGAGGTCGTCGATTGAATTTTCTGTAGGAGCGAGCTTGCTCGCGATCGGTGATTCCGCTCTCAACGCGGTCCGTCGTCGTTTGCCGGCAGGCTCAACCAACAACCACCAACTCACCGCGGGAGTCTCACCCGGGACATTCGCACCGCAAGGAGTCAACCATGGAACAACAGAGCAAACGTTATCGCAGCGCCCTCAAGGTCGCTGATCTCACCAAGGAATATCCACTGAAAGACGCAGTGGAGATCCTGGCCCGCTTTCCCAAGGCCAAGTTCGACGAGACGGTCGAATTGTCCTTCCGCCTAGGCGTCGACCCGGCGCAGGGTGACCAGATGGTGCGCGGAACGACGCCCTTGCCAAACGGAACGGGCAAGAAGGTGCGCGTGCTTGTGTTCACCGACAACCCCAAGGTCGCGCTCGATGCGGGCGCCGAGTGCGCGGGATTGCAGGATCTGATGCAGAAGATCCAGGGCGGTTGGCTCGAATTTGACGTTGCCATAGCAACTACCGAGGCGATGAAAACGGTTCGCACCATCGCGCGCGTGCTCGGGCCCAAGGGCCTGATGCCCAATCCGAAGTCGGGCACTGTGACCGACGACATCGCCGCCGGAATCAAGGCGGTGAAGGCTGGGCGCGTGGAGTTCAAGATGGACAAGGCTGCCAACGTCGGTGTGGGCATCGGCAAGCGTTCCTTCACGCCCGCCCAGATCTTGGAAAACGCCTCCAATGTCATCGAGGCGGTTGGCAAGGCCAAGCCTGCTTCATTCAAAGGCCGCTATATCCTCACTGCAACCCTCTCTTCGTCGATGAGCCCTGCGGTCAGGATCGCGGGAAATGAGTACAGCAAATACTAAACCGGAGCACCTCCCATGAGAGCTGAGAAGAAATACCTGATTGAAGAGGTGGCCGGCCACCTCAAGAAGTCCGACTACGTCATCCTGGCGAACTACGACAAGATGACGGTGGCCGACGTGGCCGAGCTCCGGCTGCGGCTGTCCCCCCACCACGCCGAATTTCACGTCGTAAAAAACAGTTCGCTTCGCGTTGCCGCGCAGACCCTGAATCTACCCAATTTCGACAGCGCGCTCGTCGGGCCGACGGCGATCATTCTCGGCGGCAAGAATTCGCCAGGAGTGGCCAAGGTCCTCCGTGACTTTGTAAAGGAAAAGCAGAAGGTTGTGGTGAAGGCAGGCGTGCTCGGAAAGCAGCTGATCTCGGCCCAGGATGTCACCAAGCTCGCGGATATGCCGTCGCTTGACACCCTGCGCGCCCAGTTGCTCGGCCTCCTCCAGCAGCCGGCCGGACTCTTCGTGCGCGTCGTCAATGCGGTCCCCCAGGGCCTCGTCAATGTATTGCAGGCCAAGGTCCGCGCCACTGGCGGCCGCTGATCAATTTTCTCCGGAAGCCGGTCCGCCGCCGATGACCTCCATCGCCGGCAGGCGGGGTCCCGGATCAACCGTTCACCCATCACTTTCCCGCTGGCGGCCCATGCCGCCCTTCAGGAAAACCCAAATTCAAACGTCGCAGGCTAGGGGATACGTCCTTTAAACGCACTTCCGAACCGAGGTCGCTAGTCTGTGGCAGGAGATCATCATGAGCAACATCACCAAAGCAGAAGTCATTGAGTGGCTGTCCAGCCAGTCGGTCCTCGAAATCGCCGGATTGGTCAAGGACCTTGAGGCCAAGTGGGGCGTCTCCGCCGCCGCGCCGGTCGCCGTGGCCGCTGCGCCCGCCGCCGCCGCCGCCGCTGCCGCGCCCGTCGAAGAGAAGACCGAGTTCAACGTCGTCCTGCTCGAGGCCGGTGCGAACAAGATTGCCGCGATCAAGGAAGTTCGCGCCATCACTGGTCTTGGCCTGAAGGAGGCAAAGGACCTCGTCGAGGGCGCGCCTAAGTCGGTCAAGGAGGGAGCTTCCAAGCAGGAAGCCGAAGAGATCAAGAAGAAGCTCGAAGCCGCAGGGGCCAAGGTCGAGCTCAAGTAATCGACGATTGGCGATTCCCACCGCACCGCTTACATTTAGCCCGGGACAGGCCGTGATGACCCATGGCCTGTCCTTTGCTGTTGTTTTGTTTTGTTTCTGTTAGACGCGCCGGCGCCCAGCGCCGCCGTTTCCGCATCTCGTCCTCTGTCATTTAACCGGGAAAATCCATGGCCGACCGCACCCACACCGAGCGCCTCAATTTCGGCAAGCTCAAAGAAGTCATTCCGCCGCCGAATCTCATCGAGATTCAGATCAATTCCTATCTGGATTTCCTGCAGAAGGGCGTGCCTGACAAACAGCGCAAACCTCAGGGGCTCGAGGCGGTGTTCCGAGAGGTTTTCCCGATCGAGTCTTACGACGGTCGCCTTGTCCTGGAGTACGTCTCCTATACGATTGGCGATCCGAAGCACTCCGAGATCGAGTGCATTCGCGAAGGAATCACCTTCGCCGTGCCGCTCTATGTGAAGCTGCGTCTGCGCGAGGAGGATTTCATCAAGGACGAGGAGATCTACATGGGTGACATTCCGATGGTGACCGAGCGCGGCTCGTTCATCATCAACGGCGCGGAACGCGTTGTCGTCTCCCAGCTCCATCGTTCGCCTGGCATCTGCTTCGAGAAGGATTTTCACGCGAGCGGCAAGGAGCTCTTTGCCTTCCGCATCATCCCCGACCGGGGTACATGGCTCGAGGTGCAGTTCGACAACAACGACCTGCTGTACGTTTATCTTGACCGCCGCCGCCGTCGCCGGAAGTTCCTCATCACGACGTTGCTGCGCTCCATCGGCTATTCCAGCGACCTCGACATTCTCGGCCTCTTTTACGAGATCAAGGATCTGAAGGTCGCCAAGGCGCTCGAGTTGGAGAATGTGAGCACGCTCGTGCTCGTGGAAGACGCGATTGATGCCCAGAAAGGCGTCGTGCTGGCCCGTGCTTTCGAGCCGCTGACCAAGCAGATCGTCCGCACCTTTGAGAAGCACGAGATTGGTGCCATTCGCGTGATCGACACTGCGGTCGACGACGGCGCGACAATCCGCGCGCTCAAGAAAGACCCGACCCGCAACGAGGAGGAAGCGCTGAAGGAGATCTACAAGCGTCTGCGGCCCGGCGAACCGCCCACGACGGCCAACGCCAAGGCCCTGCTCAAGCGCCTGTTTTTCGATCCCAAGCGTTACGATCTCAGCCGGGTCGGCCGCTACAAAATCAACCAGAAGCTCGGCCTGAAGGCGAGTCTGGAGGGGCGGATTCTCACCTCCGAGGATATCATTGTCGCAACCAAATACCTTGTGCGCCTCAAGCGGGGCGACGGCGTGGTGGATGACATCGATCACCTGGGCAGCCGCCGGGTTCGGACCGTGGGCGAGCTGCTGGCCAACCAGTGCCGCGTGGGCCTTTCACGCACCGAGCGTCTCGTGCGCGAGCGCATGACTCTCTACGACCAGAGCGTCGATTCGATCACGCCGCAGAAGCTGATCAATCCGAAGGCGCTCACGACCGTCATTCGCGATTTCTTCGCCCGTAGCCAGCTGTCGCAGTTCATGGACCAGATCAACCCGCTCGCGGAGGTGACGCACAAACGGCGTCTTTCCGCCCTCGGGCCGGGCGGTCTCAACCGCGAGCGCGCAGGCTTCGAGGTCCGCGACGTCCATCCTTCGCACTATGGCCGGATCTGTCCGATCGAGACCCCCGAAGGTCCGAACATCGGCCTGATCAATTCACTCACCGTCTATTCACGGGTGAATGAGTTTGGTTTCATCGAGACGCCGTACCGAGTCTGCAAGGAAGGCCGGGCTACTGAGAAGATCGAATATCTGACCGCTGATCAGGAGGAGGGCAAGGTCATCGCCCAGGCCAACTCCGAGATCGACGACAAGGGCAATCTCCTCGGCAAGATCACGGTGCGCCGCGATGGCGAATTCCTGGAGGTCGATCCCAAACAGGTCGACTACATGGACGTCTCGCCGAAGCAGATCATCTCGGTCGCGGCCGGCATGATTCCCTTCCTCGAGCATGACGACGCCAACCGTGCGCTCATGGGATCGAACATGCAACGACAGGGGGTGCCTTTGCTCCAGAACGAGGCGCCGTTTGTCGGCACCGGTTTGGAGGAACGCGTTGCTCGCGATTCCAAGATCGTCGTGGTTGCCACCGAGGCCGGCACCGTTGCGTCTGTCGATGCCCGCCGCATCGTTATCACCCGCGATGGCGAGATGCCGCGCAATTTCGACCGCAATCCAAAGAGCGATCCGAAAAACGGCGTCACCGTCTACGAGTTGCGCAAATTCATGCGTTCCAACGCCGGCACCTGCTTCAACCAGAAGCCCATCGTCCGGCGGGGCCAGAAGGTCAAGATTGACGATGTCATTGCGGACGGCCCTTCCACCGATCACGGTGAGATGGCGCTCGGACGCAATGTGCTCGTCGCTTTCATGCCGTGGAACGGCTACAACTTCGAAGACGCGATCCTCATCTCTGAAAAGGCGCTGAAGGATGATATCTTCACGTCGGTTCACATTCAGGAATTCGAGGTCACCGCCCGCGACACCAAGCTTGGACCCGAGGAAATCACCCGGGACATCCCAAATGTCGGCGAAGAGGCGCTCAAGAACCTCGATCACAATGGTGTTATTCGCATTGGCGCCGAGGTGAAGCCCGGAGATATTCTCGTCGGCAAGATCACGCCGAAATCCGAAACCGAACTCGCCCCTGAAGAAAAGCTGCTCCGGGCGATCTTCGGTGAAAAGGCTGCTGACGTGAAGGACACATCGCTCGTGGTGCCATCCGGTTCGGCCGGAATCATCATGGACGTGAAGGTGTCCAGCAGCCGGATCGACGAGCAGGCCCGCCTCTCGCCGTCCGACCGTCGTCGCCAGATCAAGCAGATCCAGGAGGACTATAAGACGCAGATGGACAAGCTGCGGGAGGGCCTGACCGAGGCGCTCTCGAACATCCTGCTGGGCGAAAAAATCCCGCTTGACGTAATCAACGGCCAGACCGGCGAGGTCATCATCCCGGCCAATCGAAAGATCACGAAGACGCTTCTGCGCAAGCTGGCCGCCGTTTCCAAGCACGTGGAGATCGATCCGTCGCCGGTGAAGATCAAGATCATGGAGATCATCGGCTCCTATCAAGGGAAGTTCGATGAGCTTGAAGGGGACCGCGAGCGCAAGATCGCTTCGATCGAGTCCGGCGAAGATTCCGGCTCGGGAGTCATCAAGCAGGTCAAGGTCTACGTTGCCACCAAGCACAAACTGGAGGTTGGCGACAAGATGGCTGGACGCCACGGAAACAAGGGCGTGGTTGCGAAAATCGTGGCTCAGGAAGACATGCCGTTTCTTCCTGATGGCACGCCGATCGAGATCTGCCTCAACCCGCTGGGCGTTCCTTCGCGCATGAACGTCGGCCAGGTGCTTGAGACGCACCTCGGCTGGGCGTGCAAGAAACTCGGGCTCAAGGTCGCCACGCCCGTCTTCGACGGCATCACCGAGAAGAAAGTGCGTGAATATCTCAAGCAGGCCGGCCTGCCCACCACGGGCAAGAGCCCCCTCTACGACGGTCGCACGGGCGAGAAACTCGATCAAGAGGTCGTCGTGGGCTACATCTACATGATGAAGCTGAACCACTTGGTGTCGCATAAGATCCATGCGCGCGCGGTGGGTCCGTATTCGCTCGTCACGCAGCAGCCGCTGGGCGGCAAGGCTCAGTACGGCGGCCAGCGTTTCGGCGAAATGGAGGTCTGGGCGCTGGAAGCCTACGGCGCCGCCCACACCCTGCAGGAGCTGCTCACGGTCAAGTCCGACGACGTCAACGGCCGCACCAAGATCTACGAGTCGTTGGTCAAGGGCGACAACACGCTGTCGGCCGGCACGCCGGAATCGTTCAACGTTCTCATCAAGGAGATCCAGTCCCTCGGACTCGATATCCGTCTGCAGAAACGCGACGCGCTCAGCCTCAGCTCCGCCACTGGATCCTGACACTGCGCGTTTCCGCCACCTTTAACGATAACCTGGGAGATTTTTCATGAGCAACGAACAAGCAGCCGCCGCCCGCGAAGAGGCCCGCACCGTCCTTGGCCTCGACGAGAATCCGTTCGACTGCGTTTCGATCACGGTCGCCGCCCCGGAGAGTATCCGCGCGTGGTCGCGGGGCGAGGTCAAGAATCCTGAGACGATCAATTACCGTACCTTCAAACCGGAACCCGGCGGCCTGTTCTGCCAGAAGATCTTCGGCCCGGTGCGTGATTACGAGTGCGCGTGCGGAAAGTACAAGCGCATCAAATACAAGGATGTCGTTTGCGACCGTTGCGGCGTCGAGGTGACCATCGCCCGCGTGCGCCGCGAGCGTATGGGACATATCGAACTCGCCGTCCCCGTCGCACACATCTGGTTTCTCAAGAGCATGCCGAGCCGCCTCGGCCTGCTGCTCGATGTGACCGCCCGCTCGCTCGAGCGCGTCATCTACTATGAAAACTACATGGTGGTTGATCCGGGCAAGACTCCGCTGGAGCTGAAGCAGTTGCTCACTGACAACGAATACCGGCAGGCAATCGACGAGTATGGCGACGACGCATTCACCGCCAAGATGGGCGCCGAAGCTGTCCGCGACGTCCTCAAGGGCATGGATCTTTTGGCCACGGTTGCGGAGTTGCAGGAGCAGATGCGCGCCACGCGTTCGAAACAGATCAAGAAGAAGCTCTCGAAGCGCTTGAAGGTCATCCAGGGATTCATTCATTCAAAGGCCCGGCCCGAATGGATGGTCCTCGAAACGCTTCCGGTCATCCCGCCGGATCTGCGTCCGCTCGTCCCGCTCGAAGGCGGCCGTTTTGCCACGTCCGACCTCAACGACCTTTATCGCCGCGTCATCAACCGGAACAACCGGCTCAAGAACCTGCTGCAGCTCAAGACGCCTGACGTCATCATCCACAACGAAAAACGGATGCTGCAGGAGGCGGTCGACGCCCTCTTTGACAATGGCCGCCACGGCCGTCCCGTCACCGGCGCCGGCAACCGTCCGCTGAAATCCCTGAGCGACATGCTCAAGGGCAAACAGGGACGCTTCCGCCAGAATCTGCTCGGCAAGCGCGTCGACTACTCGGGCCGTTCCGTCATCGTCATTGGCCCGGAGCTGAAGCTCAACCAATGCGGCCTGCCGAAGAAGATGGCGTTGGTGCTTTTCGAGCCGTTCATCATCCGCCGGCTGAAAGAGCTGGGCTTTGTGCACACAGTGCGCGGCGCCCGAAAGATGATCGAGAAGAAATCCCCCGAGGTATGGGATATCCTGGAGGAGGTCACCAAGGGGCATCCGGTGCTGCTTAACCGCGCGCCGACGCTCCACCGGTTGTCGATCCAGGCGTTCGAGCCGATCCTGATCGAAGGCGAGGCCATTCGCATCCACCCGCTCGTCTGCACTGCGTACAACGCCGATTTCGACGGAGACCAGATGGCGGTGCACGTGCCGCTTTCTCTCGAGGCCATCATGGAGTGCAAGCTCCTGATGATGTCGACGAACAACATCTTCTCGCCTTCGAGCGGCAAGCCAATCCTGACGCCGTCGCAGGACATCGTGCTCGGATCCTACTATCTCACAATCGAGCCGCGCAAGAAGCCGACGAAGGAACAACGCGTGCCGTTGCTTACTGGGATTCAGGAGGTTTTGTACGCCGAATTTGACGGCGCGTTGAAGAAGCACGACTGGGTCGACATCCCGAACCCCGATTTCGGGCGAACCACCGTCTACGGCAACAAAGACCGCAAGACCGTCCGCACGACGGTCGGTCGCGTCATTTTCAACCAGGTCTGGCCGGCAAGCGTTGGCTTTGTGAATTTCCCTGTCGCCAAGTCCAAGCTGGGCGACCTGATTCTCAATACCTACAAGTCGGCGGGTGACGTGGCGACGGTCGAGACGCTCGACAAGCTGAAGGAGCTCGGTTTCCAGACCGCCTTCAAGGCTGGTATCTCCATCGGTATCGACGACATGATCATCCCGGAGACGAAGAAGGACATCGTCGCCGAAACCCGCAAGAAGATCGCCGAGGTCGAAAGCCAGTTCAGCAAGGGCATCATCACCGAGGGCGAACGGAAGAACAAGGTCATTGACCTATGGACTGCCGCCACCGACCGCATCGCCAAGGAGGTCTTCGCCAAGCTCGATTTCAACGATGGCAAGACCGAGGTCAACCCGGTGTACATCATGATGGACTCGGGCGCCCGCGGCAACCGCCAGCAGGTGCGCCAGCTCTGCGGCACGCGCGGCCTCATGGCCAAGCCTTCGGGCGAAATCATCGAGCGACCGATTCTCTCCTCGTTCCGCGAGGGACTGACGGTGCTCGAATATTTCAACTCGACCCACGGCGCCCGCAAGGGCCTCGCCGATACCGCGCTCAAGACCGCGGATGCCGGCTATCTCACCCGCAAACTGTGCGATGTCGCCATGGACGTCATCATCGCCGAGGACGATTGTATCACGCGTGACGGTGTCTGGAAGAAGGCGATCTACGAAGGCGACGACGAAATCGTTGGTCTGCGCGAACGCATTGTCGGCCGGTGTGCGACCGACGATATCTCCGATCCGCTTAATCCGTCGGATCTGCTCGTGCGTTCCGGCGACATGATCACCGAGGAGACCGCTCGCAAGATCGAGGACGCCGGCATCGAGCGGATCAAGGTCATGTCTCCTCTGACGTCGACCAGCCAGTATGGCATTGATGCCAAGTCATACGGCATCAACCTTGCCACCAGCAAGCTTGCCAAGATCGGCGACTCCGTCGGCATCATCGCCGCGCAGTCGATCGGTGAGCCCGGCACCCAGCTGACGATGCGGACCTTCCACATCGGCGGCGTGGCCAGCGGCGGATTCAAACAGCCCGAGATCCGTGTTCGGACCGCAGGCACGGTGCGCTATCGCGGCCTCCGCATGGTGCAGACGGCTGACGGCGCCAGCATCGTGCTGAACAAGACGGGGACCATCCAAATTGTTGACGAGGAAGAAAAGGAGATTGAGACCTACAACATCGTCATTGGCTCGGTTATCAACGTTGGCGATGGCCAGAAGATCGACAAAGGGCAGGTCCTGGCGTTGTGGGATCCCTACAACGTGCCGGTGCTCTCGGAAAAGGGCGGCGCGCTTACCTTCAAGGACATGATCCCCGGGGTCACCGTGAAGCGTGAGCTCGACGAGTCGACCGGCCGCATCGCGACTGTGGTTATTGAGCACAAGGAAGACCTCAACCCGCAGATCGAGGTGCGCGACGCCACCGGCAAACCGACCGCTGCTTATTCAATTCCGGTCGGAGCGCAGATGGTTGTTAGCGAGGGCGACACCATTTCGCCCGGCGCGCTGCTCGCAAAGACGCCGCGCCAGGCCTCCAAGACCAAGGACATCACGGGCGGTCTTCCGCGCGTGGCCGAGCTGTTCGAAGCCCGCCGCCCGAAAGACGCGACCGAGATGGCCCGGATCGATGGCATCGTCAACTTCGAGGGCTCGATCCGCGGCAAGCGCCGGCTGCTCGTGAAGAACGATGAGACTGCCCAGGAAGAGGAGCACCTCATCCCGCACGGCAAGCACATCATCGTGCAGCCGGGCGACGTGGTGCACAAGGGCCAGCATCTCACCGACGGTGCGGCCGACCCGCACGAAATTCTCGAAATCCTCGGGCCAGCGGCCTTGTACGATTTCCTCATCTCACAGGTGCAGGAAGTCTACCGTCTGCAAGGCGTGACGATCAACGACAAGCATATCGAGATCATCATCCGGCAGATGCTTCGCAAGGTGCGCATCACCGATCCGGGCGATAGCGAATGGTTCTGGGGTGAGCAGGTGGACCGTGGATCGTTCCTCCGCGAGAATCAGCGTCTGGATCTGGCGGGTGGCAAACCGGCCGAGGCCGAGCCGATTCTGCTCGGCATCACCAAGGCTTCGCTTGAGACGGAGAGCTTCATTTCCGCCGCCTCGTTCCAGGAAACGACGCGCGTTCTCACCGACGCCTCGACGCTTGGCAAGGTCGACCTGCTCAAGGGCTTCAAGGAGAATGTGATCATGGGGCATCTGATTCCGGCGGGCACGGGCCTGCCGAAATACAAGAACCTGCGGATCACGTTGCCCTTTGGCGCCGAGATGCCGCCGATCGAGGAGCAGCCGAAAGTCGCCACGGAGGCCGGCCAGGAGCCAGCTTAGTTTTTGTGGGGATGCGGCGCTCTCGTCGCGTGAACCGCTTGTAACCTACGATCTTTCGCCAGCTCTCGATAGGGAGGTGGCGACAGGTCGTAGGATACGCGGCCTGAGAGTCTGTCTGGTTTTGCCGCAGGCTCCTTACCGAATGGCTCCGTCCATTTTGGCTTAGAATTTCAACCGTGCGTTGGTGTGGCCGCACTGCGGACACACCGCGGTCCCGGTGACGGACTTGGCTGTGTAAAGCCGGCCGCAGCGGATGCAGTAAAAAGTCAGCTTCCGGCGCTCGGCTTCAAAGAGCGCATGATCGCGGCGATCGTAGTAGATCCAGACCCCGAAAAAGAATGCGAGGACAAGCAGGCAGTAGACGACTGCGCCGACGGTGAGATCCATGTTCGAAAACGGCGGGAAACGCCGGTTTGGGTATTGGGCTCCGAACCGGCAGCATTCACGCTGGGCAGGGATAGGAGCGCGTAAAGCGGAATCCGGAGCCTTGTTCATGCGAATCCTATTCCGCCAGCGCAACACTGCTCGCGCTCAAATTCGAGCTTCGCCGTCTGCCTCTTGCACATCATCACGAAACAGGCACCCTGATGTAATGAGCATTCTGGCAATGATCCTGGCAGGCGGCAAGGGGGAGCGGCTTCGCCCTCTTACGATCCATCGGGCAAAACCGGCCGTACACTTCGGTGGCATCTATCGCATTATCGATTTTTCCCTGTCAAATTGCATCAACTCCGGCGTCAGGAGAATCGCCGTTCTGACTCAGTACAAGTCCTTCTCTTTGGACCGGCACCTCCGCATGGGTTGGAACCTCTTTTCCAGCGAGCTGAACGAGTACGTCATCTCGGTGCCGCCCCAGCAGCGCGTGGGGAACAAATGGTACCAGGGCACGGCCGATGCCATTTTCCAGAATATCTATATGATCGGAAGGGACGCCCCAGATCATCTGCTGGTCCTCGCAGGCGACCATATTTACAAGATGAACTACTCGGTGATGTTCGAGTTCCATAAGGCCCACAATGCCGATGCCACGGTTGCGGCCATCGAGATTCCCCGGCAGGACGCTGCATCTTTCGGTGTCCTCGAGATGGCTGATGACTGCCGGATCGTGGGATTCGAGGAAAAGCCACGCGAGCCGAAGCCCGTCCCGGGGCGCCCGGACACAGCCTTTGCCTCCATGGGTGTCTATTTGTTCAATACGAAGACCCTGCTGGAATATTTGAAATCAGATGCGCCCCGGGAAACGGCCCACGACTTCGGCAAGAACATCATTCCCCAAATGGTCAGAACGTCACGTGTCTATGCCTACAACTTTAAGGACGAGAACAAGAAAAAGGCGAAATACTGGCGCGATGTCGGCACAATCGATGCCTACTGGGAGGCGAATATGGATTTGGTGAGCGTCGACCCGCACTTGAACCTGTATGACCGCGCCTGGCCCATCCGTACCTATCAATCCCAGAACCCGCCGGCCAAGTTCGTCTTTGCCCAGGAGGAAAAGGGCGGAAGACTCGGTACCGCACTCGATTCGATCGTTTCTCCCGGCTGCATTGTGAGCGGTGGACGCGTGCAGAACTCACTGCTGTCGCCGAACGTGCACGTGCACAGCCACAGCGAGGTGCATGAATCAATTCTTATGGAAAACGTGGATATTGGCAGATATTGCCGCATCCGGAAGGCCATCATCGAAGAGGACGTTGTCATCCCGCCGAACACCACGATAGGCTACGACCTTGAGGAAGACCGAAAGCATTATCAAGTGACCCCGTCGGGCATTGTGGTCGTAGCTCAAGGAACGAATCTGCCAGAGGTTGCGACGGCGGCAGCGATGGCGGAGGTGACAGAAACGGACTCGACGCTGGCAAATTGATACGCCAATAGTACGGTCTTGGAGTCGTCATCCGAGACCAACACATCGAGTATTGGCAGCGATTTCGCTGCGACTGAGGTATCAGGGAGCGCCGGTTAGGCAGCAGGCTTCGCCGGCGGGGCTTCGTCTCTTGCTTTGCAGGTCTTGGATGCGAGCATCCACAACCACACGCAAAGCGCGGCGAGAACGATAACAGCGGCAACGCTCCACCGTCGGCCGATAAGGCAACCACCGACCTGCAAACTTACGCAGGCGATGACACGGATCAGTTGGCCAAGGCCCATGAGGCCGAAGATCACACTGGCGACTCGCAGTCCAAGAGCAGGGCAATTCATGACAAATCCTTTTTTGGGTTACCTGCCGGAAGCAGGCCGTACGGCATGCGTGACACAGGTTAGTTTCATTTTTGCCACGAACCCCGCCTCCATTCAACTTGATTCGTGCTGGCGGTTGTTGCTGTTGAGCCGTTCCAGCATTGATTTCATCGTCCGCTGGTGACTCGGCGGTGCCGAAGGTTCTTGGAATGGTCACGCAACCGCGGTTGTTCGTCTCCGAAGGACAACATACCCCATCGTCGCCAGGCCGAGAATCATGGCATAGGTCGAGGGTTCGGGGACGGCGGAGGTTCCG
>Ga0182027_10011200_pt1 | contig 12702 bp, 14 predicted proteins | sample 712E1DmetaG_FD_121300 | JGI IMG/M metagenome (GOLD analysis project Ga0182027, IMG submission 121300) | Permafrost microbial communities from Stordalen Mire, Sweden - 712E1D metaG (Illumina Assembly) | ecosystem: Environmental > Terrestrial > Soil > Wetlands > Permafrost | place: Sweden...
CGCGACCTGGCGCGGATTCGCGAGGATTTCTGCGTGGCCATGGTGCCACGCAGCGCGCTGCGGGATTCCTCCGCATTGGAGCGCGCGCCCGGCTGTCTGCGGGTGCGGTCGTCATTCGACAGTTGGCACGCGGTGTTCGAGAAGCCGCCCGAAGAGGTGACCGCCGAACTGCAAGAGCTGTTGGGCGTGGACGCGGTCCACTGCGTGCGGCTGCCGCTGGAAGATCTGTTTGTGGAGATGGTGGGTGCCGAACGCTGAAGGAGGGAACATGCTGCGCGAACTGCTGGAACGCGATCGGGGGTGGAAGCTCTCTCCGGCAACGGCCCTGCTGGCGGCCGTTGCGTGGCCGTTCGTCTCCACGGAGCCCGCGGCCAATCCGATGCTGTTCGGCGCTCTGTGCTTCGCGTTCCTGCTCTTCGGCCGGTTCCACCAGCGTGCGACGGTGTTCGAGGCGGGACTACCGATTCCGGGCCGGCGGATTGTGGCCGCGCGGCTGTTGGCTGTGGCTGCCGTGCTCTGGCCCCCGGCGCTCCTGGTGATGGGGGAAACGCTGGTTCTGCGAGGCTGGAGGGACGCCATCCCGCTGCTGGAGTTGGCGGCGGCTGCGTCGCTGGTGGTGCTGGTGGTCCAGTCCAACCGAATCCGCGAGACGACCCTTCCGCCGTGGCCCGGGTACGTGGTGGCAGTTTGCGTCGGGTTTCCACTCATCCTGGTCCCCGGGCTCCTTTCGCACTGGGGAGCGGTGCTGGGCGTTTGCGTGGCCGGGAGTGCGGCGCTGCTCGCGAGGCTGTGGTTCAAAGTGCCCGATGGTTTTCAGATCGCGCCCTCTGGTGCCGCGCGGGCCAGGCGGTTTGCGGTGCGCTGTCCAGCCTGGTGCCGCGTGCGGTTGCCGGTCAGGTGGCCAGCCTGGCGTTTGTTCTTCAACTCGGTCTTCAACTGGCGGGTTTGGTGGGACCTGATCCTGCTCTACTGGCTGTTCGTGACGGGTATGTCTCTTGTGGTCGGTGCGAGATTGGTCATTTCTGCCCTGTCGGTCTGCGATCGGCTGGAATGGCTGCTCGTTCTGCCCGTCTCCCGCCGGAGGCTGCTGCTCATGATGGTGCTTCCGTGGCTCTCGGCGTTGATTGCACTCCTGTGGCTGAACAGCTTCGTCAGGTTCGATACGAAGGCGCCGGCGGTGTCCACCGGATATTCCGATGTCTGGCAGGAGAAGAAACCCGCCGGATCGGGAACGCCCAACGTCCTGGTGCCCGCGAGTTTCTGGCGGTGGGCATGGGGATGGAAAGCTCCCGTTATCCAATCGCCGTGGGGAGAGAAGACCGAGCCGAGAACCTTCATTCGTCTGGGATTCGCTTTTTACAACCCCTACTCGGTGGCGCCGGACAACTCGGCGCGATTTCTGGAATGGCAATTCGCGCGGGCATCGGAAGCGGTCTGCGGCCGCGGTATCCCAATCACGCACCGGATCCGAACGCGCAGCATCGAGGCGCTGGTGGCCACGCTAGTCTTCCTGGGCATGTTCCACTTGATGTTCTGGGCGAAGACTACTGGACGCCGGGGCCGGTGGTGGCTCATCCTGCTTTGCGTCCTCGTGCCGTTCTTTTGCGACTTCTTCACCACCGATCGGGTGATCCGGGACGGGCCGTTGAGCGAAGTCATCACGCTCCGCCTGGCCGCCATTCTGCCGCAGAACCCGGCCGCGCTGGTGGCGCTCGCCGTGTTGCTGCTCGGCGGCCTGTATTGGGCCGTCGAGCAGCAGTTCGAGAAGGTAGACTTGATACCGGACCTCAAGCCCGCGAAGGGCGAGCGGTAGAGCGTCCGCCGCCGAAAAACGACTTACTTCGCCACGCCCTGCGTCACGCCCGCCTGTTCCTTCAACGCCTCGGCCTTGTCGGTCACTTCCCAGGTGAATCCCTCTTCCGTACGGCCGAAATGGCCGAAGGCAGCGGTCTTGCGGTAGATGGGACGCCGCAGCTTCAGCGTGTCGATGATGCCGCGGGGGGTTAGCAGGAAGTTATCGCGCACCAACTCGGTGAACCGCTCGTCGGGGATGACTCCGGTGCCGAAGGTGTCCACCGTCACCGAAACCGGATCGGCCACGCCGATGGCGTAGGCGAGCTGCACTTCGACGCGGCTGGCCAGTTTGGCCGCCACCAGGTTCTTGGCGATGTAGCGCGCCATGTAACAGGCCGAACGGTCCACCTTCGAGGGATCCTTGCCGGAGAAAGCGCCGCCGCCGTGACGGCCCATGCCGCCGTAGGTGTCGACGATGATCTTACGGCCCGTGAGACCCGTATCGCCGTGCGGTCCGCCCACCACGAAACGGCCGGTGGGATTGATGTGGTACTTAGTCTGGGAATCCACCATGCCCGAGGGAACGATGGGGTCGATGATGTGCTTCTTCACCTCGCGGCGCAGCTCTTCGGTGGAAATCTCGGGACTGTGCTGCGTGGAGATGACCACGGCTTCGATGCGCTTGGGGGTGTTGCCCACGTACTCCACGCTGACCTGGCTCTTGCCGTCGGGACGGAGGAAATCGAGGCCGGCCTGGCGGCGGACCGTCGAGAGCTGCTGCACCAGCTTATGGGCCATCATGATGGGCAGCGGCATGAGTTCGGGCGTCTCGTCGCAGGCGAAGCCGAACATCATGCCCTGGTCGCCGGCGCCGCCGGTGTCCACTCCCATGGCGATATCGGGCGATTGCGACTGAATCAGGTTGTGCACGCCGCAGGTGTGGCAATCGAATCCATAAGTGGCGTCGTTGTAACCGACGTAGTCGATGGTGCCCCGCGCGATGCGCTGAACGTCCACGTAGGTCGAGGTGGTGATTTCGCCGGCTACGATGCAGGTTCCGGTGGTGACTAGAACCTCGCACGCCACGCGGCCGGTGGGATCGTCCGTCAGGACGGCGTCCAATACGGCGTCAGAAATCTGGTCGGCGATCTTATCCGGATGACCTTCCGTGACGGACTCCGACGTGAAAAGGTATTTCCTGTTGTTCGACAAACTAGCCTCCCGCGATGAAATAGAATTCGACGGCCTGTGGGGCAGGATGGCATCCCGCGGCGAACCCGTGCAAGGTTCGGAAGGCGGGATGCAATCCCGCCGCAGGTTGCAAACCTGCCCCACATACTGTGCTCATGAATTGCATTTAGTACCGGTAATGATCGGGCTTGTACGGCCCTTCCACGGCCACACCCAGGTACTCGGCCTGGCCGGCGGTGAGCGTGGTCAACTTGACGCCGATCTTCTCCAGGTGCAGACGCGCCACTTCCTCGTCCAGTTTCTTGGAAAGCGTGTAGACGCCGGGCTTGTACGCGTCGCGGTTCTTCCAGAGATCCATCTGGGCCAGCGTCTGGTTGGAGAAACTGTTGCTCATCACGAAACTGGGATGTCCGGTGGCGCAGCCCAGGTTCACCAGGCGGCCTTCGGCCAGAACGAAAATGCTGTGGCCTTCCGGGAACGTATACATGTCCACCTGCGGCTTGATGTTGGTCTTGCGGGCGCCGGACTGGTTGAGGCGGTCCACCTGGATTTCGTTGTCGAAGTGCCCGATGTTGCACACGATCGCCTGGTCCTTCATCTTCCGCATGTGTTCCAGCGTGACGATGTCGCAATTGCCGGTGCAGGTGACGTAGATATCGCCGCGGCCCAGGGTGTCCTCGATGGTGGTCACCTCGAAGCCTTCCATGGCGGCCTGCAGGGCGTTGATGGGGTCGATTTCGGTGATGATGACCCGCGCGCCCATGCCGCGCAGCGAGTGCGACGAACCCTTGCCCACGTCGCCGTACCCGCACACCACCACCACCTTGCCGGCCACCATCACGTCGGTGGCGCGCTTGATGCCGTCGGCCAGCGACTCGCGGCAGCCGTACAGGTTGTCGAACTTCGACTTGGTGACCGAATCGTTGACGTTGATGGCGGGAACCAGAAGCGTGCCGGCTTCCTGCATCTTGTACAGGCGGTGCACGCCGGTAGTGGTCTCTTCGGAAACGCCGCGCCACCCCTTCACCATGTCGTGCCAGCGCGCCGGGTTCTCGGCGTGGACCCGCTTCAGCAGATCCTTGATGACGTCCTCTTCATGGCTGCCGGAGGGCGTGTGCACCCAGCCACTGCCGTTCTCCAGTTCGTAGCCTTTGTGGATGAGCAGCGTGGCGTCGCCGCCATCGTCCACGATCAACTGCGGTCCCAGGCCGCCGGGATGGCTCAGCGCCTCGTAGGTGCACCACCAGTAGTCTTCCAGCGATTCGCCCTTCCAGGCGAAGACCGGCACGCCGGTGACGGCAATGGCGGCCGCGGCGTGGTCCTGCGTGGAGAAAATGTTGCAGCTCGCCCAGCGCACCGAAGCGCCCAGATCGGCCAGGGTCTCGATCAGCACCGCCGTCTGGATGGTCATGTGCAGCGATCCGGTCACGCGCACGCCGTCGAGGGGCTTCTCCCGGGCGTACTTGCGGCGAATGGCCATCAGGCCGGGCATCTCGCTTTCGGCGATCGAGATCTCCTTGCGGCCCCAATCGGCGAGGGAGAGGTCGGCCACTTTGTAGCCGGTCTGGGGCAGAATCGCGGTGCTCATTTTTAGAATCCTCGTATCAAGAAATCTTGATAAGCTGATATTATAAAATTTCAGCCATGGCGTCAACCCTTAAATCGCTGAGGCTGGCGGCCGATCCGAACCGCCTGCGGCTGCTCCTGCTGCTGTGTCAGGACGAGCTGTCCGTGGCGGAGTTGCAGGAGATTCTCGCGCGCGGCCAGAGCCACATCTCCACGCACCTTTCGCAGCTCAAGCACGCCGGCCTCGTGGACGACCGCCGCACCGGCAAGAATTCCTTCTATCGCCTGACCGCGCCCGCCGAGTTGATGAACCTGCTGCGGCAGGCGGCGAGCGAAGTCCCGGAAGTCGCCGAGGACCGCGCCGCGCTGCGCCTCGTCCTGCGCCGCCGCCAGGACAAGATGCGCCGCTACTTCGACGAGCTGGCCGGAAAGTTCGGACGCCAGTACGTGCCGGGCCGTTCCTGGAAGGGCATCGCCGAAGCGCTCCTCAAGCTCATGCCGCCGATGGTGATCGCCGACCTGGGCGCCGGCGAAGGCAGCATCTCCCAGTTGATGGCCCAGCGCGCCAAGAAAGTGATCGCCATCGACAACTCGGAGAAGATGGTGGAGTTCGGTTCCGAACTGGCTCGCAAGCACGGCATCGGGAACCTGGAATACCGCCTGGGCGACCTGGAGGACGTGCCCATCCGCGGCGGCACCGTGGACCTGGCGTTTCTCAGCCAGGCGCTGCACCACGCCGCGCATCCCGAGCGGGCCGTGAGCGAGGCGTGGCGCATTCTGAAGCCCGGCGGTCGGATTGCGGTGCTCGATCTGCATCGCCACCACGTGGAAGAGGCGCGCGAGATGTACGCCGACCTGTGGCTGGGCTTCACCGAGCTGGAGATCGAGCGCTACCTCAAGGGCGGCGGATTCAAGAACGCCGAGACCGCCATCGTCTATCGCGAACCCGAGCCGCCGCACTTCGAAACCATTTTGGGGACCGGCGAGAAGTAAGGCCATGCCGCCTGGCGCGCAAGCTACGCGGCTTTGGCCATCGGCAGGCGCTTCACGCGCGCCAGCCCGCAAATTTCCAGCGCGCGGATTACCGGCCATGCCGGGTCGATCTCGCCCCGCCGCACCGCCATCCGCGCCGAAGTCGGGTACTGGTGATGGTTGTTGTGCAGCCCCTCGCCCGCCGTCAACAGGGCGATGGACTGGAGGTTGGTCGCCTTGTTATCGAAGTTGCGGTAGCCCACCATGTGGCAGATGCTGTTGATGGACGAGTTCAGCAGGACGTACAACACGATGTGAATGGCCCATGCCGCCAGGCCCCACCACACGCCGAACATCAGCATGAAGATCGCCAGGCCGCCGAATACGCCGTACTCCGCGCCGGGGATTTTGTCGATCGCGTCGTCCTTCCAGTCGGGTGTGTATTTGCGGACCACCGCGGGGTTCCGGGCTTCCCTCCGATACAGGAAGTAGTTGCCGAACAGCACGGTCCACATGCCGTACAGATAGGGGCTGTGGGGATCGCCCACTTCATCCGAAAAGTGGTGGTGCTTGCGGTGCACGGCGGCCCAGTGGCGCGGCACCACGCCGGTGAACAGGCTAAGTTCCAGGTGCATCAGAAACGCCACCGCGGGATGCAACTCCACACCGCGATGGGTCTTCGAGCGGTGCAGATAGATGGTGGTGAAGAGCACCGAGACCTGCAAAATCAAGAGGGTAATTACGGACATCCAGACCGGACTCATTCACTCTCCGCCCCGATCATAACAGGTCCCGGCGAGCGGCCTTGTTAATTTCGGAGTCCAGCCCCCTGCCCGGGAGGTCCCTGATACAATACGGATTCGCTCTCACGGAGAAACTCTTGCGATTCATTACCATTCAACAAGACGGCCATCCCCGGCCGGCGGTCCGGCAGGACAGCGAAATCGTCGGCCTCCGCGACGCCGGGTTCGACTCGATGCTCTCCCTCATCGCCGGCGGCGCGGACGCGCTCGACCGCGTGTCGCGGTGGATCGCCAACGCTCCCGCCAGCAGCCGCTGGGCGCCGGGCCGGGTGAGACTGCTGGCGCCCATTCCGCGCCCGCCCAAAGTGATCTGCATCGGGCTGAACTACCGCGAACACGCCGCCGAATCGAAAAAGGCGGTCGCCGAGGTCCCCACGGTGTTCTCCAAATTCTCCACCGCGGTGATCGGCCCCGGCGAGGCCATCGTGCTGCCCAGAAACTCCGCCAAGCCGGATTACGAAGCGGAGCTCGCGGTGGTCATCGGCAAGGGAGGCCGCCACATTCCCGAAGCCCGCTGGCGCGAGCACGTCTTCGGCTACACCATGGTGAACGACGTGAGCGCCCGCGACTTTCAGATGGCCACCAGCCAGTGGATTATGGGGAAGACCTTCGACACCTTCGCGCCGCTCGGCCCCGCCATCGTGACCGCGGATGAGATTGCGGACCCGCAGAATCTCGCGATTTCGCTGGTGCTTTCGGGCGAGGTGATGCAGGATGCGAACACGCGCGAGATGATTTTTCCCGTGGCGCGGCTCATCGCCTTCCTGTCGAGCGTGTTCACGCTGGAGCCGGGAGATGTGATCGCCACCGGCACGCCCCCGGGCGTGGGTTTCGCGCGCAATCCGCCGCGCTGGCTGCGGCCCGGCGACGTGGTCACGGTGCGCGTGGAAGGCCTCGGGGAATTGACCAACCCGGTAGTCGCCGAAGCCTGAGCGGCCCGGTTGGCGCCGCCGCTACTTCTTGTGCTTCTGGGCGGGCTCCGGCCCGATGCGCTCGATGGTCACGCCGATGAGTTTCACCGGGTCGACGGGCTTCTCCCCGTGGTACGGCGCACTGCCGATCTTGTCGACCACGTCGAGCCCGTCCACCACCGTTCCGAAGATCGCGTACTTGCCGCTCCACTCCAGGACGGGCCCGGTGGTGATGAAGAACTGGCAGCCTCCCGTGTCCTCTTCGCCGCTGTTGGCCATTGCCAGCTTCCCCGGGCGATCGAACCGCAGCCCAGGGAGGAACTCGTCGCGGATGGTGATGCCGCAATTGTGCGTGGATGTCCCATTGGCGCTGCCCGACTGGATCGCCTTGCCCGGAACCACGCGGTGGAAGGTGATGTTGTCGTACAGCGGCCGCTTGACCATGGCGCGGGTTTTGGGGTCGCGCCATGGCTTGGTGCCCTGCGCCAGCGCGACGAAGTTCGCCACGGAGATGGGAGTCTCCTTCTCGTAAAGCTTGGCGGTGAACTTTCCCATGGACGTGGAGAAGATGGCGTAGAGGCCGCTGGGGAGCGCGGGCGCGGCTTCCTGCGCCAGGGCGGCGGCGGCTAAGAGAAACAGGGCGATGGGTCTCATGTGATCTGCCATTGTAAGCCGATTCGCGCGGAGGCGTGGAAGCCTGGGGCCTGCTAAGATCGAAGAAGCGCGCGCCCGTAGCTCAGGTGGATAGAGCGGCTGGCTTCGAACCAGTAGGTCGGGAGTTCGAGTCTCTCCGGGCGCGCCAGGTTCCAAACCGTGGAAGGCGTGCCGACTGGGGGGTGCCAGATGGAGATGCGCTGTGGGGCGCGGCGAACGGCCCTGGGACCGGCGTTCGCCCAATGCCTTGCAGTAGGAAATGAAGCCAATGGTGTTGCGGTTCAACGAACGGCGGGCGACTGAGGCGGCGGCCCGCTTCCTGAAATTCCGCGGCGGCCGGATGAGCTATCTGAAGCTCGTCAAGATGCTGTACTTCCTCGACAGGGAAGCGCTCTTGCGGTGGGGCAGGCCGGTGACCACCGACAGATACGTCTCGATGGACAATGGACCGGTCGTCAGCCGGATCTACGATCTGATTCGAGAGGAACCGGCTCCGGGCGCCGATTCGATCTGGCGCCATTTCATCTCTGCCCCCGAGGGTTGGGAAGTCTCACTCCTCGCGGAGCCGGAGCCTTCCGAACTCTCCCGCGCCGAGGAAGCGTTGATCGAGGAGATTTACGCCGCCTACGGAAAGATGACCCGTTGGGATCTGGTGCGTATGTCGCATGAACTTCCGGAATGGCAGGACCCCAAGGGCAGCGCGATCCCGATTCAATACAGCGACATTCTGCGCGCCGGCAACAAGACCGAGACTGAGATTGCGGCCGTCGAGGCTGACCTGGAGTCGCTGGCAGCCGCCGAAGCCATGCTGCAGCCGGCATAAATGGACTGCGGCGACACGTTCCTCATGCCCGCCCCTGGAGGGGTGGCTACACCCCACCTGTGGATCGTCGTCACCCAGCCCGACCCGCGGACCCACCTTTGCGCCATCGTTAGCGTAACCACCCTGCGGAACAGCAAGGACCGGACGGTGATCCTCCGGCCTGGCGACCATCCGTTCGTGCGCCACGACTCGACCATATTCTACGGAGATGCCATGATAGTGGATGTGCTGCGGTTGGAAGCCGAGATCGCGGCGGGCCTGGCAGTGGTCCGGGAGAAGTGCTCGGCGGCGACCCTGAAGCTGGTTCAGGACGGCGTGGTCGCATCGCCGTTCACGCGGCCGAAGATCCTGCGATTCTGCCGGGAGCGCTGGCCGCGATAGCGCGTCGGTGGGCCTCGCGGAACGTTGGCCGCCCGCCTGCTCGCCCGCCCGATCGAGGTCATCACCATGTCGAAAAAAGCGGAACATACCCAGTCCGTCCCCGTAATCGGCGACGGCGCCACGCTCGGCGTCATCGGCGCCGGCGTGATGGGCCAGGCGTGGAAATCGTCGATTATCATTAGGGGAGGTTCTTATGCCGAAGCGACTTATCCCCATCCATCCCGGAGAAATCCTCCGGGAAGACGTTCTCGTACCGCTGGACATGAGCGTCAACCAGCTTGCCAAAGCGCTCGCCGTGGACGCCGCCCGGCTCAACGAGATTGTCCGCGGCCGGCGCGGCATCACCGCGGACACGGCGCTACGTCTGGCGCGCTACCTCGGCACTACCCCCGAATTCTGGCTGAACCTCCAAACCCACTACGAATTGCGGGTCGCCAAGCAAGCCAAGCTCGCGGACATCGAGCGTACGGTGCGGCCCCGTTCCGAGGCAGCGTAGCGCCGCAGCCACGCTTTCCCGTTTCCTTTCGCGCTGCGTCTACTTACTCCCGCCGTTGGACCATATTTGGGAAAACCGATTGCCCCTTGTTATTTTCTCTTTCCTGGCCAGCAGGGATCCCCTTTTGGGCGCATTTCATGCGCTCTACACCGGGATCGCCAGCCACCAGTTAAACTATGTCGTGGGCTTGGACATTCGGTGGTTCTTCGACAACGTTGGGCGCCGCCGGAGACGGGCAGCGGTTCGAGACGAAGAAAGGGGCTCCGCCAGGGACCGTGATCCGGAAGATGGTGGCGCGCGGCGGTTCGGACTGGCGCCGCGCCCTGAGAGGACGCGTCCGGCCGAATTTGGGCGCTATGCCGCCGATCGGCGTGGGAAGCTTGGTTAAGGCCGATTGGCGACATGCCCGCGCCTTCGGCCAAAGCATAGCCGGCTGCGCCGCGAGGAGGAAGAACCATGACCGGTAGACTGATATTCGAGAACCTTCGCCACAAGCCCGCGCGCACCTTCCTCAGCGTCCTGCTGATCGCCGTCCCGGTGACGCTGATCCTCTGCCTGGTGGGCCTCAGCCACGGCATGATGGACGAAACCGTGCGCCGCGCCCGCTCCATCGGCGCCGACATCAACTTGCGGCCGCCCGGTTCCACTATGTTCACGCTCGGCGGCGGCATGTCCGACAAGGTGGTCGCGGTGCTGGCCGGGATGCCTCACGTCAGAATGGCCATGGGCGTGGTGAATCAGAGCGTCGGCAGCCTTACGCTCTTCGCCACCGGGCTCGACCTTGGTCAGTTCACCGCCATGAGCGGCGGGTTCACTTACCTTCACGGCGGGCCGTTCCAGGGCCCCGACGACGTGATCGTCGACGAATTTTACGCCACGCAGAGACACAAAAGCGTGGGCGATTCCATCGAGATCCTGAATCGCAACTGGCGCGTCTGCGGCATCGTGGAGAACGGCAAGTTCACGCGCATCGCCTTTCCGCTCGACGTGCTCCAGCAGCGGACCGGTAATGTGGGCCGCGTCAGCCAGGTTTACCTGAAGCTCGACGACCCCGCCAATACCGAATCGGTCATCCGCGCCATCAAGAGCCAGCCCGGTTGGGAAGATTACCCGGTGTACTCCATCGCGGAATTCACTTCGCTGATTAGCACCAGCGATCCGGGCGGCCTGAAAGCGTTCACCGCGGTGGTGATGGGCATCGGCGTGGTGATCGGTTTTCTGGTGGCGTACCTCTCCATGTACATGGCCGTGCTGCAGCGCACGCGCGAAATCGGCATTTTGAAATCGCTGGGCGCCTCCAGCGCCTTCATCCTGGGCGTGATTCTGGCCGAAGCGGCGGCGCAGGGGTTGGGCGGATGCGCGCTGGGTATCCTGCTCAGTTTCGGTGCGCGCTGGCTGATCCACTTTATGGTGCCGGCGTCGCTTACCATGGAGATCGTGCAGGCGTGGTGGCCGGTCGCCAGCGCCATCGTGCTGGCCGCCACGCTGTTCGGCGCGCTGTATCCCGGGTTGGGTGCGGCCCGCCAGGATCCCATCGAGGCTCTCGCTTATGAATAGATCGCTCGCCGTTCGCGCCGCCCTGGCGCTTCTGGCCGCCGCGGGGCTGGCGCAGGCGCAGTCCGTGGACCAACTTCTGGCCCGGCTCGATACTGCCGCCGCCACTTTCAAGGGAGCCAAAGCCGACATGCGGAGGACTTCGTACACGGCGTCCATCCACGTCACGGACGTGGAAGACGGCTCCACGGTGATTCGCCGTTCGGGCTCGAAGAAGCTGGAATTCCGCATCGACATGGCGGGCGCCAACGCTAATACCTGGGTCGTCCGCGACCAGTCGGCGGAGCATTACCTTCCCGCCATCTTCCAGGTCGAGGTCTGGGATATCAGGAAGTACCGCGACATCGCCCAGACGCTGCTGGTCCTGGGCTTTGGCATGTCGGGCCGCGAGTTGGCGGCCAGTTACGCCGTCTCGAACCCGCGCCGCGACCCCGTGGCCGGCCGTGCTGCCACCGCCATCGACCTGGCGCCCAAATCGCAGGACGTGATCGAGAAACTGCACCTGAAGAAGGTGGAGCTCTGGGTGGCCGACGACACCGCCGCGCCGGCGCGGGAGAAGTTCTACTTCAGCGATGGCAATACCTGGACGGTCGAATACTCTAACGTTCAGATGAATCCGAAGCTGCCGGCCAGCGCGCTCGACCTGCCCAAGGGCGCTAAGCGCGTGAAGATGCAGTGACCCGTGTGCCGTGCCTCAACGTTCCGGACCCTTGCGAACCGGCAACGGGGGCGCGGGCCAGCGGCCGCACTTCAGGTTCCAGTAGGCCCACGAACGCGCATCGAAGACCCCGGGCGGGGCGTTATCCAGAGCTTCCCGGAACTCGTCCATTCCCGCCACGCCGTCCAGCGCCCGCAAGTCTTCCACGGTGCCATATGTCATCACGTGCGCGAGAAAATGCGCCGGGTCGGCCAGCGCTTCCGAAGGCGGCTTGAACCAAACCACGCGCTCCGCCACGGCGAGCGACTCGCGGGTCTCCGGCAGCGGCTTCATCGCGCGCATCCAGTCTCGCCGGGGCGCTTCGCGTAGGGCGCCAAGGTCGGCAGTCTGGCCGCATCGACGGCTTCGACTGCCTGAATGAGCCGCGAGCGTACTTCGGCCGCGAGCGCCGGTAAGTCGTCAAAGTAACTGAGCGCCTTCAGTGTGATCAGCGGATTGAACCCGCGCCCGTACACAACCATCCCCGCCGCAAGTACGGCGGATAACTCGATTCCGTGCCGCAACAGAGCGTCGATATCGACGTAGTCCTTCGCCTCGGCGCGCTTTTGCAGGACCGCCGCCTTGGTCCCGGCGATATCCAGCAGCGAGGCAACATGAAGAAGTGTATCGCCCGCCAACTCGGGAGCTGCCACTTGTCCCAGGCCAAGCCCGCCGAAGAACGATACCAGCACCGGCCCGCCTCGATCCACGCGGCACGTCAAGGTGTCCGCCGCCGTCTGCACCCGTTCGGCGTCCCTGAGGTACGGTACCTGTCGCGCCAATCGATCGGGATCGAAGGACGCGTTCGAAAAGAACTCGAAGTCGGCCGATTCCCGATGTCCCAGCCGCAACGCCAGGGC
>Ga0182027_10011201_pt1 | contig 12701 bp, 10 predicted proteins | sample 712E1DmetaG_FD_121300 | JGI IMG/M metagenome (GOLD analysis project Ga0182027, IMG submission 121300) | Permafrost microbial communities from Stordalen Mire, Sweden - 712E1D metaG (Illumina Assembly) | ecosystem: Environmental > Terrestrial > Soil > Wetlands > Permafrost | place: Sweden...
AACATATAATTACTATGTTCTCTAAAGGACGACATGTTTCTAATCATAGGGATATTTTATAATGAATTTTTGAAGATGTCAATTGGATTTGGAGGTGACAGGGATCGAACCCGCAATATCTTGATTGGAAGTCAAGCACTCTACCAATTGAGCTACCAGCCCATTATTTAACTTGTAGACAAATAAGTCTTTCAACTTCTTTTCGCTTCTTCGACCCCCACATGGGGTTGTTCTTCTTCTTGCTGTTACAGGGATAGCAAGCAATCACTATATTGTCTTTAGAGAATTTATCTCCACCCTTAGATAGGGGGACTATGTGATCTAGCGTAGCTTGCATGGCCCGTTTGCTTTTGTCCGGAACTTCCTTCAGTAAGTCTCTTTTCCCGCAATAGCGACAAATTAGACTACCCATTCGTATCTTCTCTTCTTTGAGATGGTTAGCTCTATACTTTAGCCAAACTCTTACATTGTGCATACTGCGCATTGGATCTAACTTACGGTAATACCTGTTAAGTTTAACCCCCGCGGCCAAAGACTGAATGTGTGGTTCTTCGATCAAAACTGTATGTTCTTTATACAGATTTATAAAGTTAGCCATACAGTTCCTTTCATATTAGACTTTATCTTTACCGCATACAGTACAGCGCCATTTGACTGCACCTTTACCACCAGCCTTATTGAAAACTCGGTTTCCCTTTCCATACATCTCATCCTGAGATTTGTTCTCACATGAACAGGAAGTAACCTTGGTTCTCTGAGCTGATTCAGATTTCTTTTCTTTAACGGCCATAAAGCACATCCCCTTTCTTTTAAGTATAGCGGATAAATTTGTTGAATATCGGGTTTTATCCTAATGTGATAACCGACATTCGAGCGACCCACTATAGAACTTGTGGAGCTGAGGGTGAGAGTCGAACTCACGTGGATTTCTCTCCAGTTTACAAAACTGGTCCAATCGACCGCTATGGGACCTCAGCAGCTTAATAACTCTTTCCTCTAGCGTATCTTGCTCTTCTCGCGTGCCTACCATTACCTTTATTCCTACACTTATAGGTTGGCAATGTCGCATCACAATTAGAGCAGATTAATCTTAGATTGGTTAGTGCGCAATTTTCTGAATTGCCATCAATATGATCCAATATAAGCAATACTGGAGTTCCTAACCATTCTGAGATTCCGCAGATTTCACACTTATGAGTTCTAACTTCTACTAAGTACTTTTTAACAATACGAGAGCTTTTGCATTCTCCCTCTTGTTCGATAAGCTTTTTCCGCTCATCCCATAAATATTGTTGCTGGCACTTATTAGAACAATAAAACCCATAAGAATTTCTTCCTGGTTTATATTCTTTACTACAATATCTACATATCGCTATTCGCATATAGATATTATATCAAGAATGTCGACCAGTTGCAAGTGAAACTGAAGCTCTACCAAATGAGCTACCCAAGCTTTAGACTGGTGCGCATTCTATATACCGTTCGTCCTGATGTATATAGTGGACCAGTATGTAATATTGGATGCGGGGAGTGGATTGGAACCACTAACCTCGTGGGTATGAACCACGCAAGCTACCGTATTGCTCTACCCCGCAGTATGTTCAATTTTCAAAGATTCGATAATTATATCATGGGCTTATCTAAATATGCAAGTATTATCTTGTACACTTAGATAAACCCACAATTAACATGTGTCTCTCCACACCGCCATACAACATAGATACTTAGGAATCAAACCTAAGTAGACTCCACATAAAGGTATGTTTCCATTACACCATTATCCCAGTATGTATCACTGACCTTTGCCCCGGATTTCGAATTAGTTTTGCTTTTCTCAGTAATTAGGCTATAGTTACTGAGACGATCCTTTTCGCTCGCGCGAGCAACCTGTACGCCTGCCAGCTTCAGGTGGTAGGATTACCCTAATAAAATATAGGGTATAACGTAGACCCTACTTCACAATACACATGGTACTGTAAAGGACACGGGAACGAGCGGTTTCCGCACTCACAACTTTTAAGACTTTCATGTGAAGACTTACAATAAGACATAATGGCCGTTTAGCTATACATTATGTATATCAGTTTTATCTCATAAGTCTGGTATGTGACACCAATTTGTGCCCGGTTACCCTAAGCACAAAACATGCTGGATTCCAGAGTATTGCTACTCCAGCGACAGCTATATCCTATCTGGATTCGGGATGACAGTGTGCCCCTGTTCACTGGCATCATTCGTCTGAGAGTCGTTAGACTCGGACAGGGTGAATTACCATGTTCTACGGATAAATGTTGAAAATGGGATAATAGGTAAGTATTACCGAACCTATTTCAAGGTTGTTTAATCTGGGTTTAACTTTACGAAGTAAGCTTCCCAGCCCCTTTGTGATAGACTTATATGCTCTATCAAGCTTGGTTGGTTTCGTCCAACCTACTAGCCTCATTTAGGCCAAAGCCGCCTTACCGACTATGGATGCCGACCCCCCAGTTTTGTAACTAGAAACTTCAATGTCTTAACATATGGTATTCGTATAAGCCCATATAAATCTCATTGATGTCTGTGATTTGATAATCCATTTTCCTCGACCCGTAGAAAAACTATTTCGTACTCTTCAGAAGATTTTCTTCGAATGTAGGAATCTTCTGTTCAGTATTCTGAACCTTAGACTCCACAGTAACAACGGAACAGACACATGCTGGACAACTTGCCTCGTATTTATGTAGACCCCATCCGACACAAAGTGCCACGACAATGAGAACCACATAAAGGATGTGCATTACCCATCTCATGATCGGAGTCTTTGCCAGAAAGTATCCCACAAAGAAGGCAAGTAATGCCCTAAATGGGTCTTTCATGACTTACTCCTTTGTGATCTGTGCAGTTGTCTCGCCGGTGAGCTTGTTGAGAGCCTTCTCACATCCGCCCAGAAGCTTCTCTGCAACAGCCTTCACGCGCTGCCTGAGAGCACCACCGAGCAGGAAGTAATCAAGGACAACCACGACGCCAAATGTCATGAAGAAATCCTGATGCTTCTCGAAATAACCGCCCATCTTACCCAGGAAACCCTTTTTCTCGTTCATACTTTCTCCTTCTTCTTTGAATTTGAACAACCGTCTTGGCTGTTCAGTTTTTGATTTTATATCCATTCCTTCAAAAGTTGATAAATCAACATCTCGTATATCCACGGCTTTACTTGCATAGTCCGAGACTGTATGATTATGCCCACCTGTTGTTTTGACCTGATGTGTATGGTCATGATATGGTTTTACATAGGTACAGAAGTCTACTACCATTGCCCATTCACCACCATCCATCGTCCTAAAACATGAGTCAGAGTAATGTTCTTTGACAATACCTAGACTTGTTGGAGAATCTTTAAAACAGATTTCCTTTCCTTTCATCGCAGCAAAGAAATCATCGTAGGAAGTAAATTTCTTGCCATCAAATGATCCAGAAACGTATGTTGGAGTCTCCTCAGTTACCTTTGGCTCTTCATACCACTTCCAGCCATAGCTGGAGAATCCACCACAGTGACCCCAGGAGCGATCTTCTCCTTTAGAGCCTTTACCCCTTATGAGATCATTCCTACCATCTCCGTCTAAAGACTCTGGGATAAACCAGTCAGATCCAGCTCCAAACCAAATTATTTTCTTTCCTTTGGTTTCCTCAAGGAACTTCTCAATTGGGGTTTTATCTTTCGATTCTGTATAGAATTCCCAACAATAACGGTCGTGTTTCTCGAAACCGTTATAGATCGTCCAGAAGTCTTCCCTACCAGTGGATTCTCCATCGCGAAACATTTTTCCAGAAATCCTCTGTCCTTCAAAGCTTTCAGGAATGAAGTAAGCGTTTTTAAGACAAATTTCGGGTCCCCACGAAGTATAACGAATCTTCTTTCCCTTGACCTCATTGAAGAATATCTCTTCTTTTGTCATGGTTTTCTCCTCTTCCCATAAGGACCACTTCCTACCATATGCTATGGGTTCAAATCCATTATCAACCTCAAGTGGGTCGCTCTTTATTGGCCCATTTCGTTTTCCTTCCATGCAATTCGGGCATATAAACTTTTCTGGTATGAACCAGGTATCTCTAGACCATCCAGTCCACGTTATCTTTTTACCTTTAACAGTTTCAACGAAAAGTTCTTCCTTAGTCTTTTCTACGTTTTTGGACAGTTCATCATATTTGGTTTCTACTACTTTAGAAACTATATCTCCATCAGAGGCAACCATGTGAGCGGACCATATCCCTTCATTAGTATAAGTGTCAGTGCTATCTTTTCTTTGCCACGGCCACTCTCCGCCCCCACGGCCAATAATTTCAATGATCTTTCCCTTTTTATCAAGATATTTCCCTGGTCCATCTATGACAAATGGCTTTGGTTCTGGTTTCATATCCTCAATCCTTTCAACAATGTCATATAAATGCTCACGTTTACCATAATAGTAATGGCCAGTATTTGTCCAGACAAAAGACCCGTCATCTCGACCGCCTTTTACCTTCCAATTATATTGTGGATGATTAGATATAGATTCAATCTCAATAATCTCACCATTACGTTTTTTATACTTACCAGGACCAGTGATCTTGAATTCTTCCTTCGGAGTAATTTCTGTAGGTAAAATTTTGCCCAATTCCCGTATGTATCCCATAATCTCCTCCAGAAGAAAGTTAATATACTCCGCGCGAAGATGCCTTCACCGAATATAGTATATCAATTTAAGCTGATACACCCTCGCCCTAAGGCTACGTAACTGCCCATCCGTCTTCATTCCTGCTAACAAGTTGCTTATGGTTTTACTAAGGGATTTAGGATACAAGTATCTGTTAGATATACTCATATCCCGGCAGTTGTGCACAATAACAAAATATGTGGGACCGGGTTTTTCACCGATCCCATGAAGTGCATAACTCGAAAGTTATGACTTTGTTTTCAAAAAGATGTGGTACCCTCAAGAGCAGTATTCATACGAATAACTCCCTTCAGAGTAATACTCCACACCCTTCAGGCTTTAGACCCCCATGCGGGTCAGCCAAATTAATAATAACGTCCACATATATGACCGCTTGACCTACAATCATATAGCGCCCGGCAGCTCTAACGAACTGCTACCTCACCACTTTAACGACAGGTTTCTTCCCTTGCTTCTAGCCTTAAACAGGTAGTTCTAGGGGCAAGTCACTCTTTCACTTCTACTAAAAAGTAGATGCTACTAAAGAGGTAGGTGACACCTTAAACTTTTTTGACAGTAGTGTGCTTTTACGCCAAAGGTTCTGACGGGTTTTTGAGACATTGGATTTACTCGCCGGGTATAGCCAACTTTCATCCTTAGATCCTACAAGTGCACAATAGAACCGTATCTCAAAACATCGCTTTTGCTATTTGCAACCCGTAGGGAATGTTTCCCCGCCACTATACTGTTTGGCAACTGTTCCCTTCACCACTCTTTAAATGGTGGCTGCTTCTAAGCCTACATCCTACTATCTAAGATTAGAACTCATCCATTACAAATGAACGAATGATGTTTGGTACGTTTGTATCAAATCCAACAATATCCATCTGGCCGGGATCTGTTGGATCTGCCACTGTGTATGGATTTACAGAAGTTGCGAGAACAATCAATTTTGCATTGCGCCCGGTTTTCTGTCTGAATTCATTCAGAGCTGCGGTTGGTTTTACACCCTGATTGGTCTCGTTATCTGTTATAATAACGAACACATCGACAGGGAGTTTCTTCGCCAGTGCATACTTCATTGGTAGTGAACAATCAGTTCCACCCCAACTCTGAGCACACCTTGCAGCTTCGGTAAGAGACTGTTCGAGTGTTGACCTTGCAGAGATGTTAATTGGGGTCATAGAGTTCAACCCATAACCTCTTGCCGTGATCTGACGTGTTCCTGCAAACCCATGGATTTCATGGGACTTCTCAGTTCTGGCAATAGCCATACTCATAGCCATAGCAGCTTCAGCTGCACATATTGCCATGTTGTTCACCTTGGAATGTTTCATATTGAACATTGAAGGAGAAACGTCGACCCCGATAAAGAAGTTCTTATTCGTTGGCTCCACATTGTCGAACCCGAGATAGAACGCTTCATTGAGTGCATCCTTGATCGCCTGAACTGGGTACCACGTAAGATCACCCTTCTCACCATGACCCTGTGCGTAAACCTTCAGGGCATTCAGGATTGTTATGGGATGTAGCTTTGACTTCTTGATTGACTCACGATCAGTCAGTTTTGCAACTGCCAGTTTGACAGGTGCATCGAAATTTGACTGCATTAAGCCAATATTGGCCATCTTGCCCAGATTCCTGAGCAATGCATGGGGTGGCATGCCTGGCAACAACGCTTCCCATATGCGCTTCTGGTTAAGAAGTTCGGTTGGGAGAGCTTCACGCGGCAGGTTATTCTCAAGAATGAGATTGACTGTGCGCGTTATATCTATTGTACCAAGTGCCTGTACTTCCTCAAAAGCTTTTACCAATGGGTGCTTCTTTGCTAACAATTCCTTGCCAACCACCCATCGAAACAGATTGTTGTATTCAGGATCTTCAGGCTTCACATGACTTAGACGCAGTACGTCGGTATGTGACCAACCGTTCCTCTGTCTATATTTGATCAGCTGATATGCTAACCCCGAGGGATCACGATCAAGGTAGAACTGGGCTATACCATTACGCAAACCACGACTCCATCCTTTATCGAGCACCTTGAGATCTTCACATAACATGAAGAGGTCAGTTCCTGTTCGGCAGACTCTCTTTATAATCTCATAGGCCGCATGGCGTACAAGATCATTGCCGAACTTTATACAGAGTGCAAGTGCGAATACACATGTGTTATTGCGCGGACAACGACCACCTGTTGAAATGGCAAGGATCTCATCGACAACAATCTTACCATTCTTCTTGATCATGTCAATGATATTGGTCGCCGCAGAAACAGTAAGTGCTTTTTCCTCAGAGTAGTATGAACCACCCTCTGTTCCAAGTATGAGAAACCTACGGAGTTTCTTCAATTGGTCAATCGCGAAGACAAAAGCTCCATGTGAGTTCTTGACTTCATCCGTTCTACCCATTGTTCGGTTGTGCAAACCTGCATTGTGTTCCTGAATCTTTTTCGAGTACATACGACCCTCCTTGTAGGATAATAGTACAATAGATAAGTTATTGGAAACGAGTTTTTACGTGCTCTAGCCATTAAGCTACAGCCGGATTGTCCAGCCGATTGGATTCGAACCAATATACCGTCCTCCAAATGGATAATCGTTTCACGTTCGACCTATTGTACAGATTTTAAGGTGGATAAGTTTATAAGGATGTTCATTTATTCGGCAGCTGCTCTATCCAGCTGAGCTATCTCGGCGTTAACCGAGGGTTGGATTCGAACCAACGACCCGCAGCGTGGTTGATAAACATACCTCATCGACCCACCTATAGTTTGTCTCATCAGCATACAGGGAACCACCCTATATAGATCTGGACATCCTTGTCCAGATTTCGACTATGGAACAGGGGATTAGTCGGTTTCGGTCAGGTCCTTGGCTTCGAAAGCAACCCGAAGGAGCTTCTGTTCTTCCTCGTTTGCTTCGACGATCTCGATTGCACCACGCAGGGCAAGTCCACCAATGCCGTTCCTGTGCGAGATGATCGTCTGACCATCTTCGGAACGCTTCTGCTGAGGACGAACCTCAACATCGAGCTGCAGGTAGTGTGTACCAGCCTTGAACTTGTCGAAATTCCTCATCAGACTCTTCTCGACATCACGGGCATCGATCTTGCCCACACGGTTGTCGTTGAATATGGCAATCTGCCACATGTTCACCTTCTCACCCGGTGTGGTTGGGATCTCATTCACCTCAAGATAGTACATCTTCCTCTTTTCAGGGGTGATGGTTCCATCCTGAGCATTCGTGATCTTGCGCTCGTAAATGTGCTCGCGCAGATCGTCCCTCACTGGTACAACTTTGATCATTCCTTTCATAAGATTCTCCTTTCAAAAGAATATTAAGAGTATAGCAAATAGTTTTGTCGGTCTCTATCAGCTATTAAGATAAATCTATAGCACAATTGCTATATGCTTATCTTTTATTGTTCAACCATTTGTTTTGTCATTACCTCAGCAAGCAATCTGGATACAACCTTCTGGACTGAGACAAGTGATCTCATTGCCGTAGTTGTCTCGAAGCTTGTTATCATCTATCAGAAGATGATTAACTATCTCGTGATCAGCCGATAAACGACTTTCGAGATAATCCTTGTACTGTTCCTGAATCGAACGACACTTCGTACTCTTTGTTTGATCCATTGATCCCTCCCTTTGTTATTATAGACCTTTTCTTATCTAACCATTTGTTTTGTAAAACCGACCAGCCAAACGGTAAAATACTCCCCTTAAACTATGCCCGGAAACAAGCCGGAGCAAGAAAGCCTTAGTATTATACCTTGGCAGATTTCCTTAAAAGATTAAGGAGTTAGGGCCGTCTGGTAAGTTGGGAAATAGAAACCGGGTTATTATGCGTGGATCTTACCAGACGACCCCAAGTACAGTATCTGGAGTGGGTTCTCCGGGGTTATCGTTGAACCCATCAGATTGTTTTGTAAGACCCTCTAGTCTAGAATTAAGGATTCGAAAACTTCTCCATAGAAGGAATCCTTTATAATTGGAGACTTGAGCATCTTAAGAGCATTACTTAAAGCAGGAATAGAGATCTTAACTCCTCTTCCTGCACTATCAATAAGACCAGAACGACCGCCATTGACAAAGTTACTCAGTGCAAGTACCAGATACCCATCCTCTGTTATCTCACCTTTCTTCCAACCTTTGTCTGTCATATACCAGCCCTTAAACTTGATATATTGTTCAGCTCGCGCAAATAGTTTCAACTTGAGTAACCTATTTGCTTCCGAGTCAACATCCCTTAAGATATATTCCCTTGCTGCAACCTGATTATTAGCATCCCCTGCTATTGTCAGAAAATCATTCCTTCCGATCTTATCGAGTGTTAAGGCTTCAAATGCAGCCTTATGTTTCATAGAACGAATACAACCGTCCTGTAGAAATTCCATTTGGTATAAACAGATAAGCTCATCTCTTTCCTGCCGTGTCATTTCTCCTTTCATTTCGAGAATATAACACATAGTAATGAGATGGCGCATAGAATTGGTAATCTCTGCGATATTGCCTTTCTTCTTTACATTGTCAACAACCATTGATGTAACCATTTCAACAGGATACTTATTAACAGTATATGTCAATGTATCCTTATTGTGTTTATCCGCACACTCGCCGACAAGATACTTGTGATGCCATGCAGCAGTTGCCTGTACAATGTAATATTGATGCATATCTGGTGTAATCTTACTAGGATCAAAATAATCATAATTCTTATTTCGAACCCAGAAGTTTTGAAGAAGAGTTTGTACTTTGAAATCAAATGGAACCCAAGTTCTTCTTAGATCTCCGTCGGCATCTGATTGAGTTAAGATTGCCATATCGATTACCGAGAAGAATTGACCCTTTTTAATACCGGGATAATAACTTTCTTCAGGATGATCAGGATGATCAAAGTAAAATCCATAATGTTCTTTAAAATAAACATTTGCTCTATGTTTATCCCAAATTTCAACTACAGTTGTACTTTGTAAAGGCCAGATATGAGGATCACGAGATGCAATACCATAGAGTGGGAACTTATACCTATTATCATAGGAACATAGCCCTGCTTCTACCGCCTTATGTCTCATTGAATTAATAACATTTGAATCAACTATAACAGTAACCCCTGCTAGTAAAAGATGACAGCCAATTTCTTTACTGTTATATATGAACCTTCTGAGGTTTGAGACAACAGGTAACGCACCCCATTTACCAACAAATTCCTTGCCTATATGACTTTTATAAGCATCAATATTATCCTGAAACTGTTCCTGTATACTTGTATCCTTGGTATTGTTCTTAATGTTCTTTTTAAGAACTGCCAAAGTCATAAGCATACGAAATACTGAAGTAACATACTCAGTCATATATACGTTTCCATCTGGACAAGGAGTAACTCTCTTATTAATAAGAGAGTTTGATGGAAATCGTACAAAGTATGTATTATCCCCAACCTTAATCCTGAATGCTATTCCATTAACATAAAGAGGATTAGTAAACAAGGGACAAGCAGCCTTTGCTTCAACCCATTGCTTTTGTGTAAGATAAGACTGTATGATTTTAGCCTTTTCACTTACATCCCATACATCATCCAATCCTAATATGGGAATTTTCTTTGGGTCTTTTGCCGCATTAAACCCAGCTATTTCACCAAGTTTAGCCGTAAACCCTGCCGTTGTTTTTACCATGGGAACAATCTCTTTATCTTTATCTTGAAAGATAGAGATGAGTTCATTCACCATATGAACATCAACAAGTGAACCAGGTTGATTAACGCTATACCGATGAGCCTCTTTCCTCAACTCATTTTCTCCAAGCATATCCCAATTGGTTTGAACCTGAAAGGATAGCTTTGTATTTTCCGATCTAGCCCTTGAAAATTCAGAAGACTCTTCCGTAACCTTGATCGAAATAAGCCCTATCCACATATCCTGAAGAATATGTTCAAGCTTACCTGTTTTATGGTTCAAAGCAATACGTTCAACAACCCTTTTCTCAAAGTTCTTAGAATTGAAATAGTTATTTGCATCTGCTGAATTCATTAAATGATCATTGATAAAAACAACTTCGTTTGCCAATGCAGCTCTTAACCGTTCTTGTGCTATTTCAATAGCTCCATCCTTACCCTTGTTTGAATTAGAATATATCAAACCGGCAAGAGGAATACGCTTACCATTAATCCATGTTGCCCCAACCATATCAGGATTGGTTCTAACAAGAACTCCTTTTGCAGCACCGCTTGAATCAACAATACGATTTCCTTCCATGGTATCACGAACTTTCATTACTATCTCAGCAGTAACAAAGTTCCTAACACCATCTTTCTCTTGGTCGAACTGTTCATGGAAGTCGTGTATTTCCGCATGACCAGAAGATATAAGTCTTATCTTATGGCCTGGACTTTGTTCTGTAGCTTGACAGCGAGGACAATAGAAGGTATATCTTCCATGTTCATCTGCGGTATGGGAAATGGGATACATAGTCTCACCACATTCCCCAATACACTTAAGCTCTATAGCTATAGGATTTTCCTTACAGTTTTCCCATATCTTAATCTCATCTGAAGAATCATTTTTCGTAATATGATCAATTATCGTTCTAAACTCAGGAACAAAGTTCTCACGATAAAGTTTTCTGTTGAAAACCCTTGTTCTGACATACTGTTTATCACATATGGCAGAACTTATAGGTATAGATCCATCAATACCTGCCAGACTTCGGTTAACTATATCCTTGTCTGTAGCAAAGAAAGTATTGATATCTTTATACTTTTCAAGTTCAGGATCATTTGGAGCAAAGCCAACCAGAAGATTAACTTCTGTGGAACTGAAGTCAAGATCATCTTTGGCTGTCTTGAGATATTGCTTATGAAGATGAAACAATGGTTCACCATCTTTTTCATCCTTATATGTTTCATTAATCTCACATGCAGGAAATCCATCACTTAAAGCCATTTTATTCCGTTCGCAGAGTTGAACATCAGAAAATAAGGTATATTGCATACCCTTATCGTCAATAAAATGCCCTGGTGCTCTCGTAGCATCAACCTTAAATCCTCTTAATTTAAGTAAAGCTGGATCAAGACAGACAAAGGTTCCTTTACGCACCGATTCAGCATTAGATGGATCAACACGTAGATGTTGACCAAGATAGGTCCATGTGTCATTCGGAATGGTATGACTCTTACGTAAGGCATCACCCATAGCCCTATGTGTTTGTTGAGTCCAGCCTACTGGTTTACCATCAATTAACTCGGCTGGAGCTATATATGTTAAACGGTTTTGAATTGCCCGTAATCGATTCAAAGTATTAGGCTTATCTGCGAGCCTTATGAAAGAGCGCATAACTCCTTCTATATCGTCGCGCAGAATACCATTTCTTCCGTTGACATATCCTGTACCATGATTGCCCCCATAAAGGAGCAATCTTATACGATCCATAACTACTTCGACAAGAGTCTTTTCAATCGTCCACAAAACAAGAGTTTTATCTATTCCATTAATATACCTATAAAGTTGGGTATGACGGAAATAGAGTGAACTATAACCAAGTTGTTTAAGCTTGCCACTAGTCAAAATTGACATATGAACAGGTGCACCAGATTCAACCGGCCTAAGTTCTTCATAATTATATATGTAATACTGGATTACATATTCATTATCAACGACCTTAAGCTCAAACTTCTTCATGCTAATATTACCAATAATTACCCTATTGGCATTAGCGTTTTCTGCTTCCTTAACCCTTTGTACCAAATCTTTCTCCACGTCCAGTCCAACGATACTGTACTCCATACATCCTCCTTTTAATCGAGTGTAAATACAAAATGACAAAGTTTTAGAAAACCTGTGCCAGCTAGACTAGCAGCACAGTAATACAGAAATACCACTTATAACTCCTTTCCAACATTACAAATGTTTTGTTAAAACTAAAATGGTATCCTATGAGTTTCCCCATAGGATACCATCCCATCGCCGTCCAGTGTATGACCAGCATACCTCTTGGACAATTGCTGACAGTTTAGTGAGCAGTAGGTCCAT
>Ga0182027_10011203_pt1 | contig 12699 bp, 3 predicted proteins | sample 712E1DmetaG_FD_121300 | JGI IMG/M metagenome (GOLD analysis project Ga0182027, IMG submission 121300) | Permafrost microbial communities from Stordalen Mire, Sweden - 712E1D metaG (Illumina Assembly) | ecosystem: Environmental > Terrestrial > Soil > Wetlands > Permafrost | place: Sweden...
CGGAAATGCTCCTTGATCGGGCGTGCCCGGAAGGCGGCTGGAACGCAGGCAACGCTGTCGTCTACGGCGTTCCTTTGCGCCCTCACATTGATGCCACGGCACTCGCACTGGCTGCGCTCCGGTGTCAGTATCACCTTCCGATTGTGCGCAACTCCTTGACCTGGATGTTGAATCGCATCGATTGCCCTTCGGCGTACAGCCTCGCATGGGTGATCCTTGCCGCTGCCGTGTACAAGGACGCTAGATCGGACGTCTCGCCGGCGCTCGACATGGCGCGCGACCGTCTCGCCACACTGGTCGAAGATCCCAGGGCCGTCGAGGATACATCCACAGTCGCGTTGGCCGCTCTCGCCCTGGGACCGGAAAACACGAACAACCCATTCGAGGCAAAAGTGTGAGCCCCCTCACGAGCCGACGGGTCTTCGGTGGCGCCCTCCTCGCCAGCACGGGCGCCATGGCCGTCCGGCAACTGTGTTCGACTGGTTTTCTTCGGGACCGCCGCAGACGTCGATCCCGCGTCGCGATCCTTCATGAAGATTCCTACGACGGCCCGCTGGACCGCACGCTGATCGAAGGTCTCCGTTTGTTCGATCTGAACCTTCGCGGCAAGACCGTACTGCTGAAGCCGAACCTGGTGGAGTACATCCCAGGCGCTGAAGTGAACACGAACCCTCGGTTGGTGGGAGCCGCGGCGAGCGCTTTCCTCGCCCTGGGAGCGAAAACAGTCCTTGTGGGCGAAGGACCGGGCCACCAGCGGGATACGGTGCTCGTTCTCGCCGAGGGCGGATTGGAAACGGAACTTCGCGAGAGGCGCATCCGGTTCGTGGATTTGAACCGCGACGAGATCCGGAAAGTGCCGTTGCAGACTCCCTTCACCCGCCTCGATTGCCTGTGGCTTCCGCGAACGGTCTTGACGAGCGACTTTGTCGTTTCCATGCCCAAGTTGAAAACGCACCACTGGGCGGGGGTCACGCTGAGCATGAAGAACCTGTTCGGCGTGATGCCGGGCGTTGCCTATGGCTGGCCGAAAAACTTGCTGCACTGGAAAGGCATTGATCGAAGCATCCTCGATATCAATGCCGCGGTTCCGGCGCATTTCGTGATTGCCGACGGGATCATTGGCATGGAAGGCAACGGTCCGCTGCATGGCGCTCCGCGCGATCTCGGGCGGATCGTGTTGGCCGACGATCCCGTCGCCGCCGATTTCGTATGCACCCGCCTGATGGGCCTCAACCCGCTGCGCGTGAACTACCTGGCTCAAGCGGCCGAGTTCCTGGGTAACGGAACGCCTGAGCGCATCGTGCAGTTGGGAGAAATGCTGCCACCCGCTATGCAGCCGTTCGCGGTTCTGCCTGAGTTTGCTCACCTGCGCCTTTAGACTCGACTGCTTGGAATTCCGAGAATCTTTGCCATCGCCCTTTCGACTAACGGACCGGGGAACACGACGCGGGATGGTTGCCGCTGGAAATTCCGAGAAACTCGGCCCTCTTCGTGGGTCCCCGCGTTGAGCCTGGACCCTCCTGCGAATAATCCGGCGTAACTTCCCAGATCGGGACCGGGCGTGCGCTGGCAGCTGTACCGGATAAGGGCGTTTCCCGTCAACGTGACGTTTGACCATCCAACTTTCGGATAGTGCGTGATCCAGGAGTAGTCCGGACAAGCATATTTCCGAGATGGCGACGTTTATGGGCAGCTATACCAGCAAACTGTGGGGACTAGGTCAGGCGGGCTGCGTTTGGAACACCCAGCACACCAGTATTGCCGGAACGGAATTAGCGGCGAACAGCCGGCGAACCACCAGTCAGTCTATCTTGGCCAAGCTGCACATCGGGTTTGATCTCTTCCCGTGCCGTGCTCAGCCCGGGAACTAGCTGAATCCGAGTGAGCCACGCAGTAGAACGCCTGTCTTCGAATCGCGTTAGGATCAGGTATTCGGAAGCAGGGCATGCGGAAATGACCAAGGCGCAAAATCGACAAAATCCATGAGCGGCTTTCATCACGACGAACTTGCTGACGTCAACCTAATTACCGACAACCTTCGGGATCGCTATAAGGATCAATTCTCCATCTTGAAGGAGCTGGTCCAGAACGCGGATGATGCCCGCGCGCGCAACCTCCGGTTTGGTCTCGTCCCGGGGGACGCGGGGAATGCGCATCCCCTGCTTCGCGGGCCAGGTTTAGTCGCCGTAAACGACGGTCCATTCACTGACTCGGACTTTCACGCCATTTGCAGCTTCGGCTTGAACAGCAAAGCCGGCGACCTGGGGACCATCGGCAAGTACGGATTGGGGATGAAAAGCGTCTTTCACTTAGGTGAGGCATTCTTCTTCATCGCGGAATCGCAGTCGCGAACCTATATGGCATTGCTGACTCCTTGGGGCGGAATTCGGTCGGACTGGGACGTGACGGAGGAACAGTGGTCCGGGGAACTCCCCAGTTTGCGTGGAAACTGGCTGCGAGCCGTCCGGTGGGTGGGCGACACGGCGGCTTTCATACTCTACGTACCCCTTCGCCGAAAGGCCCATCTCCAACTGTCGGACGGCCGCACCGCCGGGGCAATCATCGAGAACTATCCGGGCGACGACCATGGCTTGCTCACGCTTCTGAGCGCCGAGAATACGTGGGTACGTCTCACGGCTCTTCTTCCTCTGTTGAGAGATCTCATCTCCATCCAGGTATACGTTCCGGGCGACGACGGCAGCCCGCAGCGCCTTCACTCCTGTGAACTGGACCAAGAGTCTATTCGGCCCATGCGCGAACACCGGCCCGGGGATTCCGAGTTGCGGGCCGCGATCGCCACGCATGGACAGCAGGTGCTGTCGGCCGGATGGCAGCGTTTCCGCTTCACCGAAACACTGGGCCGCCTCCGTGCGGCCCCGGCTTGGCCGGCTAGTTGGATCAGGGACGGTTTGCAGGAACGCCAAGTGCCGGATAAAGCGCAACCGCACGCGGCGGCCGTCTTCATGCGGGACACAGTGCCTGGCAAGTTGACGATCCGGTGGGCGGTGTTTCTACCCGTCGATGAGCACGAAGAGAGCGTGCCGATCGACCCGGGGATGGGCGGCTACAGTCTCACCCTGCATGGCCATTTCTTTGCGGACGCCGGACGGAACGGGCTTTACGGGTTGGACGACTCCGGCGACGCATCCCCTTTCGCCAACGACGAAGCGCGGATTCGCCGGGAGTGGAACGTTGCGCTGGCGGAGGGGTCCACGCTGGATCTCCTGCTCCCGGCCCTTCAATCCTTCTGCCACACCCTGGGGATGGCCGAAGAGCGCGTCTCCGCGCTCACGAAGGCCATCAGGAACTCGAAGACGTGGGCGAGGAGGAAGGCGAGCATAGCCGCCAACCACACATGGCTCCGCCTGGCGACCCCGGAGGGATTTCATTGGGCGCTGATCTCGGACGAACGGACGCTTCCCTTGCCGCCGGCGCCGGACAAGTATCCTGGCCGGCCCTGGAGAGTTTTTCCGGGGCTTGCCGGTCTGGGCAATCACGTAGTCCTGTTCGACCCTTCGGCTGAGAACCTGGTCGCCCGCGACAGCGATCTCGGATCCTGGGAAGCGGACGAAGCAGTCGATCTCATCGCCTGCATAGACGCGGCGCGCACCTTCGATTCCTCCGTTGATGCCGACTACGCTGCGCGTTTCCTGGAGCAATTGACGGTTCTACGATCCGGTGCGGTGCAACGCGAGCTTCACGCGCTTCTCCGCAGGGCCGTGCAGGCGGTAGGGGTGGAGCGGCTCCGAAATATCACTGACCGCGTCTCTCGCATTGCCCAACTGATCCCGCCGGAGCGCAAGCTCCGCATTACGCTGCGCAACCCGAGCGTTGCAGAGCGTCTTATACTGCAGGAGACGGAAGTGCTCCCCTGGCCGAAGGAACTGGACGCCGGTGAGGCGTCTTCCCAAGCCGATGTCGATACACTCCAGATTCTCCTGACGGCGCTCTCCGATTATACCGGTGATGTCGAGGCATGCCGCCTCTATGCCCAGGAACTCCTTGCCGGGGCGGAGCCTGAAACGCGCCGCGCGCTCCTGAAACGCGCCGGCCACCTGCCCGTCCTGAGCGCGTTCGATTGCCGGACCGGCCAGCGGGCTTCAGTCAGCGCGCAGTTCATCGCTGGCTGCCGGGAGCGCCGGACGCTGTTCCGCACCGGCCAGGGCATCACGGATCGCGACAGGGCGGAGCTGGGGCCGCTGCTCCAGGGCGTCCTGCCGAAAGAAGCGGTTCTCGTGGTCAGCAAGGACCTCGCTGCGCTAGTTCTGGGCGCGGAAGAGGCCGAGCAGATACCGCTCTGCAACGCAAGAGGCGCACTCTCGTGCCTGGGCCACTGTTCGCGCGAACTGGGGGACATGGCGGCACGCCGCGAATTGCTGCGCTCGTTGAAGCTTCCCGACCGCGATGCGACGACGATTCACGGAATGCGGTTCCTGCTGCACGGCGCGTCGGAGAGCTTCGAGCGCAACGACCAACTGTGGACCGGGCGGGGTAAAGCCAGTGGTGCCTGGCGCAAGCTGTGGGGGGCCGTCAACGCACCGGAGTTTCGGTGGACGGTGATCGATCCAACGCTGGCGGAATTGGTCACGCCTGCGGACCAGGATGTGTTGAACGTGCACGGCATAGAGCCGGAACACGTCGTCAGGGTCGTCGCCGAACGCGGCGCGCCCGCGGCCCTGGCTTTGGAGGGAGCCGATTATGACACCATCCTCGGGTACTCGCATTGGGAAGCGGAGACCTGGAAGAGCCTGCCCGCTCACCTCACGGCGCAGGGGAGCCGGGTCCGCATTGGCGAAACGACGTATCTCGCCGGCAGCAACGTGCAACTGCCTCTCGAACTTCTTTCGGGCGCCACGATCATTCAACAGAGCGCCAGGCCCGAGGTCCGCGGGCTTCAGTCTAGATGGATTCCGCAACTCGATTCGCGCGCGGCCATAGCCCTCGCGCTTAGGACGGACCGGCCCGAAGCGTGGTGCAAGCAGATACTCGATTGGCTCGACCAGCTAAAGAAAGATGACGGCCAAGCGGTCTGGCCTGCGATCCTGTACAGCACGGCCTGGCTCAAGCTGCGGTCCGGCGGTGCCGTGAGTCCAGGCAAGCTCATCGTGTTGCACGAGGCCGAAAGTGAAATTACGGAACTGGCGGATACTTCGAAGCATTACGCTACGCCGTTGATGCTTGCGGAGGGCCTGAGCGGCCACCCGGCTCTCGAACTGCTGCGTGACCGCGAGGGCAATCTCGGAGCGCTCCATTCCATGCTCCGCGATGAGGGCGGAGCGGCGCTCGGGAACATCGAACTCAAACCGGAGAGCGTTCGTCCAGGCGCCGAGATGATGCAGTCCTGTCCGGATGAGTCGGCGTGCGGCTGGCGCCTGGTCGCCCGTCTGTGCTCGGCCTACGGCGATGACGAAGGGCAGCGCGCATTTCAATGCATGCTGAAGTCCATACCCGAGGTTCGCTTGAGAGCGATTCTCACGTGGCTTGCGGAGCGTCCCGGCTCCGACATCGCGTTCGTGGCGCATCTCGCTTCCTTCGCTAGAACCGCACAGCACCTTGATGCCCTGCGCGGGATGAAGTTGAGATCCAAAGCTGGGAACTGGAAATTGGCACAAGAACTCTGCATTGACGTTCCCGGCGCAGACCGCGGATCTGTGCTTTGTCTCGAGCACCGTGACGCGCTGGGGCAATTCGTTCAAGGTGGGTGGCGCCAGCAGACTGATGCGGTTGGCCGGCACGCGTTCGGTTCGTCTGTCGAGCGGATTCGCAACTACTTCGCACCGTGGCTCCGCAGAAGCAGCGGTATTCGGGCGCAGGTCGGCGTCTTGGTCACATTACTGGCCGGCAAGAGCGAATTGAACAATGATGCTGCCGACATGCTCGCGCCCCACAGCCGCGAATGGGTGTTGAGCCAAATACCGTGTCGGACGGATCGGACCGGGCAGTCAGTAGGCGGTCTAGACCTCGAACGAGCAATATCCCAGTGTGAGATCCGTTTTGCCGCGGACAACATAACGGAGATATTCTGCATTTCCATCACGCGCGATTCGATTCGTGTCCCTGCGGAAACAAAGGCCCGTAACCTGTTAACGGGAATGTCGGAGCGGATTCCGCTGGGCAGCGGAACCGTTGCGCACCACATCAGCTTCCGAAACATTGACGTAAACACATTCAGCAATGCCGAGTTGAGTAAAGTACTTCGGGCAACTGCCGAAGATTTGATCCGACATGTGTACCTCCGCGGCGTGACGGACCTCAATGCATTATGGGCCAAACTCGATGACACCGAGCGCCTGCACCTGCAAACAGCGGAAAAGCTGATTCTGGAATATTTGCCCTTCTACCTCGGCCAAATCCGACCGATGGGCGTCCCGGTACTCACGCGGAAGCTCCGCGAAATCGAAGAGCTCAGGCGCCTTCGCGTCGAATATGCCGACGACTTGTCCAAAGCAAATCAATACCTCTCTCAACGCGACACGCTGGCGAGGATGTTGAAGGAGGATGCCCAGGTCCAACGCGCGGTCCTGGACGGCGTGCGAGCGCGGCTGCGCGACCTGGAATATCAGCCGTCCAGCATCGCCTTCGAGTTGTTCCAGAACGCCGACGACGCCTACGTCCAAGCCGGCGAGATGAGCCGCGGGACCGCAAGCGGCAGGAACCGCTTCATCGTCCTGGTTGAGGACGGAGCCTTGTCCTTCCTGCATTGGGGGCGGCCCATCAACTACGCCGGGCCGTCCGGATTCGATGGGCGCGAACGCGGCTACCACCGCGACTTGGATCGCATGCTCACGCTCTCTGGGTCGGACAAACAGGATACCGCTGAGGCGGGACGCCGCGTTACGGGCAGATTTGGCCTTGGTTTCAAGAGCGTGCTGCTCGCATGCGACCGGCCCGAGGTGGCGAGCGCCGGTTTGGAATTCGAAATCTGCGCGGGCGTTCTGCCGCATGTTCTGGAGGCCGGCCGCGCCGAGCACCTTCGAACCCTGATGCAACGGTGGCGCGGAGCGGAGTCGATTCCGGGCACGGTTCTTCGTCTGCCGGGCGTTCAGGACTTGAGCGCGATCCTCGACGAGTTCCGCCGGAATGCCGGGTGTCTGTGTGCCTTCTCGTCATCCATCCGCGAGATCTCGATCGTCGCTCCAGGCCAGCATGAGGACGTAGCCTGGGACGGGCGCAAAGTGGCGGGCAACGCCGCGATCCAAGCCGGAACCGTCCCATTCGGCGCCGAATCGATCAACGCGCTACGAATCCAGATGGACGACGCCGTGGCACTCTTCGGGCTCGGGGCGGAGGGCATCACCGACCTTCCGAGAGAGACGCCGTCTGTGTGGGTCACCTGCCCGACACGCGAAGACCAGCACCTCGGCTTCGCAGTATGCGGCAAGTTCCATGTGGACCCGGGACGCGCCCGGCTGTCCAGAAACGCCGAGAACGAAACACAGGCGATCCGGATCGGGACGTTGCTGGGCCAGCGCCTTCGCGAGCTCAGGCTCGCGCCTTGGGAGACTGTTCGCGGCGATCTGAAACTCGCGGAGACAACCACGGAATACGATTTCTGGGCCTCGCTCTGGAAGCTTTATCAGCGAACCGTGAAGCAACCCGAGTCTGCGGTCGGGGCTATTTTGAAGCCCATCTTCTCCGGAGCATTGAAAGCGCTGGCCAACGAGCTTGACGTCGTGCCGAACGGGCTGCCGGGCGCAGCGAGAATGTTGACCACCGGCCCAAAGCTGCGTCACAAGCTGACCGGTGCGTTCGACGTCGATGGCGCAGTTGAGCCTCTATTCGACTGGCCGGAATGGAAGGCGCGCGAATATACGCCGGACACGCTGGTATCCCAAGCGAACTCGGCAGGTTTAGGAGATATCGGTGTCGATCGCGTGGCCTCGATCACTTTGGCCTCGGTGGCCTCGTGGATGGCGTGGAAGGTCGCGTCTCCAGCCGATGCTACGGCCTTCGGAGGCGTCTTGCGCGCGCTGCCCAAGAAAGAAGACCGCACGCAGGAAATCGCCGAGGACCTCAGACGCGCAGAGCAGACGCTCAAAGGCGTGCAATTCCGGTCGGAGGGCAGAACTAGTGAGCAAGCGAGCGATCTGGTCACAGCCGCTTTCCGCGACGATGAAGCCCGTCGTGCGGCGTTTGCCCCAGCTAGCCGGCAACTCTCGCCCGAATACGACGAGGCCGCACGCGAGTTTTTCCGCTTCTGTCGCGGGCCCATGGGCGTCGGGGCTGACGACCTGGCTCAGTGGGTCAGACAAGCCGGGGATCCCGCCGCACGGCGCGCCGCCTTGACCTACTTGGTCCGGGGCGACTTGGGTCTCCAGGTCCAGCGGCAACTTGCCATTCTGGGTACGGACGGCACGTGGCTTGCCGTGCTCTCCGAAGACGAGCTTCCGGCGGAACTGCGGAACGACCTGCTGAGGCCGGCCGTCCAGGTGCGCCCGCCCTCACCGGTCACAGTGAGAGTGGCCGATCCGCGGGCCGCGCTAGAGCGGATCGAACGATGGTGGCGGAGCAACGCCGCCGGACAGATAGCCGAGTACAACCGGAACGTATATCCGCAGGGGCGGACCCCACAACTGAAAGCGCCGTGGGCAGAGGACTTCGACCGAATCGACCGAAGTGAATGGCTCACGCTGTTCGCGCGCGCCGCTTTCTTCCGTGCTGGAAGAGCGACAGATGCACAGCACCGCGGTTTTATCGAGATGTCACAGCGCCATGGCTTCTGGTCGGTATACTGCGCTGAAGACCCCAAGAGCAGGGCTGACGAGTGGATGGGCGTGTTGGAGCAGTTCTGCGACGATCAGGTGGACACCGACACATGGGAGCACTGGATGCGTTTCTTCCCGCACCTCTATAAGCTTTCGCGTGGGCTTGAGGACTTCGCCGAGCTCTTTCTGCGTCTGAACGATGAAAGCGAGAAGTACGACCTGAACCTCGTTCTGACCTCCAGAGCAGATCCCGCCCAGGCCGGAGGAGGGATCAGCGCGCCACCGCCAAGCCTGGGTATCGGAGCTTGTTTCGTTGTCCGCGAACTACTCCGATTCGAAAAGCTAGATAGCCGGTCGGCCCACAGGCACGCCTTCGTTCCGTCGCGCGGTGTCCGGGAGTTGCTGATCCGCTTGGGGCTTCGGGTGGACAATATCGCGGACGTCGCGATCTCCGGACAGATCTACGATGAGCTCGCCCGATATCTTGGCCCTGACCGGGCCACCTTCTCCAGGGCCTTCGATATCCCGTTCCAGATCATCGCCGCGAACTCCAACCTCGAGAAGAGCTTCATCTGGGAAGGCACAACTGGAGCAGGAGCTTAAGATGGATGCTATGAGACAGCCCGAATGGGTAGCGGGCACGCCCGTTGTTCATGCTCGATTCGGTTTGGGCGAAGTTGAAATCGATCGCGGAGCTACGGTCCTGGTCCGCTTCGGCACCCAATACAAGAGTTGTGAGCCTTCGACTCTCGAACCGCGCCAGAGTCCGCGGGAGGCCATCGAAGCTCGGGTGTGGAGCGAACCCATCGAAGTCATCACCAAAGCACAGGCGAGCGCTATCACATCGTTGAATGATTCCTGGGGAGTCTTCTCGCGATCACGCATCGCCCTACTGCCGCACCAGCTCTGGGTCTGCCACCGTGTCCTGCGCCGATGGCCGATCCGCTGGCTGATTGCCGACGATGTGGGCTTGGGCAAAACCATTGAGGCTGGTCTCATCCTCTGGCCGTTGCTGTCGAAGCGAATCGTGGAAAGGCTGCTCGTGCTCTGTCCCGCGAAACTTGTCGAACAGTGGCAGGAACGCCTGCGGGAGATGTTCGACATCCGGCTGCACAGATATCTCCCCGAACTGGACACCGCGCGCTCAGACTTCTTTAATAGCCATTCGCAAGTGGTCGCCTCCCTGCACACCCTGCGCACCGACAGTAATGGCAGGCACGACAGGTTGCTCTCCGCCGAGCGGTGGGACCTAGTCATCGTTGACGAAGCGCACCACCTCAACGCCGACGAAAAAAGCGGGAAAACGCTCGGATATGAACTCCTCGAGCAGCTCATGGGGCACGACCGCGTGGAATCGTGCCTCTTCTTCACAGGAACGCCACACCGTGGAAAACAGTACGGCTTCTGGTCCTTGCTCCGCCTATTGCGGGAGGATCTATTCGATCCGGACCGCCCAGACCGCGAGCAGTACGACCATCTTGCCGAAGTGCTCATCCGCAACAACAAGCAGACCGTTACCGACATGCACGGCGCGAAGCTTTTCAAACCCATTGAACAGCATCCCGAGACGTACAGCTATAGCCCCGAGGAGGAGTTCTTTTACCGGACGCTGACCGACTTCATAGAGACCGGGCGGGCATACGCCTCATCGCTGTCCTTGCAGGGAGGGCAACAGGTAATCTTGGTGCTTATTGCGATGCAGAAGCTGGCGTCGAGTTCAGTAGCTGCCATCCGCCGAGCGATCGAGCGACGCCTGGAGAGGCTGCGAAAGGGAAGCGCGGCGTGCACCGAAAAGCCGGCCACCGGCGCCCTCAATGCCGTGGATGCGGACCTGCTGGACGAGCAGCAACCCGCCGTCGAGCACGTCGCATCCGTGCCCGATCTGGAAGTGGCCCTGATGCGGAACGAGATCCGCCATCTCGAACAGCTTCTCGGAGCGGCGCGGGCCGTTGTGCGAGAAACGAAGATTGAGCGCTTGATCGACATCGTGGAGCAGCGCTTTCCGCAGGACCACGTGCTCTTCTTCACCGAATACAAGGCTACCCAGGCGGCAGTTATGTCGGCTTTGCAGAAGAAGTATGGAGACGGCTGCGTCTCTTTCATCAACGGAGACGAGCAGATAGATGACGTGGTAAGCCAATCCGGGAAGCTCCAGCAACACAGGGAACCGCGCACGGCCGCCGCGGATGCGTTCAACTCGGGCCGGGTGCGGTTCCTAGTTTCAACCGAAGCGGGCGGTGAGGGCATCGATCTTCAGCACCGTTGTCATTCGCTGATCCATGTTGACCTGCCGTGGAATCCGATGCGGCTACACCAGCGAGTCGGCCGATTAAACCGTTATGGCCAGCACCATCCGGTTCAAGTCGTAACACTTCGGAATCCGGATACCGTCGAAAGCCGAATCTGGGACAAGTTGAACGAAAAGTTGCAGACGATAATGCTTGCCCTTGGAAGTGCGATGGATGAGCCTGAGGATCTGCTCCAATTAGTGTTAGGGATGGCAGGCGGCGCGGTCTTCGAAGAACTCTTCGCCGAGGGGTCTCGGGTCAAACGCGAGCAGGTCGGTGACTGGTTCGACAGCAAAGCTGGGACGTTTGGCGGACAGGGCGCGATCGAAGCGGTTAAGGCGCTCGTTGGGCACGCAGCCAAATTCGATTACCAAGGGCTAGGAGATATCCCGAAAACGGACCTCCCGGCGCTCACGAGCTTCTTCGAGAGTGCCCTGCGCAGGAACAACCGCAAGCCGATGTGGAAGGACGGCAAGCTCTCGTTCGTCACGCCGGACGCTTGGACCTCGGACAGGGGCGTCAGGAGGAAGTACGAGAATCTCGTGTTCTCGCGTTCGGGGCACGGGGCTGATGTCATTGGTGTCGGACACCGTGCGTTCGATCAGGCTATCCGGCAGGCTCTCGAATCCCCGGCGAGCATGGCCGAGATACGTGAACTGCCCCTTCCGACGATAGTGTTTCAGATCTTCGATCAGGTCACCGAGCATTCTGGCGCCCTCCAAACTTCTGCGGTGGCAGTCGCGATAGATGTGGCTGCGAAGCACTGCCGGATTCTAAGAGACCTTGAGCTTCTAGAACTTTTGAATCAGCTCAGTTTTGCCGTGAGCGAAGCTCGGGCGACGTCCGCAGAGGTTAGGCAGGCAGTCGAATTAGCCGAAGTAGATCTCAACTCCCGAATACAGGAACTCCGTTTGCCATTTGTGGCGCCTGCTGCCCGGGTACAGGTCATCCTGTGGCCGGCCTAGCTGCCGGCCGGGAGTCCCCGCCGGAGTAATCTCCGCATTGACCCTATATGCCGAACATGAGATCTCTTGTGCGGGCGTGTTAGCGATTAACCCAGCACCTTCGTCCATAATTCGGGCAATCATCTCGGAGTTAAGCGCACCGCCCGGCGCGTCGCGGATTTCAATGAGTGTGCCGAAGTCACCACCTCCTTCGCCAAGGACGAATCCCGGCGTCTTAGGTACCGCGACCACATCCTCAAGAGCGCCGCAGGATTGCGAACAACAGGTACATCGCACCTTTGATCCGCAGGGCCACCCTGACGCATAACATAAAAGAACCGGCCAAACTGCTTGACCCTAAATCCTCAGCGTAAGCGATATAGAATCAAGCAGTTTGGCCGGTTTATTCGCGTTTATTCAGTTTAATCTGTGCACGCGCCACATTCCAGATCAGTTAACGCCGCGCGGGCATCATGATTGGCCGAATAAACGCCATACTCGTGGATGTGCCCTGCGGCGCTGCCCCCGAAGTCCATTTGTGGGAGGCGTTGCGTCCGCTCCGAGTGGATCGTCCGCAATCCGGAAGCAATCCACATGAGCGATAGTCGCCTTCCTGGACTTATGGATGGACGCAACGAGAGGCCTGGGTAGGAGCCGGTGTGATGCTTTTGCCATATAGATCAAGCCGATTCTGCTTCCGATACGCTGCCCAAGCCTTCTCAAGGGCGTATATCGGCTTAGAAGGGGCGATGCCGAATCGAG
>Ga0182027_10011205_pt1 | contig 12698 bp, 11 predicted proteins | sample 712E1DmetaG_FD_121300 | JGI IMG/M metagenome (GOLD analysis project Ga0182027, IMG submission 121300) | Permafrost microbial communities from Stordalen Mire, Sweden - 712E1D metaG (Illumina Assembly) | ecosystem: Environmental > Terrestrial > Soil > Wetlands > Permafrost | place: Sweden...
AGTGGTACGACGCCTGCCACGGGTTGCGTAGCGTCGCCTTGCGCTACTTCAACGCGGCCGGCGCGGCGCTGGACGGAAACAACGGCGAGGATCCGCGCTACGTGGCGAATCTCATTCCCGTGGTGATGAAGGTCGCCACCCGGCGTGAACCCGTGTTGCGCGTGTTCGGAACCGACTATCCAACGCCCGACGGAACCGCCATCCGCGACTACATCCACGTGCTCGACCTGGCCGAGGCGCACGCCCGGGCGCTCGATTTCCTGACACGAACCGGGCGATCGGACGTTTTCAACATCGGCACCGGCCAAGGAGCTTCGGTCAAAGAAGTGCTGGACAAGGCCCGCCGCTTAAGCGGCGTGGACATCCCGGCCGAAATGGTTGCGCGCAGGCCCGGCGATCCCGCCATCGTGTTTGCCGACAACCGCAAGGCGCGCGAGATGCTGGGCTGGTCGCCGCGATTTGGCCTCGACGAGATCATCCAAACTGCCTGGCAGTGGCATCACGGCCATCCCGACGGCTTCCTCACCGCCAAGATAAAGTAGACCTGGGCGCTCCTCTTTCGCGCGCTAGACTGCACCGGTGGCGAAGGAAACATCCGTTCTCACCCGTCCCTACGATGTGGTGGACGTTGTGATCATTGGCGCAGGTCCGGGTGGGCTTTCGTGCGCCAAGCATTTGGCCGGATCGTCCAAGAAGGTGCTCGTCCTTGAGAAGAGCGCCGGGCTTGGCGAAAAGATCTGCTCGGGCCTGATTTCGCCCAAGGCATTTCCCGGTGAAGCGATGGATCGCGGGATTCCTTGGACCGCGATCTCGGTAGCCACGCACGGCACGAAAAAATCGGTCACGTTCGATCGGCCGTACCTGTGGACGCTCGGGCGCAAGGACATCGAGGGACGACTGCTCAGGGACTGCACCGCCGAGGTCCATTTTTCCGAGCCGGTACGGCGAATCACCCGCGATTTCGTCGACACCGACCAGGGCAGATATGGCTACCGGCACCTGGTCGGCGCCGACGGCTCGCTGTCCAGGGTACGCAAATACCTTGGGCTGCCGTCGAAGAATGTCGTCGGCTGGGCCTTGCACTACATCCTGGACCGCCCTTGCACCGAGTTTCAAATGCACTGGGTGCCGCGCGAATTCAAGAGCGCCTACGGCTACATGATGCCGAAAAACCGGAACCAGACCATGGCAGGACTGGCCTGGGCTGGCGAGACCTTCGATGCGGCGGTCGCTGCGCGCGCCAAACGCTGGGTCGCACAGACCTTCGCAATCGATCCGGACAGGACGCCGCACGAGGCGATGAAGGGAAATGCGGACTATCGCGGGTGGAGATTCGGCAACACCTACCTGATTGGCGACGCTGGCGGCTTCCTGAACCCGGTGACCACCGAGGGGATCTGGTTCGCCATGCGCAGCGGTGAAGGCGTGGCAAAGTTCATCCTCGGCGACGCCGAAGGTGAAAAGATCCTGGCCAAGATGGTCGCCGACCACCGCAAGCAGGTGCGCATCTTCAACCTCATGACCAATCGCAAGTTGCCGCTGTGCTGGTTTATCGAGTGGCTGTTCCGCAATCCGGGCAAGGGCCTGCGGCGAAAAATCTTCGACGGCGTCTTCTGGAGGCTGATGGAAGGGTGAGGCGGGGCTGCTTGCTGCTCAAGCTTTGCCCCAACAGGTCGATGGTGGTGGGTGGCGTTCCATGAGGCTCGACCGCCCCAAGCCCGAGCGGAGAATTCATCCTCGACATCGGGTGCGGGTTGCTGTTTTTTGGCACAACCGCCGTGCCGAACCCATGCCGGGGGAAATTTGCGACGTTTCCGTCGCGGGCCTGTTCCTGGTATCCACCAGCGCTCTGCCCGACGAGGTGGGCGTGGGCGACAGCATGCAAATAGCCCTTCGCACTGAAAAGGGCGAAGAGACCATGGCCGGCATCGTTCGCTGGCGCGGCTTTCATCCGACCCACGAGGCCATCGGCTGCGGCATTCTGCTCGACGAAGCGAGCATCAAAGTACTACATCGTCTGTTTCCGGTGCTTGGCGGTTCCAGCAAGCCGTGACCCTTCGGCGCGGCGCCCGAATGCCGGGACACCGATTTGCGGGCGTCAGTTGTTGAGCGCGCCCTGGTCCACCCAGTCCTGAAATAGCTGCATGTCAGCCGCCGACAGCGGACCGGTGGGAGGCATGAAGCCATTTTCGATGTCGGGGTCTATGTCTTGGAGACTCGCCGAGACGTTGGCGTACGTATCTACCCGAACACCCGCATTCTGCTTGGTGGGGCCGTGGCAACCGAGACAGTTGGTCTTCAGCATGGGCTGAATTTGGGTTTTGAAGCTGACCTTCGCGGCCGCCGAACCCGCATCGGGTATGCCCGCATCGGGCTTCCCGGTCGTAGCTCCCCCCGTGGCCATCTCGCCGCCCATGGCGATGAATCCGCCCGTGGAGAGCATGCCTCCAGTCGCGCTGCCACCGCTGGATGATCTACCTCCGTTTGCGGTGCCACCGCCGCTGCTGGCGCCGCTGGACGTAGCCCCGCCGTTCGTTGTTACCCCACCCGTCGCAACCGATCCTCCGCCGGAGAGTGCTCCGCCAGTCTCTCTGCGACCGCCACTGGCAAAGCTGCCGCCGGTAGCGACGGCGCCTCCCGAGGTGACGAAGCCGCCAGAGGCAACGCTGCCACCCGTGGTAACGCTACCTCCCGTGGCAACGCTACCGCCGGTGACGGCTTGGCCGCCTGTCGCAGAAGTTTCCGGCGTCGCACTGGACTTTGAACAGGCAGAAAAGTGAACCAGGCCAGCGGCCAGCAGGCTCGCCAGAATCCATCCCGGTGTGGGCACAGCGGTCTTGCTCATGGGTCTCTCCTTGACTCTCCCATCAAGGTGGCGCGAATCGCTGGGGCGGCTCACGTTGATCGAAAAAAAGGAGTAAAGAAGTCCTTAAATATCTAATATGGCCAGGCCTCTTCGCGGGCGCAAGCGTGGCCGAGGCGATCACCATCGGCCACGGATTGCAGGGGACTGCTACTACTTGATTTCGATGAGCTCGATGTCGAAGACCAGCATACCGAAGGGCCGTCCTCCGGGGCTGGGCTCGTCGCCGTAGGCGAGCTTGCCGGGAATCCAGAAGCGGGTCTTTTCGCCCTCGACCATCAATTGGACGCCTTCGGTCCAGCCCTTGATGACGCCGTTCAACGGGAATTCGGCGGGCTGGCCGCGCACGACCGAGCTGTCGAAGCGCTTGCCGTCGGTCGTCCAGCCTGAATAGTGGACCTTGACGGTGCTGGTTGCAGTCGGGTGCTGCTTGCCCTTGCCTTTGGTGAGCACGCGGTAGGCAATGCCCGAAGCCGTCTTCTTGGCGTTCTTGGGCGCAGCGGCGACGTCGGTCGGCACCGCAGGAGCCGGCGGCGCCTTGGTGAAGCCGAGCAGCTCGACGTCGAAAACCAAGGTACCGGACGGTGCGCCCGGCCGGCGCGGCGTATCGCCGTAGGCCAGGTTGCCGGGGATCCAGAAGCGGCGCTTTTCACCTTGGACCATGAGCTGCAGGCCTTCGGTCCAGCCCTTGATCACATGATCGAGCGGAAATTCCGCGGGCGTGCCACGCACGACTGAGCTGTCGAACATCTTGCCGTCGGTCATCCAACCCGTGTAGTGGACCTTGACCTTGTCTTCGGCGCCCGGATGGTCGGTGCCGGTCCCTTTTTGCAGAACCTTCGACGCCAGACCCGACGCGGTCTTTTCGGCATCGGCGGGCGCGGCGGCGACGTCGGACGGCGCGGGCAAACCCTTGGGCTCTTCCGGGGCCTTGACCGCGGCTGGCGGCGGTGGTGGCACGGGCTTCGGCTCTTCTTTTTTGCAGGACGTACATGCGAGCATGGCCATGAGCATGGCGGTGGAGATGTTTTGCATGGGTGCAATCTCGACCGGCTGCCCTTCTCTGTCAACAGGCACGCTGTCAACAGGCAGTGCCGTAGGCCGGTCCTATCGAGTAACCTAGCCGCATGTCGTGGTTCCAGAAGCCGGCGCGCACGCCCGATGAAGTGGCCGCCGGACGCCCGCTCGAAATCGAGCCCGCTGAAGTCGCCACCTTCGACGAGGAGACGTGGTACCGGCGCGCCTTCCGCGGCGAGGACGCTCCCCAGCTCACCCTGCGCGCGGTGGTGCTGGGCTCGCTGCTCGGTTTCTTGCTCGCCTTCACCAACCTCTACGTCGGCCTCAAGACCGGCTGGGGTTTGGGCGTGGCCATCACCGCGTGCATCGTTTCCTTCTCGCTGTGGAACCTTTGCCTGCGCGTCGGACTCGCGCGCTCGCCGCTGTCCATCTTGGAAAGCAACTGCATGCAATCGACGGCGTCAGCCGCCGGCTATTCCACGGGCAGTACCATGGTGTCGGCCACGCCGGCACTGCTGCTCCTGAGTGTGACGGCACAAAATCCGCACGGGCAGCACTTGCCTTGGCCGGTGCTCGCGGGCTGGACGTTCTTCCTGGCGCTGCTGGGCGTGGCCCTGGCGATTCCCATGAAGCGCAACATGATCAACCAGGAGAAGTTGCGTTTCCCGTCGGGCATCGCGGCCGCGGTCACCTTGCAATCGCTGTACAGCCAGGGCCGAGAAGCGGCGGCCAAGGCCAAGGCTCTGTTCTACGCAGCGCTGGTCGCGGCGGTGCCGCCGCTCATCATGGATCTTCCGTTGCGCCGGCCGAGCGCCGAGCATCCCTACAAAGGTCTGGTTCCCGACACGGCATCGATCTTCGACTGGCTGCCCGTGCCGGGCAAGGATCCCAAGACCGGCGCGTCCTACCTGGCCAGCGACTGGAATTTCGTGCTCGACAACAAGCTGGTCATGATCGCGGCCGGCGCGCTCACGGGTCCGCGCATTTGCTTTTCCATGGTCGCAGGCGGGCTCGTGCTGATGTACGCGGTCGGGCCGGCGGCGCTGGCGGCGGGCGCTGCTCACAGCGCCGGCCGCGCCTGGCGCGAGATTGGCATCTGGATCGGCGCGCCCATGATGATCTCGGCTGGCCTGCTGACATTTTTCACCCAGTGGCGGACGATCTGGCGTGCCGTGGGCGGCCTCGGGCGATCGGGCAAGGCTGCGTACGCCACCGCGGAGGTGCCGGGGTCTTGGTTTCTCGCCCTTGCCTCCGTCGGAACCGCCGGCGTCCTGTTCATTGGACACACGCAGTTTGGCATCCCCTGGCACCTCGGTTTCATCGCCGTGCTGCTGACGTTTTTTCTGTCGCTGGTTGCCTGCCGCGCAACGGGCGAGTCTGACATTACGCCCATCGGCGCCATGGGCAAGGTCACCCAGCTCGTGTACGGCGTGCTCATTCCGCAAAACGCCACCGCCAACCTGATGACCGCATCCATCACCGCCAACGCTGCGGCGTCCAGCGCCGACCTGCTGACCGATTTGAAATCTGGCTACCTGCTGGGCGCTCATCCGCGCCGTCAGTTTTTGGCGCAAACCATCGGCGCCGTCGCCGGTACCGCTGCAACGGTGGTCGGATTCCACCTGCTGGTGCCCGACGCCTCGGTCCTCACCGGCGCGGGTTCGGCGGCGCCGACCTTCGCAGCCCCCAGCGCGCAGACGTGGCTTGCCGTGGCCCAGCTCTTTCAGCACGGTATCGGCAGCCTGCACGTTATGGCACGGCACGGGATGATGTGGGGCCTGCTCGGCGGCGCGGTTCTGTCCGCGCTGGAAATCGCCCTGCCCCGCCACCGGCGCTGGATTCCCTCGCCCATCGGGCTCGGCCTCGGCTTCATCCTGCCCTTCTTCAATCCCTTCTCGATGCTTTTGGGGGCGGTGGGCGCATGGCTGTGGGCTCGTCGCAACCACGCCCAGGCCGAGCGTTACGTGGTGCCGGTGTCGTCGGGAATCATCGCTGGCGAATCCATCGTCAGCGTGGCCATCGCGCTCGCGAACAATCTGATTTTGCGCAAATAGTCCGCTACCATGCAGCAGTGAACGCCGCTACCACCACGCGCTCGCGCTTGCTCCTCTTCGCGGGGCTGTATTTCGCCCAGGGCGTGCCGTGGGGATTTTTCACCGTGGCCATCATGTTGCGCCTGGCGACCCTGGGACTGGGGCCCGCGGCGATCGGCGAGGTCATCAGCACCGCGACGTTGCCGTGGGTGCTCAAGCCCCTGTTCGGTCCGCTTGTCGATCGCGTTTCCTTGGGCCGCCTCGGCCGACGGCGCCCGTACATTCTGTTCGCAGAAACCGGAATGGCGCTGTCTCTTTTCGCCATGTCGTTCGCCGATCCCACGCACCGCCTGTTCCTGTTCAGTGCACTTCTATTCGTTCACAACCTATTCGCCGCCGCCCAGGATGTGGGAACCGACGCGCTGGCCATCGACATCCTGCCGCCGAACGAACGCGGTAGCGCCAACGGCTTCATGTCCGCCGGCAAGTTCGCCGGCGTTGTGGCGGGCGGCCAGGGGCTGCTTTACATTGCCCACCTCGCCGGCTGGCGTGTGGCCTACTTGGTCGCCATCGCGCTCTTGCTCATTCCCGCCGTGTTGGTTCTGGGCGTCCGCGAGTCCGCGGCGAGGCAGACGCCGGCACGGCTAATTAAGGATGGACTTCATCTTCTTTCCTATCGCATCGTGATCGTCGCCATCGTCTTCGCCATCATCGTCGATGCCAGCGACAGCTTGCTGTTTCCACTGGCCTATCCACTCCTCAGCGTGCGCCTCGGCTTTTCCGAGCAGCAAATCGCGACCCTTTCAACCCTCGGTGGCGCAGTCGCGGCGCTTAGCTCAATCGCCGGCGGCGTTCTGGCAGATCGCTTCGGCCGTCGGCGGACGATTCTTCTCTCGTGCCTCGGCGTGGCCGGCATCGACATCGCCTTCATGCTGACCCACCGCCTGTGGGGGAACTACGTCTTCCAGCTCGGGTACACGGTCGCAAGCTCAGTCGTCAGCGGCATTGTGTCCGCCGCTACCCTGGCACTGTTCATGGATCTGACCCATCCGCGGCTCGCTGCCACGCACTTTCAGCTCTACATGGCCTTGCAGAATCTCCGCGACACATGGGGCGGTCGCATTGGCGGACGCCTGGCCGAGCGAATTCCTGCGACCCGCATGTTCGGGCTCGGCGCTCTCGTCGAAATCGTTCCACTCGTTCTGCTGCCCTTTCTCAGTCCGCGAAAAGCCCAGGCCGATTTCGCACGCGACGCGACGCCCGAGCAGGGCTGAGTCGCAACCACGAACTTTCAGGTTTCAGCGCCAGCTGTGTCACAATGGATCGGAACGCAATATCCGCGCGACGGCGTAGAGCGCGCCATGGGGATCTGATGAAAAACAATGTCTGCCTCGCCCTGATCGTCCTGGTTTCCGCTTGCAGCAATTCGAGTGGTGGTTTGTCCGAGCCTCTCGACGCTGCGGGACTGGCGGTCGATGGGACCAGCGGTGGGGACGGCAACAGCGACGCCGGCCTGCCGACGAGGGGCGGATCGGACGCCAGCTCTGCGGCGCCAGGATGCGAACAAGCCGCCGCTCTGTGCGCAAAGATCAACCAATGTGCACCATTCCTCGTCGCGGCCATCTACGGCGATGTTGCTACCTGCACCGATCGGTTGACCAAGGTGTGCAGCGCGGACGCCACGTCCGCGGGCAGTGGCACGACACAGGCCAATATCCAATCCTGCAAGGACTCTCTAACCACCGCAACCTGCAACGACGTTTTCGCCAACAACCTGCCTGCGTGCACCTTCCACGGCTCCCTTGCCAACGGCGCGACCTGCGGCAGCAACAGCCAGTGCACCAGCGGGCTGTGCGAGCATGGCGGCCAACTGTGCGGCGCTTGCGCCAGCCAAGGCAGCGCGGGCTCCCCCTGTCCGTCGAGCGACAATGCCGAATGCCAGAGCGGACTCGTGTGCAGCCCGAGCAAGACCTGCGTCGTTCCCGCGACAGCCGGCGCCGCCTGTGACGACAGCACCCAGCCTTGCCTGACAGGCCTCTTCTGCACGACGGCCAAGACCTGTGGCCTGACAGTCGTCGCGGGCGCGGACTGCCCGGGCGCATACATCAACTTCGCGGATGGAACGGTTTGCCTAGGCAAGAGCACGGCGGCCAATCCCCAACTGCCCACTCAGATCGCGACGGCGCTGGTGGGAGAACCCTGCGGGCTTGCCCCCGGCACCGGCCTTGGTCCCACGCTGTGCGCGCCTGGAGGCTTTGCCGGCTGCACCGGGGTCGCCGGTTCGATTCAGCTTCTCGGCATACCCACCCAGGGCCAATGCGCTGCCCCGACTCCGGACAACCATACTTGCAAGCCAAGCAGCACGTGCCTCGCGGGCGCCCAGTGCATCGCCGACACCTGTCAGATCCCGTCGGGGAACGACTGTCAGTAAAACGGGACCAGAATATGAAAAATGGGGCTTACAGCGTCGGGCGTTATGACCAAGCCATGACAATACGGTGACAGAAGAGCGTGTATTCGTAGGGAATGAGAATTCTTTGCTTGTACCCTGAGTTCCCGCGAACCTACTGGGGACACGAGAACTCGCTGCGTTTGCTGGGAAAGCGCTCGCTCTTGCCGCCCCTCGGGCTGCTCACGGTGGCCGCGCTGTTGCCAAAAGACTGGGAAGTGCGGCTTTGCGATCTCAACGTGAGACCGCTTGATGCCAGCGAGCTAGCATGGGCCGACGCTGTATTCTTGTCCGGCATGCTGGTCCAGCGTGATTCTTTGTTGGCGCTGGCAACGCAAGCCAGGGCCGCGGGCAAGACCGTCGTGGTCGGCGGCCCGGTGGCCACGACCAGTCCCGAGCTGCTGGAACCCTACGCCGACTGCGTGGTCTCGGGCGAGGCGGACGAATTGATGGGCACCCTGTGCCAGGCGCTGGAGCGCGGAACCGATCTGCCCCGGCGCATGTCCGCCGAGCGCCGGCCCGAGCTCGGCACCTTGCCGCCGCCCCGTTATGATTTGCTGGACGTGAAAGCCTACCATTCGATGTCGGTGCAGTGGAGTCGCGGCTGTCCCTTCAACTGCGAGTTCTGCGACATCATCGAGGTCTTCGGTCGCCGTCCGCGCACCAAATCACCAGCCCAATTCTGCGCCGATCTCGAGGCCATCCTGGCGACCGGTTTTCACGGCACCGTGTTCCTGTCGGACGACAATTTGGTGGGCAACAAGGTCGAAACCCTGCGCCTGCTTTCGGCGCTCGGCGACTGGATGGACAAGCACAAGCATCCCTTCCAATTCTACTGCGAGGCCAGCATCAACCTGGCGGCGTCCGAGCCGCTGATGGCGGCGATGGTGCGCGCCGGAATCGATGCCGTGTTCGTGGGCATCGAGACGCCGTCGACGGAGGCCCTGCGCGAGACGCACAAGGCGCAGAATCTGGCCGTCGATCTTCACGAAGCGGTCGACACGCTCACCCGCCACGGGCTCGATGTCTCGGCGGGATTCATCGTCGGCTTCGATTCGGACGACGCCGCGGCCATCGAGCGCCAGCGCGAATGGATCGCGACCTCGCGCGTTCCGCTCGCCATGGTCGGCATCCTGGCCGCGCTGCCAGGAACCCAGCTCGAACGGCGGCTCATCCAAGAGGGCAGGCTCATCGAGCGATCGGGCGGCGACACCTTCGACCGGCCCAACTTCCGAACCAAGATGGACGAAGTGGAGCTGCTCCAGTCCTACGCGCGCTTGCTCGAAAGCGTCTACGCGCCGGCCGCCTATTTCGAACGCTCCAATCGATCGCTTGAGCTGAAATCCCGCACCAGTACGCATTTCAGTTTGCCCTGGAGATATGCCCTTCGCGCCGTGCTGTCGTCGATGTGGCACCAGGGCGTGACGGGCCGCTATCGCGCCGCCTATTGGAAATTCCTGGGTCGCGTGCTGTGGCGAACACCGCGCCGGACGGCCCATGCCTTCTCGCTCGCCGTCTCGGGCGAACATATGATCCGTTACACCACCGAAGACGTCCTGCCGCGCTTGCGACAAGCCATCGAACAGGCCCGCAGCGAACGCAGCGGCGAGCGCCAAGTAGCGGCGGCCTAACGGCGCGACGAACCGGGCGACGCGAACCGGCCCAGACGACAGTCACGTACACGAGCCGCGCGGGCTGGGTGCGGCCGTGAGATTTAGGCCGCAGTACGATCTGACGATTGTCGGGAGAAGGCGTATTCTCGCGCGGCCATCGCCATGCCAAGTACCACTTTCCCCCAGCAACCGGCGGTCGTCCAGACCATGGCCGAGACTCGCCAACGCGCCTTCGCTGTCACCTCCGCGATCCGCCTCGCCGCTGGCGCGACCTTTGCTGCCCTGAGCGGCGCCTGGACCCGCAAGCATGGCCTCGACCTCAGCGTGCTCATCTATCCGCTGCTGGTCTACCTGGCGTTGGCGGCCGTGGCGTTTGCCTGTCGTCGCTCTGCCCTGGCAGGGCGCTTGGCCTGGGCCATGCCATTTTTCGATCTCGGCCTCGCATTCCTCGTGTTGCGGGTGGGCCTTCTCATCGATGCCGCACACGGCACGGCCTGGGCGGTCAGCAGTCTGGGCGTGCTCACCCTTGTCGTGGCGCTCATCGGTCTTTCCTTGCCAGTCCGGTTGGTGGTGGTTCTGACCTTGCTGGCCGCTGTCGCCGAGTTTGCGCTTCTGCGCGCTGCCGGCCTCAGCCTCTGGCCGGGTTTGGTGGCGACATGCTCGCTCGTATTTGTCGCCGTGGCCACCAGCGCAGTTCCACGCCAAACCGAGGTCGCTCTTCGCCAGAGACACGAGGCGGCCTCGGCACGCGCGTCGCTGGTGGAAGCGCAGGAACAAAACCAGCAGCTCGAACACCTGCAGCGCGAGAAAGACACCCTGGTCGAGGTGATTGTGCATGACATGCGCAGCCCGGTCAGCGCGACCATCCTCTCGCTGGAATACCTGGCCCTCGAGCTCAAGAAAATGCCCGGCCAAGCGGCGCTGCTCGAAGCGGTCGACGATGCGCTCAGCACCTCGAACAGCCTCGCCAACATGATCTCCCAGATTCTCGACACGTCGAAACTGGAAACCGGTCGCATCACGCTTCGCCTGGAGGACATCGAGCTGCGCCGCCTGCTCGAAAGCGCCTTGCAGGAGGCGTTGCCGCGCGCACGCTCGCGCTCCATCACGGTCACCCTCGAAGCACCCGACGATCTGAAGGCCGCGGTCGATCTGCGCCTGTTTTCACGACTGCTCGAAGTTCTCGTCACCAATTCCCTCCGTCACACGCCGGAAGATGGCCGCGTGCTTTTGGCCGCAACGGGTGGCGTGGACGAAGTCCGGATCTCGATCCACAATAGCGGCCTCGCGATCCCAGCCAGCGAGCGCGGAGCGATCTTCGAGAAGTTTCCGAGCAAGCTGCCGTCCGAGGGACAAACGGCCCGGCCCAAATCGGCTTGGGGCTTGGGGCTGTATTTCTGTCGCCTGGTCGTCGAGGCCCACCAGGGAAGAATCTCGGCGGATGAGGTAGACGGCTGGCCGACGTCGTTTGTGATCCGGCTGCCGCCCCAGACAAGGTCCGCGTAAGCTCCGCCTAGCAGCGGAATTCGTGGCAAGCTGCGGGCTCGATGGACGTAGGCTGTGACCAACACTGCCCTTCGACATCAAAACAGCACCAAATTCGGAAAATACCGTACAAGGAAAACAGCGAAAGGTGATGACGATGCGAAACCTCAAGGTCCTGGCTCTGGCACTCAGTGGCGTTCTCTCTGCTCCCGCGTTTGCGCAAGCGGGCACATGGGAAGTCGACCCCGTTCACACGGCCATTGAGTTCAGCGTCCGTCACATGATGGTAAGCACGGTGAAGGGGCAGTTCGAGAAGGTCAAGGGCACACTGGAGCTCGACGACAAGGACGTGACCAAGTCGACCGTCGAGGTCACCATCGATCTCGCGTCGGTGAATACCCACGAGCCCAAGCGCGACACCCACCTCAAATCGCCCGACTTCTTCGACGTTGCCAAGTTCCCGACCGCGACGTTCAAATCGACCAAGGTGCAGAAGGCGGGAAAGAACAAGCTGAAGGTCACGGGCGATCTGACCCTTCACGGCGTGACCAAGCCGGTCGTGCTTGACGTCGAAGGTCCCACCCCGGCGTTCAAGACGCCCTATGGAACCATGGTCCGCGGCGTTCACGCGACCGCAAAGATCGATCGGAAGGACTTCGCCATCAGCTGGAACACGGTGCTCGACAACGGCGGGCTCGGGGTCGGCAACGAGGTCAGCCTGGAGCTCAACGCCGAGCTGTCGGAAAAAACAGTGCCTGCCGCTCCGGCGCCTGCGCCCGCGGCCAAGCCCGCTGCCGCCCCGGCCGCCAAACCCGCCAAGTAGTCCGCGCTTTCAGGATTTCGGGAATGAATCGCGTTCTCGTCCGAGTCAGACTATACATTCGAGTATTGTCTCGGCTTGGCATGAGTGAAGCAGAGTGTCCCTTCCCGAAGTACCCCTGAAAAAAATCGTCATCGTGCAAGCGGTGGAAGGTGATCGCGCCTTCTGCCGCCGTATCATGGAGATGGGATTGGTTCCCGGCACGCCAGTGCGTGTGGTGGCGATCGCGCCGCTCGGCGACCCGCTGACCATCGAGCTCCGCTCCAGTCGCATGTCCCTGCGGCGCAGGGAAGCCGCGCAGGTGCGCGTGCGGGTATGAACGATGCCCATCCCGCGACGGCGGGCTCGCGCAGATTGGTCGCGGTCGCTGGCAACCCCAACACCGGCAAGACCACCCTATTCAACGTCCTGACGGGTA
>Ga0182027_10011206_pt1 | contig 12698 bp, 9 predicted proteins | sample 712E1DmetaG_FD_121300 | JGI IMG/M metagenome (GOLD analysis project Ga0182027, IMG submission 121300) | Permafrost microbial communities from Stordalen Mire, Sweden - 712E1D metaG (Illumina Assembly) | ecosystem: Environmental > Terrestrial > Soil > Wetlands > Permafrost | place: Sweden...
CGGCCAGGCCCATTGTCAATGCCTTCCGCCATATCCAAATCTCACCGACAGCACCCATGCCGCGCATCCACTTGACCATCAGACCCTTATGCTGCTCCCACAGCCCAATATGGGAAATCGCTGACTGGAAAGTCGGCACTATTGCCAGTCAATCGAAATTCCGTTATGATATACGGCTACGCCCGCACAAGCACCGGCGATCCGACGACCGTGCTGCAACTCGCCGCGCTCAAGCGCGCCCGGTGTTCCAGCAGCTTCGAGGACAAGGGCCTATCGGGAGCCGGCGTAAAGCGCCCTGCCCTGTCGCGTTGCCTCAAGGCCCTTCGAGCCGGTGACACGCCGATCGTGTGGAAGCTCGACCGGCTGGGCCGCGGCCTGTGCGATCGGATAACGATGCTGGACGGGCTTCGCGCCCGCGGCGTGGAATTGCATTCGCTCACCGAGGCCATCGACACCGCGACGCCCACGGGTCGGGCCATGTGGCAGACGATCGGCGTGCTGGCCGAACTGGAACGGAGTTTGATTTCGGAGCACAGCCGCGCGGGCGTTAGGGCGGCGCAACGCCGAGGGGTAAAGCTTGGCCGAAGGCCGAGCCTCACGCTCAACCATGCCCGGAAGCCGATCGCCAAAGGCGAATCCCGATATTATGTCGCCGGCCTGCCGAACATGCGCCGCTCGACGCTCTACCGGGCGCTGGCCGGTTGAGGCTTATTCCCGCGCTTCTGCGAACCGGACTACACGCCGGGAATGACCACTCTCTTTTCAGGCCATCGATTTCCTGGTGTTTTTACCGCGCACGATTGCGGCTCCGATGCCGGCCGCGGCGGTTAGAAACATCAGCAGCGAGGACGGTTCGGGCGTCGCCGCCGAATTACCGAGGGTCGCCGTTGACGTGCCGTCGTCTTCGGTAAGGAGCCCAAGCGTGCCGTCGCCGCCCGGAACCCCGGGCGCCAGAACTGTATACAGAATCGTGTAATCCGGACCAGCTATGCTCGCGAAATTGAATGTCTGGGAGTAACTGCCGACACCCGGACCAGTCTCCGAAAGGGTTCCGACCTGCGTGCCGTTGAGGTCAATCGCCCAGGATTCAGTAATCCCGGGCGAGAGATTGTCGAATAACGACAAGCTTAGCGAGAGCTGGTTCACTGAGGCCAGACCGGTACCCGAGAATGTCTGACTGATGAAATCGCCCGTATTCCAGATGTTGTACTGCGGCCCACCACAAGCTGCGGGGTAGGCTGAATTGGCGCAGGAGAGTCCGGCTCCGCCGAACGTGACAATAACACCCCCCTGCGCTTGCGAGGGGGCGATAAGACAGATCCCAAGGAAGCCAAGCAGCCCAAAAACGCTCTTTTTCATTTTTGCCTCCCAACCGGCCGGAGCCTGCAATTTGGATTGCGCCGCCGCCTAGTATACGACGAACCGGCGGACCGGTCGAACTTCCTCGAAAACTGGCAGCCCGAATAGTCCAACACAACGTTCTCTATGCTCGATAATCCAAGGAATCGTTCGAAGCGGACATCGCCGGTGCCGGCCATCGCGTTTGCACTCAATACGATAATACAGTATACGGACAGATGCAAGGGTTTTTTGGGGGGGCGAAAATCGCGCCAGCTACCGGTGGACCTGAGGGCAGGGAGGCGAACCGCGGAACACGGGCATAAGGTCGAGAGAGGCGAGTCCCTTGGATCCGGGAAGTACGATCTTCGGGTCGCTGGTGAGTCTGCCCTTGGGGAGCACGTTGATCAGCGGGACGGAGCAAGCAGCGCCGGCAGCCGGGGTTACGCGCCGGAGGACAAAGGTAGCGACTCCAGGCAACACCAGTGGTCCTTTGTCGTCAGGAGTAACGACGATTGTGGTGGGGGGCAACTGCAGGACGGGAGTTGCCGCCGGTTCGGAGGGTTTAAGCCGGGATTTCCATTTTGGCACCCGGCATGAGGCCAGTATACGCCCAATCGCCTTCCTTCGATCCTCCGGGTTCGGTTTTTCTCTTCGGGGAGTTGTGTTCCCTCCCCAAGGCGCAGTTTTCGCCTGCCGCAAAAACCCAAAACCGGGAAACTCTGTATTTTCAGCGCATTCCACAAACACCTCTCCGAGCCTCGCCCCCGGGTCGCATAGTTTCGCTCTGCCCATCGCCTTTCTCTACCCGCTCGCCACTGCCAGCGCGCCGATTCGCCGGACCATGCTCCCAAACAGACGCCGTGTGAGATGGCTTTCGGCCAGCGTCAGCCAGTAGTACCGGGCGTGCTTGACCAGCCTGCCGCCAGTCTTCACCAGCCGTTGCTGCAAGCTGGTCAGCGACCAATTCTCGATCTTCTTCGGCAGTACCAGCCGCCGCCACAGGTTTCCCAGGTTGTAGGCGATCAGGCTCAGCCACAGTCGTACCTCGTTGGAGCGGAACCGGTGGCAACTCAGCCGCGTCATCCTGACCGCCTGCTTGCCTTCCTTGATCCACTGTTCCGCCGTCCCTCGCTTGTTGTAGAAGCGCACCACTGCACGGCTGTCCGTCTCCAGATTGGTCACGATGAACCCCACGCGAGGGAACAGTTCGCCAAAGTGGAACTCGATCTTTGCCACCACCCGCCGCGCCGTCTTCCAACTCGCCGCTTGGTACAGAAAACCCTTGTACCAGACCACCGGCTTATGGCTCGGCCTTCCCACTGGCCGCGTCAGCAGTTCCGCGATGTCCCGCTCCAGGTTCTCATTGGCCGGAATGCGGATGGCATACTTCACGCCCCGCTCTTCCAGTGCCTGGTAGATCTCCGGCTTCGCGAAGGCCGCGTCGGCACGAAACACTACCTCCTTGCCCAGCTTCTGCTGCCGCTCGATCTCGGGCAAGAGGGCTTCTTCCCAATCGTCGGCACTGTGGACGTTGCCGGGCCGCAGCTTCGCCGCCAGACAGTCGCCCTCGCGATTGAACAGCAGCAGCGGATGATAACAGGTGGACTCGAAGTGGCCATTGTATGCGCTGTTCTCCTGCTGGCCATACACCGGGATCTCGGTCGAGTCCATATCCAGAACTATCCGCTGCGGCGAACCGAGGGCTTCCGCCTTGCCGATGAGTTCGCGGTTGATGCGGGCCAGGCTGCCGAAGTTCTCCTCCTCCGCCAGCATCTCCGTCTCAAACGTCTGCAAGCGGGAGGTCAGGGCCGCGCCACGATCCCAGGTTTTCTCCGAACCGATCAGCCTAAAAGTCGGATCTTGCGAGAGCCGCTCGGCGTCGTTGACATCCTCATAGCCCGCGATGCGGCTGTAGACCGACTGGCGGAACAGGTCGGCCAGTGGAAGCTGGGTGTTCTTCCCGCGCCGCGAATCGATCAGGTGCCTGGCGATGAGATCGCCAAAGCCCAGACGCTCATCCAGTTCACGCACCAGAACGAGTCCGCCGTCCGAGGTAATGCGCGATCCCTGGAAATCGATCTTCAGCGCAGCGTTAAACGAGAGCTGGAATGGTTGGTTCTGTTTCTCACCCATTGGGTGTTGGCCTCCGACGTGTCTTCATCGCGTTGAAACCCGCATGAAATAAAGGCGTCGCAGGCCATCAAGAGGTTATCCGTAACTGCTCAAAATGGAAATGGGGGGTCAATTGGGCGTCCATCCAGACGCCGTCCGCAACGCGATCGAGAGCGAACGCTTCCACAACTCTAAGCCGCTGGGAGTATCCGTCGTCGATCCCTACATCGAGTTCGTTCGCCACACTCTCGATCAACATCCGCGCCTGCGTGCCACGCGCATCTACCAGATGATTCGCGACCGCGGCTATAGCGGTAGTGTGGTGCAGTTGCGGCGCACCGTTGCCCGTTTACGTCCGCAGTTCCGCGAACCATTCCTGCAACTCCATACGTTTCCCGGCGAGCAATCGCAGGTCGACTGGGCTCACTTTGGGCACGTGATGGTGGGGCGTGCCAAGCGGGCCTTGTCCTGCTTCGTGATGACTCTGTCGTATTCCAGAGCTTTATATCTGGAGTTCTTCTTCGATCAAACCATGGAGAACTTCCTGCGTGGCCACGTGCACGCGTTCGAATACTGGTCCGGACAACCGCGAGTGATTCTTTACGACAACTTAAAAAGTGCCGTACTGGAACGCCGTGGAAATCAGGTCCAGTTTCATCCCCGGCTGATCGAGTTGAGCGCGCACTATCACTTCGCTCCACGGCCTTGTCAAGTGCGCGCCGGCAATCAGAAAGGGCGCGTGGAACGAGCCATCCGCTATGTTCGCGATTCGTTCTGGGCGGGCCGAACCTTTACCACGCTGGCCGAATGCAATCGCCAGGCCTTGCTCTGGCGCGACCAGGTTGCGCACCAACGGCGCTGGCCTGGCGGCGACGACCGCACGGTCTCCGACGTCTTCGCCGAAGAACAACCCCGCTTGCTGCCTCCTGCACTGCACGCTTTCTCCACCGACCGGATCGAGACCGTACGATCACGCAAGACCATCTATGTGCGCTTCGATCTCAACGATTACTCCATCCCGCCGGAAGCGGTCGGACGCCAACTGACTTTGGTCGCCTCCGATGTCACGGTACGGATTCTCGATGGCTCCTTCGAGATCGCGCGGCATGCGCGCACTTATGATCGCCACCAACTCGTGCTCGATCCCGCGCATCAGGATGCGGTGATCAAAATCAAGCGCAAAGCGTTCCACTCCACCCCCGGCGGTCGCTTAGAGCAGGCCGTGCCGGAGAGTAAAACGCTCTTAGACCTAGCCTTCGCGCAGGGTGAATCGGCCGGCGCCCAGACGGCCCAACTGATGAAACTTCTGGAGCAGTATGGCGCCACCGCGTTGCGTCGAGCCATCCTCGAAGCACTGCAACGCGGCACTCCACGTGCATCTTCCGTGGCTTTCCTGCTCCGCCGGCAACCTCGCTCTACACCGCTTAGCCTCGATCTCAGCCACCATCCGCAAGCTCAGTCGCTCGATATCCGCCCTCACGATCTGCAGACCTACGATGAACTCGCCCGCACTCAGGATACCGACCATGATGACGAACAATAGTCTCGCCTCTCAACTCAAGCAGATCGGCTTGTGCGCCCTACCCACGCAGTTGGATGACTTCCTCGCGCGTGTCACCAAGGCCCGCTGCTCCGCTCATCAGATCCTCCAAGAGATCGCCAAGGCAGAAGCCACTGAACGCTCGCGTCGCAGCCTGGAACGCCGCCTGCGGATCAGCGGCATCAAGAGGTTCAAGCCCATGGCCGACTTCGATTGGTCCTGGCCCACCAAGATCGAGCGCGACATCATCGAACGCGCACTGACGCTGGATTTTCTTGGGGAAACCCGCAATCTCATCCTGGTGGGCCGCAACGGTTTGGGCAAGACGATGATCGCTCAGAATATCGCTCACGCCGCAGTGCTCGCCGGCCATACCGTGCTGTTCCGTTCTGCGGCGGCGCTGCTCGAAGAACTGCACCGCCAGTCCCCGGAAGGCCGTCGCCGTAAACTGCGCGGCTACGCCAATGTGGGACTGTTGTGCATCGATGAGGTCGGGTATTTATCCTTCGACGACAAGGCCGCCGATCTCCTCTACGAAGTCGTCAACCGGCGTTATGAACGCAAGCCAGTCATCCTGACTACGAATCGGCCATTCAAAGAATGGAATGAAGTCTTTCCCAACGCGACCTGTATCGTCACGTTGCTGGGTCGTTTGCTCCATCACGCTGACGTCACCGCCATCGAAGGCGAGAGTTACCGGGTGCGCGAAAGCGAGCAGGAAACCGCCGCGCGCCGGAGGAAGAAATGACTCCCGCCGCTTCGATCCTGGAGCCCAACTCCAATCCCGCGCTGTATGTCGCCGCGGTGCTGACCCTCTACGTAGACCTGCCGGACACGCCGTTGCGCGCCAGCGTTCCGGACCAGCGCCACGCCTGCATCTGGTTTGACCGCGGCGTCCCCCTTGAAGTGGCTGAGACCGCTCTTCTGCTGGCCTGCCTCCGCCGTAAGGCGCGGCCCTCCGATGTGCCACCACTGCCTCGAATCCGCTCACTGGCTTACTTCCAACCCGTCGTTGAGGAACTCCTGGAACATCCCGCTCCCGGCGGCTACCTCCAGTACCTGCGTCTCAAGCTCCGTGGCATCCTCGACAACTCTGTCCCGGCCAAAGTCCAAAAATCTACGTTTTCAGATGATCGCTAACATCCAGGGCGCAATTCAGGACGGAAAAGCATGAATGGCCACAGATGAACACAGATGAACACAAAGCAAAGAACGGTTTTTATCTGTGTTCATCGGTGTTCATCTGTGGCTCCAATTGGTTTTTGAGGCGTTTCCCAGCGACCTCCTGGGGATGGGCGAAAACGGCGGGATTTCGGGTCGCACTCCGCTAGCAAGAAGCTCCATCGCGCGAAGATCCCCTACGAGAAGTAGTCCTTCACCTTCTCGAACAGACCCTTCTCGGCCGGCGCATTGTCCACCGGAAGCGTAGCGCGCAACTGTTCGAACAATCTGCGCTGCTCGCGAGTGATCCTGGCGGGAATGCGGACTTCGATATGCACGTAAATGTCGCCGCGGCCTCCGCCGTTCAGGACCGCCACGCCTCGATTGCGCAGGCGGAATTGCGTGCCGTTGGCAGTGGCTTCGGGGACCTTGAGCCTGATCGGTTGGCCGAGCGTGGGGACGTCGATCTCACCGCCCAGGACGGCCTGCGCCAGGTTGATCGGGATAGTGCAGTGCAGATCGTTCTCGTGCCGTTCGAAAAAGGGGTGCTCCCGGACCTTGAGGAACACGTAGAGGTCGCCCGGCGGTCCGCCGTTGACTCCGGGTTGGCCTTCGTTGGGAAGGCGCAGCCGGGTGCCATTGTCCACTCCGGGCGGAACGTTGACCTTGAGCTTGCGTTGCACCTGCTGGTACGCCTGGCCGCGGCAGGCGTTGCAAGGGTTGCGGACCACCTGGCCGGCTCCGTTGCAGGTGCCGCAGGTGCGCCGGACCGAAAGAAAACCCTGCTGGTAGAGGATCTCCCGGCGTCCGTGGCAGGTGGGGCAGGTGCTCGCTCCACTGCCGGGTTCCGCGCCCGACCCGCCACAGCGCTCGCAGGTTTCCAGGCGCGGCACCTGGATTTCGGCGCCCATGCCGAAGACCGCCTCCTCGAAGCCGATCTCCAGGTCGTAGCGGACATCGTCGCCGCGTTGCCCCCGGCCGCGCCGCCGTCCGCCGCCGCCGCCACCGCCGAAGAGGTCGCCGAAACCGAAGAAGTCGCCCAGAATGTCGCCGAAATCGGAGAAGGTATCGGGATTGAATCCGCCGGGCCCGGCGCCGCCGCCTTGCAGACCGGCGTGGCCGAAGCGGTCGTAGGCGGCCCGTTTCTGCCCGTCGCTGAGCACGCTATAGGCTTCGGAGGCTTCCTTGAACCGCTCCTCCGCGTCGGGATCGTCGGGGTTGCGGTCGGGGTGGTATTGCAGCGCCTGCTTGCGGTACGCGCTCTTGATCTCCGCGTCGCCCGCGCCCTTGCCAATACCGAGAACCTCGTAGTAATCTCGTTTTGCCACTGGGTTTGAATTACGGCCTGACCGCGACCTTCACCATCGCCGGCCTCAGGAGCCTGCCCTTGAAGTTATATCCACGCTGAAATTCGCCCAGCACCGCCTGGTCCTCGGCTTCGTCGGTCTCCACCCGCTCCACGGCCTGATGCAGGTTGGGATCGAACTCCCGGCCTTCGGTTTCGATCGCTTCGAGGCCCATCTTCTTGAGCGTCTCGAACAGCCGCCCGTAGATCAGTTCGATGCCCTTGGCGTACTTGCGGTCGGCGGTTTCCACGTTCAAGGCGCGTTCGAAATCGTCCAGGATGGGGAGGATCTCCTTCACCATTTCCATAGCGGCATACTGCAGGAAATCGGCGCGCTCGCGTTCGGCGCGGCGGCGGGCGTTGTCGAACTCGGCCAGCGTGCGCAACAGGCGCTCCAGCAGGTCCGCTTTTTCCGCGATGAGCTGGTCGCGCTCGGCGGCCAACCGGGCAAGCCGGGCCGGCAGTCCCTCCGCAAGTTCGGCGGAGTCGCTGGCGCCGGGAGACACTTCGGATGATGCCGGTTCGGGGTTCTGGGTGTCCACTGATCCCAGTTTAGCAGGGCGATTGGGGTTTGTTGGGGGCCCGGACGCTTACGGTCCTTCCACGAGCGCGACTTCCCTAGCGGTCAAATCGTACAGGCCGTACACCAGCAGGTCGATCTCCGCATCAGTCGCATCGATCTGGCGCTGGATAAGGACATCTTGCGCGGCCGACGTTGCGGCGGCAAGCCGCCGGTGTAATCCAAGCATCCCGTCGACCAACGTCGCCACGCGGTCATGATGCGCTCTCTCGGCCGGGTCGGAGAAGTCGATGGGGCGGATCGGAAGCCGAGCCACGTTGGTCTTCTTGACCTCAGCGAGCGCTTCGCCCACTTCAGGGTTCACCGTGCGATAGTACCAGTTCATCAGCTTGGAATTGACAAGACCAAGCAGGTAGCTCGCAGACGGCTGCTCATCCCGCGGCACCAGCACGTGCATGTTGTTCAGGCAAAGCAACTGTTGTGTGTCCAACGCCGCGATCAGGCCGTCCCCTGTTTGCCGCATGACGATCTTCGCGGGCGCGTCAAAGTTAGCCGCTGGCCTTGGCTCCGCCAGCCACGGGCCGTACCGGAGGAATCTGACTTCAGCAGGGGAAACGCGGTAGCGGCCGATGTCCGTTCCGCGAAGATACTGGCGGTGCTGAGGGGTCGCTCGCCTATCGCTGTCGAAGGGCCGCTCTTCGACTATTCGCTTCGTTTGAGGCGGCTTTCCCTTTCCGATCTGGTAGGGCTTGACACCGACGTTTATCTTGCAAAAGGACTCGATTCGCCGGCCAGTCCTTCGGCACTTCGCGGCGAGCGCTTCCTCACTCACCGAAGTGAAGATGTTGATGACATCGCCGTTCAATTCACGCCACTTCCGCTGCTGGTGCCGAAGATCTCGCAGCTCCTTACACGGCTTTCCGGAGGTGAATGCGTCAAGAGTCTCCGCAACCGTCACTGTGGCTTCCCAGCCGTCGGGCGTGGCCTTTTGCAAGAGGACGATTTCAGTATCCACGACCACCTTGGGAAAAACCGGGAACTTGAAATGGACAATCTCCCGGACACGGGTCGCCTCCGTCACAAATCGGCGCATGGAGTCCTGGAGGAGGTTCGTCAGCCAGGGGTTGGGAATAATCATTCCATAATCGCCTCCGTCTTTCAGCAGGTCGCGGACAGCCTTTTCGAGGAACAGGAGGTAAGTGTCGAGCTGGTAGGTCTGGTTTGGGTACTGCGCCGCCAGGTAATCCTTATCCTGCCCGTAGAGGTAGGCTCCGTACGGCGGATTCCCGATGACCGAGTCAAAGCCACCTTCGCTCATCGCGTCGGGAAAGCCTAGCTTCCATTCGAATGGGTTGATTCGCTTCATCTCCTCGGGGTCGGGAAACATCCTGCCAGTGAAATAGTCCGGGGCGATCAGGGAATTGCCGCACTTGATGTTATCCGCCAGGTTAGGCAGCGCGCGGCCACCGAAGGCAAGCTGGCTCAAGGAAAGGCTCTGGTCGGTTTCGCCTTCCAGTACCTTTAGCAACAGGGAGAGCTTGGTCACTTCAACGGCCTGAAGGTCGATGTCCACGCCGAAAAGATGCGTAGTGAGGATTCGTTTCTTCTCCTCGATCGTCAGGCGCCATTGACCGTTGCGCGGGTCTTCGTAGACCGCGTTCTTACGGGTTCTCGGCTTGTGTTCCGTGTACCAATTCAAACAGTAGTCCAGAAAGCATTGGTATGCGCCCAGAAGGAACGAGCCGCTTCCGCAAGCCATATCCAGGACGCGGAACGGTGGCTTGTCTTTGTAGCCAGCCAGTTGGGCCGGGCTCCGCCCCGCGATCTGCCGGCCGATGGTGTGCCTAACGATGTATTCAACAATGTAGGCCGGGGTATAGTAGACTCCGCCGGCTTTGCGTACTTCGGGCTTTTCTTCAATTCTGGCCTGGTGCCCGGCCGTAAGCCGGATCACCTTTCCCAAAAACCGCTCATAAACGGTTCCGAGTATCTCGACGGGCATGACGCCGAAGTGATAAGGCGAACCGTAGGCAAAATACAGGCTTTGCAAGATCGGCTTGAAAACCTTGTCGTCCACGGTCAGCTTCGGTGTGATCCGGTCGGGATCTTCCGATACGCCGCTTTCCTTCTGAAAATGAAACAGGCCTGAGTTGTACTTCTCGTCGGATTGGCGGCACAGGCCGCGTATGAAGCGGGAGTAAATGTCGGGCCGTTCGCACAGCTTCAGAAGTTGCTCGTAAGGCTCGAGGCCACGGTCTTCCGCAATGCGAAGGAACACCACGCGGTCAATGGTGAGTTGCACGGCCGCATTCAGGTCGTCTAAGGGCAGGCTCTTGTTCCGAAGAGCTATGTTGCCGGCCAGCGCGAGCCGCCAGCCCTCCATTTCGTTCAAGAACTCGACGTCTACTTCGGACGTACCCCGCTTCCGCTTGGAGGCGGCGTACTGGTCAAACGCTCCGGACCAGACGGCTTCGCGCGAAAACACGTCCCAGAGTTCGCGCCAACGGTCGGGGTACTCGTCGTAGCGGAAGTGCTGGATTCTGGCATGGCTCGCCTTGTCGCTCGGGTAGGGTCGCGTAGTGCAATCGTAAGTTCCCAGCTCTTCAAAATTGGTGAGGATGGACAAAGCCAGTTTGCCGCTGAATCCATAGCGGCGAAGCTGGAACGCGGGCGCCGGGTCCGCTCCGATGTTGACGGCGCACTTCTTGGCTTCGACGAAAAACTTCCTCAGGGTGCCGACGCGGAAGGTGTAATCCGGGTTTTTCTGGTGCCCTTCCACCTCCAGGCTGTCTTCTGGACTCACCTCCCTGTACTGAGGCGCAGTCATCGCCCGATTTCCGACGTCCCATCCGAGGGCCTCAAACAGAGGGTCGATCAGCGATTGGCGAACGTGGGCTTCGTTGATGCCGGGAGCGAGGAAGACCTCGCGGTTGGTGGCGAAGTGCTGACACAGCTTCGCAACCTTGTCTTTGCCCTGGTCAATGGTCATATCGTTTCCGTTGGCCGCCATTGGCGCTGGCGGGCGGGGCGTGCATCCGCTTCAGAGTCTAACACACGCCCCCGGAAGCGGCTTCTCCCGGCCCCGCAACTCCCGGCCACGCCACCAGCCGCCTTCCACCGGTGTCAATTTCCCCCGCCGTTTGATATCCTCGAACCACCGGTATGATGCTACGAAAACTCCTTCTCACCGCGGCGATTCCCGCCCTCGCAGTTCCCCTGCTGTTGTTCGCGCAGCAGCCCGAAAAAGTCGACCTGAACGTCATCCACAAGCTCAAGGCCGCCGAGTTCGGCGGTGGAGGCCGTGGCGGGCGCGGCGGCGGCGGAGGCCGCGCCCCGGTCGCGGTCATGGACACCATGTACAACCTGACGGATCGCTACGGCCCGCGCCTCACCAACTCGCCGCAATTCCGCGCCGCCGGGGAGTGGGCCGTGACCCAGCTCAAGGAATGGGGCCTGAGCAGCGTCCACCTGGAGCCGTGGAGCACCACTGGCCTTCGCGGCGGGGCCATCCCCAGTTGGGAAATGAAACACTACTTCGGCGCCATGGTCGAGCCCACCTACATGCCCATCATCGGGTACCCGCAGGCGTGGACCGGCAGCACCAACGGCGTCGCTACCGGTGAAGCCATAATCGCCCAGAACTCCACCGCGGAAGACATGAACAAATGGCACGGCAAGCTGCAGGGCAAGTTCGTGCTGATCGCCCCCGTGACGGCCGGCGCCTCGACCGCGGCGCTCGAGCTCGCCTTCCCCACCACTCCCCTGGCGCATCGCTACTCCGATCGGGAACTGGCCGACATCGTCCCGGAAATCATTCCCGGCGGCGCGGCGGCCGGTCGCGGCGGACGCGGCGGCCCGTTCGCCGCCCTCGCCAACATGACCCCCGAAGAGCGCCAGGCGTTCCAGGAAAAGCAGGCCAATTACTGGAAGGAGGAAGGCGTGCTCGCCACCATCACCGCATCGGCCCGCGGCGAGAGCGGCACGGTCTTCGCCAACAACGGAGCGCCGCGCACCGGCGATCCCACTAAGAACATTCCCGCCGTCGCCATTACCGCCGAGAACTACAACCGCGTTGTCCGCCTGATGGAGCACAAGGTCCCGGTCAAGCTCTCCTTCGACATCCGCAACGAATTCGATACGACCAAGACCGATTCCTTCAACGTGATCGCCGAAATCCCCGGCGCCGCCAAACCCAACGAATTGGTGATGGTGGGCGGCCACTTCGATTCCTGGCACATGGGCACCGGCGCCACCGATAACGGCGCGGGCGCCGCCCTGGCCATGGAAGTCATGCGCCTGCTGAAGACGACCGGGCTCAAGATGGACCGCACCGTCCGCATGGCGCTGTGGGGCGGCGAAGAGCAGGGGCTGTTCGGCTCGCAGGCTTACGTGAAGGCGCATTTCGCCGACCCCGCCACCATGAAGACCACGCCCGAGCACGACGGGTTCGCCGGGTACTTCAACATCGACAACGGCACCGGCCGCATCCGCGGTATTTACCTGCAGGGCAACGAGATGGCGCGGCCGGTTTTCGAAACCTGGTTCGCCGCGCTCAAGGACATCACGCCCGGGGTGGTGACCGCTCGCAATACCGGGGGCACCGATCACCAGTCGTTCGACGCCGTGGGTCTCCCCGGCTTCCAGTTCATCCAGGACGACATGGATTATGAGACCCGCAC
>Ga0182027_10011207_pt1 | contig 12698 bp, 11 predicted proteins | sample 712E1DmetaG_FD_121300 | JGI IMG/M metagenome (GOLD analysis project Ga0182027, IMG submission 121300) | Permafrost microbial communities from Stordalen Mire, Sweden - 712E1D metaG (Illumina Assembly) | ecosystem: Environmental > Terrestrial > Soil > Wetlands > Permafrost | place: Sweden...
AAATTACTTAAAAAACAACGCAACGCTAGTGATATCAAATATATTACTTTCCAAATGAAAATCAATATTCAGGTTCACCAGCTATGATATATAGCATCTCATGTTGTCGAATAAAAAGTTCGAATGAATACTTCTCCGTAAGCCATTCATTGCCTTTTACTCCCATCTGAAAAGCCATTTTTTTATCTTGTATCAACATCATAATTTTGTCAGCAATGGTTTTATAATCTTTAACAGGGCTGATAAAACCAGTTTCTTCGTGTATAATAGTAGTTTCATTTCCTGTGTCAGTTGCAATGATAGGTTTTTTATATTTCATAGCTTCCAAGAATACATAGGGAAGTCCCTCCCATAAAGAAGTGTTAACATAAACGTCAATAATTCCAAATATTTTATAAATATCTTTTATATATCCTGTCAAGATTACCTTTTTTTCTAAATTTAGATCGCTTATTAGTTTTTTAATTTCGAAATAAAGTTCACCTTCCCCAATAATTAAAAAAACAACATTTGGATATTTTTTTAGAACTTCATTTGCTGCATAAATATATGTTTTCCAATCTTTTTGATAAACAAGCCTGCCAATGGCTCCAACTACAAAATTGTTGTCTTTTATAGCTAATTTTTCTTTTGTTTCATTAATTTCTCTACTTTGATTATACTCATCAAAATCTATCGCATTATTAATATTGATAATTTTTTTACTTTGAACAAGATTGTATTTCAATATTTCCTGCTTTTCTCCATCAGAGACTATGACACCAGTGGTGATCCATCCAAACATTTTTTCCAGAATAACAAACAAGCATTTCTTCAAACCCTGCTTTCCTTGGAAATAAAAACAATGTGGAGTATAATATATTTTAGGTACATTGTTTAACCACGCGGCAATACGAAATAAACTTCCGGCTTTTGAGCTATGTGCATGTACAATGTCATATTTATTACTTCTGATATGAAAAAATAATTTTATTAATATTATAAAATCGTAAATATGAATATTGCGTTTTATGGGCATAAGGATAACTTTTGTCCCATAATACCGCATTTTCCAAATCTCACTTTCTATATTCTCCGAGCGTTTATTTGAAAGAATAACAGTAATGTCAAAATGTTTATTATTAAGCTTGGTCACTAAATAAACCAGGTGTTTTAATGCACCTCCTCCAGATGCTTCCAGGCCATATAGAATTTTAATTCTTGACATCAAAATGAATTTGATAATTAAATTTTCAATTATAATTTTTATCCGTATCAATATTGTTTATTAATAATTCTTCTATTATATCAATACTCTTTTGAATGTTAAAATTTTTCACTACTTTTTCTCTTCCTTTTTTTACTATCTCCCTATATAATACAGAATCATTAAACAATTTTAAAACGGCATCTACTATTGCGATCTCATCCCTTTCGGGCACTAACAATCCGGTTTTTCCATCTTCAATTAATTCTGGTATTGCCGAAATATTCGTAGTTATTACTGGAACTCCCATCATCATAGCTTCTAATAATACGTTGGGTAGGCCATCTCTGTCTCCATCGCTGGCAATTATACATGGCAATACAAATATATCAGTAATAGTCAAATAATTAAATACTTCTTCTCTTGTATTTATCCCTTTAAATTCAACGTAATTCGATATCCCTTCAGTTAAAGTAAAGAATTTAAGCTTTTTACTTAAGGGACCGTCACCTATTATCGTACATTTAATTTTTATACCTTTATTTAATAACATTTTAACGGCCTTTAACAAATAAATAATTCCTTTTTTTTCAACCAAGCGTGCAACCGATAATATATGGATTGTTCCATTTGTAAAAATATTTTGGTGGTGTATAGTTGCAAGCTCGTTATTTAAATTCACTCCATGATAGGCATGATAAATTTTGTTACAATATCTGTTTCCTGTTAATTGGTTTAAAAAAGATTGATTATATTTTGTACATGTTATTACGAAAGAAGCCTTTTCTATTTTTTTAACAATATTCTCTTTATTAAGAAATATGTCTTGTGCATGAGCAGTAAAGCTATAATTTAATTTTAAAAGTTTTGATATTAAATATGCTATATCAGTTGTGTAAAAAGCAAAATGTGCATGTACATGAGAAATGCCAATTTTCTTAAGTTTCTTTGTAAAATATTGCGCAATGATTAAATATCGTAAATTTTTCAGAATAATTTTTATGTTAGGCCAGTATTCAGAGCAACTACTTCGAAAAAATCGTAAATTCTCTTTATAGTTCTTAAAAAGAATGAGAAGTAGGTAATTGATTAAGTTGGGCAGATAAATAATTGAAGCATTGAGATATTCTAATTCGGGGATATTCAGGACATATTTTGGCTTTTTCAATGCAATAATATATATTTTAAAATTACGCTTTTCTAATGCTAAAATTTCATTTAAAACAAAATGTTCTGTTTGACTTGGGAATTTTTCAACAACATAAGCGATTTGTATCATAAGCTTCTTATTATTCACTCATATTTTTAGGCTGTAGGTATATTATTTTTGACTTTAAGCCCACCAGTAAAATACAATATAGCTATGTAAATTAATCCTCCTATTGTAAATATTCCTGCCAATAAAAGTAATTTCATTATCAAATTGAGGTTGTATATATTATAAAAAACCTTTGATAACATAACGATCATAAAAAAAATGATACTAGATAAAAGGAGTTTGTACAAAAATGTTACAATTTTTTTATTATTAAATTGAATTTTTCTTTTTAGTAAAAATAGCAAAATGATGGTTTTCAATGTCTTTTGTATGACATAAGCTAAAGCTATCCCTACATATCCTATTATATGAATAAAGAACCATGTTAAGATTATGTTCAAAAGTACACATCCTATACCAATGAAAATAGGGGTTTTGGTATCTGCATTGGCATAATAAAAAATGACCAAAATTGTTTCAATAGCAAAAAATAGCAATCCTAACGAATAAATTGCGAGGGGTTTTGCAGTTAATAAAGTAGAATGAGCATTAAATGCCCCGCGCTGTAATATGATTTCAATAATTGGATTAGAATAAATAAAAAAGAAGATACTTAATGGAATAAATGTAATAGCAATCCATCGAAATGATTCGGAAAGTAAAAAGGATAACCTCTGTTGATCTTTTTCTATGGCTAATTGAGAAAAATATGGAAAAACAACAATACTTAAAATGTAAGGGAATATGATTACAGGTAATTCAATAATCTTTCTTGAATAACTTAATGCTGCGATTGCCCCTTCCTGGAGATAAGAGGCAAATATGTTATCAATTATAATACTTAATTGAGAGAAGGTTACCCCTATAAGTAATGGCCAGGTAAGTAGCCAAACATTTTTAAGATAGGCTTTATTCGCTATTACGGGTCGAAAACTAATTTTATCGTAAAGTCTTATTAAATGTACAATTAACCGTCCTATTGCACCTACAACTATACCAATAGCTGCTCCGGCAATACCAAAGCCTTGATAAAATACAACTATACAAAGTATAATAATTCCCTTAAAGGCGAGTTCGCCGGATGCAGGTAAAACAAATATTTTTAGTGCGTTTAATGTAATACTGGTTAATGTTGAAATGGCAAGAAATATACAGGCAGGAATGGCAATTTGAATAAGTTTTGTGGATAGATTCAATTTCATACCTTCAAAACCAGGGGCGAATATATTAATTACTTTCCCGGGAAAAAGGACAGTAAAAACCGTAATAATAATCGTAATTACCAATATTAACCTGATTCCCTGATTAAATAAATTCCAGGCTCCTTTTTCATCACCCTTGTTTCTGGTACTCATAAAAACATTTAGAAAGCCAGGCTCGATAATTTCCCTGAAAAAGAAAAAGAGGCTTAATATAATGGTTATTATTATTGTATAAACGTCAACCTGGTAACTGGTACCATAATAGTAAGCCAAAATTATTTTTTCAGCATAACCGAATACTTTAATTAATAAAGTAATAACTAATAGACCAACAGAAGATTTGAGGATTGCATTTCTTTTTATTTTCTCAATAATTTTCAGCATGATGTTAAAATAAATAATTAATTCTCGGATTTTCTTAATACATCTCTAAATAAAATTCTCTCATAAACTTTTATAGTTTGCCTGGCTGCTCTTTCCCATGTAAAGTCCTTCACCCATTTTTTGCAGTTTTCAATTGTCTTTGTTCTTAAAGCTTCATCTGTGAGTAAGGTATTTATTCCTTTGGCTATATCATTAATATCGTAAGGATTCACTTGCAAACATTTGCCTCCGGTTGTTTCCGGTAAAGCGCCCTTATTTGAAACTAAAACCGGTGTTTCGCAGGCCATCGCTTCTAAAGGTGGAATCCCAAAACCTTCATACAAAGAAGGGAATACAAATAAATCCGCCATTGAATAAATAGCGGGCAAATCTTCTTCGGGAACATAACCGGTAAAAATTATCTCATTACCTATTTTAAGTTTATCGATAGTTTTAAAAACAGAATTATACTTCCATCCTTTTTTACCCACAATTACCAATTTATGCTCTAATTCGATGGTTTTTCTCAATATATCAAAGGCCCTTATTAATCTTACCAGGTTTTTCTTCGGTTCAATATTACCTACAAATAAAAGGAACTGGTCAGGAAGATAGTATTTATCTCTTGTTTTGGAAAGAATACCCTTGTCCCTTATTTTTTTGAATATAGGGTTTACGCCCTGATAAACCACTTCGATTTTATCAGGGTAAATGTTAAATCGTCTTAATATATCTTCTTTTACCTTGTAGGATACTGCTATGATTTTTGTTGCTTTTTTAATTGAATTGGGCAAGAATAGGCGAAAATACAATACAGACTTAAACTGGCAAAATTGAGGAAAATTAAGGGTTATCAAATCATGGATGGTTAAAACAGATGGAAAATATAAAAAATAAGGAAGGACGTAATTTGGGGAATGATAAAGATTATAATTGTTTTTGCGCAAGTAAGCTGGCAGGAAAAAATTTTCGAAGCAAATTCTTTTTAAACGGTTGTTTTTAGAAGAACGAAAACAGATGGACAGTTGGCTGGAGACCGGAGACCGAATGAGGTGAAATTTGAAATTTTCGGTTTCAATTTTGTTAAGTTCCTCATATAGGTTTTTTGTATAATATTGAACGCCGGTATTTTCATCACCTAATTGTAAGCCATTTATCAATATTTTTTGCATAATTCATTTCTAACTATGTCAGGAAAAAAAGCACGAGACTGGAAACAGGAATCCATACCATTGTTTCCGGCACACGGTCTTCTATATCCAATTATATACTTTCAAATATCTCTTCCATTTTTTTTACATATCTTTCAATGTTGAATTTTTCAATCACTCTTGTTCTTCCTGCTTTGCCAAATTTTATTCTTAATTCCCGGCTTTCAAGTAATTGTATAGTTTTTTCAGCTAATCCTCTATAATCATAAGGTTCAATAAGGTAACCAGTTTTGTTATTGATTACAATTTCCTTAGGTCCACCACAATTATAAGCTACCACAGGTTTTCCCATAGCCATAGCCTCTATAATAGCCCTACCAAATGGTTCGTTTATTGCCGGGTGAACCAATACATCAATTTGAGCATATATTTCTTTAATATCCTTTATAAAGCCTAAAAATGAAAAGTGTTTTTCCAGCCCGGCTTTTAATATTTCTGTTTCTATTTGCTTTTTATATCTTTTTTCTTTTCCTGACAAATCATCACCAACAATCAAAAAATGAACCTCTATTGTGCAATCTTGAATAATTTCAACAGCACTTTTAATAAAATCAAGATGGTTTTTCCAAGAAGTGATTTGACTAACTTGCGCTACTAATTTAGTTTTTAAAGATAATCCTAACGCCATTCTTAAGTCATTCTTTTTTGTATCCTGCATCGGAGACCATTCGTGGGTATCTATTCCTCCGTAAATGATCTCTTTACTTTTTTCTGGTACTTTAATCTGTTGGTAAATATACTCCGAAATACAAATGATTTTATCGCTGTATTTGATTAAAAAATTATTAAAGAATCCTTTTTTAAAATTATCCCTGACATGCCATATCGCTTTTTTACCTGTTAATAATTTTATTATGCTCCCATAAATATGAGATTTAATGGAATTAGAATAAATGATGTCTATTTTTTTATCATGTATAATTTTCCTTATCTTTAAACTACAATAGATAATATTTATTAAACATTTAATTAAATATAGCGGGTTTAGTGATCGTTTAAACCAAATCAGAGGTATTTCTATAACATTACATTGAGTTAGTTCATTATTAAAATCAATGCTTTTATTTGGTAATATTAAAACGACTTCATACTTCTTTTTATCATAATACTTTAAAAACTGAAAAAGATTAAGTTCGCCTCCACTAATAAACAGAGAATTACATATTATTAATAATTTTTTTTTACTGCTCAAGCTCAATGCTCCTTCCTTCTGCATTATGTCAAGTTATGGGTAGTTTATTAAAAGAAAGATATTTGACCTGCATATTTTGAATTTTTAATATTGATTCCATTCATCTTTTATGGCTTCTTGCAATCCAAGTTTTTCATACTTTTTTTTAACCCTCCAGATAGTAATCCGGCTAACATTATAAAAATCTGCTATTTATGAATGCTTCTTTCCTTTGTACAAGGCTAAAAGAATATAAGACCTCTCGAATTCTTTACTGTTTCTAATACCTGTCTTTGTGTATGTTAACGGAAATTTTAATTCGTAATCTTTTAATTTTATCTGTTCGATCCGCATTGTTTTGTGTTTTTTTACCACAAATATAATTTTTCATTATTAATTTGTCAAAATACTAGACCTAATTCATTTATGCATCTGGGCTATGTATTCCTTAGGAATTATACTATCTATCAATACGCTATAAAATGCATCTGCAATTGCTTTATGTCCTTTCTGAGTTGAATGTTCATCCAATTTACCAAAGTCATATTCTTTCTTTGGTGGGATATTTAATGGGAGATAATTAATTCCATTTGGGTTGAATAGCTTTCTCAAATGGCCGGAATTTTTATTTTCATAAGTATCAAATAATATCAATTTTACATTCTTTTTTGAAAGGGCATTATTAACCTTTTTAAGAAATTGTAAAGATTTGTCCTCGGAGTATTGTTTGATTTCAAGTTGTTTCTCCGTCTTTTTTTCCCATAACCAATACATTTCACTTCTTGCATAAGCTCTTATTCTATATATATCTTTGATGTTTGATTTCCCTATGAACTGAGCGAGTTTTTTTGTTTTATCATCTTTATTATCAAAATAATATTTACATACATATCTAAAAATATATGACCAATCAAATAAATGAACAACAAAAGTTTTATGACTCAACTCCTTATCAACATATAATTTTGCAGAATCCATCTCATTTAGATACAAACAATTAATTTGTATATTTTTATATGTTGTTCTATATCGCAAGCGATCTGTTAAAGGAAAAGGTTTGGATAGCAGGATTAAATCTGGTTCGTAGTTCACTAACTCCTTTACTATTAATTTAAGATTTCGAATACCTCTGTCTTTTCCATCTATAGCACAGTTAATAACTTCAACCCTAATATTATTAGTTTGAAAATATTTATTGAGCAGCTTTACATAGTTCAAAGGGCCATCCGTGTTAAAGCCTGTATCATTTGAGTCTCCAACAATAATTATTCTATAAACCCCTTCCTTTTTTTTGAGGGAAAACTCATCACCAGGAAATCCATGACTATTGCTATAGCAAGCATTTTTTATTGCTATGTTCACAAAAGTCCATTTTGCATTGGGCTGGTATCTATAACCTGTTAAAGTATCGGTTTGATACATGTGGGGCGAACATCGTATAAGCTTTTTGCAGGTGAGCCTGAGTGCTACTTCGGTAAGGATAATCATTGAAATTAAAGAAACTAAGATGAGTCCTGATATTTTTAGAAATGGTTTCATTGCATTAAAATTTGGTCATGATTGATATTTTCAACATGCTCTATCATATTCTTTTTATTCATTTGTTTTCTATATTCTCCCGGCGGCATATTATATACGCGCTGAAAACACTCGGCCATCCGTTTATCGTTGCTAAAACCGGACAAGGATGCAATTTCCCTGATATTTAAACCATTGTTTTGCATTAAAAGGGAGGAGTGGTAAACCTTTAGGTACATTAGCATGCGCTTGGGACCTGGTAATGAGTATTTCTGAAATTCCCGGGATAACGTGCATTCTGAAACATCCATCATTTCGGCAATTTGTGATATACTAATTAATGTAATATAATTATTTTCAATTATTTCAAGCGTTTCTTTTAATAGTTCTGAAAAACTGCCACGTTCTGTCCCGATTCCAATACCAAGATCATTAAGCGAAACAAAAATATTCTTTTGTGAGCAAAGCAAAGCAATTTCGCTCTCTAAGTTTTCCAAATCTGAAACATGCACTATCCTATCGATACCTAATTTGCCACATTTTCGGGCAAGTTCAAGACTGTTATGGTTGGTTATAGCAAGTAATGGAACTAAGGGAAAGCTTTTTTTAAATTTATTAAGATATATTTCTTCGACAACACTTTCTTCCCCAATATAAAGGAGGATGCAATACACAGATTGTAGTCTTAGTAGATGATTAAGGGATTTGATGAAACTTTTTTCAACGATGTCGTAAAGCTCATCTAAGAGACAATGAACCTTACGAAGCAATTCTTTTTGGTTGCAAATTAAAACAACCATTTTATGGTTTGTTTTCATTGGGGTTAATGTCTAACTAAATTACTTATACTTTTATTGCTTCTTTCTGTCTTTTGTATTTTAACTTATTGTACCTTAAGTCTATAATAAAACAGATGCAAATGCAAATGTATCAATTTACTCATACTATATATATAGACGTAAAAATTTAAAAACGTTTCAAATCTACATAATAAAATAATTATGAGCCCGGTAAATTTTAGTTAGTAAGTTGTAACAAAAACGGACAATGTTATTGGTTGCCTTTAAAAGTATCAATACCTATTTTTTGATTTTAATACCGCTTTTTAAAGGCTACCTCTAAAAATTGCTTTTTTACAACCTCAACCCCCGGTTGGCTTCGCCGATCCGCAAGCGGATTCTCCCAAGAGGAGAAGGAGTTAATGGGATTTTTAGAGGTGGCTTTATAATAAACACCATAAATAAATTACAGTTTCCTGAAGTCAATAATTTGATAAATAACTATTTGTCTTGACTCCTGGTTCTTGGTTCTTATGTCTTTTATTATAAATTACAGTTTCATACAACTAATATGGTATATAGGATCATCAATGTTACAACCCTGAACAACCATGTTGTAGTTCCGGACTACAATATTGTAGAAAAAAGTCTCCATAAATTCATCTTTTTTTAAAAAGTACTTATCCTGTTTTAATTTTTTGCGTTATTTATCAAAATAATTAATAAAATGATCAACGCTATTGTACTTCAGAACAACGATATTGTTAAACAAGGCTACTATTTCGTTGTTCTGAGCTACTATGCCGTTGTTCACAGTTACTAAATCTTTGATCGGAACTGCAATATTCCTGGTAGATGCATCGGTATAGCAGATGAGAGCTTTAACATTACAGGGTGAAGTTACAATATTCTAATGCGGGTCTACCGATTTAGCTGTTCATATTATTACAAGAGTTTAGATAAATTTAAGAACCAGCCCTAATCATTCAATTAAAAGGTATTTAGATCAAAAAATGGGTATTGCAATTGCAAATTCAACAAGTTAACATTGAAGCAAAATTAATATAAACGTATTCTTAATTTTTGGATACAAGGTAATGAGGAAAATATTTGTTTTGATTATTAGTGGTTTAATAAATTTAAGTTTATATTCACAATGGCAAGTTTGTACAAAGTATTTTGAGCATACTGATACAATATTGTCAATCCAAGATTATAAAAATAAATTTAACTCCAATTTAAATAGTGTTTTTATTATTGATAATCAAGTATCCAAAATAGGATATTCTCCGATATTAAAAAAGGAAAAATTAGAGTTTTCGTCCACAAATTCATTTTATTGCACAAAGTTTTATCTAAATAATAAGACTCTATATTTAGATTCGGCACGCTTATTAATGAGTTTTTGTTCAAAAGGTATAAAAAAAATATCATTTTATTTTTTTTCTGAGAATAGTCGAATTTGGTATTATAAAACATTTGATTTTAAAAATGATGACTATAATTCAGTATTTCTAAAGCTTAATAACTTATCGCAATTAGACACTTCTAATAGGAAACCTATTTTAAATAAAAGAATATTTAATATTTCTAAAATATATTTAATAATAGAGCCAGTTAACAAGCACTTTAACATAACTTTTGGAGAGTTATTAATTGCAAATTTTAAAGAAACTCAACATACGTTTTATCATCCTTTTTTTGATGCAATATGTGAAAACAATTCGCTTCTAAAAATAAAAGAGAACTCAATTACATTTAAACCAATTACACCATTTTTAATTACCCCAATTTCTATTTATGGATCTGCGGGATCTCCTAACTATTATTTAATAAATCCCGATTCACTTTATGATAAAATTAATATATTTCATTCAATCATAAATCAAATAATTAATAATTACCCATTTTACAAGGAAAAAAATTTAAATATTGAAGCTATCAGGGATAGAATAAATATTATTTTTAATAGCAAACTTAACTATCCTTGTATTGTCGATAGTATATCTTATATCTTAAATACGTTTGGTGATCCTCATTTATATATTGAGAATGATTTAACTCTTAAAAGACCCAAAAAACCGACGGCTCCAATTAGTATATATGAAATTGCCGATAAACTCTATATTTCTGCAGTTTTTGATACAGCATTAAACAAGTTAATAAATATAGAAGATGAAGTGGTTGAGATTGACAATATGTCTATTCAAAAAAGAATTGATTCAATATCATTTATTTGTAAAGGGTCATACTTTTTAAAAAGAAAAAAAGCCCTGGAAAGGCTTTTGAATACGGATAATGGCGATTCAATAAAAATAAGATTTGTAAATAAATTTTCTGATACGTTAGCACTATATGTCAAATTCAAAAACAATGTTGAAATTCCAATTAATTTTAGGCCTACGCCATGTGAATTTAAAAAAGTTGCAAAAGACATTAATTACTTTTATTTCGATCAATTTGATAATAATTCTATTTGTCGTTTTTTTAATAGTGTAGCTTCTTTAGATAAAACTAAGTCAATTATTATTGATATTAGAAATAATGGAGGTGGTAATGGTGGTTCTGTAATTAACCTTTTATCCACCTTTATTAAAAGCCCCTGCACACTTTATAATTCGAATTTACCTCAATTTGATGTTAGTAAAGAATCACTAGTTATCTATCCTGACAAACATTTTCGACTTGATTTTAAATCTATTGTCATTTTGATAAATAGTAGAACAACTTGCGGAAGCGAATTATTTGCTTTAGCCATGAAAGAGCATGTAGGGGCAATAATTGTAGGTGATAACAATACGGGGGGAGCTTTCGCAAATATGCATATATTAACTTTCCCCGATAACCTGAAAATACATTTTAACTGTTTAAGTAAAGAAACATTTAATAATTATGGAAGTATTGAAAATATTGGTATTAAACCTGATGTTTATGTATGGAATAACAGAATATCAGATTTGTACCCATATAATGATAAAGTTTTAAAAACAGCGATTAAAATATTACAAAACCAATAATTATGAAAGAATTAGTCAAACCAACCTAAAAATTTCAATCATCATATGCTGAGGGGTATTATGACGGTTTTAACTCTTCAGGAGGCAAGGGATTAAGAGGTTGCCCTTAACTATTAGTTAAGATCAGGAAAACAACAACATATTATTTTAACTAAATAATTCACGATTCTATAATAAAATACAATAGGAAGGCTAAATAAAAAGTTTTTAACAATTTAAAATTAATAATTATGAAAGAACTAGTGAAACCTATCAAAGAAGTTCAATCCTCAAATGCTGAGGGATATTGTGAGAATAATCAAGGTTGTGGAACCAATTCGGGCTATTGTCAATCAAATGGGAATTGCGGCGGGGACCACTATACGGCTGATACGGACGATTCCAACATTCTCTTTTAATGTTAAACAATTTAAAATTAATAATTATGAAAGAACTAGTAAAACCTATCAAAGAAGTTCAATCCTCAAACGTTGAGGGATATTGTGAGAATAATCAAGGTTGTGGATACCATTCCGGCTATTGCGATTCACATGGGTGGTGCAGCGGGAACTCCTATTCGGCTGATACGGACAATTCCGACATTCTCTTTTAATGTTTTTATCATTTTAATATTCTATTAATTTATTAAACAAAATTAGTCTTCCTATTTTTCAAATTTTATGATAAAAAATATTATGTATAAACTAAGTGAATATAACTTTTTTGTTCCTTTGAATAAGGGGAAAAAATTCGTAATATACAATACAATAAGTAATGCTTTAATAGAGTCTGATGTAGAGCAAGTTGAACTTTTAAAAAGTTTGATCGGAAGCAATTCTTTGGATAATCTCAAAGACCTTTTTAATGACAATATTGATTTATTGATTAAGGATGGTATATTTATTTCAACTGAAGTTGATGAAAAAGAACTTATAAAAAATAGAACAATTCAATTAAGAAGGGATTTTGATTCAAGTAAATTTCTCTATATTACTATTTGTCCTACTAATGCAT
>Ga0182027_10011208_pt1 | contig 12697 bp, 12 predicted proteins | sample 712E1DmetaG_FD_121300 | JGI IMG/M metagenome (GOLD analysis project Ga0182027, IMG submission 121300) | Permafrost microbial communities from Stordalen Mire, Sweden - 712E1D metaG (Illumina Assembly) | ecosystem: Environmental > Terrestrial > Soil > Wetlands > Permafrost | place: Sweden...
ATCTGGCCGGTGCCGAAAAATTATATTACGACTTATTTTCACGATCCGGATTATCCCTTCCGATATTTATTTGAACACCCGGGTTGGGATATTCGCGCTGGGCAGGGGACACAGATTGTGGCCGCCGACTCCGGTTATGTCGCGCACGCGGCACTGAACGGCAACTCTTATGCTTATATTATGATTATCCACGGCAATGGTTTATCCACGGTTTACGGCCATGTTTCCAAGATTTTTGTGAACGCCGATGATTACGTGACGCAGGGCGAGGTGATTGGTTTGTCGGGCGGCACGCCTGGTACCGCCGGTTCCGGTCCGTTCACCACCGGTCCGCATCTTCATTTTGAAATTCGCCAAGATGGAATTCCGGTTGACCCGGCGGGATTTTTGACGCAATAAATAAATTCAGATAAAACGTTCTTTAACCGCAAGGAGGGGATATGAGCAATAAAAAATCAGCCTGTTCAAAAAAATTGGACAGCAAAAAAGATTGTGCGATGTAGAAAAGAATCAAAGAAAGGGCGGATTATTCACTGGCGATTCTGGGAAAGGCTTTTGTCAGGCACGGTTCGAGACGTTTCCTGAATATCAGAGCGTCCAAGCCCAAAAAATAAAAAAATAAAGGATGCGTTGAGGCGCATCCTTTTGATTTTGTTTACGGTCTTTGGGCTAGTGTCCAAAGACGTTCGGGTTTGAGATGTGAAAATATTTTTTTGACATCGTCCATAGTCATCGCCTCGCGCTCGGCATATTTTTCGGAAAAGGTCGGCAATCTGAGGTTTTGCGATAATTCCAATATTGAATCCTTAATAAGATTTTCAACATTGTAATCCAAAATTTCCAAACGCTTGAGGCTTTGCAGTTTTATTTTTTCAAACAGTTCTTTGTCGTGCGGCAGGGAAGCCAAGGCGGATTTAATTTCTTCCTCGGTTTCCGCCAGTTTATCCGGCGGCAGATCGGGAAATTCCATAGTCAGATAATGCATGGCGCAATAGTTATCGCGGTTTCTGTCCAAGCCATATGACCAATGGCATTTTTCCCTAACCCCATCATCAAGAGCCTGATCAATCATCTCTGAACAAATTTTAATTTTTTGTTCACTGATGCTTCCGGGCAGCGTGACTGAAATTTTTAGGCGAGAAATATTTACGCCGGCACAATTTTTGAGAAATTCACTAATACTGAAATCAAAACGATTTTCCGATAATGGTGGAAGTTCGTTGACGGCATTTGGCAATGCAACTCTTTGGCCGCCGGCCGCGGAAAAAACACTGCCATCAATCAACCTAAATACTTCCTCCGACGGTAATCCGCCAGCCGCTAAAATTGAAACATTGGCCGGAACATAATACTGCCGATGAAAGGCGCGAAGATCCTCTCCTGTGATATTGTCAATGATTTCCGGCAAACCCTCGGTTGGGAAAAAGCAGCGTTCCAGCGTCGTGCCGGAAAATAAAATTTTGCATTCTCGCAAATCATTATTAACCGCAAATTGCCATGGGTTGTTCCTGCGAAATTCGCCGTTGATAATGCCTTTTTCTTTTTTGAGCAGGTAGTTGTTGGCGGGAAAATTAAATATTCTTTCGCCAGCCAGTGCCAGTGATTTTTCTAAAAAATTTTTTTCGGCTGAGCCAAAAAATACGAATTCGGTCGAAAGCAAATCTGTTGCCGGTTCGTAATCTCCGCCGTAATTTTCGAAAAAATCTTGGATAGTTCTGACCCCATCCGCACGACCGCCATACCTAATCAAATGTTCCAAAAGATGAGCCGTTCCTTCTTTGCCGGGCGTATCATGCAGAGCGCCGGAATGAATCAGAATCGCCACTCTTTCTTGCGGCCAGTTCGGCCAATGAGAAGCGTAAATATCGGCTCCGCCGCTAATTTTTCTATGCGCAAATTCGGCTAAAAAGTCTCTCACAGTAGCCTCCTTTTTACTTATTTTCAATTTTTGAAAGATCGATCGTTGGTTTAAGATTAACACCGCTAAAAAAATACGTCAACTGAAATATTTAATGTTTTTATACTAATATTCTTTTATGTTTTATGCTTTTAGGTCTTTGCCGCCATGCATTTGGCGGTGCACATCGCGCAACCGTGGGGGGGGTAGACTTGTAAAAAATTTTTCTTATCGGCAAAATTTTCCACATGTTTGAAAATATTTTCCACCTTGATATTATTTGAAAAAATATTGGCGAACAAAGACTTCCTTAAATCATTTATTGAAAAATCGCTGCCAGTAATTTTTTTTAAGTTTTTAATGATTTCCTGGGCAGCCCTTTCCGTAATAGGGGAGTTGTAATTTTTCTTTTTGCCGGCATAACTAAAAAACAAAAATTGATTATCACCGATATTATTTTTACGGCAATAATAAAATATCTTTTCTTGAAGTTTTAGGTTGATTTTGACAATTTTTCCATTAATATTTATCGATTCGTTTTTAATGCCCCTTGGTTTGGTCTTTAAAAGTTCTTTTGTTTTTAAGCCGGTTTCATAGAGCATTGTTAAGAGCAAACCATCTCTTTCCGCCATTTCTTTGCCACTATTTAAAATGATGCCACTCAAATCATTGATATTTTTTACTGGTTTAAAATCCTTCTTGCTCGTTTTTTCGAGCGGTAAGTTTTTTATTTCGATTTTCATCCCTCTAATTTTGTTTAAAAAATCGCAATATTTTAAAATGGCATAAATATGAGAATTTTTACTTTGCTTTGATTTTTTAACGGTAAATTCGGTAATAAAATCTAAATAATTTTTTTCGGAAAATTTTTCTGAACCGATTTTATTTTTGGTTAAATAAATCAAGAATTGATTTATTGAAAAATAATAATTAGATATAGTAGCTTGGCTATATCCATTTTTTTTCAGCCAGTCGATAAAATCGTGTATTATTTCCATAAATCAAATTCTAATAAATAATTATCCGTGGGAACGAGAATGATTTTGCAGCTATTTAGTGATGATAGATTTAAATAGAGTTTGTATAAATTTATCGTGCCAACCTCGATAAACATATTATTACCAGCTCCCAAGTCGGCTCGCCCGTAGTAAAGGGCTGGTTCCTTTTCAACTTTCACGCCGTTGGCTAAAAAATATTTTTCAATGGTTAATATTTGGTCGTTGTGCCAATTTCCTCCATGTTTTTTTAAAGTGCTGGAATTAAATTTTTTTTCTGTTTGCCAAATAGAATTGTTTTTATAAATAATTTTTCTTAATTTTAATTTTCCGGAAACAATAAGAATTGCGATATTTCTCAACAAGCAATGTTCGCATTTTATCGGGTCGTTTTGTTCAAAAGGGGATAGAGAAATATTGTTTTTTAAAAACTCCATTTCTTCTGAGATTGTTTTTTCCGCATCATTCCAATCAATCATAACGTTAATTTTTTAAAGGATGAAATTGTTTTTGCACGCTTTCGGCATAGCGATCCGAGGCGTGGACATAGCGCGTGGTGGTGTCAAGCGATTCGTGGCCCAAGAGAACCTGAATGGCGGCCGGATTGGCGCCGCTTTCAGCCAGATAGGTGGCAAAGCCGTGGCGCAAAGTATGGGCGGAGATTGGCAGATTTATTCCTAAGAGTTCGCGATATCTTTTTATTCTTTCTTGGATGTAGTTGGTGGAAATTTTTGCTCCTTTAACGTTGTTGACATTCATACCTTTAAACGGCACAAAGACGAAAGGGGAGTGTTTGCCTTTTATTTTTAAGTATTCATCCAAGTATTTTATGGCTCTCGGCGTCAGATAAACAAACCTTTCTTTTTTACCCTTGCCTAAAATAAAAATCCTGCCATGGGCGTCGATTTTATCCTGCCGCAGGTTAACGAGTTCGGAAATTCTCATCCCCGTCGCAAACAGCACTTCAAAAATCGCTCGATTTCTTAAAGCAATCCTTCGGTCTGCTTCTAATTTTGTCGGCGACTCAATTAGGGTGATTAATTCGCTGAGTTCGGGAATCTGTGGCTTCTTTTTTATCGTCTTGCTCATTTTGATTGCATCCGGCGGCAAAGGAACAGGATGATCCATCTCAATTAAATATTTAAACAGGGAGCGAAGAGAGGAGAGCATTCTATTGGTGGAGTAGGCGGAAAGATTTTTATCGGTTGTTTTGTCATCCGGAGTTTTGCGGTCGATTGAAATCAAATATGCTTTGTAATTTAAAATATCTCTTTTGGAAATTTTTTTGAATTCCAAATTTTCTTCAGCCAAAAAATTTTTAAAAACGGTCAAGTCGCGTTCATAATTATAAATCGTTTCCGGAGAATAGCCGTTAACCTTGAGATCGAGCAGGAAATCGTCTAATAAAGGAAGTTCTATTGTTTTCATAGGTTTAGACTGAGTGTAATGGATATTATACTCAGTATGTATATATCATATAAAAAGGCTCATTTGCTGTCAAGCCCCGCTATTTTTAAATTTATTTTACCTCTTCCCTTGATTATCATATTATGTTTTTTTTGTTTCTAAATTTTTAATACCGCGTCTTTTAAATACATCTAGGCTACTCCGTAGAAATAATTTTATTAAATTAATTTTTATGTTATAAGACTTTGGATTAATTTTTATGTCACAAGCCTATTTTTAGCCAAACAATTTATTGAATATGCTTAAAAAAATGGCTAAAATTAGCTATAAAATAGCTATTTGGATCTAAAATGACCTAGGTTGCGCCAAGGCCATTTAGGGGTAATCTAACCCATCTTTTGGCGTAAATTTTAGCCCCGGACGCTTAGTTAGTCATCATCACGCCTAGAATGTTGATCTCCGGAAAGAAGTTCAGCAAGAACTTAATGATTAAGAGAAAGATGCCGATGATAAGTACTAGGAAAACGATTACCGCCAAGAAGAAGACGAATTTAAAAAGGCTTTCTGTTGATGCGTTGCTCATATGTTTCTCGCTTCGCTCGGCCGCGCTACGAATGCGGCACATGCGAATTAAAAAAGTTATTGATAATAAATTTTATCGCCAAAGCTTAGGTTGATCATTTTTTGCTTGCTAAAATCATTTTTTAATTTTTGGTTCTTTAGGGTGTCCAGATTGGCTAATTGCTTATCAATAGCGTCCCGGGTGCTGAAAATTATAGTCAGACCGCCGGTGGTTAGCAATTTTATCGTATCAACGCTGTCGTCGACGACAAAGTGGTCAAGTATAATGTCTGGAATCGCCTGTGAGAATTTAAGATATAGCGCCGCGGCAAAATTAATATAACTAAGGTCAACGCCGATGCGGGTGTTGTACATTTTTAACGACGATTGATTGTCAATCAGCGGGTATTGTTTATCCTTAATGCTTAAAGGATCGATTTTTTGCACGGCGTAGCCGTCGGAATCGGCATAAAAATAATTGCCGCCTTCTTCCCAGACGCAGACCAGCGGCTTGTTGGTGATGTTAATCGCCAGTCCGCTCGGCCATTGTTTTTTAATGGCGATATTTTGAAAATGATACTTATCTTGCAAAGTATTTTGGAATTTTTTGGCATTGAAAAAAAGCAGATTGCTTTGCGGAAAAACGATCAGGCTGCCGGAACGCATTTGCTCGGCCAGCAGGCCGTTGATTTCGTCGTTGGAAGTTTGATCAATGCCGGCCACGGAAATTTTTTGGATTGCCCAGAAATGCGAGATAAAAATGAACCAGACGATAAAAATTAAAATTAAAACAGAGCCGATGATAATCAGTTTGCCTTTGACGCCGGCAAACGAAACAATATTTTCGCGCCGTTTATAGAATGGATTCTCCAGCTTTTTTTCATGGTAGTCGATTTGTGAATTTTTTTTAGCCGGATAATTGCTGAATATTGGCATAATGTTTGCGGTTCAAAACTATCGTAAGCTAATTTATCTTTTTATGATCTTGAGGCCGCCGGGCAGATATTTTTGCAGCGCTTCCGGAATTTTTATACTGCCGTCGGCTTGCTGATAATTTTCCAAAATAGCAATCATGGCGCGAGTAATGGCGATGGCTGTGCCGTTCAACATATGGACAAAATCTTTGTTGCCGTCAGCTTTTTTGTATTTAATATTTAAAGCGCGGGATTGATAATCAGTACAGTTGGAGGCGGAAGTTATCTCGCCCCAATCCCCTGCTTTGCCGTCCTTACTCGGCTTGCCCGGCATCCAAGCTTCCAGGTCAAAGGTGCGGATGGACGGCGCACCAAGGTCGGCGGTGCAATGATCAATGACGCGGAAAGGAATATCAAGATTTTTAAAAATTTCTTTTTCAATTTCTAATAATTCGTGGTGGGTGGTTTCGGATGTTTCCGGTTTCACATACTGGAACATCTCTATTTTAGTGAATTGATGGACGCGATAAATGCCTTTGGAAAATTTGGAATAGCTGCCGGCTTCGGTGCGGAAGCAATGGGAAACGGCGGCATATTTTTTGGGCAATTCTTCTTCGGGCAGAACATCGCCCATATGAAAACCACCCATAGTGATCTCGGCCGTGCCGATCAAGGACAGGTCGGTATTCTCTATATTATAAATTTGGGTTGATTCGCCGCGCGGATTATAGCCCATGGATTTCAAGATTTCCTGCTTAGCCATGTCGGGCGTCGTGATGGGCGTAAAACCCTTTTTATACAAGGTTTCCAGCGCATATTGAATCAAAGCGAATTCCAATAAAGCCAGTTCGTTTTTCAAATAATAAAATTTGGCGCCCGCTACTTCTGTCGCCTTGGTAAAATCAATTAGGTCCAACGTTTCGGCGAGTTGAACATGATCTTTCGGCTCAAAATCAAATTTAGTCGGTTCTTTATAAGTTTCCAAAACTGGATTATCATCTTCGTTTTTGCTGACAACCACTTCCGGATGCGTTAAGTTCGGAACTTTATAAAGCTCCTCGTTATATTTTTTTTCAAGCTTTAATAACTCCGCTTCCAACTCCCCTATTTTGGCGCCTTTTTGTTTCATTTTGTCTATTTCTTCGGGCGTTGGCTTGCTTTTTGAACCTTGGTTTCGTTCGCCGCGCAAAGCATCAATTTCGCCGATTATTTTGCGGCGCTGTTCGTCTAATTTTAAAAGTTCTTCAATATTAGCCGAAGAAAGCCGGTTCTCGCAGTTTTTCTTTACCTCTTCACTGTGTTCGCGGATATATTTGATGTCCAGCATACTAAACAATTTTCAATTTGAAATTATAAATTTTCAAATAATTTTTAATTATAAAATTATTAAATTATCTTATTTTAATAGTTTAGTTGTATAAAAATTGTGCACAGTAAAATTTAAATTTTTGTCAGATCGCCGTTAATAATTATCGGAAACATGCCGAGAATTTCTTCCTTATAGGAAATTTCCGGAACCGAATTAAAAAGATAAATCGGCTTGTTAAGATAATAAGCCACGGCCATTTCAACCAGCGAGTTGCCGCCGACATAATTAGCGACTCCGTTCTTGTCATAATTCAAAATCAGCAGCGCGTCGCCCCAGATAATGCCGTCAAAACGCTTTTTTATCACGCCGCCGCGCATCAGATTTTTTTTGCCGATGTCGGACATTTTTGAATTGAAATATTCCGTAGCCGTAATCATCGTGCCGTTCTCATCCATCGCTTCCCAGGGCGGTAGCATAACATCAATATTAAGATTTTCCAATCTTCTTTTAACCTCTTGTATTTGGTCGTAAAAATTAAAGTCGCCGCAAATTGTTACTTTCATAAGTCTGTAGTTATTATTTTAGCGTTTATATTATTTATAATTTCCTGTGATGGGAAAAACATCGGCTGGGGCAGATTATCAAGCGCAAACCAGCGCCACTCGGTAATTTCGTCCGGTTCCATAACCTTGGCTTCGCCCGAAAAATCTTCGCACAAAAAACCAAGGGTGATAAAATGCGCGTCTTCTTTAATATCGTTAGCGACGCTGACCAATTTTATTTTATTTATTTTTATGCCGGTTTCTTCTTCGGTTTCTCTGGCCGCGACCGCGAAAAAAGATTCGCCAAAATGCATTTTGCCGCCCGGCATTGTCCAAGTCCCCTCTCCGTGCAGTTCGCTGTCGGCCTTGTCTTTGTCTTCGTGGCGACGACCTAAGAGTATTTTGCCGTCTTTCAGAATCATTACTCCGCAGCCAACCCCGATTTTTTTAATTTGTTCCATATATTTTCTGTTACATGTTACGTGCTATGTGTTGCGTGTTTTCGGCTTCATTAAGGGAAATAACTGGCACTCGCGCAATGGTTTGTCGGCTAAAAAGGCAAATAGGCGTTCGCCAAAACCAAAACCGCAGGTTGGCGGCATGCCGTGTTCCAGCATTTCGACAAAATCCCAATCCGGCATCATCGCCTCTTTGTCACCGCGGTCAATCAATTTTTGCTGTTCTTCAAAACGGGCGCGCTGTTCCAGCGGATCGTTCAATTCCGAATAGCCATTACCGATCTCCGAGCCGGCGATGATAATTTGAAAACGTTCAACTTGTTCCAGATGACCGGGAATGGATTTGGCCAAGGGTGAAACTAATTTCGGATGATTGATTAAAAATGCCGGACCGGCGATATTTTTGCGGCAGAATTTCCAAAGCGTGTCCATTAATCTTTCCTTGGTGTTGCCGTCATATTTTACATTCAATTCTTCTAATTTTTTCTTGATTGATTCCATATCGGCGCTTAAAACATCAATGTTTGTCTGTTTTAAAATTTCTTCGCGATAATCGATTTTAGACCACTCCCCTACCAGATCATATTCATAACCGCGGGTCTTGAATTTGGTCGTGCCAAAAACTTCACGGGCGATAGTTTGATAAAGTTCGCGAGTCAAGTTCATCCCGTCTTCATAATTGGCATAAGCCCAATAAAATTCCATATTGGTGAATTCTTGGACGTGGTTTGGTGAAGATCCTTCGTTACGCCAGACGCGGCCAATCTCAAAAGTTTTATCAAAGCCGCCGGCCATCAATCTTTTTTGCCAAAGCTCGCCGACTGAAATGCGCAAAAAAACATCCAAATCAAAATCGTTGTGATGAGTCTTGAAAGGTTCGGCCTCGGCGCCACCGGTCGTCGTTTCCAAAGTTGGAGTTTCCACTTCCAAAAATCCTTTACTGACCATAAAATTTCGCGTGGTCTGCCAGAATTTCGCCTTTTTTATAAACAGGTCGTGAATTTCCGGATTAGTCAATAAGTCTAAATATCTTAATCTAAATTTTTCATCTTCATTTTCCAAACCATGCCATTTTTCCGGCAAAGGTAAAATGGCTTTGGCTAAAATTTTCCAGCCGGAAACCATCAAACTTTTCTCACCCTTGTGCGTGACAAAAAATGTTCCGGTCGCTTCGATAAAATCGCCCATATCAATTAATTTCTCAAACTTCTTGAATTCTTCCGGGCCGATATCTTTTTTGGATAAAGCAATTTGAATTTTTTCCGTGCCGTCGTTGAGCTGAGCAAAAGTCAGATTGCCGAATTCGCGCTTAATCATAATGCGGCCGGCCAAAGTCAAAACTTCCTTGGCAGCCAAAAAATCGTCAAAACGCGCCAGCGCCTCAATAATGGAATGCGTGCGCGAGGATTTGTCCGGATAAGGATTAGCGCCGGAATTCTTGATTTCTTCCAGTTTTTTCAAGCGATCGTCGCGTTCGCTAGTAGAATTTACCGGCTTGACTTGCTCGTCATTTGACATATGAAATATTTTCGCTAATTTAACAATAGATAATTCGCGTTACTTTAAATTCTTAGCATTCGCTGTGGGAATTGCTAGTATTTATAAATTAATTTTAAGTCATTTTGCGGTTATTGTCAAAGCGGTTAGCACGTAACGCATAACTCGTAACACGTAACAGGTTGCAGTAAAATAAATTCATAAATTATTGGGGATTTGAGATTATTAATAATTCCAAGTATCTGAATTCGCAAAATAAAAGCCTCGGGAAAAAATGGCCGAGGCTTGGTATGAAATTGATTGGAATTGGTGGTGAGAATGGCTGAGTGGAATGAAAGGATGGGAGATGAAGAAGGATAAAAAAATGAAAGAGCGAGATGATGTGTGGAATGAGAGAGTAAAGAGATGAGGATGGGTAGTAATTTAATGTTGCGCTTGTTGTTACGCTACTTGTTCTTTGTTCTTTGATTTTTGTTTCTTGGTTTTTGTTCTTATGTTCTCATGCTCGCATGTTTTTGTTTTTTTGTGTTTTTTTGTTGTTTTGCTTCTTGATTTTTGTTCTTATGTTTTCATGCTCACATGTTTTTGTGTTTGTTTTCTGTTTTGTTCTTTTGTTCTCATGCTCACATGTTTTTGTGTTTTTTTTGATCTGTTTTTTATGCTGGCGGTTCAAGGCGCCAAGTGGATAAAAAAACAGGGCTCTGGCCGCTCGCGCGGCCAACTCTTCCCGCCCCCGGGCACAAGGCCCGGTTTGGTCGATCAACACTGCGGTCACTCCTAATAAGCGGCACAGGCACTTATCCAGTGCATAACTGTCCCTAGGAGGGACCAGCCAAATAGTATAATCATACCGGCTAAAATTGTTTTCACAGCTTCCCTCCTTTCAGGAAGTCATTAAAGGATACAAGCACCATATCCGCTATCCTTTTACCACGCCACCAAAAATATGTCAAGTATTAGTGGTATTGACAAAAAGTTAGATATTTGCTACTTTTTAGTAAATAATTCGTATCTTAAACTTTATCCGGAGGTGGGTATGTTGATTAAATGTTTAATGGGTTTGGTGACCGGTAATGCTTTTATCATGTTCCTTGCCGTTCTTTTTTTCTATAAGTTTTCCGAACCAAAAAAATCGGCAGTTATTTTGTTGCTGGTCAATCTTTCGCCAGTCGCAATTTTATCGCTTACCCCTGCTGTTTGGCCACCCATGTTTTCTTTACTGATTTTCGCCCTTTGCATAATTTTCTCCCTGGCTTCTTTTAAAATCGGCATGACCAATATGCAAAAAAACGAGGGAATGTCTTTAGTTATCTTTATTATCTCGCCTCTACTTAATTCTATCGGCGGACTGATTTGGATCGGTAAGGCGGGCGTGCTGAGTTCAGCGGCTTGCGTCTGTTTGGCGGTCACCGCTGTCTGCGCAATAGCTGCGACCGTGTGGGTATTGATAAACATCGACGAATAAAATTTAGAAAACAAAAGGGCGGTAGTAAATACCGCCTTTTATATTTTCAGAAATTAAAATTATTCCAACCAATTAACTAATTAACTAAGTAACTAATTTTATTCGATACTAATAATTTTATATCTCATTTCCCCTTTCGGCGTGGTCACCGTCACTTCATCCCCTTTCTTGCGGCCCAGGAAGGCCATGCCGAGGGGCGATTCATTGGAAATCTTGCCCTGAGCCGGATCAGCTTCATTGAAGCTGACAATGCAGAAATCTTTTTGCGTGCCATTGGTAAGATTTTTGACGCAAATTTTGGAGCCCATCGCGGTTTTGCCGTTGCCGTTGCCGTGGCCGTCGCTTTCCACCACAGTTAAATTTTTCAGCAAATTGGAAAGCTCAATGATCCGGCCATCGTTGAAGGCTTGCGCGTCTTTGGCTTCGTGATATTCGGCGTTCTCACTTAAATCGCCCAGCTCCTTGGCTTTCTCAATGCGGTCGGCAATTTCTTTTCTTTTGATATTGACCAAGAGATCGTATTCTTCCTGAAGTTTGTTAAAGCCTTCTTGAGAAATGATTTGATCGGGCATAACGCGAAATAATAAAAGATAAATGATGAATGATAAATTAATTGATGATTAATTTAAAATCATAATCTAACGCTTTATTTTTTGTTTTTTAATAATTTTAAATATAGTACATTTTACGCACAAGCGCAAGAGCCGTTTTGCACGTGATAAATCGCGGCCGCGGCCAGAATTAAAAATCCGATGCCGAGCGGATGATTGGTGTAAGGGCTGAAGAAACTGACAATGATAATTAAGAGCAGTCCTGCGGTTAATCCGTGTGCCAGCCAGGTGTCTTTTTTAAAGGCGGCTTGGATTATTTTTCCGAATAATAACAAATAAGCGATGAGACCGAATAAGCCGATCTTTAGCCAGACGTCCAGCCAGCCCCATTCAAAAGCGTAGGTCGTGTAGGCGCCGCTGCCGCCGGCCGAGGCATTAGTAAGACGCGGGTCTTTGGCGTTGTAAGTTATTGTTGTGCCAAAGCCATCGCCTAAAATCGAATCGTTGGAAATTTTTTGCCAGAGCAAGGGCAAGAGCGCGTAGCGAGAAGACGCGGCCGCGTCGCTTGTGCCGGCGCGGTCGGTTAAAGATTGCGTGATATCAAGTTCAATTTTTGGAGTGGGAAAAGGAAATCTGGCGGTGACAAAAATAAATCCTACGGCCAAAATCAAAGACGCGATGACAATTAAAAATATTGGCAAGAATTTTTTCCAGCCCATATTTTTTATCGTCATAATCGCGTAAAAAACAAATACCGCGGCGATGCCAACCCAAAAACTTCGCGATAAGCTGATGATGAGCGCGCCGAACATTAAGGCGCCGGCGATGATTATATAAATAATTGTTTTTTTACTGGCCTTGATTTCCAGCCAATATTTATTAATTGCAAATAAACCTAAAAAAATGGCGATGCCAATATAAATCTGTGATTGTATAAAAACGCGGGCAAAACCGTCCGGCATAATCGTCATCTCGCCAATGAGCGTGTCGCGCAACCACTGATAAAGATTGTGTGTTAACAACCAGTGTAGTGAAGTGAATTCCGGAAAAGGGTGGGTGAAAAAGAAAAATAATAAAAAAGTTTTGAAAGAAAGCCAAAGC
>Ga0182027_10011209_pt1 | contig 12696 bp, 10 predicted proteins | sample 712E1DmetaG_FD_121300 | JGI IMG/M metagenome (GOLD analysis project Ga0182027, IMG submission 121300) | Permafrost microbial communities from Stordalen Mire, Sweden - 712E1D metaG (Illumina Assembly) | ecosystem: Environmental > Terrestrial > Soil > Wetlands > Permafrost | place: Sweden...
TAACCATACGGAAAATCAGCTCGCGCATTTCCCTGCTGACGCATCTTCTTCCCACGCGGGTCTGATGCCGCGAGAGCAACGTCCAATACAACTTGAAGCCTGCGCGATGCCAGCGAACTACTGTCTCCGGCTGAATGAGAATCAATGCCCGCTTCCATCCAGGCCACAGTCGCCGCAACATCACCCATAACAATTTGCCGGAAACGGCAAATCGCGGCTGTGGACACCGACGTTTCAAAACAGCGAATTGTTGCCGAAGAGCCAAGTTTTCCATGAGCAGGTCGCGGCGAGAGCGAAGGGTCTGGGTCGCCAAGACGAAAAGAAGTCTCAGCGAGCGCAATATGAGAACAGCTTTACACGAAAGTATGCTTAGGCAGGCGGACCCTTATCTATTTGATTTGAAGGCAGATCGCTATTTTGGCGAGCCACAACTAGCTCATTTGGCGCGTTGCCCTTATGGTGGAGCGATAACCGAACCTCCAGCCACAAACCATATAAAAATGCTGGCGATTATCAGTCCTCCTAAGTTGATACGTCCGGTGCAGCGATAAAACCACACCAGCATGAACAACAAAACCGCAAACTCCGGAATCAGCAGGTTTAGCATCATCGGCTCCATGGAATTGAGGGGGCAGTTCCAGCATGTCGAAACCAGGCGTGCGGCCGCCGGCATACCAGGGCAGGCAGTTACCCCGCCCCACATGTTAAACAGGTGTTAATATTTCTCTTGACAGAAACTCGCAATTTTCATCATACTTACCTATTGTCGCAGCTTCTGCTTTGAACGTTTGAGCGTTCGTGGGTCATGTTCCTGGATAACGCAAGAGGTAATTGTCTAGCGTGTCTAGCCTCATAAAATCAAGGACTTGTGCGGATTTGGCGCGGATTATTGTCATTTGCTGCGTCACCGTGATGGACAGATTGCCGAAAGAATAACACTTTCTGATTTAGAAGTACGCTGAGCAATTACCGTAGAAGATGATTGAGTTGCTATGACGAACACCAGTAAAGGAATTCTGCACGACATCCGCATTGTGGAGATGTCTGCGATGGGCCCGGTGCCTTTTGCTGCTATGTTGATGGCCGATATGGGCGCCGAGATATTGACGATATCGGCTCCGGCCGGGCGAACCAGCGAGATGCCGCTTGCGGCTGATGATCCTCTTTGGCGAGGCCGTTCCCGGATGTGCTTAGATTTGAAAGCCGACGGTGTGGCAAAACGCGTTCTGAATATCATCGCAAAAGCGCACGTCCTTCTCGAAGGCTTCAGGCCCGGAGTTATGGAACGATTAGGACTCGGCCCGGAAACCTGCTTAGCCGAGAATCCTGACCTCGTTTACGGAAGAATGAGCGGATGGGGGCAAACCGGCCCCCTCAAGTACGTGCCTGGGCACGATCCCAATTATCTTTCTTTGACAGGTGCACTTCATTCGATTGGTAACGAAGGCCTTCCTCCTGTACCGCCTCTGAATCTGGTTGGCGATTTTGGGGGAGGCGCCATGTATCTAGTGGCCGGTGTTCTGGCTGCGTTGCTGGGCGTCCGGCGGGGTGAACAGGGACAGGTCGTGGACGCTGCCATCGTCGACGGAGTGGCATCGCTGATGACTTCAATTTTCAGCATGCGCGACGCTGGGCTATGGCGTAGCGATTCTCGGGAGTCGAACCTTCTCGATGGCGGCGCGCCGTATGGCCGTGCGTACCAGACTTCAGACAGCAAGTACGTGATGGTGGCAGCCATGGAGCCGCGTTTCTATAAGGGTCTGCTCGCGCTTCTCGAGCTGGACGAGACCTCGCTCCCGTCTCGCAATGATCCGTCGAATTGGCCGGCTCTGCATCGGATATTCCAGGAGAAGTTCAAGTCTCGCTCGCGAGACGAATGGTCTGAACTCGCGCAGAAGAAGGAAGCTTGTCTAACGCCTATCCTCACGCTCGCCGAAGCACCACATCACCCGCACAACGTGGATCGCAACGTATTTGCTTGCCGAGACGGGAAGCGTATTCCTTCGCCAGCTCCGCGGTTTCAGCGTACGCCGAGCGTGCTTGCTCCTCCAGAAGGCGCCCCGTGGCATGAGCTATTACAGAAGTGGGGAGTGAAGACCGGTGAAGTTCCTGACGAGGAGTCTAGGATTGACTCATCCGTCCCCACTGTGACGAAGGCAGCGACTTCTTGACTGGCGCATTTTGAATCGACGTGTAGATCCAAATGGGAGATTTTCTCTGAAGGCTCTTCGCTCTCTCCCACATTCGTGGACCCCATGCTGGTACTTCGAGTGGCTGACGTGTTTGATCGCGGTAGGATTTGCTGTCAAACAGCCGGAAGACACATTGTTTATTACTACCTGGTGCACTGACGCAAGCACTAGCCGATGGCGTGCCTCGGCTGCTGTCAGAGCTGGCATGGGATGGAGAAATCTATGTGCGCTGTGCTATGCCGTTCGTTCGGATCGCCTGAGACCCTGACTGTCGAAGAACTCCCGCTTCCGGCGGCGCAACCCGGCGAGATCGTAATCAAAGTCGAAGCGGCCGGCGTGAACCATGCCGACCTTCAGATGGTGCAGGGCCTGTATCAAGTGAAGCGCCAGCTCCCGTTCGTCCCGGGGCTTGAGTTTGTCGGCGTAATAACGCAAGTGTCAGCGGATTGCCACGACTGAAAACCAGGCGACCGTGTCATAGGCGCGCCGAGCCAGGGCGGATGTTTTGCGGATTATATTGTCATGAAGCCCGACCGCGTGCTTGCGGTGCCGGCAAGCTTTCCAACTCCATTGGCAGCGGGGTTTCTGATTGGATACGGCACGTCCTATTTCGCATTGAAGCGTCGGGGGGCGCTGCAAACGGGAGAGTGGTTGCTCGTCTCGGGAGCGGCGGGCGGAGTTGGCCTCGCTGCTATGGACATTGCAAAGCGCATGGGCGCAAGGGTGATTGCCGCCGAGATTTCCGCTGAGAAGCTAGCGATGGCTCGAGCGTACGGCGCCGACGAATGCATTGATTGTTCCACAGAAAATCTTCACGAAGCCGTCAAACGGACTACCCAGGGCAGAGGGTACGATGTGTACTTGGACCTCGTCGGCGGGAACCTGTTCCCTGCGGCGCTGCTGATTGTGGGTTTTGCCGGTGGTGAGATTCCGCAAATTCCAGCCAACTATCTGCTTTTGAAGAACTTGTCTGCGATCGGCGTAGGGTTTGGTAGCGCCAATGCCAACGACGTGCAGGGCCTGTGCCGTTCCGTAGTTGCTGATCTGGCCGCGATGCACGCCCGGCAGCCGTTCTCTGTTGAGGTGGGTGGCGAATATCGTCTAGAGAATGTGGCGGACGGCTTGAAACGGCTCAGTTCCCGGAATGCTATCGGAAAGCTCCTGATTAGGCCTTACGGAAGTTCGTCGATGCCTAAAGCCGTTGCTGCAGCCATTGCCGAAGCGACTGTGCCCGAAACTACGATTCAGTTTCGGCAGGCCATTACCGAAGCGCTTGCCGAGGAGGAAGAGTTGGAGCGCGACCCTACCGTTTTCGTGGCCGGCGAGGACGTCGGAATCCATGGCGGAGTGTTCGGGCTGACGTCTCGCCTGTACGAGCGCTTGGCACTGCTCGACAAGATCCACCATGGGCAGCAAAAACTCCCCCTGCTTGGCCAGGAAGCTGCCTAATTCCTGCTCGTTGACTTTTCCTTGCTTACGGATGGTGTGTAGATTTTCTTCACGACCGGTTATCCTTGTAAAAGGCTTGGCAACCCGATTCTTGCAGAACCGCCGCTCAACAGGGCTTGGCAGTTCCATGTTTGGTCGTATCGCGGGGTCGGGCACGGACTTTAGCCCTCTGCCAGGCTTCTGTAGGGGCGTCAAAGTTCTATAGCCGACCAACAAAGGGGCAATGATGAAGAAAGTCGCCATCAACTCTATCAGCAAGCGCCAACTGCGGCGGGACAAAATGCGGCAGGAGATCATCGCGGTGTCGAAACGGGCGTTTGCGAGCTCGGGTTACTGGGCAGCCTCTCTGCGCAATATAGCCGACGAGCTGGGGATAACTGCCGCCGCCCTATATAATCACTTCAAGAATAAGGAAGAAATTCTCTGGGAGATTATCAGTGGAAACCTCGATGGTCTGCTGAAACTCATCATGGCAGAACTGTCCCAAGACTCGCCCTCTGCATCTCGATTCAAGAACATCATTAAATTGCACATACGATACACCGTGGTGCACGCGACCGACACGAAGATCATCTCCGAAGACGGTCATTTCCTCAACGACAGGTACTTTGCGGCATCACAGGAAAAACAGCGGACAGTGCTGCACGTCTATCGAGCTTGTATAACCGAATTGGCTGAATCGGGGCCTTTCGTAATCCCAGATGTCACAATCTGTGCGTTATACGCCCTGTCGGCCGTAAATGGCACATCCCGCTGGTTCAGACCTGAAGGCAAGTGGTCTGTTGATCAGGTAGCCGATGTTGTCGCGGAGTTAATCCTGAAGAGCATCCGCAGTTCCGACCACTGCGCGTCGGACGGACTCGAACGCTCCCAGGGTTGATGTATCCGGTGCCGACGTAGCGCTTGACCTATGCGCCGGCTCGGGCCTCCAGACTCGCGCTCACCGCTGCTGGCGTGGACGCCGTCAAGTACAGCCGTTCCCTGTGGGAGGTAATCCCTCGGAAATCTTTGGCTTAATTGGCTCCTCACGTTATTAACGCTCGTTCACTTTTTTCTTGACAGGAGGGGATCGAAAGTTGGATTATGGTGGCACTCCTGATCGCGATCGTATGAATGAATGTTCAGCACCTGAATCCGGCGTATTTACCTACCCTCTTCCGGATTTGGGTGAAGATAGAGGATCGGTCGGGAGATCTTTGCAGCCGTTGACGAGTTTTCACGGGTGGCAACTCAGGACGCGCGAGAGGCTTCAGCATCTGCGCCAGGCTGTAGCGGTGATTGCGCCTGGGATAGACGAGATGACGAGCAAGGAAATCGCGGATTTGCAGCAGTCGGTGTACGACAATCGGCGGCGGGTGCAGGGCAACTACGGAAAGATCTTACTGCGAAGGCGCGGCGAGTTAGTGGAACGGAACTTCGCGCATTGCTACGATACCCGCGGCTTGCGGCACACGCATCTACGCAAGCACAACAACATTCTGAAGCGGCAGTTGATTCATGTCGCCGGGTTCAATCTGAGCCTGATTTGCCGTCGAATGCTGGGCGCGGGAACACCGCGGGAGTGGAAGAACCTTGGAGGGGTGGTGTTTTTGTTCTTGCGGCGATTGTTGATGCCTGGCCAGGAGCACTACCGGCCCTGTCGAAGCTCTATTCTCCGCTCGCGACTGATTCCGGCCGCAGCACCGTAACTCCGGCTTGCCCTCGGCGATGCCAGAGAATCGCCACATGCACCACAGGCTTTAAACCGCATGCGCCGGATTCAGATACATAGTATTAGTTTTTACTCTGGCAAGGAGGTTTGCTGAGTGAGAGTTATCGGCGATTTATCGCGTCTTTCGGCGCGGCGCTATCCCTCCAAAGCAGCCTTGATGATGGGAGACCGGCACCTGACTTACGCCGACATCGACGGTCTTTCAAACCGGCTTGCACATGCGCTGATCTCCAAAGGCATACAGCCAGGCGACCGAGTCGCGCTTCTTGCGCAGAACCGACTGGATTACGGCGTGATCACGCAAGCAGTAGCAAAGTGCGGGGCAATCCTGGTCACGGTCAATTTTCGCTTCGTCGCCTCTGAAATCAGGTTCGTGATTGAGAACTCGGGGTGCAAGTTGTTGTTTTACGAAGAGCCGTTTTCCACTTCGATAGCCTCGGTAATGCCAGACCTCTCGACAAAGCCGGAACTGGTAGTACTTGCGGACGAAGGGCCAAGCTCACCGACGGCCTCCCCTAGTGGCTGTTATCGCGGTTTAATGATGTCGCAAAACGATAATCCTCCGGATGTCGAGGTGGATGCGCAAAGTGCGGCAACAATCATGTACACGAGCGGAACGACGGGCTTCCCAAAGGGCGTCATGTATTCGCACGCCGGGTACTTTCGCTTGTTCATCTCCAATCTCGTTGAACTCGAACTTGGCCGGCACGACGTCTTCCACATCGTGCTGCCGATGTTCCATAACGCGGGACTGAACGGCGCGTTCAACTCGATGATGTTGATCGGGGCCAGCGGTGTGGTCCATCGCGGCTCGTTCGATCCGGAAACGATACTTGCCGAAATTGAACGCTATCGCATCACCGCCGCCCACTGGGCGCCGACGATGTTGGCTATGTTGTGCAACTACGAGGGATTTTCCCGGTTTGACGTATCCAGCCTTACGAAGATCAATTATGGAGGTATGCCCATCGAGGTGAACGTGCTGCGGCGCGCCGAAGCGCTGTTCTCGGCGAAGTTCTACCAAGTTTATGGGGCAACGGAGTGCGGGACGGTAACCGTCCTGCGCCCGGAGGACCATGTGCAGTGGCCGCAGGCTGCCGGACGAGAAGCGTTCAATGCGGAGAGCCGCGTAGTGGATGAGCACATGCGCGATGTGCCTGTCGGTGGAGTTGGTGAAGTCATAGTGCGCGCGCGCGACAATGGAATGCTCGGCTACTGGAACAACCCGGCGGCAACGGCGGAGACGATCCGGGATGGCTGGATTCACACCGGTGATCTGGCCCGCGTGGAACCGGATTCGCTTTTGACGATCGTCGGGCGAATGCAAGAAGTGATCATAAGCGGATCAGAAAACATTTACGCGCGCGAAGTCGAGTCGGTACTCGCGCGGCATCCTGCCATTCAAGAGGTGGCAGTTTTTGGGATTCCTGACGCCGTGTTCGGGGAAAAAGTTTGTGCCGCGATAGCGGTCCGCAGTGGCGCGAAATTGTCCGAGCAAGAGCTCGAACAGTTTTGTCTGGAGAACATGGCGCGTTACAAACGGCCGCGGGTCTTCGAATTTCACCCCGAATTGCCCAAGAATTCAGCGGGGAAGATCACTAAAGCAAAACTGCGTGATGTCCACTGGGCGTCTCGCGAACGATCCGTATAGTCCCGGAGTTTTGATTTCTTTATTGAACGAAGGCAACGCGTAATTTTATATCCCGCAGTTTTTGCAGGGTGATTTTTCATCCTATATGGAGAGCAGCCGGAACCCGGCGGCTTGGCCTATTCAGGAGGAGATATACCCAGCCTGCCAGTCACACTGCCGTCTCATCGCCAGGGCTCACTTTGCGCAGCACTGCTTGTAGAATCAGTCGGTTGAAGGGTGTTTGTGTTTTCATCCCTTCAGCCTACGATTGGAGCATAGGCTCCGGTCTACGCCAATTGGAGAACTGCTATAGTCGCTCTCCACTTTATGTATGCAACGCACCAATACAACCACAAGGAGGATCGCCACACGGCCGATCTGCGCCTATCCGATGCTGCCGCACTTTAGTGGCAAAGGCGACCTGAACAGCGCGGCCAATTGGAGTTGCACCCACCTGGGCGGGGCAGAGAAATAGCCGCAATTCGGGCACGCAGCGCGGCCGCTCGACAAATGGCCGGTTTCGCCCGCTCTTTCAGGCGGGGTCCATCAATTCTTCCGAATGATTAAAGGAAATAGATCGTGGGTGCCCGCAGCTTTACCCTCGCCACGCAGACGATACTTCTCGACACGCTGCGTCGCGGTCTTTGGCAAGCGCTCCATTAAACGTACATAGCGCGGCACCATGAAGCTCGCCATATGTTTCCTGCAATGACTCAGAAACTCTTGTTCGCTGAACGACGCACCTGGGCGAAGGACAAGGCATACCAAAACATCTTCTTCTCCCAGATCGGAAGGAATGCCGACGGCCGCGCATTCCAATACAGGGGTATAGAGGCCGACTGCTGCTTCGACTTCGTAGGAGCTAATATTCTCTCCGCGACGGCGAATCGCGTCTTTCTTCCGATCCACGAACCGAAATGAGCCATCAGGCTCTTGCGCCAGATAGTCACCCGTATGAAACCACAGATCGCGCCAAGCCTCGACGGTTTTGTCTGGCATTCCGACGTATTCCAGCATCATCACATTCGAAACTTTAGGTCTTGCAAGGAGCTCACCGGTCTCACCCACAGCGCAGCGCTCGCCAGCATCGTTGATCAGCTTCACTTCGTAGTCGTCGCGCACAACGCCGCATGATCCGGAGTAATGGTTTCCAGGCAAGTTCAGAAGTAGAATGCCGATCTCCGTCATTCCGTATCCTTCGATCAAGCTGACTTTGAACCGCTGCTCAAATTCTCCGGACAGCGAAGCTGGCGCACCGCTACCCCACATGACCCGCAGCGGGTTGTCGCCATCATCGGGTAGAGGCGCCGCCTTGGCCAGAATAGAAATAACGCTCCCCACATAATTGGCCACCGTACAACCATAGCGACGCACCTGTGACCAAAACTTGCTCGCTGAAAACTTCTCGTCCAAAACCACGGACGCGCCCGCCATCATGGCCGGGACTAGGCCCAAGCCATGCGCGTTGCCGTGAAATAGCGGCAAGGCCAGATACAGCCGGTCTTCCGGGGTGTAACCTACGGTCCGCGCCACTAAATCAGCGATGTATACGGCTTCGTGATGCGGTTTAACAGAACCTTTGGAAGGCCCCGTCGTGCCCGAGGTGAACATGATTATGCCAGGATCCAAGCGGCTAACGGAAATGGCCCTTATTTTCGCGCTGGACTGCTGAAGAGAAATCAGCGAGGGTCGGCCTTGGACTTCGTCGTTGGGAGCACGTACAACCACGTCGACAGAACGAGACAAAGACGAAAGTTCGGCTTCTACTCGTTGAAGAAGACTCGCTTCAGCAACGATCAGGCGGCATCGGCAGATTTCCAGGATGTGCCGCAGCACCATTCCGCGCTGCTCTGTGTTGATGGGCACGAAAACAGCGCCGCACTTGTTGATCGCCAACCATGTGGTTACGAAGTCGGCGCTATTACCCATCATCACGGCAACGACATCATGCTTCCCGATTCCGCGCTGCTGCAGCGCCGCGGCAGTCTGATCTGAAACCCGGTCCACATCCGCAAATGACATCTCTTGGTTTCCGCAGAAGAGGAATGGCTTATCTCCAAGCCGTTCTGCTTGCCGGCGCAAGATATCTTGCGGCGTCTGGCAATTTGCAACTGTCGGTGGCTCCATCAACGATCGGCTCCTCACTGATAAATTCGAGTTGTTTTGGTCAGGCATATTCCTGTTTTTAATTGGCACCGTATCGAATCCCGTTGAGCCAGCAGCCTGGGATGAAAAGCCGCGCCCTTTCGGCCTTTTACACAAGCGGCTTGACGTCACCAGGACGATCCTCCCCGGCAGTGATACGTTCGTGGCGCCAGGTCTGATGCATTCTTCTACTCCACTCGAGGACGACCTTGGCAGTTACTTGCGCCACTGCCAGATTATCGTCCGGTTACTTCCAGGATGGGTCTGCAGAGGCTTCCCAAGCAGCACGAATGACAGATGCAGGCAACCTGTCGCGCTGCCGGGAACGGCGGCGCGACCCTTGTGCGCTACTCAGCTTTCATATGAGGTGGTTGACCCAGTCGGTTAGGTCGATATCCAGACGGACTTGACCTGCAAATATTCCTTGATCGCCTCCTTACCGTTTTCCCGTCCAATCCCGCTGTGCTTGTATCCGCCGCCGGGGGATGCATAGCTCACAACGCGATAAGCATTCACCCAAACTGTTCCAGCCTGCAGGCGCTCGCAAACGCGGGTCGCGCGGCGGAGGTCCCGTGTCCAAACGCCAGCAGCGAGGCCGAACTGGCTGTCATTGGCGATGGCGATGGCCTCTTCTTCGTTATCAAAGGGAATAACCGCGAGTACCGGTCCGAATACTTCCTCTTGCGCGATGTGCATCGAGTTGTTCACGTTAATGAAGATCGTCGGTTCCGCCATTTGGTGTCCGCAGGCGCCTGGACCGCGATACGGACCGCCGCCCAGAACACAAGTCGCGCCTTCCTTCTTGGCGATGTCGATATAATCCATAACCTTCTTGTACTGCGGTGGGGTCGCCACCGGCCCGATATCCGTAGTGTCCGACATAGGGTCGCCTAGCTTGAGACCGCGTGCCACCTCGAGCACCCGTTCCATGAATCGGTCGTGGATCGACCTTTGCAGTAGAAGACGCGATCCGGAAACGCAGCTCTGGCCGGTAGATGCGAAAATGCCCGCAACGGCACTAGGAACCGCCGCGTCGAAATCGGCATCTTCAAATACGATATTTGGGGACTTTCCTCCCAGTTCCAACGTCACACTTTTGAGGTCTCTCGCCACCATCTCGTTAATCTGCTGCCCGGTGGTTGCCGATCCGGTAAAGGAAACCTTGGCCACATCGGGATGCGAAACCAGCGCGGCGCCGACATCGTTGCCAAAGCCGGTTACGACGTTGACCACGCCTGGCGGGAAGCCGGCTTTCTCAATCAACGGCATCAATTCCAAGGCCGAAGCTGAGGTGAACTCGGAAGGCTTGATTACGGCAGTGTTGCCGGCCGCCAACGTCACGGCGAGCTTTCCTGCCAAGAGCCCTAGGGGCGTGTTCCATGGGGTGATGATCGCCACGACCCCCAGGGGCTCATAGCGAGTGTAGTTCAGCATGTTGGCGTTGTTGACCGGAATCACCGCGCCCTCGATTTTGTCGGCAAGGCCACCGTAATAGCGGAAAAACTCCGCCGCTACGACCTGTATCGAAAAGCGGTTGTCCTTGTGCACCTTGCCGTTATCCCGCGTTTCGATTTCCGCGAGTAGAGAGACGTTCTGCTCGACCAGGTCGGCGAGCTTCATCAGCATTCGCCCGCGCTGCGAGGGCTTAATCTTCGACCATTCAGACTCGAAAGCCCGCTTCGCTGCCTTAACAGCAGCATTGACCTCTTCGGCAGAGCAATGGGCGATCTGTGCCCATACTTCTCCGGTATATGGATACGTGGTATCGAACCAGCTACCGCTTGATGGTTTCACCCACGCGCCGTTGATGTAGGCATCATATTGCTTCATCGGAGTCCTTCCTGTGTTGGCATTGGTATCAATAAATAGATGTGCCCGGCTCTGCCCGTGAGCTGGCCGGTGTTACGGCGATTTCCACAATGGTTTTGTTTAGGCTTTGAGATCAACTCGCAGCCGCCGTCGAAACGGTGTTCGATGCTCGGAACCGTCTATTTGGCAATCGCAGGGATAACAGCAGCAAGTTCCTCGACTGTCCATTTGCCCGGCTTGCGCAGCAGGGTATGTGCCGCCCCTGGTAATTGAAGCGGCCGGCCGTAGACACAAACATCTCCTCCCGAAGCGTACATATAGCGCCCGGTTATACATTGGGCATCGTCTGTGGCCAGATAGGCGATTATCGGCGCTATGTAATCGGGATCCAAGGACAATGAAACTGGAAGATTATCGGGTCCAGGACCCCTCTTTCCCGGAAACAACTTGGTCTCCGCACTGGGCAGGATGGCGTTGACCGTAATGCCATCTTGTTGAAATTCCGAAGACATCATCGAAGTCAATCCCAGGATTCCTGCCTTCGCAGCCGAGTAAGCCGCACTTCCAGCTCCGCCTGCGGCAGCTCGAGAGGAGATATTGATAATTCTGCCGCGCTTCTGCTTTAACATCTCCGTTGCTGCAGCTTTGCAGCAGTTAAAATGTCCGCGTAGATGAACGTCCATGATAGAGTTCCAGTCGCTCTCTGTCATCTCTACTGTTGGACAGGCCTTAAAGTTGCCGGCGCAATTGACCAGGATATCGATTGTGCCGAAGTTCTTGACGGCGGTATCAATGATATTCTTGCCGCCCTGCATCGTAGCCACGCTGTCATAGTTGGGGACAGCAAGGCCACCTGCATTGACGATTTCCGCAACGACCTTATCGGCCGCCTTGGCACCATCCGCCTCTGTGGCGATGTCGTTTACTACTATCTTGGCTCCTTCAGCAGCAAGGCTCAAAGCGACGGCTCTACCGATGCCGTTCCCACTGCCAGTTACCACGGCTGATTTACCTTCCAAATTATGAATCATTCCTTCAACTCCTCCTTAGACGTTTTTGCAGCAGTAGCTACCCTCGCTGCGGGGTGCCCCAAAATCTGATGCCACCTTAACCCTCTGGGCACGGCGCGGGTCGTGTTCGGTGGCGTCTTGCGATTTGCCGGTATCGGCGGATCCATGGACGACTGGTTCCTAGTGAAATGCTCGAGTTGTTTGGGTCCATCCCAATGGTCAGATCTGTCGCTGTCGGAAGCACGAGAAATATCCTCCAGTTACTTGTAGGGACAGGCCAGCGGTAGGTTGTCGAGCAGCAGGCGCACGTCGTGAATCGGATCGGTGACCGCGCGCGAACTCACGTTGAACACCAACGCCGGTTGGTATTTCGAATCGAACGGCGGCCAGTAGGCCAGACCCGGCGCATTCGGATTTCCCGTACGCGCAAACGCGAGCCATGCCGCGCTCATCGCGTCTGCAACTCGTTGTGCGTCTGCCGCGCCCGTCCCGATCATGGCGGCCGCTTTGTCCACGTTGTCAAACATCAGCGGCAAATCCAGCGCGTGATGCGCGCGCATACGCCCGCCATCAACCGGCGTTTCCCATTCCATGCGATAGAGATACACCGGCGCACCGCCCTGGGCGGCCTTGCGAGTGGCGACCGTGCGCGCATGGAATGGGAAACGCCGGTTGATGGCGGGCGTATGCGCGCGCATCACGCGCTGGCTTTGCCGCTGCTGTTTGTCGACGTGGCCACAGCGGCCGCCA
>Ga0182027_10011210_pt1 | contig 12695 bp, 23 predicted proteins | sample 712E1DmetaG_FD_121300 | JGI IMG/M metagenome (GOLD analysis project Ga0182027, IMG submission 121300) | Permafrost microbial communities from Stordalen Mire, Sweden - 712E1D metaG (Illumina Assembly) | ecosystem: Environmental > Terrestrial > Soil > Wetlands > Permafrost | place: Sweden...
AGAATCAATACCAGGATCGCATTTCGTTTTGTGTGCATACTAATCCCACCAGAAGCGGAACGAAAACTTGCCGGCGTCGTCCGTGACGACTCCGTGTTCGTCGGCTTTATATAGCTTTGCGATTTGGTCTAGCTGCTTCGCCAGCACGCTACTCAGGTTGTTCCAATTGACGATGTAGTTCTTATATACATTCACATAGAGAACGCGGCTGAGTTCCATGCCGACTTCATAGACATGATGCTGCCGGCCATTGTTCAGGCAGCGCGGCCCAAAGTATGCCGGCGGAATGAGAGCATCGATGTCCCGAACGAGGGCTCGCTGCAAGGGCAGTGCGCTGCCTTCAGCGAATTCCAGCATTTCACTGGGAGATAACGCCGCTCGCCAGGTAATCTGACTGCCGCGCAGTCTTTCGAGGGAAAGCAGGGTTTGGACAAAACTCGTCGGGGCGTGTTGATCGTTGACGCCGACCAGTTTCCACACTTCCACGAAAGTCCGCCCGCATTTTCCGCATTGGACATACGAATTGGGCAATTGATGCTCCTCATAGTGGATATTTTTATTTCCACAATATGGGCAGTGGTGCGGGTCGATCAGATAGGCAAGCAGTTGGTCCAGAGGAATGAGATCGTTGGTGACGTTCATGTTGCCTCCACTACGTGGTGAGCAGGAGCCTGCCGGTCTCGCCACTTTGCCAGGCGACGGACGCAAAGCGCGGTTACGATCCGCGGATTATTTGGTGATCGTTTGAACCGGCTGAGCCACACCGTTGACGGTTACGATATAACCCACCGTGACGGAAGAAATGGATACACTGACATCAGGTGCCGCTGGCGGTTGCGGTAGAGGTAGTGTCGGAGCCGGCACAGGTACTGGAGCCGAACGCGCCGCAAGCACAGCCATATATCCATCGCTTGCAGTGTTGAGATCATTCAAGAACCATCCTTGAGAACGCCCGTCGTCTGCATATTGCCAGAGATCGGATGCTCCTGCGCCAGGGAAGTTATAGACCGTTGGAATGGTTGGATAGTTGTCCACGTACATGGACTTGAGATACCCGGCAGACCAGTGACGATAGTCATTCAGCCAGGCCGGCAGGTTGCCTTGAGCGTTGGCAATAAATGATAGGAAGTGCACCGAGGAATAGATCATCGGCTTTAATCCGGTGACGCCTTCCACGACGTTGAGCCAGAACTTGACCTGATACGCAACCGGATCGCCGGTGGGATACAGGTTGTTGTATTTGGATTGGGACATCCCAAAGGGCTTGACCGGAGGCTCGTACTCAAGGTCCAGGATCGGCTCCATTTCAGGCAGCCATGTCCCTTTGATGATCGCTCCGGTTCCATCGCGGGTCAGATTGACCAGTTCGCCAATGCTCGCCATCTGTTCCAGATAATTCTGGACCTGCGGCGTGACATCGTTCAACTCGAAGAAGTGATAGGCTCCGCGGAAGATGCCCAACTGTTTGGCAATCGCCAGGAGCGAGATCGAACGGTCTTTATCGGCCTTCCCCTGGGTGGCCTTTGCGACCACGAAGCCCGGCTTTGGATCCGCCTTCGTCAGATCGATCGGCATTTCCTCGGAATAAAAGTCGTACCCAATATTTTTCTTCAACTGATAAGCTGGCATGGTTCTCCTGATAAAGATGGAACTCAGATAGATCCAGTGGAAATTTCACCTACCATCCTGACTATTCGACGCGGTAAGTCTACTTGGCACGGGTCCAAGCTGGAGCCGTTCTTCGCGGCCCGTTTAGCAGGGCAGGCGTCTAAGCCGCCCTGTCTCAATCTGGTCTGTTTTTCAAGAACTCATTACAGAGATTTTGTCCTAGCTTTATTGTTTCCTCCCTGGACATCCCGAACACACCGTATCGGCGCAGAATATTGTTTAGAAGATAGTGCGCACCGCTTGCACCAGCGCCGTCCAATCTTTCTTTAGCTTCATCCACTGCGTTTTGAAGTTCGATGTATTGATCGTAGGTTTGAATTTTAGATTGCGCCATAATAAGCTCCTCTGCATTTTCCAAAATCCACTTTCCAGCCCAAAGCACGTTCCGACGAATAACTCTGATCGTCGATCGGCAATGGGCGTATGTATTCGCATAGCTTCGAGCTCTTCTGCATAGAGACGGCGAAGCAATCGGATCTTGATGAGTGCGTGAGTGTGTCTCATGGCGTCTCCATTGTACTGCATGATAGGCTGTGCTTCAACCAGTGGCTCAATGAAGTCTGCCTGGCAGCCTTGCCAGCCTTCGCATGGCCTTCGCCATTTTCTCCGCCTTCATCGCGATCACTCTCAAGGCATGCAGGTTGGTGGAGATCTTGTCGGAGGCCAGTCCTTCCGCGATGGCTTTCCTTTCCGTTTCCGTGAACAGCATCTTTTCCATCTCGCCATCCCCAATGGTCAACGTGATGACCGTGGCAAGATGTTCTTCATCGCGCGCTTTGGTCAGATCCATAATGCCTTTCCGTTGTCAGAAACTTTGATGGGAGCCATTTGCGGCTCCCATCGCGAGCAGAGCGTCGCACAAGGGGTAGGGTCTCGAATGAGAGGCGACTTTTCACGTACTCTGCTTGATTTGCGTATTCGGCACTGAAGGCGTCCCTCCAGTGCCCGGCGATATATCGCCGTCCACGTCCACACGCATGCGTCATCTTATGTCACTCGGTCACAATTAGTACAGGAATGCGTGCGCGTTGCTACAGGTCGTGCCACGTACTTATCAACTTAAGTTTGATACCTAATCCGGACGGAGTCCTCCAGGTGGTCGCCCACCTGGAGTTCCGTGTGGCGCACCCACTGCGCCTGACCCACTGCAACCCGACATCACAGCGGATCGAGCAGCCCGCAGGCTGCATCAGAAAGGAGAAGAAATGTCTGCCCTCGGCAGAGACATGGATTGAAATTGCTTTCAATCCATGTCTCTACTATTGGTCGTCGGTTGTTAAGGTTCAAGTGTTACATTACAAATGTAACTTAACTATTCCAGTTTGTCAAGGTGACGCCAGTCATCTGGTCTTCCGGACAATGATCGCTTCCGGTAATTCCGTTTCGATCATGCGCAACACTTCGTTCCAGTCGCCGCCCGCCAATCCCGAGCTCATGCCAAAGGGAAGATACACAGGTTTCTTGCCGGCATAGCGGCTGACTTCCTGAAGGCATGCTCTCAAGGCTTCGTAATCGGTGTACTGCCTATCCCGGCCAAAGCCATCCTGAGCGTACAAGTCAGCGATGGTTAGGTTCTCATCGACCTGGTGATATCCGACTTGCCCAAGTTTGGGCGAACGCCTTTGAAACTCTGCGTACCACTGCGGCCATCTGCGCCTGATCTGGAGCGCCACACCTGCCCCGGCCACTTTGCGGCAATTGACTTGGTGGCAGATAACGCCGCGCTCGACGCCAATGAGATCTGAATTGATGATATGGGTCATATTTACCAGACGGAAAGATAGAAGTGCGCACAGCCGAGGAGACTGATCCCGATCAGGATGAACTCGTCACTTCTCACTGTGCCAAGCATGAACGAAAATGCTGTGAATATCCCCTCCATCAACTTGAACCCCAACTCCAAACGGATGTGAAAGAGCGTCACGTCAAGCATATGGTCTCCGGTAGTACCAGTGTGTGCCGGCTTTCGTTCTGCGATGCTGTTCCCATACATTGGTATCCAGCGGTGGACGCAGCAGCGATTGCGCCGGCATGACTCGAATGTGATCCCATAACGCGGCTTCAAATTCCGCCGAGATCATGAAGCGCGGTTGCTTTTGAATCACGCTGTTCCGCAATTGAAACCTGCCCACCTGGTCCAGGATCTTGCCCTTCACGATTTCTCCGACTACCGGAAACTTTTCCAAGGGCTGGATGATGACGGCGTCGAAGGTGTTTCCGATGTCAGGAAGTGTCATTGAGACTTATCCTTTGTGATTATGGTGTTATAATTTCCAAATGTAACGCAACTATTCCAGCCTGTCAATAGAGTTGGGGGTTCAAATATTGTCCAACAGCGCGCCGTCGGCAAACACGGTGGGCGGTCGAAAATTGGCCGAATAGCGCCGAATGGCACCTGCACGATGCGCAAAATATAAAGTATCGTGTAATTGACGTATGGCCCATTTTTTGTATAGCATGGGGAGTAAAATAGATGGCATGGAGAAAAGAATATTCCAATCCTATTTGGTGATTGTGGTGGGAAGTTTATTAATAGGGATTCTCGCAACCATCATAGCAACTCTTGGGGGATACATGAATATTGTTCATTGCCCTCCTCAATTCGCAATTTGTTCTATCGTTAATATGATATTGATAGCATTTGTTTTCACAATTCCTTTAATTGGTTTTGGTAGCGTCGCAATTAGACTGTGGTCAAAAAATCTCATTTCTAAAATCAGGGTGGAGGAAATTCTTGATGGTGATATTAGACATAATTCAGGATGTATCAGTTTAAGGATAACAAACAAGTCTGACAATGATTATTTAGAAAATCTGATCATTCAACCGATAAGAATTACTGCTATTGGGCCAGTATATCTAAAAGATTTGCCAACAGAGGAGCGCCCATTTTTGAGCGAGATAACAAGAATTCCTCCAAACAAGGATATAGATATTTTGTTAGCAAGCTATGCTGGCATGGACGGTTTTATAGGACATATTACAAAATTCTATATTGCAACAGGACTTTACAGCAGAGAGTTTTTTCCTTATGACGAAACTTCTACAAAAGGCATTGGCGACTTCGATATATGGAAAGCCGATTACGAATTGATTATTGGTGTTTCTGGGACAATTTCTGGCAACGATATATCTAAATATGGTAACTATATACTTGACGCATGGGCTAATTTTTTTGTGTAGAAATGGGCTGTCATTTTTATCCTTCATATATTATATGATAAGGAAATCGTTGCATAAAAACTCTACCTAAAAAATCTCTCGCGGATATTGTTATTTCAAAGTCATATTCTCCACGCTGAAAAGAAATTTCTTCTAAATTTGGAAAAAGTTCATCGTTTCGAAATCTTTTTGGCATTCCTGAATCTCTATATAAACAAAATATTTCTTTGTCTGGATCAATTTCAAATAGATGTAATCTCCCAAAGGTATTTTTCTTAATTTTTATCGAATCATAATCAAACCATGACGACTGCTTCCCGGTTGCTCCAATCATTGCATCAGAAATCATTTTGTTAATCAAGTCAGATTTTGTTTTAATTTCATGATCTTCTCTTTTCGACTTCAGATATTTAACTGAATAACTGCAAACAGCATATAAAAATGATTTTTGAGGGCAACTAATTTTCATATAAATAATATTTCCATCTCGATAAATATATGGGGAAAAATCCACCTCTTTTTTTCTTTGAAATGAATATTTAAATTTTGAAAATTGTTTAGCAATCTTCGACATTAACTTCCAGATTATATAAGCCAAAACACCGGCAACAAGTAATATTATTATAAATACGATTACTTGAACAACTCGACAAAGAACTATGCTACTCCCACAGTAGCCAGAAGGAGATAAAAGCATATCGTTTACCAACTCCCCCAATAACACAAGACAAAAAGCAATAATGCCCTGCCAAAAAAGAGTCCATGTAAACTTAAGTTTTCCCATAGACCCCATTTTACCTTGTTATTTAATTGTTGAATCATATTTCCTTTTCCTTTTATGGTTTTTAAACTATAATGATTAGAATAATTCAAGAGGAGAATCAAAATGAAGACTTTCCTTGTTAAACTCTTCGGGATAATAGTTATCATTCTTATGTCGGGGTGTTCACCAATACAGCCAACCCCATCTCAAATAGAATTTTTACAAACCGCCCAGCAACAAATTAATGAACTGGCAACTGCCAATCCCGATTCCGGATTGCACGAATGGATGCAAAAAGAGGGTGTAACCTTAACCGCCAAAGAAGTTCAGTATAATATGCCAAACAATCTTTACAAAAAATTTGCATTGACTGGTACAGGCGAATTATGCAATTACTACAATTGGGGATATGACGCTAGTATAGAACCAAAATATTTCTGTGTAACAATAACACCTAGCGGAGGATATTTGGAAAGGTGGTATATTTATTTCACAAGAGAGGATTTTTCCGAACTCTATCAAGGCTTATTAAACAAGAACTGTTACATAAAAGTAATCGCAATAATAGAAAGATATGAAAATAATCAAGACAACATGGCAACCGCAAATACTGCGGAATGGACTTGCTATTAAATCGTTATTAACTTTCTTGTTAAAATAAAATCGGAAAGATGAGAGGAATGGACTTAATGGGATAGACTGAGCATCTGTTGAGGGTGAAAAACCTTCAATGGTTCAAATCGGGCTTTCATCGGCATACTTGTAAGATAAGTCTTATTCTATTATTAGATGATACTCGCTTAATATTATCTTGCTAGTGCATTTACTATACAAACAAACAATAATAAGAGCGAAATCATAACAACAATCAATACCATACAATTATCGTTTTTGACGCTGGCTTTTGCCACATTTCTCGCAACTCCTCTACCAATTCTTTTCATAGATTTATTCCTTGTTTTTATCCTTGATCTCTCCGCTTGGAATAGGGGGCGATTTCAATAACTCTTTCAAAACATCTTTTTCATCCATGCCATAAAGAGAAATCTTTTTATTGTATTTGCTACTTCTTTTCTTGACAACCTTCTTTTTTACTTTCTTCTTTGTTTCTGCCATAATTTTATCCTAGTGCTAGAATATGAGTGTGCCGCAGTAGCTCAAGGGAGGAGCGGAAACCTACTAAGTTTATGGATGTGAGTTCAAATCTCATCTGCGGCACACTTCTTTTAATGCTACTTTCCGATGCTATCCGGCAATCAATTCCTTATATTGCAATCTTTTACCATTCGATTTCTTGATTGCTTCTATCATTCTTATTCCGTCTTTCTCGCCACGAGTATTATAACGATAATCAAATTCTGCAAGATAGCGGTCAAGATGTTGAGAAGTAAGAAGGCTATTCATAAATCCCCCAACAATTATTGGCATAGCAACATTGGCAACTAGAAAACCCGTGAGTTTTAATTTCATCTCCCAATTTTAACTTATCAATTTTCCGTTTTTCCATCTGCGAAAACTTGTAGCGTTTGGTGTGGCATCTCGTGCTTTTTTGAAAGAAACTCCAGAAGTTTTACCTTGCAACAATAAATAGTTGAAATAAGTTTGACAGAATTGAGATGCTATTGATCCATGTATACTTTGAAAAGGAGCTATCAATGACTCGCAAACAGGAAGTTGAGAAAACATCTTGCCAAAGTTAGCGATCCCAGTTTCACAGCACAAAGATATAAATTGTTTTGGAAACACTCCATCCAAATTCAAAATATCATTGATCTCTTTAGATAATTTCCATGTATCTCCAAATTTTATCGAATTAGATTTTCCGTGACCAACAAGTATGACATGAGTTATAGCATTATGATTATTTTGCGTCTTCCAAAATCGGCTTAGTTCATCTAAACTTCTAACATCCCAATATAAGACTTCTCCCTCTGAGAGCAATAAACTAAAATAATGGCGTAAAGATTCCCTTAGAGGATTAAGAAGACTATCTTCACTCTCAAAATCACCGATTTTCAAAACCAATATCCCCAGCCGTTTTACTAATGCAGATGTTGGTATAAAACTAGAAACATCTTCAAGAAGCTTGATCTTAGCAGAACGATTTCTGATTTCAACAATCTCAGACCTATATAATGCTGATGGAGCATTTATATCAAGTCTCGCCCTCGATCTTGATACATAAACAATATCTCCAACCCGAAATTTATTTGTCATGTGCAATATTGTATCAATAAATTCATTGATTAAATTACACAAATTATTTTTAGCCATAATGACGTTTTCAAGGCACAGATTTTTACATGTCATTTTACCCCCCCGCTATGCGAAGAAATTGCTTTCATGCGTCAGGTATATAGTTACCCTAAATATTATTGTGGTGAGTTTGTACATCTTTTATTCAAAGCAAACAAAGATATTATAAAATCTAAGCACCCCATTGCAGGATTAAGAGTTGAAGACTTTGAATCAACTCTTGAATGGAAAAAACTGGAGAATTACACTATGAAAGAAGAAAATAAAAGACGCAAGAAGATCAAACATCCCGCGGTCTACAAACCAGAAGATTTGATATAGTAAGAATTTATAGTTACCAAAAATAGTGCCGTCAGGCATGTGGCGTTCCTTGAGGCACACAAAAAAAAGGAGTAAGTGCTTGCGCACCTACTCCTTTTGTATTACAGGACTGCCAGGAATTCTTTGGCTTGCGGAATGTTCGCCAGAACCGCCTTGAGCCTGGTCTTGGTCTCTTCGGTCAAGGCCAACTCGTTGTTCTTTGCCTTGCGTGTGGCGACCCACCAGTCAATGCGGCGTTCCTTCTCGACCAGCACCAAACCCATCTTATCCCCACGAATGGCTTTGATGTGTTCCTGCGGACGAGGAACGCACAACGGAGCCTTCTGCCAGAATGCGCGCATGGCTTGCTTGCGATCATTCGTGCGCAGATATTCCTTGTTGTAAGCATCCGCTGCTTCCGAAGACATTGCGAAGCGCCAGGCTGCCCATGCGCTCTCATCGGCTTCCTGGAATGTCGCGCCGTTCGCCAGCGCCTGCAAATACGCCATATTCCACGAGCGCGTCTGCATTGGGTTGACGTGATACTCCGGCATTTTCTCCGCCAGCATCCGAAGCGTTACTTGATCGTAACGCTCAATGTCGCTTTCCGTTGTCGGAAACACGCCGTTCGGACTGGAGTCGTTGATCAGCTCGACCAGGTCATCCTGCCAGGCTTCGATGTACTGGATCAGCCCTGGGCGGAAATCAGATGCGATCAAACCGTACCCATCCTGCGCGATCACATCTTCACCGGTTTCTTCCAATGATCCTGTGGTCGCGACCAGGAGCGCCACGGCTGCCGCCGTTGTGATGTCCACCGCTTCCAGGCGCTCGATTTCATTCAGCAAATCCGTGTATTCATCGCTGGCAGTCAGCGCAATACGGAATTCCTTGTACCAGTTCTGCTGGTTGATTTTCAGGATCTTCATGCGCTCGAAGATTTCACTGCGACGCTTGTTGAAGGCTGCCACTAGTTTCATGGCTTGATAGTACGCTGGCCGATCAATGACCAGTTCGCGCTCTTGCAAGGTTGCGGGAACGAAGCCGCGGTCTTCTCCCGGCTCTTCTTCATCTTCGCCGCCAATGAACTGCCGGTTGGCCGCCAGGAAAGCCTTGACGGTATTGTCATCCCAGCCGAGATGTTCACGGCATTGTTCAGCCTGCCGCTCCAGTTCCGTGCCTGGAGTGGAAATGATCGGGGCGACGCCGTCAAATCCATCTCCATCATCCTTTCCAGGCATGAAGATGATTTGCAGGAGCTTCAACTCGCCTTCGTCACGGCTATTGATCGGATGGCGCTCTGGTAGACTGGCAATCAATTGCTCGAAGGTCAATTCGGTCTCGCCAGTGTATGCGTCTATGTAATCGGCGGTTTCGAGATCGCCGTCCCCCAATGTCTGTTCCAGATACAGCTCTCTGAGCGTCTCGGTTGCCAGGAGCGAGCTGGACACTTTCAATCCGGCTGCTGCGCGCAAAGCCGCCGAATATTTGCGATACAGATCCGCCGGCTTGGTCGCTTTGGTATTCCCCTTCTTGCGCTCTGCTGCCGCCTGATCCATCTCCAGGCTGGCCGCATTGACCAGAGCGAGGACTGCCTTGCCGAGCAACTGACGGGCCGTGGAAGCCCATACCGTCTTTGTGACACCGGCATCAGTCAACGTCTTGGTAATCACACTGAAATACACCAACGGATCGTTTCCACACTTGAGGAAATTGTTGGCTTGAAGAATGGCGATTGGAGTTTCGCCAATGTGGACATCATCCACCAAACTGCCTGTGACTTGCATCGGGTACATCGGGTTCTCCTTTCAAACGAAAAAGCCCCGTGAGGTCATCACAGGGCTTGGGTTCGAGCTATTCGATTGTTAGATTACGGTTTCAGCGACCGGCTGCTCTTCCAGCGGGATGTCAGCCTGAGCATCGCCGACATCATTGGTTCCGTCGTCCTTGCCGTTTTCCAGCAAGCGCAGGGACGTGGTGTGGCTGGTCTTGATGCTCTCGTAAGCATCGCCGTTTTCCGGCTGATAGCGTTCGGCCAACAGGTCAGCCAGGCTGAAGGTGACTTCGACCACTGCGCCCTTGCGGATGTTCATGGTGCGCACTTTGTCGGCTTGCGGACCCCACACCGCGAACTCGATGATGTTGCCTTTGCGCTCCCAGACCTTCTGTCCATTATCGTCGATCACTTCCTGGCCGTTCTGTTTCTTGGTCCACGAGCGATCGAAAGCGACACGCACGTTGACAACATTGGTGCCTTCCTTTTTGGTCGAGCGCGGCGCACGGGTTACGTGACCTTTGGCCGACACCATCGCGTCTTCGTTGGAAAGTTTGATTTGCATTGTATACTCCTGTTGAGAATGATTTTGAGCTTGCGCTCAATGAACCAAACGCCGTAAGGCATCTGGTTCTTTTGGTTTATTCAGTTAGCTTACAAGTGGCTTATTATTATTCCAACCCCCTGTTTTGTCAATCGGCACATATACGGCACGAACGAGCCTAATGGCCTAGTCGTGCCAGTAGCACTTCACGTGGTTCCTGAACGATCCTGACATTGTTCAGGCCAGCCAGAAGATTTCTTGCATTCAGGATCGGCTCGCGCAGATGAGGCGCTTTGATCTTGTAATTCTGCGTAAGCCACCCCACGACATCTTCGCAATCTGTATGCAGCACGACCTGCTCTTTATTGCCGCGCGCCTGCAATTCAGCAATGTACAAGAGAGCATAAAAGGCGCTCATGATCTCGGCCATCGGGCTGGTCTGATGCTCAAAGTCTTTCAAGTCAGGATGGAATACCGCCATTTCCCGATCCTGAAAGTGGAAGGAATGCGGCTTATCGTTCACATCCACAGCGACTGAGCCATACATTTCCGCATCGGGACGGCCATTATTTTTGCACCCGCCGTCGGAAAATACATCGATTTTCATTGGATCTCCTTTGAGCCTTTTTGAGGTGAATTCGAGCCAGAATTTGGGACTTTTGAGAGTAATGAGAGAGAAAGAAGGGCGAACGATATAGACCCGTCTCTCTCTTCACGCAGATTTAGAACGGGCAATTGCCATCGAGCATGCCCTCGACATACGAAATCCCACTTTTCCGATGCAGCCACTCAAACGCTGCCCGAATGTCGGCTTCGGTGTAGAGCGTCATCGACAAAGTATCCAACGTCGGAACGTTGCATCGCTCCCCCTTTTCCATCATGACGATGGACAAGTAACCTTGAGGGGTAAACGCCAGGTGCAGGACGCGCTTGCGACGATACTTCCTGCAAGCATTCAACGCTTCCAGCATGATCGCGGTTGTATCGGCGCTGTACTGCCCACGCTCAGAAGCAAAGATGCACGCTTCGGTGTGCGGGGAAACAGGATCAACATCAGTAAACGATTTCAGTTTCATACGAAACCTCCATAGGTTGAAATGCGAGCCGCAGCTCAACGAAACAAACGCCGTGAGGCATCTGTTTCGTCGCAATTCACAATGGACATCCGGCTGCAAACCAGTCAACGATCACATCCCCATGACAGGCTTCCGGCTTGCAGAAGCAAACCAACCGCTTATCTTTAAGTTCACGCACACGCCGCAGATACTCAGCATCTTCGTGAATGCGTTTCCAGAACATGCGCTTGAATGCTGCAATACAGCCAGCACGATCGTGATGTACTTTGCATATCGAGCACCACCCAATAGGATGCGGGTTACCAAAGTACCCGTCTTCCCCATGCCCTTTGCGCCCGATATACACATCGCCAGATTTGCGATCTCGGATGTTGATGACTTTGCACATGTGCTATCCACCGAACGCCTTGAGCGTGTCGAAGCCGGCTGCCAGCATAACGAACACTGGATGCAGAATGATGGAAACAGCGACGAGAGCAAGCACAAGCACAATTACAGGAATTAAGTTACGCATTGGATCTTCTCCAGAGTAGGATATGAGCAGACGCTCAACGAACGAAACGCCGTTAGGCATCTGGTTCGCCTGGAGAAGTCACACTTCATCCCAGCACATATCGTCACGTTCTCGGATGCTCGGGATTGCGTACACACTGTCGCTTTGAGTAGCCATTTCGAGAGCGCGAGCCGGATCAATTCCCAGATGATCCATCTGCGCACGAATACGCTCCTCGTTGTACTCATCACAGCACTCTTCGCAGTAGCCGCCGAAGCAACGGGTCCAACCATGGACTTTGCAATAGCCTTCGAGATAGCACTCATGACCAGATGAACGCGAGAGCTCATCAGCCATGAATTGAGCTTCTTCAAACAACGTACCTTCATCAACGACGTGAACCTCAGGAACAAAACTGGCTTCTACAATGCGGTATTCGGTGGACATGGCAAATGCCTTTCAGTTGGAATGGGATACAGGTTTCCCTGTTCACAAAAACTGCGCCGTAGGCATCTTGCGTGCTGGGTGAACAAGAGTTCATGGTGTGCAGTGCCAAAGCCCGCGGCAGCGGGCCGGGAAGACACCATGGTGAACACGGACGGTGGGGCGTTCACTGGCGAACGACAAAAAATAAGAGATAAATACCCCTGTACCGCAAC
>Ga0182027_10011211_pt1 | contig 12695 bp, 13 predicted proteins | sample 712E1DmetaG_FD_121300 | JGI IMG/M metagenome (GOLD analysis project Ga0182027, IMG submission 121300) | Permafrost microbial communities from Stordalen Mire, Sweden - 712E1D metaG (Illumina Assembly) | ecosystem: Environmental > Terrestrial > Soil > Wetlands > Permafrost | place: Sweden...
GGACTTGCAAAACTTGTGATAAAATACTTTGCATTTCTTTGTTTTTCTTTGCTTCTTCTTTGGTCAAACTATCTTTTTTACTTGGTATAACCTTGGTATAATCTTATCGTAATCTTACCGTTAAAACATTAGGAAAATGTTAGGGTAATACTAGGGAATGATGTTAGTGTAATGTAAGTGCAATCTTAGTGTTTTTTATCAGGTTTTAAAATCCGGCTAATTTTGGCTTTTTCTTAGTTTTTTCTCTGTTAGCTCTCTGTTAATTTATAAATTTATCGAAGTTCGTTCGTAGTTTATTTGTAAAATCCTCACACTTCTGATAATTTTTTCCTTGCGTTTTCCTTGCGTTTTCTTTGCGATTCCATTGCGGTAATTAAAAAAATCCCCTTATTTCCCTTTTTCTTCCTTTTTCTTCCTTTTTCTTCCCTTTTCTTCCCTTTTTCTACTTCAAATCTTTTTTCAGAGATAATAAATAACCCTCAAAATACTTGCCAATACTTGCTAATTCTGTACAAAGAAAAGAGTGTGAAAATCAGTTATAATATGATTTACGACCATATTTTAAGTAAATAAAAACCTTGCCTTAATCTTGACCTTTTTATAGTGTAAGAAAATTCGGAACAAAATCCTTTGCTTTTTTCTATCATTTGCTCTATTATTTTTCTATCATTTGCTCTACTATTTTTCTGTTATTTAAGTTGTAATCTTTTTGTAATTTTCTTCTTGAAAGAAATCTTGAATATTCCCTTAAATATTGATTGAATTACTTGTCTTTATTTTGTTTGATTTTTGTATGGTTTTGTGTTCGATTTCTTGTTTAATATTTGTAATTTCGTTTCTTCAATCTTCTCTTCAACTTCTCTATAGTTTCCCACCCAAAAAAAAACCTGAATATTCTCTTGAATATTTATTGAATTACTTGTTTATATTTTGTTGAATTTTATGTTGATTTTTTGTTGAATTTAAGTGTTATTTGATGTGCAATCTATGTGCTATTTTCTTTCAAAGATTTATGCCTGTTTATCTTATAAGATTTGTTGGTTTCAATGTTGATTTTTTGTTGGAATTTATATTTAAAAATTGTTCAATTTAATGTATAATTTTTGTACTATTTATTGTCTGATTTAAAACCCTTGCAAATAAGAATTAACAAGATTGTTGAGGCTAATTCAAAAAATGCAAAAAATAAGCGATAATATTTTTCGTGAGGGTGAAAATTATGGCTACAAAAGATAAAATTTTAGTTAATAAAATTAATGGAGAAAAATTTCTTAATAAAATTGAAAAACTCAAGGAATTAGGCTATAATAATTGTCAAAAGATATATAAGGATTTTTACAATGAGTTTGAAAAAATTTATACATCCAAAAATAGCAACAATGAACCTCAAGAGAATATATGATGATATCTTTGTGTTTAATTGCTGAATTTTTATTAAATCTTTAACGAGTTTTTCAAATTCTATGGGCGGTATTATACTATTGGTAGGAACTATATCTTGATATAAGTCTTGTAAATTATTGTTTAATTTATATTTCAAAGTTGTTAAACGGCTTAATTCATTTTCTTCTATTGGAATAAATGCCTTTACAGTAGTTATCCCGTCTATATCATCATTTGTGGTGTATTTTACATCATCTTGTAACCAAGAGTGTTTTTCTTCTTCCTCTTCGGTCTTAAGTCTTTGAATAACATCTATCGGCAAAAAATTTCCATCTTTGAATTTAATTTTGTTTAATTGAGCTTTACACCCTAATTTGATTTTATTTTGAGTTTCAACCAATTCATTTTTGGTATCGTCAATAGCTATATCAATTTGTTTAATTTCCCTATTTAAAAAACTATCTGAATATGTAACAGCTTGGTTTATACCTGAAAAGGCTTCTTCCATTTTTCTTTTGCCGTCTGCTATATTTGACAAAATAGGTATTTGTAAAAATGAACTGGGAGATAAAAACGGTGCAATTATAGATTATACAAAATCTATTAATATTGATTCAGGTTATAATGATGCATGGTATTATAGAGCTGAAATATATTATTATAATCATCAATATACTAAAGCAGTATATGATTTGAGTAAATTTTTAGAAAATGTTGATGATACAGAGGCTTTGTTTTTAAGGGGTAAGTGTAAACAAGCTTTGGGTAATTATAAGGGAGCTTTTTCAGATTACAACGAAGCTAATTTATATGGTGCAGATTTCGCATATAGATTAGCATATTGCAAGTATAAACTTGGCGATAAAGACGGTGCGATTGTAGATTTAGTCCGTTTAAAAAACAATAAAGATTTTGTTGATGATACTAATACGTATCTCAAGGCGGTAAAGCTGCTAAATAACATTGTCGGATGGTGATTTTATAAAACTTTATGGGTTCTATTTTTTATACTGCCCTAAAGCCCTGATAAATTTATGTATAAATTCAAGTTCTTTGGGTGTGGACTTTTCCATAAATTCGTTGATTTCTCTTATCAATTTAGGCTTCTTTTTTATATGGGAATAGTTAAATAATTCTTCTATAGAGACATTAAACGCCTTTGCAAATTTTTCTAGGTTTATATAATTTGTAAAATAAACGCCGTTTTCTATTCTATTTATAGTTTGATATTCAACACCGATTAACTCTGCTAAATTTTCTTGGGTAAGGTTTTGTTCTTCCCTAAGCTCTTTTATTCTTGCTCCAAATTGTTTATTTCCTGATGACATAATTCTCCTTTTTTACTATTGTTACGACTTTTTTGTAAAATTAAAATAAAGCATTGCGTTATATTTTTATTTGTAATATCATGTTTAACGTGATAACATGTGGTAAAATGTTAGATTTTGAGGCATTATATAACGCTTACCATTTTAATCATCAATAGCTTTGGAGGAAGTTTTGTTTTTTAATTCGTTGGAATATATTTTATTATTTGTGCCGATAGTTTTATGTGTTTATTTCTTTTTAAACAAAAAACATTTAGTTACTGGGGCTAGTGTTCACTCAATGAACAAGAGGGAGAAGGATAATAACAGCTTTCCATATGAAAGAAATCCAAAATCCTGTGCCTGTATTCCATACGGCGGGGGGACTAAATATTATCATTCGGGGATTTTAGGAGGGCGAATCAATGAGTTCTTAGAACTTTTAGACATTTGTGAAAAAATGATGGATGAAGATTTAAACAATCATATAATACCGAGAGTTCATGATGAGAGCGTTTTTAATAAATATCTTTTAGATAAAAATTTCTTGGAGCTATCTAATTTTTATATTTATCCTACGGTCGGGAAACTTTTTTACAAATTAAATAAAAAAGTAAAAATAATACAAAGAGATAAAGCCAGTTTGAAATACGGCGGGCATTCATATTTACGTGGGGAAACCAATAGAAGAAAAAGATGGTACGAATTAATTAAAAGCGGTACATCTAATAGAAGTAAACAGAAAGGGGAACTATATGGAGTCCTATAACATTAATAAAGAATTTCGGAATTATGGCAATCGTTATGAGGAATTGCAGGCGATTCAGATAAATGAGGGACATATTAAGCAAATTAATAACGACAGCGAGGGTAAGGAGGTTGTAGTTAAAGCTGAAAATCTAAAATTTGTATATGAATTTGAGATTAGACGCGAGGGTAGATACTTTAAAGAGTTACGTATATTAAATTGGTTTAACCGTGTTTTGTTCAAAGCGTATCAGGGCGATTATATATTGAGGGATAAAACAGGAATTTACACCTTAAACAAAGAGAAATTCGAGAGCAGATATTCCATTCTGGAATATGAAATATAAAAAAAATCATACTTTTATTTAGAAAGGAAGAATAATGCCAAAAATCAGCGTAATCATGCCTGTATATAATACGAAGGAAGAATACTTGCGAGAAGCAATTGAAAGCATTCTTAATCAAACGTATACAAATTTTGAGTTTATTATTTTGAATGACGGCTCCACGAATAATTGCGAAGAAGTAATTTTATCCTATAAGGATAAAAGAATAAAATATGTTAAAAACGAACAGAACTTAAGGTTAATCGAAACTTTGAATAAGGGATTGGATATTGCTGTTTGCGAATATATAGCTAGAATGGATTCGGATGATATTTCAGACAGCACTAGATTCGAAAAACAAATAGCTTTTCTTAAAGATAATCCCGAAGTAGATATTGTAGGAACAGATTGTGTAAAATTTCCTAAGCATTTCATACATAATTATTTTACTTCACATAAGGATATTAAGAATTCATTTTTGCTTGAGGGATGTGCCGTTTGTAGTGCAAGCATTATGATGCGAAAATCAGTTTTAGATATTAATAACATTAGATTTGATAGTCAATTTTTACATGCTGAAGATTATGCATTTTGGCTTGATTTAATAGATTTTGCTACTTTTGCCAATATACCTGAGGTTTTATATCACTATCGCTGGCATGGAGAAAATATTTCAAAAACAGGAACATTTATCCAAAGCCTAAATGCTCAATATTTAATGATTAGAACACAAGGGAAACATTTTAATATTAATAATCTAGAAGTGCTCTCAATGATTGAAAAACTAAAAAATAATCAAAAGATATCAGCTAGCGAGTTAAAGGCATTTGAGAAATTTACAAAAGTGATTAATTTAAAAATGCGAGAACGTAATATTGACGGTGAATATAATTTAAATAGAAATTTTTATAAAATAGCGTTAAAAAGTTGTAAAAAAAGTTTCCAATTTCTGAAAATTCTATGGAAAAGCGAACTGAATCAAATTGCCAAAATTAGAAATTGGACAAAAATAGAAAATACCATGAGGCTTTTTTAGTGAATAAAATAAAGAAACCAATTGTACAGATAAATTGAAAGGGTTATATGGATAATTATTTAAACAGTAATCCTAAGATTAGTGTATTAATGCCTGTTTGCAACACGAAAGAAGAATACTTACGAGAAGCAATTGAATCAATTTTAACTCAAACATATACAAATTTTGAGTTTATTATTTTGAACGATTGCTCAACAAACAACGTTGAAAGCATAATTTTATCTTACAAAGACGAGAGAATAAAATACTATCAAAATGATTTTAATATGGGGATTTCTGAATCAACAAATAGGCTCTTGAGTCTTGCTAGTTGTGAATTAATATTTATGTCTGACCATGATGATATTTCTTTGCCTACAAGATTTGAAAAACAAGTTAAATTTATGGAGGAGCATCCTGAAGTCGGCGTTTTAAGTGCTGGGCTTGAGTATTTTCCAGAAGTATGGCAAGTTATACATCCCATCGACCATCAAGCTATAGAGAAATGTTTATTGTTTGGCTTATGTATTGTAGCCAATCCCTGTGCCGTCATCCGAAAGTCTTTGATTGAAAAAAGTGCTGTTAAATATGAAAAAGAGTATGATGTAGCCCAAGATTATCGTTTATGGACAAATTTAATCGGTCAAACAAAATTTGCGAATTTACCTGAAATTTTATTGAAGTATCGTTGGCATAAAAACAATTTTTCTAAAATTAATAATTTTAAGCAAATCATTCTTACTCAAAAGATAATTTTTTTAGCACAAGAATCATATTTTCACCAAGATTTTAATATTGCAGTGAACCTTCTTGATAAATTATTAACTGGCAAAATTATCACCTCAAGTGAACTGAAACAATTTATAATTTCAATATATCAAGTAAAAACAAACGCTATGAGATTAAAGCTCGATTACGCACTAAATAGACATTTATATAAATTAATTTTAAGTAGAACAAAAAAAGATACGGAATATTTGAAAATCTTATGGCAACACGACCTAAGCAAAGAATTAAAAATAAAAAAATGGTTTAAATTAAAAAATACAGTAAAGATTTAAAACAAAAAGAGAGAAGAAATGCCCACTAAAAATATAATTAAAGGAGGTTAATATGCTAGGATTTATAAAAGAATTAGTATATTTTACAAAATATCCACGTAAACAAAAAACGATTTGGCTGTACAAATTCAACCAAAATTATTTTAATTTTATATCCGATAAGAACAAAAGCCGGTCAAAAGACTTTGTTAATTTATCCGAAGATAAGCTTATATTTATTTCAGTCATAAACAATAAAGAATTGTACGAAAAATGCGTCCTAAACAATTCTTGTATTATTAAAAATAAAATAGAAACTCATTGTCTAGATAATACAAAAAACAATGAATTTATATCAAAACGCTACAATGATTTCTTAGATAATTATGATTTTAGTATTCCATCTTGGTTTGTATTTTGTCATCAAGATTGGGAAATAAGAGAAAATATTGAATCTAAATTAACCAATTTGAACAAGAATAAGCTTTACGGCCCAATAGGTACAATTCTCCATAAAAAAACTGATGGAAATGTAATTAGAGAGTATCGCGGTAGTTGTTATGAAAAAAAGAGAGACGGTTCAGAAGAACGGTTGCAAGTGTGCCATATTAACAATACTGGAGCAATTGTCGATACCTTTGATTGTCAATCATTGATAATGCATTCATCATTGGTCGAAAAATACAATTTGCGTTTCGATAAAGAACTCACATTTGATTTATACGTTGAGGATTTTTGTATAAACTCAAAGATAAAGCATAATATTGAAAGTTGTATTTTAAATCTTAATTGCTGTCATTGGTCTCAGGTCGCCAATATGGATGAACGTCCTGAGTATTTTAAGCAATTGTCATATTTAAATCAAAAATATAACGATTATCTTTTTGCTGGAGTTATTACTTTAATAGGTAATAATAAAGGGAACAAGATTGGCGGAATTAAAAATATTACGCCAGCTTTAAAATATACAACAGAGCGTTCTCATATTTACAAAACAGATGTAGATATTAATAATACGAATGACTCAAGGTCTTTGATGTGCAATATGGTTAAAAACGAAGCCTGTGTGTTAGATGTTGGATGTGCATGCGGAGACATGGGGCTAGCCCTTAAAAAGAATAAAAATTGTCAGGTTTACGGATTGGAATATGATGCAGGTAGTATAGACATCGCAAAATCAACTAATGCTTATGAAGAAATTAGTCAAGTTGATTTAAATATATTTGACGAAACGCTTTTTAAACAATATTATAATAAATTTGATTATATTATCTTTGGAGACGTACTTGAACATCTTTATAATCCTCAAAAAATATTAGATATCTTTAAAATATTTTTGAAAAAAGACGGTTTTTTCTTATTATCAATTCCAAATGTTGCTCATGCCAGTATAAAAGCTAATTTACTGTTAGATGATTGGACTTACACAGATATCGGCTTGTTAGACAGAACCCATTTAAGATTTTTTACATACAAATCTATTTTAAAATTTTTAAGCGAAATTTCTTTAACTATTAATGATTTACAAACAACCTTATATAATTTAAACGGAAGACAGCCTAATGATATTTCTGTATTGCCCAAAGAAATTATAAAGTTCATTACAGATAATCCACATTCTCATGTTGCTCAATACGTAATAAAGTGTTCAAAAAATAATAGCGAAGAATTACAAAAATATCAAATAGAAAAAGATATTATTTTTGAAAAAATGAATCCCACAAAATATTATCTTTTCGGGTTTATACCGCTATTAAAAGTCAAAAAATATAACAGCAAGACAAAATATTATCTTTTCCATTTTCTTTTAATATGGAAAATCAAAATATAAGCACAACATTATAGCAAATTCTAGTTTTTCTTGGTGGGGTGCTTGGCTTAATCAAAATCCAGAGAAGATTGTTATTGCACCTAGTAAGTGGTTTAGCGATTGTTCTCGGCTGAATTATAACTCAATTATTCCTTCTGATTGGGTAAAAGTTAGCGTTTAATTTCGAAAGATGGTATATGAACCCAAAAGTATCTGTTATAGTTCCTGTTTACAATGTGAAAAAGCATTTGGAACGTTGTTTAAACAGTCTTGTAAATCAAACACTAAAAGAGCTTATGCAGAATTTTCTTAATTCTCTTGGGATTTTATTCAATAACACATCAAGAGCTTGGTCTTTTTGGCTTGTTACTAATACTCTTTCTCCTTTTGCCAAAAAATGAGATATTAAATTTGCGATAGTATGACTTTTGCCCGTTCCTGGTGGACCAAGAACGATTACATTTTTTTGATTTTCAATTTTATTTAAGATATTAATTTGTTCTTCATTAAACGGAAGCGGAAACAAAATTTCTTTATTTTGTAATACATTAAATTCGTTATATTCTATCTGTTCAAAGTTTTCAGGTGTATCTTGTGCATCTTCTAAAAAAGATACAAGCGAACTATCATCAATATTTTCTTCTTCTTCAAAAATATTAATGTAATTTTCGAGGTCTTTTAATTCAGCATTTTGTCTTCTTTTGCGGTAGAAAATCCCCCAAGTATCAAATATTTTAAGTTTTTCATCTGACTTTGTCGGGTTAAGTTGTTTATCTTCTATAATTTCGCCATTTGCTAAATTTCCATCTACAGGATTTATAAATCGATTAATAACATTTATAAAAAATGGCATATAAATACTTTTATCTGTAATATCGTATTCAATATTTTCAAAAATATTTCTAATTTCTGATAATTCTTGTGTATATTCCTGTATGATTAAATCTTCTAATGTATATGTTTTGTCTTCAATAGGTTCAATTAATAATGTTTTTGACAATGCATCATAAGTAATGCCCAATTCTATTGTAACAAGCGGATAATTAATTATATTTCGCTTTAATTGATTTGCAACAGGTCTGTAAGTATCCCAAGCGATAATTCCATGTCCGAAAACAAATTCAAAACTCTCGTCTCTTTGATTTTGAAGCGTATAAAATTCTCTAAAAAGTTTCTCAACTTTTAATTTTTCAGCATTATCAGCTTTCCATTTTTCAAGTTTGGGTAAAAATTCATTCCAAGCCTCTTGACGCTCTTTGTTTCGGTTTTTTATATCTTCATCATCTTCGTTGTTAGGCTCTATTGCTAGTGTAGGGCTATGTGGGTAATTAAAAATCCATCCTTCTAAAATTTCAGGATATTCGGGCGGATTTTCTATGTTTGGATATTTGATTATAAAAAATTCTTTTTGGTCTGGGTTATTGAAAATTGATTGAATATATTTGCTTTCTTTAAAATCACTTTCAAATTTTTTAAATGCTAAGCTGCTTAAATCAGCATTAACTTTTAGATTAGACTCTAAAACTGATTTGATGTATTTAAATAAATTTGAAGCACGATTTTTTATTACATTTGCCAAGATAAACTCCTATTTCCCATACATATCCTTTTCCTTTTCTGACTTCAAATTATTCCCGTTAGGAAAAACCTATTACAAACATAGTTTATAAACAATTACCTGATTAACTAAATTTGTAATTTTAAATGTACCTTTTAGATATACAAAACTTTTTTTATATCATTAATAGATTAAGGCAAATTCAGAATTTATGCAACCTATATGGTGGTAGATTATTAAGCAATCTTAAAACATTATGGCTTTATGCTTAAAAAAGATAAATTACTTGTTAAATTAGGTTCTAAGATTGCAGGTTATAGAAAAGCCAAAGATTTTTCGCAAGAGGAATTAGGCTTTTTAATAAAGTCGGCAAGAAATTACATTGGCTGCATTGAACGGGGCGAAAAAAGCCCAAGTATAAAAACCTTATCTAAAATAGCAAAAGTCCTTGATATACAGATTAAAGATTTGTTTGAGTTTGGTTAGCATTATTATTTTTCCCTAAATTAATTGTTTTATTAACAAATAATACAATTAAATGATTTTTATATTGCCAAAATTTGTGATAATATGATAAAATAATATTATGATTATTTAATAATCTGCAAAAAATATGCAAAAAGCAGAATAATATGAGAAGAGAGAGTTGTTATGTTAATAGAATTAAGTATAAGAAATTTTAAATCAATAAAAGACGAAGTTGTATTTTCTACTATAGTAAAAAACAAAAGCAGTAAAATGAAAGACAATTTACTTTATAGTCTTGGTGCGGACAAAAATGAGTTTTTGGCGAAATCATTCGCTATATACGGAGCAAATGGGTCTGGAAAATCAAATTTTTTAGAAGCTATATCAAGTCTAAGGCTGCTTGTCCTTAACTCCAAAGATTTTTCAAATAATACTCCAATGCCAGTAAATACTTTTAAATTTGACGATAAATCGGGGAAAGAAAATACATTTTTAGAAGTAAAATTTATACAAAATGAATACTTATACTCATATAATATAGAATTTAATGAAAAATCCATTGTTAATGAATACTTATGTAAAAGTCCTAAAAATCAATATTATGCAAAAACAACAAAAGTTTTTGAAAGAACATCTGACAAAGAACACAATAACACAGCATCTTTAAGCAGAATGAAGAAAAAATTCCTTGATGAAATAGGCTCCAACCGTTCTTATCTGTCCGTTGCGGGATTTAAAAATGACCCTGATGTTTTAGATGCTTATTCTTGGTTTGATACAAAGCTATTTGTATTGGGAGTAAGTGGAGTTGGCAGTACTGTCAATTATTCTACTAAAAGATTAATTGCATTAAAAAATAATGAAAAAGAAAGAAGCACGTTTATTGAAAAAATTAAAAATATTGCATCTCAATCTGATTTAGGAATTTCGGGTTATAGATGTTCATACAAAGAATTTAATTTTCCTAAAGATATGGATGAAGATATTAAAAACTATATTAGGAATGAAAATAGTGTAGAAATAAGCAGTGTTCATAATATTAATGGCAAAAACTATGAATTACCGTTACGTTTGGCATCTACAGGAACAAGGAAAATTTTTGATTTCGCCGGACTTATGGCTGATGTAGAGCAATCTAACGGAATTTTAATTATAGATGAATTAGATTGTAGTTTGCATCCTGAATTATTTAAAAATTTAATTACTGCTTTTAATAAGAATTTTAAAAATGCACAGTTAATATTTGCTTGTCATGATACAATTCTGCTCGATACAGATATTATGTTGAAAAATCAAATATGGTTTACAGATAAGGATAAGAAAACACAAGCAACCGAACTCTATTGTTTGGCAGATTTTAAAGGATTAAGAGATAGTGCGGATATAAGGAATGAATATTTTAAAGGAGTATTTGGAGCTTATCCTAGTATAAATTATAGGAGATTCTTAGATAATGAGTAATTTTAAACCAAGAAAACCTCGTAAACTGAGATATTCTATCTTTATAATATGTGAAGATAAAAACTTTGGTTACGATTACTTAAATAGTTTAAAAATTGCGGGGAAAAGAATTAAAGTTAAGCCAGCTGGAACAGATACGGATGCTTTATCAATAGTAAAAAAATGTATTAATAGCATTAAAAACGATGCGAATAAAACAATAGCGGTAAATGCTGATTTGTTTTGTGTGTTTGATACAGACAAAAATACTCAAGCAAAAATAAATGATGCAAATACTTTAGCAAAATCAAATGATATAAGACTTATTATGAACAATCCTTGTATTGAATATTGGTTTTTATCTCACCACTTTAAATCAAGTGCATCTATTACAACACAGGAAGCTATAAAGAAAATTACAAAGAAATTTAATTCATACTGTAAAAAGTGCAAATTTGCTGGAAAAGATGAAATGCTTACATTTCTTTTGAAAAACACCAAACAAGCTTGTTTATTTAACGAAAAGTTGTATAAAAATAAGGAAGAGTATTTAAAAATATCTAACAATCCAAGTTCCAATATGTTTTTACTTATATACAAGATTAACGAAAATTAATTATTTATTGAGAGCAAGTGCGTAAAATTTGCGTAATTTCTAGTATTTCGGCAAATATTTACAAAAATATAAACATCAAAAAAGCTAGTCATAGACTAGCTTTTAAAGTGGTGCCGCAACTCGGAATTGAACCAAGGACACAGGGATTTTCAGTCCCTTGCTCTACCAACTGAGCTATTGCGGCATATCAACAGGAAAATCCTGCCAAATTCGGCTAACATGTCAATTCTATCAAAAAAAAGCTACCAGTCAAGCAATCTTATAAGATGACCTCTGAAAAGCCCAAGGTTTCAATATTTTTACTGCGCTGTTTGCGGTGCTAAAAATAACGTTACGTTACGTCCTTCTAATTGAGGTCTTTTCTCAATAACCATCGGTTGGTCTTCCAAATCCGTCAAGAATTTGTTTATTAGGTTGAAAGCCAAGTTAGCATGCTGCATTTCCCGACCCCTTAACATTACCACTACCTTAACTTTATTTCCCTGATCTATAAATTTCTTAATGTTCTTTATTCTTACCTGATAGTCGTGGGTATCTATCTTATATCGAACCTTAATTTCTTTTAATTCCACCGTATGCTGCTTTTTCTTGGCCTCTTTTGTCTTTTTTTCCAAATCATATTTATATTTCCCGTAATTCATAATCTTTGCTACGGGAGGTTCTTGATTCGGGCTGATAATAACCAAATCCAAATCTGCGTCTTGTGCCATTTTTAATGCAGTTAAAGTTGCTACAACCCCATGATTTTCGCCACTTTCATCAATTAATCTAACTTCTCTCGAACGAATTCTTTCGTTCATAATTGCCTTGTTTCTGTCGTCGTTTGCTATGGTTTTTCTCCTTTTATTAAACTAAATTATTTTAAATTATATCGCTAATCTCAATGATACCACACTTTTTAGAATTACAACTCTTTTATATGTTAATTTTTGTAACATAAGCTTAGAAAAAGCGTAAAAAAGTAAATTTTCAGTTTTTTTGTAAC
>Ga0182027_10011212_pt1 | contig 12695 bp, 11 predicted proteins | sample 712E1DmetaG_FD_121300 | JGI IMG/M metagenome (GOLD analysis project Ga0182027, IMG submission 121300) | Permafrost microbial communities from Stordalen Mire, Sweden - 712E1D metaG (Illumina Assembly) | ecosystem: Environmental > Terrestrial > Soil > Wetlands > Permafrost | place: Sweden...
CGATCGAACAGGGGGACTTGCCCGCCCTGCAGGCGGCCAGCCGGAACATCTTCGGCGAGACCGTCGCGACGGCGGACGCAAGATATCAGCTTTTGAAGGAGCGCATGCGGAAGGAGGGTTTGACATATCCGCTGCTGTCGGGCAGCGGCTCGGCCATCTTTGCCTATGCTCGCGACGCGCGGCACGCGCATGAGGCTTGTCAACAGCTCGGGGAGGACTATCCCGTGGCCGTTGCGGCCCGGCTGCGACGCACGGGAGCCAGGGTTTTGCGGTCGACCTTAATGGATTGACGATCGACGCGTACCAGCATCAGGCGAGCAATCGCCGGCCATGGCGGCCAACACAAGAAGGGGGAAAAACAATGCCAGACGTACTTCATGTCACCGGATGTCGCGTGTTCTTGAACCAGTCGGAGGATGAGAGGCTCAAAGGCTTTGCCTCGATCATTCTTAACGATGAATTTGCGGTTTGTGATCTGAAGATCATCAACGGCAACAAGGGTCTGTTCGTGGCCATGCCCAGCCGCCGCCGGCGCGACGGCTCCTTTCACGATGTGGCGCATCCGATCGTCTCGACGCTGCGCGAACAGATTGAATCGGTCGTCCTGGGCGAGTATCATCAGTTGACTTCGGCGGCGAAAACGGGAGCGGGCGACGGCTTCCATCGCACCATGGCCAGCAGCCGGCAAGCGGCCGCGGAGTTGAGCCACTCGAGTCCCTTTGGCATGGATGATGACTATACGGATCGACGATAAAGCGCTGGCGGAACGGCGTGGGGCGCAGTTTGAATGCGCGTGTTGCGGCCATTGTTGCAAGGGGGAGGGCATCGTCCGGTTCGGACCGGTCGAGGCGGACCAAATGGCCGAGGCGCTGGACCGGACGCGCCGTCAGTTTATCCGGGACTATGCGCTGCGGATCGAGCGGCAAGGATGGATTTTGCGTGACCGCATGGTGAGCACGCCGGGAGCGGCGGCGGGTGAGGAAAAATGGTGCATTTTCCTGGACCAGCGACCCGACGGCCGATACGGCTGTCAGCTTCATGAGGTGAAGCCGCTGCAGTGCCGAAATTTCCCGCGCGCCTGGCAGAATCCCGACTCGCCGAGTACGTGCGTCGGGTTGCGGGCGCTGGGGGCCCAGTTGCGCCGGCAGACCGACTGACGCCCCCCGGCTCAAGATAAATTCCATTTCGTTCACCCCCTCGCTCGCCAGGAGGGTTTTTTTTTGCCTCTACGCGCCGCCTGTCTCGCGGTCGGCTTGGACCATGAGGATCGGCCCATCAAGCCCTCGCGCGCCGACCTGTGGAACACGGGCGCGCGCGGGCGCATCTCAAGGTTTGTTGGCGGAGTCCGGCTGAAGCCTTTTCGGGAAGCCGCGCTGAAGCGCGCTCAAAATGGAGCCTTGGACAACCCTACCCACCGGCTGAAGCCGGGGGCAAGGGTGAGCATGCTGAAGCACGCTAAGAATAGTCTGAAACAGGCGGGCTTGCTCCTTTTAGCCGCCTTCAGGCGGCTCCGCCTTGCCCCCGGCTTCAGCCGGTGGGTCGGCGAGGGCTTTGACCATTCAGCGCGCTTGAGCGCGGCTTCTCGATCCCGCCTTCAGGCATCGAGCTTTAACAAACTTGCGATGCGCCCGGTGTGCGCCCGCGTTCCCGATGTAAGTTGACACCGTTATCGCGGCTGACTTAAGATACTCTAAAGGATTGGATGTGGCGTCATCCCAGAGCATCAGGGAAGATGGCAGCGACCCGGCGGAGTGTGGTGCGGCTTCCTGAAAGCGCCCATCGGCAAAGCGGTTGAGGCGGGGTTCAGCGCAAAGGCGGGATCCCTCTTCGTGCGGACCTCGGAGGCCCGTCTCGCCCGCCTGGGACCTCGCCAATGTTTCAGTTGTCCGCGGACCGAAGGAGGCCATGCTTAGATGGCGGATCCCAAGAAACCCATTGACCCTCAAAACCCGATGAAAAAGACCCTTGCGCCGCTCGCCCGGGAGGCGGGCAGCCTCCCAGGCGAGAAGGGCAAACTGCCGCTGCCGCAGCGGGAGTTGGCCAAGGTCGCGGGGAGTGATGACGCGCAAATCCAGCAATGGATCAACCAAATCGGGGGCAATGAGTCGGGCGCGCGCCTGCGCCAGGAGGTGATCGACACCGGCCTGATGCGCGAGGGCGACATTCTGGACGCCATTGCCGCGGATATGGGGATGGAGAAGGTCCTGCTGAGCGAGGTCGACTTCACGCCCGAATTGATCGCCGAGATGCCGGAAAAGATCGCCAAGAAATTTGGCGTCATCCCCGTGCGGGCCACCGACACGGAAATCTGGCTGGCGCTGTCGGACCCGCACAACGTCCAGGCGCTGGACGACCTGGCCAACATCCTGAACAAACACGTTCACGGCATGGTGGCCAGCGAGGATGATATCGAGCGCGCGATGCGGCGCTGCTACGAATCCAACGAATACACCCATCTTTATGACGCCATGGCCGTCAACGACGAGCCGGGTTACGACAAGCGCTGGGACGAGCTGAGCCTGGACGAGAACGACGCGGCCGCACAACAGCCGGTGGTCCGATACGTGGACCTGATCTTCAAGCAGGCCGTCCACGAGCGGGCGAGCGATATTCACATCGAGCCCAACAAGCGCGGCGTGGCGATCCGCTTCCGCATCGACGGCGTGCTGCACGAGGTGCCCAGCCCGCCGCCGCGCTGGCAGAACATGATCATCTCGCGCCTGAAAGTGCTGGCCGGCATGGACCTGGCCGAGAAGCGCGTGCCGCTGGACGGGCGCATCCGCCTCTCGATGCCCGACAAGAAACTCGACCTGCGCGTCTCCTCGCTGCCGACGATTTTCGGCGAGTCGATCGTCATGCGTATTCTCGACCAGTCCTCGGTCATGATGGGCCTGGAGGACGTCGGCTTTCTGCCTTCCTCCACCGCCATTTTCAACAAGCTGATCCGCGAACCCAACGGCGTGATCCTGATGACCGGCCCGACCGGCAGCGGCAAAACCACCACGCTGTACGCCGCGCTGGGCACGCTGAACACGCCCGAGCACAAGCTGGTGACCCTCGAGGACCCGGTCGAGTACATGATTCCGGGAATCAATCAGATCCAGATTCAGAACGACATCGGGTTCGGCTTCCCCCAGGGACTCAAGGCCGTGCTGCGTCAGTCGCCCGACATCATCCTGGTCGGCGAGATCCGCGATACGGAGACGGCCGAAAACGCCATTCGCGCGGCGCTGACCGGGCACCTGGTCTTTTCCACCCTGCATACCAATGACGCGGCCAGCAGCACGGTGCGTTTGATCGACATGGGGATCAAGCCGTACCTGGTGGCCAGTTCGCTGCAGGCCGCCATCGCCCAGCGCCTGGTGCGCCGGATCTGCGGCGGCTGCCGCGAGATGTACCATCCGCCGGCCGAAGCGATCGCCGAGATGGGCTATGAGCCGGATGAATTCGCCAAGACGGATTTCTTCCATGGGTCGGGCTGCGACCGCTGCGGCCACAGCGGCTATCGCGGCCGGACGGCGATCCACGAGATCATGGTCATGAACGCCGATCTGCGGCGGCGGGTGATTCGCAGCGAGCCGGCCTCGCGGCTCAAGAAAGCGGCCGTCAGCTACGGCATGCGCACCCTGCGCACGGACGGCTGGGATAAGATCCTGCTGGGGATGACGACGATCGAGGAGATCATGCGCATCACGCAGAACGATTAACGGAAGAATAAACCTCAATGGATATTAACGAAATGCTCAAGATCATGGTCGACCGCGATGCGGCGGACCTGCATCTGCGCGTCAACAAGCCGCCGGTGATCCGCGCCCACGGCGAATTTGAACCACTGGATCCGACCCCGCTGCTCCCGGAGGACACCGAGCGGCTGATGAAGGAAATCACGCCGCCGCGCTACCAGCAGATGCTGCAAGAGCAAGGCAGCGCCGACTTTGCCTACGCGTTCAGCGAGCAGGCCCGCTTCCGTACCAACGTCTTCCGCAACATGGGCAACATCGGCATCGTCATGCGGCTGATCCCCACCCGTATTTTCACCTTCGATCAACTGGGCCTGCCCAAGGAATCGATCTACCCGGTCTTGCAGGCGCACCGCGGCATGGTCATCGTGACCGGTCCGACCGGCTCGGGCAAGACCACGTCGCTGGCGACGATGATCGACTGGATCAACGCCAACCGCGCCGTGCACATCATCACTATCGAGGACCCGATCGAATACACGCACCAGCACAAAAAATCGATCATCAGCCATCGCGAGCTGCACGTGGACACGCCCTCGTTCGCCAACGCCCTGCGCGGGGCGCTGCGCCAGGATCCCGACGTGATCATGGTCGGCGAAATGCGCGACCTGGAAACCATGGAGGCGGCCATCATGGCGGCGGAAACCGGCCACTTGGTCTTCGGCACCCTGCATACGATCGGCGCGACCACCACCGTGGACCGCATCATCGACGCCTTCCCGGCCAACCAGCAGGAGCAGATCCGCGCGGTGCTCTCGGTGGCCCTGACCAGCATTATCTCGCAGTCGCTGCTGCCCAAGGCCTCGGGCAAGGGGCGCGTGGCCGCCTTCGAGATCATGCACAACAACTCGGCGGTGGCCAACCTGATCCGCGAGAAAAAGACCAACCGCCTGACCTCGGTCATCCAGACCAGCTACAAGCTGGGCATGATCACGCTGGACGATTACCTCTTGATGCTTTATCGCAAGGGGATCATCAACGGCGAGGTCTGCCTGGAGCGCGCCCAGAATTACGAGGAAATGCGCAAGTCTCTGATGGGCGGCCCCAGCGGCAGCGAGAAGCAGGTGGACGGCCAGGGCGGCGCGCCGGCCGAAGAGTATTAGACGACCGAGGGGCGGGCCCCCTCGCCCAAGGAAGCGGGAAGAGACGGGAACCATGGGCAAGAAGTTATTCAAATTCATCAGCGATTCGGCCGCGCGCCTGGCCGGGGCCAACGGCGGGGCGCTGGCGACCAACCAGGCGGAGGAAAAGTTCCGTCAGCTCCTCAAACGCGATTATACCCCCGAGCAGTTGTCCATCCTCAAGGATTTGACCCAAGGCGCCGAAGGGGCGGCCAAGTACAGCTCGAACCAGATCTCGATGGACGACGTGATGCAGCCCGCCGGCGATATGCTCCGCATCATCTCGGAGCAGACCGGCCTGCGCATGATCGATCTGAAGCGGGCCCCGCGGGCCGACGCCCGGCTGCGCGCGCTGATCACCGCCGATCAGGCCAAGACGCTGCGCGTCATTCCGGTCGAGGAAAGGCCCGATGGCACGCTGGTCGTGGCCATTGCCGACCCCTCCAACCCGACCATCGCCGACGACCTGCGCCTGATCATGCAGCGCGACGTGGAGACGGTCATCGCCGACGAGGACGACATCAAGGAGCGCATCGAGCAGTACTACGGCATGGGCGACGAGACGCTCGACACCCTGGTCGAGGGCGAACGCGACTCGGATGCCGACGATAACGTTATTTCGAACAATTCCCAGGAGATCGACCTGACCGACCTGGAGGCCATCGCCAACGCCGCGCCGATCATCAAGCTGGTCAACATCCTGCTGCTGCGCGCGATCAACGACCGGGCCAGCGACATTCACGTCGAGCCTTTCCCGACCTTCATCCGCATCCGCTACCGCGTCGACGGCGTGCTGCGCGAGATCCCCTCGCCGCCGCGCAGCCAGCTCGTGGCCATCGTCTCGCGCATCAAGGTCATGGCCAACATGAACATCTCCGAGACGCGCCTGCCGCAGGACGGGCGCATCAAGCTGAGCGTCGAGGGGCGCGAGATCGACATGCGCGTCAGCACCGTGACGACCGTGCATGGCGAGTCGGTCGTGATGCGCGTGCTGGACAAGAACATGGCGATGATGGGCATCAGCCAGATCGGGATGCTCAACGAAGTGACCGATCGGTTCAAAAAGTCGATCACCAAGCCCAACGGGATCGTGCTGGTGACCGGCCCGACCGGCTCGGGCAAGACCACCACGCTCTACGCGGCGCTGGCCGAAGTGCGCGACCCGGGCGAAAAACTGATCACCACCGAGGATCCCGTCGAGTACGAAATGGACGGCATCCAGCAGGTCAACATCAACGACCACGTCGGGCTGACCTATGCCCGCTGCCTGCGCTCGATCCTGCGCCAGGACCCCGACACGGTTCTGGTCGGCGAAATCCGCGACGTGGAGACGGCCCAGATCGCCGTGCAGGCGGCGCTGACCGGCCACCTGGTTTTCTCCACGCTGCACACCAACTCCGCCTGCGCCACGATCACCCGGCTGCTCGACATGGGCGTCGAGCCCTTCCTGATCACCTCGGCGCTCGAAGCGGTGATCGGCCAGCGGCTGGTCCGCACGATCTGTCCGGCCTGCAAGAAGCCCTACGCCGTTGACGAGGAGGAACTGGCCGATTTCGGCGTCACGCCCGAAGAGATCAAGGAGCAGGGCATCACCTTCTACCACGGCGAGGGGTGTCCCGAGTGCAACCACACCGGCTACCACGGGCGCCTGGGAATTTTCGAACTGTTGGAGATCACCGAAGAGATCCGCGACCTGATCCTGGAGCGCGCCACGACCGACGAGATCCAGGAAGAGGCGCAGCGCCAGGGAATGATGATGATGCGCCGCGACGGCTGGATCAAGGCCTGCCTGGGCCTGACCACGCTGAGCGAGGTCGCGCGCCAGACCCCCCGCGAGACGGAATCCGGCTCGGCCCGCCAGAAGACCAGCGTGCTCAAGGAGGCGCCCGAGGAACTGCCCGAAATGGAAAAACGCGAGGCGCTGCCTCAGCCCCAAATCCGGCTGGATCCCAAGAAGATGACTGTGGACAACGAGGCGGCCGTCTCCGCCAAGGGCGCCGGCCATTCTTAATCAGGCCGCCGCGTGATTTGAGTTTTTCTGAGTGCGTGGATGAAAAGTCCGGCCAGTCATGAGCCCCGCACTTCAGTGCGGGGTGGAGGGTCTAGAAAAAGCCTGAATAACCGTTTCAACGGTTTTTCGGCTATCGGGAAAAACCGTTGAAACGGTTCTCTATGGATACTATATCCCAATTGACCCCGGAATAAATTCCGGGGCTAATGACTGAGAGACCCTTACCGGGTCCGTTCCACAACCGGAATCCCCAGGAGTTTGAACACCCGCGCGCCATTGCGACTCTTGGACTCGAAAAAAATCAGGAAGCGGCCCTCATAATCCAGGACCTTTCCGCTTTCGTTGCGCGTGATCTCCCAATGATAGAGCGGCCATAAGCCACTGAAACTCTGGTGCAGATTTTCCTTTTCCGCCTGGCGACGATAAAAGTACAGCGGCAACAGGCCGTGATAGATCCCGCCCGGATTGCTTCCCTGCCATCGTCGCTCTTTTTGAAGGGCAACATCCAGAAATCGTAACCGTTTTTGTCGTAGGAATAGTCGTATAGGATCGGGACCTCAGGCCAGACCCATCTCCTCGAGCTGGTCCTCGCTGAAACCAAGGAAATGGCCGACCTCGTGGAACAGGGTTTTGCGCAGTTCGTCCTCCAGCGTTTCGAAATCGCCGGCGAACTTGGCGATGTTTTTATGAAAGAGGAGGATGCGCGGCTGGTCTTCGGGCCAACTGCTCTCCCCGGCGCCGCGCGGCTGGCCCATGAACAGGCCCATGATCAAGGGATCGAGCGGCGTTTCGCCCAAAAGAATCAACTCGTCGCTGGGCAGGGGGCTGACGTAAATCGGCACGTCCTTGAGGTGCCAGGCGATCGGTTCGGGCAGATCGACCAGGCATTCCTCGTACATCGAAATCGCTTCCTCTTCGGTCAGCGGGATCGGCACGGTGAATTCCTTGGACGAGAGGCGGTGGGCGGTCTCGAACAGGCGCAGGGCGTCGTCGTCCTCGCCGCGCCGCTCGGCCAGGCAGGCGAGCAGGAAATAGAGCATCGGCTCGTCAAAATCCTCGGTGGTCAGCGCTTCGAGCGCCGCGCGCGCCTCCTCGAAACGGCCCAGATTGAACAGCGCCTCGCCGCGCGCGAAGGTCCACTCCAGGTCCTCGCCGAACAGCCCCTGGGCGTCCTCGGCGGCTTTGAGCATCATGTCGAAACGCCGCATCTGCCAGAACAGGTCGATCCAGGCCTCGGCGAAAGCGGCCAGCGAACGCGAATGAAGTTTCAGGCTGGTGCGCCGGAGCCAATGACAAAACTTGCCGAATTCCTCGGCCGCCGCATTGGGGTCCTGCTCGCGGACGCGCTCGATAAACTTCTCGTAGCGGTGCGTCATCGTGACCAACATCTCGTCCGTATGCATCTGCGTCATATCCTGGCTCCGCGCTAAAATCCTTGGGCATGGTCCCGCGGGTCCTTTGACTCCTCCGCAAGTCCACGAGCCGATTATAACAGGGACGCGGATATTTGCAAAGCGGTCCCCTATGGAAAAAATCGATGCCCGCCGCGCGCGGGCGTGCTAGATTGATCTTGTAGAGGCGGCCTCGAAGGGGGGACGACCATGGCTGAATACGAGATCATGTATTGGAAGAACATCCCGGCGCAACTCCGGGTGACCGACGCCAACGGCGCGCTGAACGTGGCGCTGCCGCCGCGCTTTCAGGAGGCGATCGACGCCATCGCCATGCACGAGGGGTTGATGGGCTCGGACGCCTACCTGGATGCGTGGCATTGGGGCGAGACGCTGGTCTTGCCCGGCACGGCCGAGCAGGTGGCGCGCGAGGTCGAAGACGAACTGGTCGGCCAGTTCGCCGAATCGGCCGAGGAAATCGTGAACCAGATTTTGGAACGATGAGCCGAGTGTCGTGCCCCGTGAGTTCCTGACCTTATAGTCTTAGCCCGCTTCAGCGGGATCCCACTTGCCCCCGGCTTCAGCCGGTGGGTTTTGCAGGGCTTTTGGACTCCCCAGCGCGCTTCAGCGCGACTTCCCGCCCGGGCTTTAGCCTTGACTTCTTTCAATAACTGCTGGGACACGACCCTAGAACATCGCGTTGGATATCAATTGCAAATCGCAAACGGCCGGCGCATATTGTTGACGCGGAGTCAAGCGGCGGCCAGCTTGGCTGGCGAACAACCGGCCAAGGAGAAGCATGCGTGGAAAATCAAGTTCTGAATAAGAATATATCGCGCGGTTTGGATAAGTTGCGCCGCCGCGTGGGAGATATTACCAGGTCCGTCGATCTGCGAATCCAGCCTGGCAAGCCCGTCAGAATTCTTGAAGTCGGCTGCGGATATGGAGTCGCGCTTTTAGAGCTAGGCCGCCACTATGGCCCGCAAGTGCAGCTATTCGGGATCAACAAGCGGGAGACCCACGGCAATTTGCAAGACATGCGGTCCCTGATGGGAAACCTTAAGGAAAAGCAAGGCTTTGAGTATCCCCAGCTTTATTACTTTGACGTTTGCGATCCGTGGCCGCTGCCCGGCAACAGCTTCGACATTGTTTTCAGCCAGCATGCCTTCCTCTGGTTTGAGGATAAAATTAAGGTTCTTGAGGAGATTAACCGCGTCTTGAAAGATGACGCCATTGCGCTTCTTGATTTTCATATAAGAAAAGACAGCGAGACGTCCAAACATAACATCGTCATCCAGGATGGGGCGCGCGAGATTCCAATCTGGGATTGCATCAAAATATGTGACAATATAAAACTTAAGAGTTTGCAAGCTCCCGCCTGGCAACGCCTCTGGCGTTGGGTCAACCGTCAAGTGGGAAGGGACACGGGGCCGTCCCAAACAAGGCATTATGTGGAAATGAAAAAATCGCAGACATTGGATTTTAATCTGGAACTCGTTTCCGCCCCCCCCCAGTTCAGAGATCAGCCCGGGACGCCGAGGCGTGAGAAGTATCTACCGCTTCAGGCCCGCCGAGCCGGGCGAGCGATAGGCTTAGAGCGAAAGCCAAAAAAAATGGGCGATGTCTCGATTGATCCAGCCAGGTTTTGTTTTCGGCCAAAGCTTTTATCCTCTCAATTATCGTCTCCGCGCCTGGTCGTAAAGCTCCGCCAGGCGCGTGGCTTCTTTTTTCCAGTCGTGGTCGCGGGCGATCGCGGCGCGCTGGGCCTGGGCGTTTTGGCGGCGGGCGGCGGGATCTCTTGATAATTCCATTAGACATTGCGCCAGTTCGGCGGGCGCGGCGCCGATTTTAGTTTCGGGCGGGGCGCTGTAGCCTTCCACGCCGGCGGGGGTCGAAACGACGGCCTGGGCCGAGGCCGCGGCCTGGAGCAATTTAAGCCGGCTCCCCCCGCCGATGCACCAGTCGGGGTACGGGAGCAGCGCGATCGAGACGCCGCGCAGATACTCCGCGTAAGCGGGCGCATCGACCGGCCCGAGAATTTCCACATTGCCGAGCGGCGCGGCCTGGGCGCGCTGCGCGCCGTCGAGCGCGCCGACCAGCCGAAACGCCAGCGCGGGGCAAAGCCGAGCGATCTCAAGCGCCATGGCGAAGGCCGGCCGGCCCCAGCGCGAGGCGAACCCGCCGACGACGCCCACCACCGCGTCCGGGCACTCGGTCGGCCGATATTCTTCGGGATTCAACGTATTGCGAACGACCTCGGCCGGCGGAGCGGCGGGAAAGGCTTGGCGCAAATTTTGGGCGATGGAATCCGACGCGCACAGAATCCGCCCGGCGCGCCGAAACAGGCGGCGCGTGGCCCAGAAGGTCAGCGCCCAGTGCGCGGCCGCGCGCGGCGACCAGGGGCGCCGGCGCCAGTTCTCGCGGCTCTCCAGCGGCGCGAATCCGTGAAAATCGACCCATAACGTCCGCGCGTCCTCGATCCACAAACCCGCATTCTGGTGGGCATGGACCAGCGCGCAGCCCAGCCGGCGCGTGGTGACGAAGTCCGCCGGGCCGCGCACGGCGATCTTCTCTTGCGCAAAAGGGAGGCTGGGGTCGGGCTCGGGGGAGAATAAAACGAAATCGCGAAATCCAATTTCCCACAGCCCTTTGGCCTGCCAGAGCGGGCGCAACGCGGTGCCCTGGGTCTGGCGCAGCGAGGCGGGGGTGAGGATGGCGACTTGGGCGGGCATGAGACTCGTTGACAAAAGTTTTTCGATGTTGATTTCTGCCGTCCCTGCGGGACTCGGCATCAAACCGCTGAATTCCCAGAACTAAAGTCCTGGGCTGAAGGCGAGCTGTCCCTAACGGGACTCTTTCAACACCCTGCCAGTAGGGCGACTCCTTCAACAATGACGGGGTTCAAGCGGCGGCAAGCCGCCGCACTCCATCTATGAGGTTCTCTCAGTCAAGAGGAAAAAACCGGTCCGGTCGAGCATTTTTTCGATCGGGGTTAAGCATCGGCTTCCTTCAACCATCTATTCGTGGTCACCCCTCTGCCCTGAAAGACCTCCATAGTTTCAAATGAAAATCGTCATCGATCGCTCACGGCCCAGGGAGAGCTAAACTCACGCGACCCCAAGGGAATCTTCGCTCAGCGATAGCCAACGAAGGACCCCGAAGGGGTCCCCTGTGAGGTGCCGTAGGTTTTAACCTACGGAAAGAAACCCCTAACGCCTCCGACCCTGAAGGGGTCGAACAATACCGCATGCGGCTGCACAAATGGCCAACAAATCGAGAACGAGGACGAGAACGAGAACGAGGACGATTAAATTCAATCACGCTCGATCCATCTCATTCCGTCTTCGCCAGCAATCTATCATGCACTCGGCTGAGCAGTAAAAGAGAAACCACCGCGCCGATGAGACAGCAGAACATGTCCCACTGCGTGTCCCACGGGTCGCCCTGGCTGTCGAGGAAGGCGTCGGCGGCGCTGCCGGTCGCCTCGGACACGCCCCACTCGAAGAGTTCGTAGCACGCGCTCAGCGCCATGCAAAAACAGAGGACCAGGAAGATGAGCCATTTGCCGGCGCGTAGCGGCGAGCGGCGGATCAGCACCTCGCGCGCGACGATCGCCGGCACGAAGCCCTGGGCCAGGTGGCCGACGCGGTCGAAATGATTGCGCGCCAGGTGAAAGTGATCGCGCAGCCAATTGAACGGCGGCACCTCGGCGTAGGTGTAATGCCCGCCGACGAGCAGGATGACCATGTGCATGAAAATCAGGGTATAAGCAAGCGAGGTGAATTGAAAACGCGGATAGACGGCAATCAAAACCACCACGCCGAGCATCGCCGGAAAAACTTCGAGGAACCAGGTGAAAGTGTCATGGGGGTGAACGGCCGACCAGGTGAAGACGGCGGCAAGGGCGAGGAGCAACACTCCGTGGTAACGGTGCAGCCGTATGTTCTCCGGATCAGCATACATCGCGGTGGCCTCGGAAGAATTGGATTTAGGTGGCCGCGCCAAGCATGAGATTATTTCATGATCTTATCGAGGAACCGCACGAATTTCTCATCTTTCATAAACTTCTTAAAGGAATCATCCGAGCGCGGATCTGGCATTCGTTCACCGGAGATTCTGTTGGCCTTGTATTGAAATGCTTTGCGCAGCATGGCCATCGTGTCGTCCAGATCATTCGCCTCGGCATGGGCGCAGGCGAGATTGTAATAGAAATTCGGATAGGCGGGATCTTTCGAAACACCATACTCCAGCGTGGTTTTCGCTTTGGCCAGATCGCCCGAAATCCCGTAGGCCATACCCAGGCTGTCCACCAGCACGCGCCATTGATTTTTCGGAAGCGCGGGGGATTTCTTTTCCAGCGCCAGGGCTTGCTCATAACAGGCAATGGCTTTCGCATAAGAGGTCTGATGAAACCAGGCATTGCCGAAATCGA
>Ga0182027_10011213_pt1 | contig 12694 bp, 12 predicted proteins | sample 712E1DmetaG_FD_121300 | JGI IMG/M metagenome (GOLD analysis project Ga0182027, IMG submission 121300) | Permafrost microbial communities from Stordalen Mire, Sweden - 712E1D metaG (Illumina Assembly) | ecosystem: Environmental > Terrestrial > Soil > Wetlands > Permafrost | place: Sweden...
AACAGCTTCCTTAGCAATTTTAGCAGACTCAAAATTAAGTTCATAGACAATGTGTTCCAGTTTATAATCTGCTTGTGCGACAGCCGTAGAGCTAAAAGTATTAGTTTCAATAATATCGGCACCGGCTTCAAGATATTTTCTGTGTATATCTTTAATAATCTCAGGCTGTGTAATTGAGAGTAGGTCATTATCTCCTTTTAGATCATGGTTATGGTCTTTAAACCTATCACTCCTGAAATCATTTTCTGTAAGGTTGTGCCTCTGTATCATCGTTCCCATGGCACCATCAATTATCATTATTCTGTTATTTAATATAACTTTAAGCTGTTGAAAAACCGGATTCATATAATTCGTATTCTTGTTAAACATTGTAAAGAACTTTAAATATAATTAAATTGACAATCATTAAAAATTCATATTTAACAATAAGGCTAAAGACACAATGATAGTAGTGACCGGTGGCGCAGGATTTATAGGAAGTGCAATAGTTTGGCGTTTAAACCAGCTAGGGTTAGATAATATTTTAATTGTTGATGAGCTTGGAATTGATGATAAGTGGAAAAACCTTACCTCCTTAAAATTTGCAGATTATATGAACAAGTGGGAGTTTCTCGACAAATTAGAATCAGGGTTTGATTTTGATATAGAATCAATAGTTCATATGGGAGCCAACTCCTCAACTACCGAAAAGGATGCAGACCATCTAATAGAGAATAACTATGAGTACACAAAATCACTTGCAGCATATTCAGTTGAAAATGGTATACGGTTTGTTTATGCGTCATCAGCCGCAACATATGGAGACGGTTCTTGTGGCTTCAAAGATAACGAAGACGAATTGCAGAAACTCCGCCCATTGAATATGTATGGTTATTCGAAGCAACTATTTGATTTGTGGGCTGTTAGAAATAAACTGACAGATAAAATCGCAGGCATAAAATATTTTAATGTATACGGTCCCAATGAATACCACAAGGGAGATATGCGAAGTGTTGTTAGTAAAGCATACGATCAGGTTAAATCAACGGGAAAGGTGAGGCTATTTAAGTCAGAGCACCCCGACTATAAGGACGGCGAACAGAAACGGGATTTTGTTTATGTAAAAGATGCGGTTGATATGACCCTCTTTCTCTTAACAAATAAAGATAAAAATGGAATCTATAATATTGGATCAGGTAAGGCGCGCACCTGGAATGATCTCGTTTATGCTATCTTTTATGCAACAGGTAAACCTGTAAAAATTGAATATATAGATTTACCCCAGACGCTTTCAAAAAAATACCAATATTTTACTGAAGCAGACTTGTCAAAAATAAAAAAAGCCGGTTACAATCAACCTCTTTTAAGTCTTGAAGAGGGTGTTACCGACTATGTAAAAAATTATTTAATGATTGATGAGTATCTTTAGATTTCCTCTCCTCCTTCGTCAATGAGGTCATCATCGTCATCATCGTCGAAGTCAAAGTCTTCTTCATAGAATTCTTCTTCATCGGGTTCCTTATCTATTACTTCGTCCTCATCCTCAGGTTTGTAGTACTCGTCTTCATCCTCAAGATCATCATTTGAGTCATCATCGTCAAAATCTTCATCCTCAAAGTCGTCATCGTCCTCAAAGTCATCATCTTTCTTTTTTGGAGAGAGGAATAATATTAATTCGGGTTCAACATTAAAAAATTCTTCTTTAGATTCCGGATTATTTTCTTCGGAAGAAAATTCAGTCATATAATCCTTTCCTGATTATTTAACATAAAATAAAAAACTTCGCATTAACATACTTGTAATTTCAAGATGTCAAAGAATAAATTAATTCTCTGGTAAATATTCCTATTTTTTTTCAAAGTGCCAAATAAATATTCCATTATCTTTAATTTTATGACCTTTACCAACACCTTATTTTTCACATTTTTTTCATTAATATTAATTATCTTAAGGAATTAATCAAAGACATTTATTAATCATACCATATAAAATAATGAAACTAGCTACCTTATGCTATATAACTGATTTACAAAAGAAATCAACCTTAATGCTCTTCAGAAACAAAAAGGAAAATGATGTCCATGAAGGGAAGTGGAATGGTTTGGGGGGTAAATTTGAACTGACCGAATCACCCGAAGATTGTGTTATACGTGAAATTAAAGAAGAATCAGGACTTACAATTTCTTCACCACAACTTAAAGGTTTTATAACATTTCCCCTGTTCGATGGAATTTACGATTGGTATGTGTTTCTCTTTACAACAGATAAATTTGAAGGGGAATTAATAAATTCAAATGAAGGTCACCTTGAATGGATTCCAAATGATCAAATCCGCTCCCTTAATCTTTGGGAAGGTGATCAGATATTTCTTCCCTGGCTTTCGGGAGGCAAGTTCTTTAGTGCAAAATTTACATATAAAGATAAGAAACTTGTTAGTTATTCAGTTAATTTTTATTGATTTGGGTATAAATAATTGCTGACCGGAAAGTCAGTTTGTTGTTGACGACAACTCATTATTTATATATTTTTGTACTCATAAGTCACTTAAAGGAAGAAAATGAACACCACTATTGATACGATTAATGTGTTTTTGCCGATTTTCTACTTAATTACATTTATAATATATTCTTTTGACTTCTGGAGAGGGGAAAAGAGATTTGCAAATTCTAAAAGAGTTTTCCTTTTTATAACATTGCTTCTTCATTTAGTCTATCTACTGATAAGGACTGTGCAGTTTAACCATCCTCCAATAACAAACGTATTTGAGATATTTACGGTCTTAGCTTTTGCTGTAACTTTCTCGTATTTCATTCTTGAGTTGATCACTGATATACGTGGAACGGGACCATTTATTATAATAATATCAATTGTATTCCAGGTAATCTCTACAATATTGATTAAAGATAGCCCTAATGTTAAAGATGTATTGAGGAGCAACCTTCTTGGTATTCATGTTTTCAGTGCACTTCTTGGTTATTCAGGAATTACTATCAGTGCAGTTTACGGATTTTTATATTTAACCCTCTACAAAGATATTAAACTGAATAAATTCGGACTTATATTCAACAGGTTACCAAACCTTGAGGTTCTTGAGACACTGAGCTATTATTCCGCGGTTCTGGGATTTGTTTTATTAACTTTTGCAATAACAATCGGAATTATCTGGCTACCGAAGGCATTCCCTAACTTCCGGATATTAGACCCAAAGCTTGTTGGAACTTTCCTAGTATGGATAATTTACGGAATAGGGATAATGACAAAGGCGCTTGGTAAATGGAGAGGCAAAAAGGTTGTTACACTATGTATAATTGGATTTGTAATTGCAATTATTTCAACAATAATGTCCAATTTTCTTTCTTTAAGTTTTCATTCGTTTTATTGATATGAATATACTAGCTGTTTCAATAAATCATCATACTGCATCTGTTGAACTACGGGAAGCCCTTCATCTGAGTGAAGATGAAATCAGAAAATTGATACACATCGCAAAGGAAGAATTATTTTCGGAGGGACTAATAATATCAACATGTAACAGGACTGAGCTATATGGTATACCCAAGGATCAGAAACTAGATATTCTGGATATACAGAATTTTATCTTTACGCATAAAAACAATTTTGATGTTAAGCCAGATCATTTTCAGACTTTTGCTTCTACGGAAGCAATCAAGCATTTGTTTAAAGTTATCTCAGGCATTGATTCACTTCTAATCGGGGATAACCAGATTTATCACCAGGTAAAAGAAAGTTTTCAAACAGCGGAGGAGATGCAGTTCTCCGGTTTTCTTATGAAGAGGATATTTGATGCCGCTATTAAAACCGGGAAAAGGGCAATTACTGAAACGGAGATCAGTGAAGGGGCTGTAACTGTCAGTTATGCTGCTGTACAACTTATTGAAAAAATATTCTCAAGTCTTTCCAAAAAAACCGCTTTAATCATCGGAACAGGCGAATCGGGAGAACTCGCCGCCAAACACTTAATTGATAAGGGAATAGGTAGACTTTTTTTAACAAACAGAACACTTGAAAAGGCTGAAAAGATATCCCGATCTATTTCGGCAGAGGTGATTCCATTTAATGAATTTAAAGAAAAGCTCCACGAGTTTGATATAATATTAAGCGCCACTAGTGCCGAGAACCTGATCCTTAAAAGCGAAGAAATTAGAGCAGCCATGAAAAAGAGGAATTACTCTTCGATGGTACTTATGGATATAGCTATCCCGCGCGACATTGACCCCACATCAAGAGATATTGACTATGTATTCTACCATGACATTGATTCACTAAATATCATTGTTGAACAGAACCTTGCGAAAAGAAAATTTGAAATTCCGAAAGTAGAAAAAATTATTAACGAAGAGATTGGTAATTTTACAAACTGGTTTAATTCACTCGAAATTGCCCCAACGATAAAGGATCTTCGGGATTATTTTGAAAATATACGCGCAGATGAAGTGGAAAAGAACAAAAACCGTTTCTCGCCTGATGACCAGGAAAAACTTGATATAATAACTAAAAGAATTATCAATAAAATCCTTCACCAACCTACTGTTGAATTGAAAAAAATAAATGAGCTGCGGAGCAGCGCAGAAGAAACTGCAGCAAAAGTGGGAGTTCTTAGAGACATTTTTGGCATAAACAACAATAAAGAAATAAAAGAATAAACTCTTATAAGGAATTGTATTGATTAAAACTAAAATTGTTATCGGTTCAAGGGGGAGTGAACTTGCCTTGTGGCAGTCTTACTTCATTAAAAATGAGCTCGAAAGATTAAACAGTAAAATCTCTGTTGAAATAAGAATTATCAAGACCAAAGGAGACAAAATACTTGATGTTGCCTTATCTCAAATAGGAGATAAAAGCCTCTTTACTAAGGAGTTAGAAGTAGAACTTCTAAACAAAAAAATTGATATTGCAGTCCATAGTCTCAAAGATCTGCCGACAAAACTACCTGACGGACTAATGATCGGTGCAGTATCAAAACGTCATCCGGTCGAAGATGTTCTTATTGCCAGAAAAAAGGGGGCTACTCTTTTAAATCTTAGGGAGAATGCTAAAATAGCTACCGGTTCTCTCAGAAGAAGATCTCAGATTCTTCATTTTCGTCCTGATATTCAAATTGAAGAATTAAGAGGAAATGTTCCCTCAAGGATTCAGAAATTTCTTGCCTCTGATTGGGATGGGATCATTCTTGCACGTGCCGGAGTGGAAAGATTGAAATTGAATAAATTTATCTCATCCGTAATTAGTTCGGAACAGATTGTTCCCGCAGTGGGGCAGGGAGCATTAGGTATGGAGATTCATGAAGAAAATATAATTGCCCATGAATTACTCCACCTCATACATAATGTAGACGCCTATACTGCTGTAATGGCTGAAAGAGCTCTTTTGCGCACTCTTGAAGGCGGATGCCAGGTTCCGATTGGAGCCCTTGCTGAAGTAAAACAAAATGGACTTTATCTTGATGCCTATGTTGGAACAATTGATGGTTCACTTGCATTCAGAAGTACAGTTCGGGGAAGTAAATCAGATCCCGAAGCTCTGGGTATTAAACTTGCTACAAATTTCCTCAAGGCAGGCGCAGGCACTATATTGGATGAAATTTATAAAAATGTGAGGATTAAATGAGGAAGTTACACGTTCTTGCCATAGCTTGTTTAATAATATTGAGTTTCTTGCTTAGTGCATGCAGATGCCCCTCATGTTATAGACAGGAAGAAACTGTTGTTCCCCGTGAGGTTCTCATCAAAACCAATAACTTTATAAAACAGAGAACAGGAAATGAATTTTTTGAAAAGTACATAACTCCCGACTTTGTTAAAACGAAATATGTTGCACCTTATTTCAATATGGTTTATAGATTTGTCATGCCAGATAAATCTTACGTAAATGAATTGATTGAATTTTCTGTAGATACTCTTGGCAATATTGTTCGTGATCGGGATATTGTCGGAATCCCCAACTGCATTGATGCCGATTGCAGTTTCAATATCACCGAAGAACAGGTAATTAAAATTGCCAAAGACAACGGCCTCCAGAAAGGAATAAAAGATTGGAAAACAGGTCTCATTTGGGATGCCAAGCTGAACCAGTATGTATGGCATATATTATCAACTGACTGGGCTTCTGAAGGTCCACAAGGTTTCCGGGGAAGCGGAAAAGAAGCTATTATTGACCCGAATACAGGGCTTATACTTGCCATGAATGACTGGCATGTTAATTAAAACAGAACAAATAGATGTTGACTCCTGAAATAAGAAAGCAAAACGGAAAAGAGTTAAAAAGGAAAAAGATAATTGAATCGGCAGCGATTCTATTCTCCAGGAAAAGCTATCACGAAGTGATGATGGAAGATGTAGCTAAACTTGCCTCCATAGCCAAGGGAACTGTTTATAATTATTTCTCTTCAAAGGAAGAACTCTATTTCTCCATTATGAAAGTGAGAATGGAAAAACTTAACTCCTCATTAAAAGAAATAATCTCTGAACAAAGAGGAGTTGTCGATTCTCTCCATTCATATATTCTTCATCTTTATATGTTTATGATGAAGTACCAGAATTTCTTTATGATGTATAGAAAGGAATCCTTAGGCACCGACTATATATTATGCACTGAATTAATTGAACTCGAAAAAGACTATAAGAAAATATTAAAAGATATTATCCGACATGGGAAAAAAGAAGGTATTTTCAGGGATATTGATGATGAGTTCGGAGTCGATTTGGTTTTGGGAAGTATTTATGGCTCTATTCACCGCGGTATAGTTAAAGGATTGAATGAAGATCAAAAAATAACCGAACGAGAAAAGACTTTTGATTTCATACTGCATGGCCTGTTTTCTGGTTTCCAATATAATAATGATCTCCCCCTAAAGAACAAAACAATTGTTGTTACACGGGCAATAGAGACTTCAAGGGAATCTGCTGAAATATTTATACAACTTGGGGCAGACGTTATTACTTTTCCCACTCTGGATATAGTTCCACCGGATAACTGGAATCAGTTTGATGAGTTTATTCTCGGAAAAAACAAAATTAACTTTATTATTTTCACATCCGCCCATGCGGTTAAAATGTTCAGCAAACGGATAAGCGAGCTTAACTTTAAAATAAATTATTCAAAGATAATTGTTGTCGCTGTAGGAAATAAGACAGCTTCTGTTTGTGAAAAGTACGGTATTCCTATAAACATAATCCCAAAGAACTTTAGCAGTGAGGGTGTCGTTTACGAACTACTTAAATTTCGTCTGAATAAGAAGGTCATATTTATTCCCCGCTCAGCTATTGGCAGGGAGGAACTCCCAAACAATCTTGCTGAATTGGGAGCAATTATAAAATCAATCCCGGTTTATAATGTTGCTGTTCCATCGGAGGAATGTCTTGCACCTTATATTGAGAATCTTAATAAAAGCAATCCAGATCTCTTTATATTCACAAGCCCTTCCACATTCGAGAATTTCTTGCAGATATTAAAAGTTACCGATCCATTCAGTTATTTTGATAAATCAGTCATAGCAGCTATAGGTCCCACCACAAAATCTGCAATTGAAAGTAAAAATCTAATTGTTGATGTTATGCCGGAAGAATTTACTATTGAGGGACTAGCCAAAGCTATTGTTAATTATTATAAGATGATTCAGGAGAAAATTTGAATACTTTACAGAACGATCTATTTTTGAGAGCCTGCAGAAGAGAAAAGACAGAACGCACTCCTGTATGGATTATGCGCCAGGCAGGCAGATATCTACCACAGTACCGTGCTATAAGAGAAAAAGCTGACTTTATAACGATGTGTAAAACACCTGAACTGGCGGCAGAGGTTACTATCCAGCCAGTCGATATAATTGGTGTTGATGCTGCTATTTTGTTTTCTGATATATTAGTAATTCCCGATGCTATGGGAATGCATCTTGAAATGCATGAAGGAAAGGGACCAATGTTTCCCAAACCTATTAGATCAAAATCAGATTCTGCCGGGTTAAAAATCATTGATCCCTGGAAAGATCTGAAGTATGTACTTGATGCAGTTGCTTTAACAAAAAAAGAACTTAACAACCGTGTCCCGCTTATTGGCTTTAGTGGTTCACCCTGGACATTATTAACATACATGGTTGAGGGGAAAGGTTCCAAAAATTTCTCCATTATAAAAAAACTGATTTATACGAATCCAGCATTAGCACATGAAGTTTTGGATAAGCTTGCCGTGGCTGTAGCTGATTATCTTTCGGCTAAAATTGAAGCCGGGGTCGACGCAGTTCAGATATTTGACACATGGGGCGGGATTCTTTCTCCTCATGATTATGAAGAATTCTCACTTCCGTATATCACTAAAATTATTGCATCTATAAAAAAAACAAATGAACCAGTCATCTTTTTTGCCAAAGGAGTTCATTATGATCTAACAAAACTCGCGGCATCAGGTGCCGATGTTTTAGGGCTTGACTGGACAAGTGATGTCAGTGTTGCGAGAACTGTTCTTGAAGGAAAAACTGCTTTACAGGGAAATATGGATCCAACTATTCTGTACGCACCAAAAGAAAGAATAAAAGAAGAGGTTGTTAGAATATTAAGTTCATATGGCCATGGCAGCGGACACATTTTTAATTTAGGACATGGAATATTGCCTGATATGGATCCGGAAAATGCCAAAGCGATGGTCAATTTTGTGAAAGAAGAAAGTCCACGATTTAAATAACGTAAAATAAGAAAGCACAAATAATCTTAAGATAGGATTTACTAATCTGTTTAAAATAAGAAAAGAATATTAGAGTTTTGTTTTGTAAGGAGTATATAATATGTTCGAATTAGATTTGACAAAGTTCAGAAAATATGATAAACCGGGGCCAAGATATACAAGCTACCCCACGGCTCCGCATTTTAACGAAAGTTTTAATCATGAAAACTATATGGATGAGATTATCAGAACCAACCATGGTGATAATCTCCCCGATCTGTCTTTATACTTTCATCTTCCTTACTGCGATACACTCTGTTATTTCTGCGGCTGCAACATGATAATTACAAGAAACCGCGACAGGGTTAAAGAGTACCAGAAATACCTTAAAAAAGAAATGGACATGCTGAGAAGTTATCTGTCGGTTGACAGACAAGTCTCACAATTGCACTGGGGAGGTGGAACACCAACTCATCTTAATCCAGATGAAATTGCAGATCTTGCTTCATATATAAAGAAGTCATTCAATTTTAAAGACACTTCAGAAAATAGCTGTGAAATTGATCCGCGTGGTTTAACCAAAGGACACCTTGAGGCACTACGTTTTAATGGATTCAACAGGATTAGCATGGGGGTGCAAGACTTCAACGAAAAAGTCCAGAAAGCTGTAAACAGAATTCAACCCGAAGATATAACCCGACAGGCATGTGATTGGATCAGAGAATTAGATTTTCATAGTATCAATTTAGATTTAATGTACGGACTTCCTTTCCAGACCGTTGAATCCTTTGCAGACACAGTCGATCGGATTATTGATATTTCTCCCGATCGTATCGCGGTATTTAACTATGCCCATGTTCCATGGCTGAAAAAACATATGGGCCTCATCAGAGCTGAAGATATTCCCGCGGCCGAAGAGAAACTTAATATATTAAAAATGACGGGTGAAAAATTAACGGACGTCGGGTATGTATTTATAGGAATGGATCATTTTGCTAAACCGGATGATGAACTCGCTATTGCACTCAGGGAGAAAAAACTTTACAGGAACTTCCAGGGTTATAGTACTAATGCAGGAGCCGATTTATATGCAATGGGAATAACCGGCATTAGTCAGCTTGAACATATATACACCCAGAATTACAAGACAGAAAAGGAATATTATAAAGCCCTTGATGATGAGATTCTGCCGGTTGCAAAAGGTTACAAATTAAGCGATGATGATATAATCAGAAGACATGTTATAATGAAAATTATGTGCGATTTTGAATTGGACATTAAATCCATTGAACAAAAATTTAATATCAACTTTAGGGATTACTTTGCCTGGGGGCTGAACAATCTTAAAGAGATGGAATCAGATGATCTTGTTAAAATATCGGAAAATAAAATTATTGTAAATGGAATGGGACGTCTCCTTATAAGAAACATTGCAATTAACTTTGACGGTTATATTGAAAGACAGGAAGACAAGACAAAATATTCAAGGACAGTTTAAATTAAATAGGTGTACAGGTAATGAATAAAAAAGTCGTTATAGTGGGTGCCGGCATTTCTGGATTAACCACTGCCTATCTTCTTGATAAGGATGGCTATGATGTAACCGTTCTAGAGAAGAAGGATGCCGTAGGCGGATCTATCGAAAGTATTTCCGAAAAGGGTTATATGTTTGACAGCGGACCTAACAGCGCACTTGAAACCACTCCCTTGATTGAACAGATAATAAATGAACTCAACCTGAAAGACGAGTTTGTTTATGCAAACCGAAAAGGCAATAAAAGATATATTTTGAGGGAGGGTGTACTTCACCCGCTTCCTATGAATCCGATAAGCTTTTTTAAATCTAAACTTTTCTCCAGAAGTGGTAAACTCCGGTTGTTTGCTGAACCTTTAATAGGTCGTTCAAAAGACGGTTATTATCAGAGTATTGCAGATTTTGTGAAAAGAAGGTTGGGAAAAGAATTTCTTGATTATGCTATTAATCCTTTCGTGGCAGGTGTATATGCTGGTAACCCCGAAGATTTAAGTGTTAAATCCGCATTCCCCAAATTGTACGACCTTGAAGAAAAATACGGCGGACTGATTGTAGGCACAATTAAAAGTATTAAGGAAAGAAAAAATCGACCTGAAGTAGCAAAGCAATCCGCAAAAATGTTTTCGTTTGTTAATGGCATGCAGGTATTGCCACTGACAATTGCAAAGAAACTAGGAGATAAAGTTCGTCTTCAATCAGAGGTAATTTCTATAGAAAAAATTTCCGCAGGGTATAAAATAAATTATACTGAAGCCGGAATTCCTTTAACCCTTACTACTGATTATATTGTATCTGCGGTACCGGCATATATTGCTTCTGAAATTTTCTGTAAGATGGATAACAACGTTACAGAACATTTGAATAAAGTTTACTACCCGCCTGTCCTTGTAATTTATATTGCATATAATATTAAAGATATCGGCCGCCCACTTGACGGGTTCGGCTTCCTTATCCCCGCAAAAGAAAAAAAGAGTTTTCTTGGTGCAATATGGAGCTCGGTACTTTTTCCGAATCGCGCACCTGAAGATACGGCAGCATTTACACTATTCGTAGGCGGTGCCCGCGATCCGATTTTGGGATCCTTTGATAAGGATCTTTTATTTAAAATGGTACGGAATGAATTTGAAACTTTAATGCGAATTAACGCTGAACCCGTTTACCTTTCTTACAAATTCTGGCCCAAGGCCATTCCCCAATACAACATTGGTTACATCGAACATGAAAATTCTTTTGTAAGATTTGAGAAGGATAACCTGGGTTTGATATTGGCGGGTAACTATAGAGACGGTATATCTGTTGGAGATTGTATTAAAAGTGCGGAGAAGATATTAAATAAAATAAAAAACTTTTCTAAAGAAGTTAAGGAGTAATATTATGGCTGTGTACCCAACTAAAAGGCTAAGAAGATTAAGATATAATCCACTTGTAAGAGATTTGGTGAGAGAAACACTGGTAACTAAAAATGATTTTATTTATCCGTTGTTTGCCGTACCGGGTAAAAATATTAAAAAGGAAATAAAGTCTATGCCCGGCAATTTTCAGATGTCGATTGACGAAATCGTAAAGGAATGTAAAGAGATTGAATCGCTCGGTATACCAGCAGTAATTTTGTTTGGAATACCAGACCATAAAGATGAAGTTGGTTCAGGGGCATATGATCCTAATGGAATCATACAACTGGCAATAAAAGCAATTAAAGAACAAGTTAAAAACTTACTTGTTATTACTGATGTTTGCTTATGCGAATATACTTCACATGGGCATTGTGGTGTGCTGAGAGGTGAGGAAATCCTTAACGATGAGACAGTGGAACTTCTTGTTAAAGAAGCAGTTTCCCATGCCGATGCTGGTGCCGATATTATTGCTCCCTCAGATATGATGGATGGAAGAATCGGTGCTATCCGTAAAGGACTTGATGAGAAAGGATTTCAAAAGATACCTGTTATGAGTTATGCCGCAAAATATGCTTCAGGATATTACGGCCCATTTAGGGAAGCTGCAGAATCTACTCCCGCTTTCGGCGACAGAAGATCCCATCAAATGGATCCCGCAAACGGTAATGAAGCTATGCGTGAAATCGCAGATGATATTGAAGAAGGTGCTGATATTATTATGGTAAAACCTGCGGGGCCTTATCTCGATATTATTTATCGCGCTAAACAAACTTTTGGAATGCCCACAGCTGCTTACCAGGTATCAGGCGAATTTGCTATGATTAAAGCGGCTGGCATAAATGGCTGGATAGATGAGGAAAGAGTGATGATGGAGTCATTAAATTCAATCAAACGCGTCGGTGCAGATATGATATTAACATATTTCGCAAAAGACGCTGCAAGATATATCGATAAAAATTATAAATGACAAGAAAGGTTGTTTTTATTAACAAAAGTGTGAAAAATATTTTAATTGTCAGAAAACATAATCAGATCGGGGATATGATTTGTTCGTTACCCCTTTATGCTGCTGTCCGGAAAAAATATCCTTTATCAAAAATAACCCTTGTTGCAT
>Ga0182027_10011214_pt1 | contig 12694 bp, 8 predicted proteins | sample 712E1DmetaG_FD_121300 | JGI IMG/M metagenome (GOLD analysis project Ga0182027, IMG submission 121300) | Permafrost microbial communities from Stordalen Mire, Sweden - 712E1D metaG (Illumina Assembly) | ecosystem: Environmental > Terrestrial > Soil > Wetlands > Permafrost | place: Sweden...
ATGAAACGCTGCCTGCTCGATTCCTCGTATGTCATCGACCTGCTCAACGAGGTGGCGGCCAATCAGCACGGTCCGGCCCGGGCTTGGGCCGCGCGCAACGCCCGGGCCGATCTGTGGGTTTCTGCGGTCACTTATGCGGAGGTTCTGGAAGGCGCGGAGAATGTCGAAGCTGTCCGGGAGGCCTTTCGCGCCTTTCGCTGGCAGATCATCGGTCGCCCGCATGGCGAGCGCGCCGCCCTGCTTCAACGCCGCGCCGACCAGCGCATGGGGGAAAACGACGCCTGGCAGGCCGCGGTCGCAGAATGCATGGACGCCGTGATCGTCGGCCATGACCCCAAGGCGTTCGCCCGGCTGGGCCCACGCTACGAGGATCACCGTAAGCCGTAGACCGGAATCCGTAGTTGGGGCACGTCACAGAACAGGATCGGCGGCACCGAAGAAAGGTCAGACGGAGACGCGGCAAAGACCGGCCGTTCAGATTCGGCGAATAGGACACCAATGTACAACGGTTAAGTCTCTTACATTAAGTACTTATCTCGCAATAGATGCATCATAGAATAGAAATATATTGCACTAAATCATAGTAATTAAGACCATTAATTCATAGAAAATGTCAGGAGGCCAAACCACAGTCCTTGCAGCCGCACTCCGCCGGGCAAATGCCACAGCCCGGGACGGGGTTGTGCACTCATCGGACATCTCAAGGCGGGACCGCGAACTGCTCGCGAACAGGGGGTGCCTCCGCGAGATCATCCGCGGCTGGTACGCGTTGACCACCCCGGATACTCGACCTGGCGATACAGTTGTCTGGCACTCGACCTTCTGGCCTTTTGTGGCTGCATATCTTTCGGAACGGTTCGGACGCAGGTACTGCCTGTCCGCTGAGGCCTCCCTTGATCTTTGGATCGGCCGAACGAGCACGCCCGAGCAGCTCATTGTCATTACGGCAACCGGAGGTGCGTCGACCATCACTCTACCGACCGACACCTCGATCCTTTCCTATCTCAACCCGACCGGGATGCCGAATGAAACGGCTACGGTGCGCGGCCTTCAGGTCATGCCGCTCGGCGTCGCGCTGGCTCGAACCCCTCCCACCTTCTTTCGCCTGGATCCACTCACCGCGGAGATCGCGCTGCGCCAGGTGCGTCGCGAGGAAATCTCCCGTGGGCTCCTTGCCAACTGGAACGCGGCGGCCGCCGGCCGGCTGGCCGGTGGTCTGCGCCACATCGGCAGACCGGTCGACGCCGACGCCCTGGTCGCCGACTGTGAGACGGCCGGCTACGCCCTCACGCCTGAAAACCCGTTCGAACGTTCTCCGGAACTGGCTGGCGTCGCGATCGACTGGCCCCAAGCGGCCCGAATCCACGCCCTGTGGCACAGAATGCGCGGTGGCGTGCTGGGCGCCCGCCCTTCCGCCCCGGCCAGGCTTCCGTCGCTCGAAGAGTACCTCGTGCAGGCAGACGCCCTCTACCAGTCGGATGCCTATAATTCGCTCTCGATCGAAGGCTACCGGGTCACCTCGGAGCTAATCGTTCGCATCGCGGCGGGCGACTGGAATCCGGAACGAGCAGAAGACGAGAAGCAGAGGGACGCCATGGCCGCCCGCGGCTATTCTGCCGCACACAAGCTGGTCCTCGCATCCATACGGAAGGTCTTCGCCGGAGAGACTCCGGGCAAGGCCTTCGAAGACTCACTCGCCGATTGGTATCGAGCGCTCTTCGGATCTTCGATCCAAGCCGGTATCCTCGAAGCGTGGCAGATTGCCGGTTACCGGAATGGGCCCGTCTACATCCAGAACTCGGGCCACGTGCCTCCCAACCACGAGGCCGTGCCGGCCTGCATGGACACACTGTTCAGCCTCCTCAAGGAGGAGCCGGAACCATGGGTACGCGCCGTACTCGGGCATTTCGTCTTCGTGTTCATTCACCCATACACCGACGGCAACGGCCGCATCGGTCGCTTCCTCATGAACCTCATGCTCGCCTCGGGCGGCTATCCCTGGACGGTGATTCGCGTCGAGCACCGCGCTGCCTACATGACTGCGCTGGAGCGCGCTTCAGTCGATGGAATGATCGCCTCCTTCGCCCAATTTGTCGCCGGCCAGATGAGCACTCCGCCAGTCAGCAGCCGACTCGCCCGCGATTCCGAATAGAGGCCTACGCTTCGTTCTGCTTGGCAGAGACGCCGGCGTCTGCTGTTCCCACAACGATTGTGGCAGAGTGTAGCATACTTTGCTACCGGATGCTGCCGTTCCCTCCCAAACGCTACCATCTGCAACCACTTTTGCCTGGCGCTGTCGTCGCGCCGGTTCGATTCCGGCCCTCAGGCCGAGGCCGGCAATTCGACCGTGAAGATGGCGCCGCCGCCGGGATGGTTGGCCACGGCCACGGTGCCCCCATGCGCCTCGACCAGCGCCTTGACGACGCTCAACCCGAGGCCGAGGCCGCGCTGCGAACGGCTGTGGTCGCCGCGGTAGAGCCGCTGCCAGATCTTTTCCTGCTCCTCCGCCGGGATGCCGGGCCCGGTGTCGCGCACCGTGATGGCCACCCGGGCACCGCGGGTTTCCGCCGCCAGCCAGACTGAACCGCCCGGCGGGGTGTATTTCACCGCGTTGTCGACCAAATTGGCCAGCACCTGCCGCAGGCGCGTGGGATCGGCCTGTACGGTCAGTCCTGCCGCAGCTTCCAATTGGAGCGCAATCGATTTCTCCTCCGCCACCAGCGCGTAGAGGTCGGCGACGCTCCGCAGCAGGCCCGCCACGTCCACGGGTTCTCGCTCAAGCTTCAACACGCCGCTTTCGGCGGCCGAAACGTCCAACAGCGTTTCGAGCAGGCGCTGGATGCGATCGGTCTCCTCGATGCAGTCGGCCAGCGCCTCCTTCGCCGCCGCCGGGTCGCCGGCACGTTGCAGGGCGGATTCGGCGCCCGCCCGCAATCGGGTGAGCGGCGTGCGTACGTCATGCGCCACGTTGTCGAGCGCCTCGCGCATCGCGCGCAGGAGGTTGCTGTTCCGCTCCAGCAGGGTGTTGAACTGCCGCACCAGGTCCCCCACCTCGTCGTCGCGCGGCGGCGACTGCACGCGGGCCGAAAGATCGCCCGTCGCCACGATGCGGTGCGCCGTGGCCGCGACCTCGCGCACCGGCTTGGTCGAGCGCCAGGCCAGCCAGGCCCCTGCCCCGGCGGAGAGCAACACCGCGGCCGAGCCGGCCAGCCACATGGTACGGCGCAGCGGCGCCAGCAACACGGCCCGGTTGTCCGTGCTGCGCGCGATCTGCAGCACCGCCCCACCCGGTAGTAGACGCGACACGACCGCCAGATCGCGCTGCTCGTCGCGCGGCACGCGCATGGTCTGCACGCGCTGCGAACGCAACGCTCCCCAGCCGTCCGGCACCATCACCTGGGTGTCCTCGTCGACCCAGTTGTCCGGCACTTTGGCGAAGGTAACATCCCCGCCGGGGCCGAAGATGCGCACGAACAGCGACCGCACATGCAGCGACTCCCGCTCGCGCTCCAGCACCGCGCGCACCGCCGGCACGCCGCCGTCGTCAAAGGCCTCTGCGTATTCGGCCGCCCGCACCTCGAGCGCCTCGCGCTCCCGCGCGTCCAGCGCCCGCGCCAGCAGGAAATAGACCGCGGTGAACACCATCGCCGTCCCGAGGCCGAACAGCGCCGCGTGCCAGAGGCCGAGCCGCAAGGCAAGCGACCGACCCCACCGGTGGTGGTCAGGCCTTGAGGACATAGCCGACCCCCCGCATGGTCTCGATCCGGCGATGCTCCGGATCCACCTTGGCCCGCAGGCGGTGCACGAGCACGTCGACCACATTGGTCTGCGGGTCAAAACTGTAATCCCAGACGTGTTCCAGGATCATGGTTTTCGTCACCGGCCGGCCGACGTGACGCAGCAGGTACTCCAGCAGCGTGAACTCCCGTGGTTGCAACTCCACGGACCGGCCGCCGACCAAGACTTCGCGGGTGACCAGGTCGAGCTGAACCTCGCCGGCAGCGAGGCGGGTGGCCTCGGGAGCGCGGGTCGCCCGGCGGATCAGGGCCTGGACGCGGGCCAGCAACTCGGAAAAAGCGAAGGGCTTGGTCAGGTAGTCGTCGCCACCCGCCTGCAGGCCGCCAATGCGGTCCTCCACCCGGCTGCGAGCACTGAGAAACAGCACCGGCAGGGCGTTGCCGCTGGCGCGGAGCCGCCGCACCAGGCTGAGCCCGTCGAGCCGCGGAAGCATGACGTCGACAACTGCGGTGTCGAAGGGAGTGGTGGCGACCAGCGCCAGGGCCGCGTCGCCGTCCGCCGCCTGATCCACGGCAAATCCGTGCTGCCGTAGCCCGCCCGCCACAAAGGAGGCGATTTTGGGGTCGTCTTCCACCACGAGAATGCGCACATCCATGACCTAGGGGATTGCCGGGCCGGCGTCTATGCTGCAATGCACCGGACCGGCCGGTTCCGCAATTAAACCCGCGCGCCCTCGAAGGACGCGCGGGGTTGCACAACCAACGATCAAAACCCCCGGATCAGGGGGAAGATTTGCTGTCGGTTTCATCCACCACGAGATAGTGGGTGGCACCGTGGCTCCAAAGTCTGAGCAGCGTCTTGCGGCTCTCGGCGTGCTCGGTCAGCCGCACTGCATCGTCGGCCGAGCGGACCGCCTGGTGGTTGATCTCCTGGATCACGTCGCCCGCCGCGAGACCGGCCTCCGCGGCCGCCGATGAGGCGTCGACACTGGCCACAAGCGCACCGTGCACGCGGGCCGGCACTTCGAATTCGTCGCGGGCAGCCGCATCGAGGTCGGCCACATCCACGCCATCGAGCACGCTTTCGTCCTTGCTGGCATGGCGGTCTCCGGCCCGTTGCTTTTCGCCGGACGGCTCTCCCACCTTCACCGTGAGCGTCTGTTCCTTGCCTTCGCGTTCGATCAGCGTCTTGACCTCACGGCCCGGCTCGGTCGCGGCCACGGCAAATTTCAGCCGGCGGCTGTCCGCCACCGCCTTGCCGTCGAATTCCCGGACGACGTCGCCGCTCTTCAGACCGGCCTTGTCGGCCGGGCTGTCGCCCGTGACGTCGCTGATCAGAACACCCTTGTCCGACTTGAGGTGGAGCTTGTCCGCCAAAGCCGGAGTAATGTCTTGGATCGTGATCCCGAGGAAACCGCGCACGACTTTACCGGTCGTCACGAGGCTGTCCATGATGTGGCGCGCGAGGTTGGAGGGAATGGCGAAACCGATGCCCTGGAAACCACCGCTGCGGCTCAGAATCGCGGTATTGAGCCCGATCAGGCGGCCCTGCATGTCGATGAGTGCGCCGCCGGAATTGCCAGGATTGATGGCGGCGTCGGTCTGGATGAAGTCCTCATAGTCGAGCCCGATGGCTCCGGCGCGCCCCGTGGCGCTGACGATGCCGCTGGTGACCGTCTGGCCGATGCCGAACGGATTGCCAATGGCCAGTACGCGGTCGCCGACCTCGACGTCGTCGCTGTTGGCAAAAGTCAAGGCCGGCAGCCCGTGCGCCTCGACCTTGATCACCGCGACATCGGTCTTCTTGTCGGTGCCGACCACTTTGGCGGTGAGTTCGCGGCCGTCCGCCAGGGTGACCTTCACGTTCTCCGCATCATCGACGACGTGGTTATTGGTGAGAATGTAACCTTCCGGGCTGACGATGATGCCGGAGCCCAATCCCACCTCCGGCGGCTGGCGGATGGTCCGGTGCCCGCCACCGCGCCCGCCGAAGAACGGCCCGAAGAACTGCCGAAACATCGGGTCATCGAACGGCATGCCGGTGCCGACCTCCATCTCCTTGGCTCGCTCGCGCGTGACCACTTTCACCACGCTGGGGGCGACGCGTTTGACGATCGGACTGTAGGAAAGGGTCGTGTCGGCCGTGCGCGGCAGGGGCGCGGTGTCGACCTTGACTTCGACAGACGCCTTGGTGTGGGTGTCGGATTTCGATTCGGCAACCACCCAAGTGGCCCCGCCGACAAGCAGGGCGAGGGTGGCGAGGGTGAGCCAGCGAAACTGGCGGAAGTTTGGATGAGGATTCATGGTTGGATGGCGGTTTGAAATGGACGGAATGATGGCGAACGCCTCCCACCATAACCGACTCCGCTGACCCGCGCCTTGCCCCAACCTTACAGTTTTGTAAGGCCGGGTCATCCGTCGGGCACGACCAGACTGGCCCGTAACTGGCAACCGACGCAAAAACGAGGCCGGCCTCCGCAGGGAGGCCGGCCGTCGTCCTGCAAAAAAACTTCGTTCCGGTCAGAGCGCCGCTTCGCCGTGCTCGTCGGTGCGGATGCGCACCACCTCTTCGAGCGGCACCACGAACACCTTGCCGTCGCCGATCTTTCCGGTCTTGGCCGCTTTGACGATAGCGGCGACCGCCCGGCCCACGACTTCGTCGCCGAGGGCGAGTTCGATCTTCACCTTCGGCAGGAAGTCCACGGTGTACTCGCTGCCGCGGTAGATTTCAGTGTGGCCCTTCTGGCGGCCGAAGCCTTTGACCTCGGTGACGGTCATGCCCTGGATGCCCAACTGTGAGAGGGCCTCCTTCACCTCCTCCAGTTTGAAAGGTTTGATGATGGCGATGATGAGTTTCATGAGATGACGAGTTGATAGGATGGGGTTTTATTCGATGTAGCCTTCTTCGCCGTGTTCCGCAAGATCAAGTCCTTGACGCTCGATTTCAGCGGCGGGCCGCAGACCGATGGTCATTCGCACGATAGAGGCGATGATCACCGTGGCAATCACTGAGAGCAGGAGGGTGATGCCCATGGCTTTGAGCTGTTCATGCCAAAGACCGCCCTGCGTCACCAGCGTGGCGAGGCCGTTCTTGACGGCCGCGCCCGAGGTGAGGTTGCCGTTGACGGCGGCGGTGGCGAGCAGGCCCGTGAGGAAGGCGCCCAGCGTGCCGCCCACGGCGTGGACCCCAAACGTGTCCAGCGCGTCGTCATACTTGAACCGGGCCTTGACGCTGGTCACGAAATAGTACGGCACGGACCCGGCGAGCAGCCCGATGATGACCGCGCCCGTGCTGCTGACAAAGCCGGTGGCAGGGGTGATCACGACGAGCCCGGCCACGGCGCCCGAGCAGAAGCCCAGGATGGAGGGTTGTCCGCGGAAGATCTTCTCAATCATGCCCCAAGTGAAGGCGGCGACCGCGGTCGCGATCGTGGTCGTGGTAAAGGCGTTGGCGGCGATGCCGTCGGCCCCGACTGCGCTGCCGGCGTTGAAGCCATACCAGCCGACCCAGAGCATGCCCGTGCCGACCATGCACAGCACCATGCTGTGCGGCGCCATCTTTTCCCGGCCAAAGCCGAGGCGGGGCCCGATGACCAGGCAGAGGATGAGGGCCGACCATCCGGACGACATGTGCACGACCGTCCCGCCCGCAAAATCGATCGCGCGGATCGGCGCGTCGGCATTCCACACGCCATTCATCAGGCCCGTGGCGCCCCAGACCATGTGCGCCAGTGGGAAGTAGACGACGAACATCCAAATCGTCACGAAGACCAGCACCGCCGAGTATTTCATCCGCTCGGCGATCGCGCCGATGATGAGCGCGGGCGTGATGATCGCGAACATCAGCTGATAGATCGCGAAGACATTCTGGGATACCCAAAAGGCGTAGTCGGTGTTGGGCGCCGAGGTCACCCCACGGAAAAAGAAGTGTTCCGATCCACCGAGAAAACGTCCGGCAAAGCTGCCCTTGAAACTTGTGCCGAAAACCAAGCTGTAGCCAAATGTCCACCAGAGGATCGTGACCAATCCCGCGATGCCCAGGCATTGGGCGAGCACCGAGAGCACATTCTTCCGGCGAACCAGCCCGCCGTAAAACAGCGCGAGCCCGGGCAGGGTCATGAAGAGCACCAGCGCGGAACTGGTCATCATCCACGCGTTATGGCCGGGTCCCGGGATGCCGGTGAGGGCCTTGCCCGGGTCGCCATTGCTGACGTAGGCTTCGAGCGCGGCGACCCGCTGGTCGAGCGTGGGGGCAGCCTCGGCCACAAGCGCCGGAGCGGTACACAAGACGGTCGCCAGTACCGCCAGGAACAGGCGCACCGGCGTGAGCAAGATCAGCTTCTTCATGAGGAGAGGCCTCCTATGAGCAGAATTGATGCCATGAAGCGAATTACTTGAAGAGATGGCCAAATCTGCGCAGTGCCAGCGGGCACAAGGCTGGCCGTAACCACTCGCAGGATCTGGACCGGACCGAGCCGGCCCCCCACGCGAAGGTCCAAATCACCACGGCGTTGGCCTCAGATCGCCGCGTCGCCGCGCTCGCCCGTGCGGATGCGCACCACGTCGTCGAGCGGCGCGATGAACACCTTGCCATCGCCGATTTTGCCCGTCTTCGCAGCCTTGACGATGGCTTCGATCGTCTTGGGCACCATTTCGTCGCCGAGGGCGATCTCGATCTTGATCTTAGGAAGGAAGTCCACGGTGTATTCGTTGCCGCGATAGAGATCGGTGTGGCCCTTCTGGCGGCCGTAGCCCTTGACCTCGGTGACGGTCATTCCCTCAACGCCAATTTCGGCGACGGCATCTTTCACCTCCTCCATCTTGAACGGTTTGATGATGGCGATGATGAGTTTCACAGTGATGCAGCGACACCCGCAAAAGCACCTGTGATGCCAAAGGCTGGGTATCGCCCCGCTGGGCATCTTTGCGCAGCAATTCAGCCGGGCTCACGCAATAGCACTAAGTTTTTCGTCATTTCAGAAACCATCCGGTGAACGATAGAGGAGCCTGCTTGCCCGCGCCGCAACGGCGCGGGCAAGCGATCTTCCTACTGCATGGTTCCGGCCAATGCCCTTCGTCGGGCGGTCCGTCTCCGCCCCTCGGTTGATTCGCGAGATTCAATAGCTGGCACGGAAATCGCTAAGGCCGCTTCCATCGATGAATCACGTTCACCACTGAACCGGCACGGCTCGCCCGGCTCCGGTCCTTCTTCCCAATCCACAACCTAATCCACGCCCATGCCACAACCACCACCCGCCTCCACGCCGACCGCCAAGTCCACCCTGGGCCTGACCGGTCTTACCATCAATGCCATGGCGCTGATCGCACCCGGCGCCTTCCTCTGGCTGACCTTCCAGATCCAGTCATTGTACGGCGCCCCGATGGCCGGTTGCGCGATGTGGTTCGGCATCGTGTTGGCACTGGTCCTGTGCTTCGCCACCGCCATCAGCTATGCCGAGCTCTCCAAGATCTATCCCGGCGCCGGCTCATCCTACTTTTATGCCGAACAAGCCTTCGCCTCGAAGACCAAGGCCTTCAAATTCGCGCGGATCGCCAAGTTCTTCACCGGTTGGGCCAGCCATCTTTACTACTGGGTCTATCCCGGATGCATGGTCGGCGTCACCGCGCTACTGGGCGGCTACCTGCTCAACCAGTTCTTCCCGGATACCTTTAGCAGTTCCTATAACAGCCCGCTGTTCATGTATGGATTCAGCATCGTGTTCGCGCTGGGTGTCGCCTACATCGCCTTCCGCGGCGTGACCGGCACCACCGCGGTCAACATGGCGATCAATATCATCCAGATCACCGCGCTGCTCGTCTTCTCCGTCATCGCCATCGCCTATCGCATGCAGCACCCGCAGGGTTCGACCGGCTTCCATCTCTCCAACGGCGTCGCCGTCAACTACGTCGTCGCCCAGGAGGCGGTCAAGGACGACGCCGGCAAGCCCGTGCCTGTGCTCGACGCCGACAACAAGCCCACGGTCGATTCCGCCGGCAAGCCGGTCTTCAAGATGGTCGATTCCGCCGACAAGGACGGCGTCCCGGTCCCGGCCGGCAAGGACGGCAATCCCGTCACCGACCTGAAGCTCGCCGCTCCGTTCACCGTGAGCTACGCGCCCGCGGAGGCCATCACCGGCAAGGCGGGCGACGAGAAGGACCCGCTGACCTTCAACTTCCATGCCACCGCCGGCTCGGTCATCGCGCCCCACGGTTTCAACTTCATGTTCATCCAAGCCTGCATCGCCATCCTCATCCTGGTGGGCTTCGAGTCCGTCACCTCCATGGGCGAGGAGGCCAAGAACGCCAAGCGCGACATTCCGCGCGCCGTGCTCCTGTCGCTCGGCATCCAAGGCCTGGTCTGCTACTTGATCGAATACTTCGCCGCGAACTACTTCTTGCACAATGGCTACACGATCCCGATGGCCGGCGCCTCCGGCGCCCCCATTGGCGACATGATGGTCATCGTCGGCACGTGGCTCTTTGGCAGCTACGCGGCGGGCAAGGCGTTCATGCTCGTTCAGGCCTTCACGGTGTTCCTCGCGCTGATCGGCACCACCCTCTCCTGCCTGAGCACGGGGGCCCGGGTCACCTACGCGATGGGCCGGGACGAGGAGGTCCCGTCGCACTTCGGCCTGCTCCACGGCCGGACGCTCTCGCCGCACCGGTCCATCTGGACGCTCGCGGTCATCTCGGCCATCATCGGTTGCGTCACGGTGGCGGTCTATCTCGGCGGCACCGCGCCGGCCGCCCTGGACAAGCACAACTTCTGGTACAGCTTTGGCATCTTCAGCCCGGGGACCTATGCCTCGCTGCCCAACACCCTGGTGATCGTCACGCTCGTGAGCAACTTCGGCACCTTCCTGCTCTACATGCTCACTTGCCTGATCGCGATCGTGGCCTTCCGCGAACACCAAAGCTTCCACGGCTTCAAGCACGTGGTGGTCCCGGTCTTCGGCCTGCTGGCCAACCTGGCCTGCATGCTGTTCTACTTGATCGGGCCGTTCACGGTGTCGGGCATGAGTTGGAAGGAGCCCTACATCGCGCTGGGCGTCGCCGCGGTCTGGGGCATCTACGGCCTGGTCTACTTCCGCTCGAGCAGCAAGAAGCGCGGCAAGGAAATCATCCTCAGCGAACGCCCGGTCGTCGTCGCAACATGATCGTTCGCTAACCGCCTATTCCACCACGGCTCCGCTCGCCCGCCCGGGCAGCGGAGCTCGTGTTTTCCCCACCCCATGCGCCTGCGCTACGCCCGCCTCACCACCGCCGGACCGGTCCGCGAAATCAACGAGGACTACCTCGACTTTTGGGAATCGGAGGATCCGCTCGTCCGCGAGAAACAGGGCAGCGTCGCGCTGCTGGCCGATGGTGTGGGCGGGCTCGACCGCGGTGAGGTCGCCAGCCGCATGGCGGTGGAGGAGGCCCTCCAGGTCTTCCGCGACACCCCGCCAGGCACCGATCCTCAGGCCACGCTGCGGCGCATGTTCGCCACCGCCTGCACGAGGATCCATGACACCGCGCTGGCGTCGAAGGCCGGCCGCTCCATGGCCACGACCCTGGTCGCCTCGATCTTGCGCGACCGGATTGCCTACATCGCCAACGTCGGCGACACCCGTGCCTACCTCATCCGCAAGAAGAGGATCTTCCAGCTGACCACGGACCATGTCGCGACGACCCTGCCCGTAAAGCTCGGCCTCATGCTCGAGCGCCAGGCCATGGCCAGCCGCCAACGCAGCGAACTCACCCGCACCGTGGGCATCGAGCCGTTCTGCCAGCCCGACTTCGCGGTCGAACTGCTGGAACACGGCGACTTCATTCTGCACTGCACGGACGGCCTGCACGCCTGCGTCCTGAACGACGAGATTTGCGAGATGGTGAGCGGCAATCACCCCTATGACGCCTGCAAGCTTCTGGTGGCGCTCGCCGAAAAACGCGGGGGCGAGGACAACATTTCCTTGCAGTTACTCGAAGTGCGTGACTGGGAAAGGGTGGTGAATTCAACCCCCCCCCGCAACCCGAGCCGGCAAAACCCCGCCGCCAAGCCCGTCGCCGTTTCCCCCGCGCACGAACTTTCGCCGGGCATGACGCTCGACGGGCGGTTCGACCTCACTGATTTGGTCGCCCGCAGCAACATGGCGTCGATATTCCGGGCGAACGACCGGCAGACCGGTGAGGTCGTCGCGATCAAGGTGCCGCTGATGGCGCTGGAGAGTGACGTCGCCGGCTTCGAGCGCTTTCAACGCGAGGAGGAGATCGGCACCCGCCTCAACCACCCGGGCGTCCTTAAAGTGGTCAAGGTGGACGCGCCCAAGAGCCGGCCCTACCTGGTGATGGAGTTTCTCGAAGGCGAGACGCTCGCCAAAATCCTCGAGCACCAGAAACCGCTCCCGGAGCCTGAGGCCGTGCGCTACGCCAGCCGCATCTGTGACGCGTTGGATTACCTGCACAAGAACGGCATCACCCACCGTGACCTGAAGCCGCAGAACATCATGGTCTGCCGCGATGGCAGCCTACGCTTGTTCGACTTCGGCATCGCTCGCGTCGACCAGGCCCGTCGCCTCACGTTTGCCGGCTTCACCCCGACGATGGGGACACCGGATTACATGGCCCCGGAGCAGGTCAAAGGCCGCCGCGGCGACCACCGCACCGACATCTACAGCCTCGGCGCCATCCTGTACGAGATGACGACCGGTTCGACACTCTTCGAAGGCGAAAGCCCCTACGTCGTCATGAACGCCCGTGTCACCGGCGACCCGGTGGCGCCGCGCAAGCTCAACGGGAACCTCACTCCTGTCGTCCAGGAGATCATCCTCCACGCGCTGGAGCGGGACCCGGAGAAACGCTACGCGAGCGCCGGCGAGATGAAGAAGGAGCTCGACGACTACGAAATCGTGCAGCTGACCGAGCGCCACCTCCACCTGCGCTCACCGCAACCGTGGAAGAACCGGACCCCGATGATC
>Ga0182027_10011215_pt1 | contig 12694 bp, 9 predicted proteins | sample 712E1DmetaG_FD_121300 | JGI IMG/M metagenome (GOLD analysis project Ga0182027, IMG submission 121300) | Permafrost microbial communities from Stordalen Mire, Sweden - 712E1D metaG (Illumina Assembly) | ecosystem: Environmental > Terrestrial > Soil > Wetlands > Permafrost | place: Sweden...
CGTTCCAATTTGTCCATCCTTCACTTATATATACATTGGTCCATTCGGTAAAGGTTGGTATTCGCCAGCCGTTGCCAAGCTCAAGTGTACAAGGATCGTTGGCAGCAATCCAATCTGAATTGTCATTAATATTGTTTATCCAGGTCGTATTGGGCGTTCTTGTAGTACCATCATGTTTATATCCCTGCATCCTGTTAAACTGCCAGTACCAGCCTGCCGAAGGTTCTGTGGCATCATTCACGGCATTTGCCTGGTGATCAGCGCCAAGATTACTGCTAATCCAGCATTTTGATGTTTCTCCGGGGATATTGGTCACTGTGCCATAGGTTACCGTTTTATTAACCGGTGCTACACCTCCCGAAGTATTATGGTGAATCGTTATGGAATCCCCACAGGTAAATACTATTGGTTGCATTATGAAAGCATAATCTTCGCTTGATACAGGATTGTCCAGAAGGATCCTTTTAGTATATCCACCAATATAAGCTGTATATTGAAGCTGGTTCCCCAGGAAAAAAATAAATCCGGTTGCATCCCGGGCAGATTTGACAATGGAACCTTGGTAGGATTGTCCTTCGAAGGAAATCCTTTCCCCTTCACTGCCACCGGCGCTGAGAAGTTTGATGGTCTTCGTCGTGATATTATCATTCACCTTGAAAAATAAAAATCCGGATTCACTGGTTGTAATGGCAAACTGCTGCCATCCTTTTTTAAAAGTGTCGCTGTATTGAGAGAGGGTTCTGCCCTGGTTGTCATAAAGTGAAAGGTTAAGTTCCCTTTCATTTTTCAGCCAGACCTTTACCAGGGTTGTCCCATGAAAAGGGTTAGGAACATTCTGTTGAACGACGAAGGATCCGGAAACCGTTGAAGCCGCTTCTTCCAGTCCGACAGGCCAGGAAGCGAACAGGTTCAGAACGGAAACCGAGTCGTACAGGGTAGTATCGCAGTTTTCCGTCAGGTTTTTAATGTTGACGCTGTCGAGGGCCATAAAATTCTGGGTGAGGGAATCTTTGGCCCGGAAGGTCAGGGTGATTTGGGTTTGGCTGTAACCATTCATCATACCAATAATCATGGTTGTAAGCAGGTAAAATTTTTTCATAAGAAAGAGTTTTAATTGTATTCACCAAAATTATTATCACATATATTAACTTACAATACGACTTTTGTATGAATTTTATCTTCTGGATCACAGCCTGTACTGAAGGGAGATCAGCTTCTCTGAGGTAAAATCAGAAGGGCCTGTTATTTCAATGACCTTTATGATGCTGAACGGAAAAAGTTATCTGTTCTCCCCGAATACTTTGTTTATCGCATCAGTACGGGATTGTACATGGAGTTTCTGGTAGATGTTATAAATGTGGGTTCTTACGGTTGCCGTACTGATGAAAAGTTTATCAGCGATTTCCTTATACCGGAAGCCTTTTACGAGAAGACCCAGCATCTCGGTTTCCCTATTGGTAAGCAGGTGAATATTGTCATTTACTGAAGGCCTTTTGAAAGATTCCAGGACACGTCTCGCAATTTGCGGGGTCATTGGCGATCCCCCGGCATGAAGTTCCCGTATAGCATCAACAATTTTACCGGGATCATCATTTTTCAGCAGGTATCCGGTCGCTCCTGCTTTCAATGCATTAAATACCGAATCATTATCCTGGAATATGGTACACATGATAAACTGCATTTCCGGGTGAACAGATTTCAACTGCCTCACACATTCAATCCCATCCATCACGGGTAGATGAATATCCATTAACACTATATCCGTAGGATTACGGGTAAGAAATTCGAGCCCGGTTTCAGCATCAGCAAACGTTCCCGCACAATCAAAACCTTCGGTAGCCTGGATAATTGATTCAAGTGTTTCCCTGGTAATTGTATCATCCTCAATAATGGCTATAGTGATCATGACGCAAAAATCTGTTAAAAAAGAGAAATGAGCAATAAGACTAAAATCGTATTTTTTTCAATGAACGGGAAAAGCTAGCCTGATGAAGGTCCCCTGGTTTATCTCAGAGCTGATCTGGAAATTGCCATGGATACCTTTCATCCGCTGATCCATATTTGTGAGCCCGTTTCCCCAGTTTTGCTTTTCCTTGACAGAGAACCCCGTTCCGTTATCGGATATTTCAAGATCTGCAGATCTTTTCCCCAGGTTCATCGAGAGACTTACCTTTGTGGCTTTTGAATACTTTGTTATATTATATACGGCTTCCTTAACGACCAGGAAAATATTCCGGCGGTATTCATCGCTGACAGATTTTGCAGGAATTTCATCAGGAAATTTCATTATTACTTCAATGCCATTCATGTCAAGGTATTCCGTGACAAACCTCCGGATATAAGCAATAAGACTTTCCAGGTTATCTTTTTGAGGGTTCATGGTCCAGATGATTTCACCGATACTCCCCAGGACCTTTTTACCTGTTTCAGAAATAAGCATTAGTTTTTCCTGCATCTTACCATCCTGGTTCATTTTTGCATGAAGGAGCTGGCTGATCATAGTGATCCGGTTAAGTTCAGACCCGATGACATCATGCAGTTCCCTTGAGATCCGGCTCCTCTCTGTTTCAATCAGCCTGATTTTCTGGTACTGGTACCTGATGATGGAAATAATTACGGCGAAGATCAGCAGCACTGCAAAGCCGCCCACAAATCCCCTGTTAATCAGCTTTTGTCTAAGCAATTCTTTTTGTGCCAGGACATCCTTTTTATCCTGCTCCGCTTTTGTGGCTGCCTCTTTTTTATCGAACTCGTATTGCATCTGTGCCTGTACGATCTTCTTCGTGTTTTCTTTGTTGATTAAACTATCGCGGTAAGCAATAAACATTTTGTAATGCCCCAGTGCCTGCTTAAAATTACCCTGTGCGCTGTCCAATACTGCCAGGTAATCAAAGCTGTTTTCGATATCCTCCAAACTGCCGATCTCTTTTGAAAGCGCTAATGTTTTAATCAGGTATTTAGATGCTTCATCGTATTTTTTTTGGCTGATGAATATATCACCAATATTGCCGCAAGATTTAGCTATGCCATCTTTATTTCCAATTTCTTCTTGGATTTTTAAAGCAGCGAAATGATTTTTTAATGCTTCAGGATAATTGCCCAGATCATGATAAAGAACCCCGATGTCGTTGTAGGAAGAAGCGAGGCTTTGCTTATCTCCTGATTTTTCTTTGATTTTTAACGCAGCTAACTGATTCTTCAATGCTTCGGGATAATTACCCTGGTAATCATAAATTATACCGATGTCCATGTACGAATTTGCAATGCCATCCTGATCGCCGATTTCCTCAAAGATTTTTAAAGCAGTTAAATTATTCCTTAATGCTTCAGAATAATTATTCTGTTTTAAATAAATATTTCCAATATTTGAGTAATTAAACGCTTGCCAGGTTCTATTTCCGGTTTCCTCGTTTATTTTTAATGCAGCAAAAGAGAACTTCAATGCTTCGGGATAAATGCCCTGATCTCTATAAATAATCCCGATGTTATTGCAAGTACCTGCAATGCCTCTTTTATCGCCCATTTCAATTCTGATCTTCAAAGCTTTTTTATAAAATTCCAGGGCAGATAAATAATCACCTTTATTACTGTTAAAAATACCCATACTGTTATATGCACTGCTTATTCCTTTTTTGTAGTCAATTTTTTCCGATATAACGAGTGCTTGTTTGGCATAATTCATTGCTTTTTCAGGGTCGGTGACCGAATAAACTCTGACAAGTTGGGATAAAATATTCGCTTTGGTTGTATCCTGCTTTGCGGTTTTTAAAAGTGCTTGCAGGGAATCAACAAGATGTTTGTCCTGGGCGAAAGATTGCTTTGCCATAAGACCAATGGCTAAAAGAAGGAGTAAGAGCGTTTTTTTCATTGCGGTTTGATTTATTAGGGTAAGACTTTTTTTTCAATTCCTGATTATTTCAGCGTAAGGATAATGCCAGTTCCTCATAAAACAACTTCCGGTTTTCCCGCTTTAACGACGGTTGGTTTACCTGCTAATTTTATAATAGGTTCTGTAATGCTGTCCTTAGGAACGATCTACCCTTTAACTTCTACTGCTTTGGGCAATAGAGGATTTAGGCTTTCCTGCTTTTGAGGATGCTTGCAGGCCATCAGGAAAAGAAGCAAAAAGCTGTTGAACAGTACGGTATTTTTCATTTAATATGTATAAGCAAGAATAGAAAGAACTAAATATGCTTCCCTCCGGTCATAAAATTCTGGGTCAGGGAATCTTTGGCCCGGAAGGTCAGGGTGATGTTTTCTCTTTGGCTGAATCCCTGGAGGACCCATAAAAGAGCAAATAATGAGGATAGAAACTTTTTCATAATGATTTGTGTAGATTAGTTTCGAAGGAAAGAAGCTGTTCGAAAATTTAATATCACCGCAAGGACGCGAAAAAATGTATTCCTGATTTTCAATACCCTGCCTGCCGCCATGCAGGTTTGCGCCATTGCGCCTCTTACCGGTGAAAAAATAAGATCTGTTGTGATCGCCTTTTTTAATTGTAAAGATGAGGAGAAGAAATGCGAATATCATTCGCCATTATTTTTTCCACTTATCTTACCCATACAAAATAATGACATCGAAATTAATTCCACAATACGCCAAAAGGTGTATATTAATGGAATATTAGAAAAGAAAAGTTAAGGAAATATGAGGTCAGACGAGCCCGGTCTCAAAAGCGAAATGAACGAGGGAGGCAGTGTTTTTCTGATGGAGCTTGCGGTGGAGGTTGTTGCGGTGGGTCTTGACGGTTTTTGCGCTGATATGCAGGCATTCTCCGATCTCCTTGTCGGTCATTCCTTGTGAGATCAGTTTCAGGATCTCTGTTTCGCGCCTGGTAAGCAGACAGGTGCGGAGCTGATTTTTAAGCCTCAGGTTCTCTTTCAGCAGTATGCTGATCTGGTTCTCCGAATCGACCATTTCGCTGACATCCAGGTTGGCGATCAGCATTTTCCAGGGAACTCCGTTTTTGAACTCCATCACCGTCACGCTCCACATCATCCAGTGATAATCGCCTTCCTTGGACCTGACACGGATCAGACCCCCGAAAGATTTTTTGGGATCCGTCTGTATCCTGGAGATTGTCTGCATCAGAACCTGGATGTCGTCGGGATGCACAACCCTGAGGAAAAACTCAAATCCGATTTCCGAGATCTCTTTCTGTGAATACCCGATAAAATCCAGCCCCCGCTTGTTGGTCCAGAGATTAACAAACGATTGTTTATCGTTCACATCGTTGACCACATTGACGAGGATATTACCGGGAAGATTTTCAACGATGGACTGGTAAAACAAGGCTTCCTGCTCTTCAGGATGGATCTCAGGGGACTTCATGATCGCTTATTTAGGAATTGCACAACTGTCTGAAACTTTAAAAACCAAAATTTATCTGGGCATAGATGCGATGATACTGATTTATTTTTTCAAGGGTGCCCTCATAGTAAACGGAAAATAAAAGTTTCCGGATGATCCTCCATGTCAGGCTGAATTCACCCATGTTCTGGTAAGTGGGAAGATATTCACTGTTGAAATAATGATAATCCACATATCGGTAGGTGAGTCCCAGATAAAGTCTCCCGGATGCCAGGTCTTTGGAAAGTCCGGCGCTGTAAATCCTTCCATTCACGTAAGAGGTTCTGAGCAGGATCGTCGAAACAGTTACTGAAGTTTTGATACCGGGGATCTGGCTGTAGGTCACATAAGCATAGATATTCTGCATCGGCTTTGGATCCGTATTATCGTAACGGTAGGATGCAGTCGCCCCGATTGATAATTTATTGACCGGCGAGTAAGTTACCTGAAAGCTGTAACCCTGCAGGGTCGGGTTGTCCAGGAGCTGTTCGAGGTAGGTTTTATAGGTCTCATAATAAATTACATTCTGGCGGGCGCTGTATGAAAGCGATATTCCCAGGCGGCGCAGGATACGGTAGCTCAGCGAAAGGTAAACGTTGGTAAGTTTCGGTGTGGATCTGTTTTTATAGGTGCTGTCGGCGAGATTGAATTCTTTTCCGAAGATATCAACTTCCACCGAACCGAAGAAGGTCAGATTTTTAACGAGCGAGTTGACATGCTGCAGGTAAAAAAACCTGCGGTCCGTTTTCCCTGAATTGGTTTGATTGATGAATGCCAGGGTGGTTTGCATAAATCCCCTCCCGCCGGCCGTTTCATTATACAGGTAGGTGCCATATTGAAGAAGATTGGAATTAAAGCCGTAGTCGGTGTAGTTCGGCCGGAAGCCAGCAATGATACCGATGGATATGGGTTTAAATTTCAGTTCGAACTGAAACCCGTCATTGCTGCCCATATTGGAGAGCTTGGGGTTGATCTTCCGCCCGAGCAACAAGGTTGCCCTTTTGCTGAAGTCATAGGTGATGGCAAGGTTATAGATCTTTAATGAGTTAAAGATACTTTTCGAAGTCTCATTAAATTGTTTGTCATTCTGTAAATAAGCAGCATAGCATTCAAGGGATACGTTTGAATTGCCGATATGCTTTGCGGAAAAGGAGAAAGTCAATTTCTCACTTTGGGAATTTGTCGACGAATAAGATGAAAAGTTAGTGTAGGATGCAATATTGACGAATCCGTGAATCTGCTGCTGCTTCTTGTATTGCCTGGGTTTTCCGGCCCCGGTAGTATCGGGCTGCGGAATGGGGACCGGCTGATTTATGTTTTCCGGCGGAGGAGGGTTCGGTAAAGGTGCCGGTTCCTCTCGAGTGATCGCAGGTTTGAGTGCAGGTTTGAATAAGATCTTATCGGAAACCTTAAGCGTAATTGCTGAAACAGGAACACAGACACAGGAAATAGAGGACAGATCCTTTACTTTTAAGGCAGGAACAAGGGTTTCCCCCTGCTGAACAAAAAGTGTATCCCCTGCTTTGATCCCGGCAGTATTGTTAAATTTTACATAAACGCTCTGTGAAGTAATGTAAGTAACTGATCCCTCAAGTGCCCCGGCTTGGTTCTGACCCACCATGCTCAGTCCTGAAAAAACAAACAGAAGAAGCGGCAATACATGTCTCATTGTCGCAGATTTAATTTTTTGGATTGGTATTGTTTTTCTGCAGCTTTAAAAACTTGCCACCGGAGCTTCCTGTCGGATGACAGTTATAACATGCTATACTGTTGTACGCATACCCGGTGACACCCTGGTGTTGGTTGTTTACTTCGGTCTGGTTATTATGTGCATGGCAATCGATGCAACTAAAGATCTGGTAATTGCTCACGTTTGTATGGCAGTCGGCGCAAAGTGTCCAGGTACCGGCATGATGCCCGGAATAGATCGGGAAATACTGGCCGTCATGGTTGAAGGTAGAGGGTGACCATGCCGTTGTGGTATGGCACATCTGGCAATCCGTCGGGAACTGGGCAGGGGCATGAGCAGGATTGGTAGTCGAGTTGTAGTCATTCAGATGACAGCCGAAACAGGTATTCGGTGCAGTGTTATAGTTCCCGTTATGGCAATTGTCACAATTCGTGATGGTGGCATGCGCTCCCGTCAATGCCCAGTAATTATTGTGGTTAGGAAATAATGCAGGACTCCACCCGGGATTGGTCGTATGACAGCTTGCACAATCGGTTGAAAGTCCAAGGGAGGTATGACTGGGATTATTTGTTTGATTATAATTATTCTGGTGGCAGCCGACACAGGTATTCGGAATATTGTTGTTATAATTCCCGTTATGGCAATTGTCACAATTCGTGATTGAGGCGTGTGCCCCTGTCAGCGCCCAGTAATTATTGTGGGTCGGCATGGTTGCGGGTGTCCATCCCGGGTTTGTTGTATGGCAGGTCTCACAGGTAGTGGCAATGCCTGCGGAAGTATGGTTCGGGTTGTTGGTCTGGTTATAAGCATTGATGTGACAGGCGGAACATGCCGTGGGTGTTCCGCTGAATCCATTGGTATGACAGGTGCTGCAGAGAACCGTCGTATGTGCGCCGGTCAGCGGGAACCCGGTATTATTATGATTGAAGGCTCCGTTTACACTGCCTGTCGGGTGACACGAATAGCAGGCAAGGCTGTTATACTGATAACCTCCGACTCCCTGGTGAGCGTTATCCACTTCCGACTGGTTGTTATGAGCATGACAATCAATGCAGCTGAAAGTATTATAATTTGCTGGGTTCGTATGACAATCCGTGCAAAGGGTCCAGGTACCCTGGTGTTTCCCGGAATAGATCGGGAAGTATTTTCCGTCGTGATCAAACGTTGCAGGCGTCCAGGAAGTAGTGGTGTGACAGGTCTGACAATCGGTACCGAACTGGGCTGAACCATGCGGTGGATTGTTGGTTTGGTTGTAGTTGGCCAGGTGGCAGCCGACACAGGTTGTCGGAGTCGTATTGTCATACACACCATTGTGGCACTGGTCACAAGTGATGGTAGCATGTGCGCCGGTAAGGGCATAGTAAGTATTGTGAATGGTGAATGTGGCAGGTTTCCAGCCGGGGATGGTGGTATGGCAATCGGTACACGTTGTGGGAATATGGGCAACGGAATGGTTTGGGTTCGTGGTGGCGTTGTAATTGGGCAGGTGACAGCCGGAGCAATCTTTGGAAAGGCCGCTGAAGCTGCCGTTGGTATGGCACCTGGAACAATCAAGGTTGGCATGACCCAGGGTAAGCGGAAAAAAATCATGGTTCACGTTTATGGATGTCCAGGTAAAACTGTTAATCGAATGGCATTGAATACAATCTTTTGAAAACCCTCCCTGGACATGATTGGGGTTGGTTGCAGCCATATAATTGGACTGGTGGCAATCATAGCAGAGCACGCCTAGCGGTTCAAAACGAAGCATGGAAGCCGATTTATGACAATTGGAGCAGTCGGTGGTTCTGTGGGCCCCGAGGAGAGGAAAGCGGCTGCGCTGATGCATCTCGGTTATATTTTCAATGATCCATGATTTTGTCGTATGGCACCTGCCGCAATCCGGACCGACCGTCTGATCGTGCATGTCGGTATGACAATCCATGCATGCGGTTTTAGCTTCCGAAAACACCAGTGTAGGATGACATGCCCGGCAATCAACAGCTTGATGCTGACCATCAAGGGGAAAAGCAGTTTTATTGTGATTAAAAGCGTAGATCGTCTTATCCAGCTTCCAGCTGTTTGAATTGTGACAAAGATCGCAACTCAGGTTAAAATTCTTACCGTGCGGAGAATCTGACATCAGCGTTGCCGATACAAAGACAAATACCAGCAGGGATAAGATGACTAATGACAATTTTCGCATTTCCATTCCTTTATTTTGTAAAGAACATAGGTGTTCTGACCGTCCGTAATCTTTTTATGGCATTTTACGCAGGGAACATTCTGGTGCTTTCCGTCGAGTTTAAAGGCAGTTGTGTTATGGTCAAAGTTATCGATTTTCCATATATCAAAGTTATGACATTTCAGGCAATTTGTAAGCCCGTTATCCTCAAACTGTTTAAAATGAACATCCTGGTGGCAGGAGGCGCAGGCTATGGATAACCCCGTGAATTTCTGAATTACCAGTCCGGAGCTGTCCGGTTTTAAATGGCATATGCGGCAGTCCCTGATAGCATGCACACCTTTCAGGGGAAACGTTGTTACGGAATGATCAAAATTTATTTCACTCCATCTGGAGGAGTTGTGGCAGGTTGTACAGCTTCCGTCAGGATAAAACTTTGCGTTGAGATAACCTTCGTGGATATTTTTATGACAATCGTTACAGCGGAACCCGATTTCCCTGAAGCTCCATTTCTCAGTCTTTTTATGACAGGTAAAGCAGGGGGTTGCCAGGTGTGCACCTTCGAGAGGGAACCTGCCCTGGTTATGCTGTTCGACCGTATATGAAAACTGATCAAACCCTTTTGTGCTGTGGCAAACCGAACAATCTGTCACCACTCCGTTCCGGGTAAACTGGTTGTTGTGATAATCTTTATGACAATCGGTGCAAAAAGTATATTTAATCGGGGTGGTTAAATTCGCTTTGTGGCAGGAAGCGCAGGGCACAATGATGTGCTTGTCTTCCAGCCTGAAATTTGTTTTGGAATGATCGAAATTGCTCATCGACCGGATCGCATGAAAAGAAACTTCACTGTGGCACTGCCTGCAGTTCTGCCCGAATTTGTTCTGGTGAATATCCTCATGACAGTTCGTGCAATTGGCAAACCCGATACCTGAAAATTCCTGGAATTTCGCCCCGTTCTTCGTTGTTATGGGATGACATTTTACACACTCAACGGTCTGGTGCATCCCTGCCAGCGGGTAACGGGTAACCGCATGGTTGAATTTTACCGCCGGTTTGAAAGTATCATCGCCATGGCAGTTATTGCAGGATGAAGAAAGGGTTTGCTGGTGATAGTCAGTATGGCAGGCAAGGCATACGGTCTGTAATCCAAGATAAGTAAGCTTTTTTGCCTTGATCGGTTTGCTGGTAATAAATTCAGGTTTGTGGCAGTCCTTGCAGGATTTCTTTGCATGTGCGCCTGTCAGAGTGAAACCTGCCAGGTTGTGATTAAACTTTTCTTTATCAAAACGCAGGATCTGAAAAGTCAGGCCATGGTGGTCGCTGTGGCAGCCGGAACAATTTTTTCCTCGAATCTCAGAAGATGAATGATATCCTTTATTCTGATCGATCCTTGCTTTCAGCTCGGTATGACACGACAGGCATTTGGCATTGGTAACCTTATTACCCAGTTCATGGCATTTTGTGCAGTTTGACATTCCCTCAAGCTGGGAGTGAACTGCAGCCAGGCTTCCCGGAGAGATCTGTGCAATTGCAGAAGAATTGAAAATAACGATCAGGGTAAAAAGTCCTGAAATAAAAGTGATTCTCATCTTCTTCAGTAATTCGAAATCAAACACCTTTTAATCGTGTTTTAAAATTGCTTCACCAAATTTTGTTGTGATGTTAATTCCCGCTTTCATCAGGAACTGTGTAGGCAGTTCGCCGCCTGCAAAAATGAAGACCAGGTCATTTTTTACCGTTTGCTTTTCTTCAGGATTTTTCATTGAGGCGATCGTCACTTCCTCTTTTGTGATCTCCAGGAGGCTTGTGTTAAACCTTACATCCACGCTTTTGTCGGCCATGGCGGCGTTGATCTTTTCCTGGTTCTTCGGTTTTATCCTGCTGAATGCATCATTCCGGTAGGAGAGGATCACGTTGTTCTGAACCGCCAGCAAAAGGGCCGATTCAATGGCTGAATCGCCTCCGCCGACAACGACGATTTCTTTTCCTGCTATATTTTCTGCCTCAAGGAGACGGTAAGCCACCTTCTCGAGTCCTTCCCCCGGGATTCCCAGTTTTCTCGGTGTACCCCGGCGACCGATTGCCAGTAAAACAAATTTTGTTGTATAATGGTCCCCTGAATGGGTCTCAATCTTAAAAGCGCCGTTTTCTGCAATTATAGACTCCACCTTTGTATTTTCTTTTAGCTGTATATCGTTTTTTTTCAGGACATCCTTCCAGAGATCGAGTAATTCCGGTTTGCTGGTTTCAAACAGTTTCAGTTTTCCATGCAGGGGAAGATCCATGGGTGAGGTCATCACGATCTTTGACCTTGGGAACGTAAAAACAGCTCCCCCGAGGGTATCCTGTTCAAGGGTCAGGCAATTCAGATGATGCTTTTTTGCAGTGAGGGATGCTGCTATCCCGGCCGGTCCTGCGCCAACAATAACAAGGTCGTACATAGCCTCCTCATGATGCTTTTTATGGACCTTTAGAATATTTTCAACTGCCTGCCTTCCCTGCTCCACGGAATTTTTAATCAGGCCCATGCCGCCTAATTCCCCGGCAATATAGATGCCTTCCACATTGGTTTCGAAATATTGGTTAACATGAGGCAGGTCGACACCGCGTTTTTCCGTTCCGATAAACAGGGTAATGGCCTGGGTAGGACAGGCATGAAAGCAGGCTCCATGCCCGATGCAATGGGATGCATTGATGGTAGTGGCTTTTCCGTTCACAATTCCCAGGATGTCTTTTTCAGGACAGGCAGTGATGCAGGCGCCGGTTGCTATACATTTATTCGGATCAACCACCGGGTGGAGGGAAACCGGTTCATAGATCCCTTCCTGCTTCGCTTTTGCAATCTTCTCTTCAACCTTTCTTGATTTCCTCTTCTGCCTTCTCAAATAAATAATCACGACCGCCAGACAGAGGATGATCGCAACAGAATAAACGACAATATTTTCAACCAGCTGTTCCATAATTTAAAAGATCCACCGGTACCCTAATACGACGGTGACGGCAACATGGATAACCATGATCAGCAGCATCACAATGGCAAATGGGAAATGAGCCACATGCCAGTAAGTAAAAATTTTCTGCATGAACAGTAGATTGTCGATCCTCCGGTTCAATGAAATTTCATGCTTAACCAGGTGTATGATCTTTTTAGACTCCTGACGGGACAACCGGTTGCTCTTCAATACGGATTTTACCTTGTGAAGGGCCTTTCGGTCATCAGCCCGCCTTCTGATGAGCCGGATGAAAAAATTCTTCTGGTACAGCCCGATCTTTTTTTTGGTGGATTCGATAATAACATTGTAACTCTCTTCATCCATATTATAGGAACCGGAAAAGACCGACCCGATATTGCCCTTCATGTCCTGCACTTCGGATAAACTTAATTCCCTTCCTTCAATGGTCCTTGGGATCTGAAGGTAAATAAACCTTCCGACAACACCACTTAGAAACCCTGCCACCATCCTCCAGAAACTGATCGCAACCAA
>Ga0182027_10011216_pt1 | contig 12692 bp, 8 predicted proteins | sample 712E1DmetaG_FD_121300 | JGI IMG/M metagenome (GOLD analysis project Ga0182027, IMG submission 121300) | Permafrost microbial communities from Stordalen Mire, Sweden - 712E1D metaG (Illumina Assembly) | ecosystem: Environmental > Terrestrial > Soil > Wetlands > Permafrost | place: Sweden...
GCTGTCGTAACAGCATGCCGCCGAATCCGATCCCTGGTAGAGGATACCGGGGGCACTCCGGATTCTTGCATATTGGGAATGCACGGTTTTCCCGGCAAGTTCCTGGTAATAAACAAGCGCGCATAGTGGTGTATTCATTACCAACCGGCTCTCCGCTCCCAGCACAACAGGCTGGGACCTCACCTGCCGGTACGATGTCCGCAAGAACACTCCAATTGACAATAGAGTTACGCACAGCGCTATCATGGCCGCCAATTTCAGACCGGGATTCCATGCCGAACACCGCCCATCGAAGCACGCGCGGAAGTGTCCGGTAACCGCCCCGGACTCGGAGGCAACATACGTTGCTACTACACGCTCGCGTATCATGGTATAGGCGTCCATCGTTGCGCGGCAGCGCTCGCACGCGAGCACATGAGCATCGACCCCCCGCATTTCAGCAGCATCGAGATCACCATCCATGTACCGGCTTATCATCACTTTGAAATCAGCACACGTGTTCGTCATAGGTACCCGGCCTTTTCGAACTCTTGCCTCAGTTTTTCCCTGCACCTGAAAATTCTTGTTCGCACCGTGTTGATCCCGCATTTCATAATATCCGCTATCTCGTTGTACGACATTCCGTCCGACTCGGCAAGGAGAAACGGAATGCGGAACTTATCCGGCATCTTCGCAAGGGAGGCGCGAAGCAGTCTGTTCTCCGGCGAATTCGCATCCGGGGTGGCTTCGCGCCATAGCGTTTCTTCCCGGCTCATCCGTTCCAGCACGCCAAACCAGCGTACTCTCCTTCGCCTGGCGTCGATGCCCCTGTTGATGACGATCCTGTACAGATACGTCTTGAGCGATGACCTACCCCGAAAGGAATCGTTCGGCGCCGCAAGCAGGGACGCAAAAACATCCTGCACGATATCGCGGCTCATCTCGATATCGCCCGTTATCCGGAATGCGACGGCCACAAGCGCCTGCCTGTACCCGTCGAACTCCGTGCAAAAGCCCTGAGCATCCTTCGTCCGGGACGTTATGTTCAGAGACTCCGCCTCCCACAGCCGCAACCGCTTTAGCGCGGATTCGGCCATACGGTTCATTTACACGCGCCGTCATCTGCGCCGCAGATCTGCCTACTTCTGGCCGCCGGGTCTAATTGCCGGTCCGCCGGGGCCGTTCCTATCCGCGCCCCTGGGCATGCGCTCCCGCAATTTGACCATAATTGCCGATTTCCAGCGGTCGTACTCATCAACCGTGAGCAAGGACTTGATATCCAGGTCACGCTTGATTTGCGCAAATTCCACCTCGCCGAGTATCTGGGTCTTTCTCGCAATGGCGTTCTGTATGACCGGCATGTCGGGTTTGTCCTTGAGCAACTCTTCCCTGATGTTGAGTTCTTCTTTCTGGATCTTGAGAATGCGTTCGTCAAGAAACTTGACAAAAGCTCTTGTAATTGCAACGATCTTCGCCGATACGCCCTTGTCGATGTTGATTTCCGCCATGAGACTCTGCAGTTCGGTAATATTCATCATCATGAGCGGAGGATTTTCCATCCAGGAGTGCATTGCCGGAGGGCCGTCAAGCGGCGGCATGTCGGGCAATCCGCCGGGGCCCGGATTGTTCTGTGAAAAAGTCAATGCCGCGCCCATCAGTATACATGCAATTGCCGTTGAGCCGTTTTTCATATGCAGTCCTTTCGTGCAGTTGACGAATATTCCTTTTGACCTTAGTATGAGCTATACAGTTTATACAATAAGGAAATTGCCGGTTTAAGGATGTCAGCCAAATTACACGAGAGAGATAGGCAGCTTTGAAGATCATCTGGAGCGTCTATTGATTGCCTGTCCATCTGCGTCCTCATCGATGTTACCTAGCCCACTGCTTATCAATGAAGCATTAGACGAACGGAGAAAGCAAAAAGTTCCCGGCGGCCGGGTTGTTTCATCCGGCGTTTATATTGCAACCATTGTGTGTCGCAACAAGCAATCCTCCCTCAGGTTGGCGATCCAGCCCTGATTGCAACTTGCCCGGCTTACTTTCCGGCATTCGCCGCACAGCCCTCGCAAACCTCTTTTTGTCCACTCTACCTGTTGGTGCCGTCCGTCATGCGCACGTTGTAACGCCGTGCCATCCATAAGCACTCATGAAGCACGCCTGCAATTGATCCGATTACCAGAGATAGCCAAAGGAAAGAAACGGACGGCTTTCAGGCACCGCCGGGGAACGCGTGGGCAGTAACCAGTTACAAAGAAAGGAGATGAAAGGGTTTTTCGAGACGCGCGCAAAGGTTGTGCTCAAGGCACGGACTGCTCAAGTAAGGATAATTTCAATCTGAGAGGTGATTTATGAGTGCGAGCATAGGAAGCATAGGAAGTTTCGACCCCACCACCTTGTGGGCGAACCTTTTCAAGAAGATCGACACCGACAGTAACGGCACTATCAGCAAGACCGAGTTCGAATCAGCGATTTCCACGATGGCATCAAGTCAGAATGTTACCACGTCGGAAGCCGATGCCATGTTCAAGCAATTGGACACGAACGGTGACGGAAGCGTAACCAAGAGCGAAATGATGTCTGCCCTCCAGGCTCTCGGGCAGCAGATGCAGGCATCCATGCCGCCGCCTCCGCCGCCGATGGACAATTCGCAAAACGGCCAGGAACGGGCACTCACCGACGACCAGAAAAAGACGGTTGATTCAATCCTTTCGAAGTACGATGCCTCGAATCTCACCGCTTCCGACGTCAAGGCAATCAACCAGTCCATAAGCGATGCGGGCATAAGCTTCGGCAAATCGCTTGGTGATGAGATCGAGTCGCAGGGGTTCAGCATTCAGACCATGATGAGCCTGTCCCCGCCGCCCGCAAACAACACCACGGCGACGACTGCCTCAGCTTCGACAACGGATGCGTCCACGACTTCTTCGTCCGCCACATCGGCGGCTTCGCAGATTGAATTGAACGCGGAGAATTCGCTCCTGTCCGATTTGGTCAATTATCTGAGCTCACTGAGTTCATCGAACAGTTCCACGGACAACAGCACCAGCACGCAATTCTCCGACTTGCTGCAGTCGCTCAAGTCTTCGACGGGAACCTCGGATGACCAGACCACGTCGCTGTTCAACGATCTTGTGGCCATGTTGCAGACAAGCACCCAGTACAGCCAGACCGGGAGCTTGAGCTACGAAACGACCACCCAGCAGAGCTTGTTGAGCACGTATGCATGATGCACAGCGGGACAAGGATGTCCTGTTTTTCGTGAAATTCGTTTTCCCATACAGTTTACATTCTACAGGGAGGTAGCATATGTCTGTGAGCAGTATCAGTGGTTCGGGGAGTTTCGACCCGACCCAGGTAGCCAGTAATTTCTTCAAGAAGGCGGATACCAACGGCGATGGTTCAATAGACAAATCGGAACTAAAGACCGCGTTGTCGAGCGGGTCGAATGGGCAAACCGTAACGGATGCCGACGTCGACAAGATTTTCAAGGCTGCCGATACCGACGGCGACGGAAAGATTAGCGAGAGCGAAAACGCCGCCCAGATGAAAAGGACTGGCGGCGGGAAATCCGGCGCAGGCGCACCGCCATCGGGCGGCGTTCCTCCATCTGGTGGCGCTCAGGGCTCCGCGTCTTCCACCGGCGCGTCATCTTCGGACAGCAATACTGTGTACGACAAAAAGGACCTGAACAAAGACGGGACGGTTTCTTTTCAGGAAGAAGCTGAATACGACCTGAAACATCCGAACGAGGTCAGCGGATACGACTCGCAGGGAAACATAAATACCGCTTCAACCGGGGCGTCGTCCCAGATTAGTTTAAAGGCGTAAAGTGGGGAGCCCAAAGTAGGATGGTTTTCTCTTTTTGTGCGTAGGAACAGTTTCACGAAATGAAGCTGTTCCTGCCTTTATGGTCGCAGGCGGGCAAACGAATCTCCGCAACGATTCGGGCTCCGGTGCGTGACGAAAGCGCCAAGCTCCCGCCATGCTCCTCGAATTCCTGCTCGGAGTCTTCCCGTTGATCTCCAGACAAACCGCACCCATTATCGACGATCTTGATTGATATCATGCCGAGGCCCTGGGCGGAATCGTCCGGCACGGCGGCGCACTCGACCGTAATTGTCCCGGTTCCATCGGCGGCACTATCCGCATTTGTATTTTCTCCACGCCTCCCTTGAATTCAATCCATTCGATAACTATAATTGATAGTTGATGCTCACCTCAACAGACAGGAACTCGGCTATGGCAAACAACGTGACCTCGATAATCCTTGCCGGCGGCCAAGGAAGCAGGCTGCACCCGCTCACACAATCCCGCTCCAAGCCTGCGGTGCCCATCGGCGGAAAATTCCGGCTTATCGATATCCCCATCAGCAATTGCCTTCACCACGGCATCCGCACCATATGGGTCCTCACGCAGTTTGCCTCGGAGTCGCTCCACCGCCACATATTCCAGGCCTACAGGCTCGACCCATTCTCCGGCGGTTTTGTGTCCGTTCTTGCCGCGGCGCAAACAGTTGACAACAAAGGATGGTATCAGGGCACCGCGGATGCGGTTCGCAAGAACCTGTCGAACTTTGCTCAAGCGGGAGACATGGTCCTGCTCTTGTCCGGCGACCACCTATACCGCATGGATTTCACCGATTTTATCCGCTTCCACGCGGAAAAAAAAGCCGACATCACGCTGAGTGTGATTCCCGTGCCGCGTTCCGCGGTTTCCGAACTCGGCATCCTCAAAATGGACCCCGGCCACCGCGTCCTCGATTTCAAGGAAAAGCCGAAGGACGATGCTACCATAGACTCGTTCGCGCTGCCTGCCTCCCTGCGCCCGCCGGCACAGGGCGGCGAGGAGCGGACGCATGTGGGATCAATGGGAATTTACCTGTTCAACAAGAAGGTCCTGTTCGACGTTCTCGAACAGTACGACTTCGACGATTTCGGCAAGCAGATAATTCCGGCCGCAATGAAGGACTACAACGTCTACGCCTACCCGTTTAGCGGCTACTGGGAAGACATCGGAACCATCCGCGCGTTTTTCGACGCGCACATCGCAATGACCACCGCCGCGCCCCCGTTCAATTTTTACGACGAGGCGCATCCGATATTCACAAATGCGAGGTTCCTGCCCGCGGCGAAGATTTCCGGGTCGAACATCGATTCGTCCATCGTCTGCGAAGGCTGCATGATCGAAAACGCCAAGATAGGCAGCAGCGTCGTGGGCGTACGGTCTATTATCCGGGACGGCAGCCATCTTTCGCGCGTGGTACTCATGGGCGCCGACACCTACCAGACCGAGGGGCAGGCAAGTCCGCATATCGGCGTGGGCCAGAACTGCCACATCCGCAACGCAATCATCGACAAGGACGTCTGCATCGGCGACGGCGCCGTACTCATCAACAAAGACTCAATTGTCAACGGCGAGAAGGACGGCATCGTCATCAAAGACGGCATCATCATCGTGCCCAAGGGCGTCAATGTGCCGCCGAGATACGTACTTTGACAAATTAATGTTGCATTTCATCGTTTTCTTCACGAACGAGGAAGTGCGGGCGTTCCCCTTGCATGCGTCGTGACGCATGCAAGGGGCGGCCCTTCCTCCGGGCTCGGCTGTTCGCCTCGGTGCCGCGCCGCCACAATGGCCCTGCGGGCCGTGGTCGGGCGGCACTGCCCTCTCGGTCACGCTCCGGTCCTGCCTAACGCTGGGCAGAAGCGCATTGCCACATTTGTCAATAAGGCTTACGCACACAAGACAAATATGCCTGCATTTATCGCCGCGAAGCGGCATTCCTTAAAGAAGGCGTTGCGGAAACGTGACGCGCGCGTTGCGCGAGCGACGCGCAGAGCGCACGTTTCCGCTGGAAGGGGTGTGCCCCCAGATCACCGGCGCGCCCCTCGGCTGCGTTCGGGCGCGCCGGAAGCTGGGGGCCAGGGGAAACCCGAAAGGGTTTCTCCACCAATATCAGCAATTAACTTCTGATTTATTATCTGCTGAGGTCAACCAGCCGCTGCTCGACATCCGGGGTTCCGTCGGCGGCCGTGAGGATGCGCACCTTGGGCGCGAGCGGCTGCCCCTGCGTAACGCCCACCACCTGCCCTATTTCGCCCGTGTCAAGCTTCACGACGCTCGACACCGGGTAAAACGAGAAAATATTGACAAAGGCCTTGCGCGTTCCCGGATCGAAGGCGGTATTGTTGCTCGCCGCGAGGATGCGCATGGCCTCCGGCGGCAAAAAGGCTGGGCGCTGCGGACGGTCGTGGGTTATCGCTTCATAGCAATCGAGGATTCCCACGAACCGTGTGATGTCCGAAAGGATGTTGATTCCCCGCGGATACCCGCTCTTGTCTATTCTCTCGTGATGGTCGCGCGCGAGCGCGGCGGCCACCGTGCATACATCGTCGGAACAGCGCAGGAGTTCACCGCCGAGCTCGGTGTGACGTTTGATGACGCCATATTCCTCTGCCGTCAATGTAGTGTTCTTGAGAAACACGGCGCGGTCTATGTCCTGCATGCCGATGTCGTGGAGCAAGGTGGCCGCCGCGATCTTCACCATGTCGTCCTGCGGGTACTCCAGATTCTTGAACAGGACAATGGAAAAAATCGTTACGTTCACGGAGTGCTGCGCAAGATAGTCGCTGCCCGACACCGGATTGGAGGCCAGGCGCTGCAACAATTCGAGAAGATCGGGCCTGCTCACGATAACGCGCACCATGCCTTCGGCAGCCATGCCGCGCTCCTGCGGAGAAAGTTCCTTGTTGTTAAGAAGATTCTGCTCGTACTGGCAGAGCTTTGCGTACAGCATCCGCGCCTGGGGAAACTTGTCGGGAATATCGTTGTCGATGGCGAGCGAATCGGCCGGTTTCATCGTGCGCACCGTTGCCTGAAACAGAAACGGAGAATCCGCGGCGCCTATGGCAATTGTGTGCTGGCCGCTTGAGAGCTCCACACGGCCTTCGCCGCGATCTTTTTGGCCGATAGCGATATTGTCGACGATAGTTCCGCAACTGCTGTCGAGGTCGACCAGAAACACTTTCCCGTTCTCTCTCTCAAACACGACATGGTTTCTCGAAATGGAGTACGGCTGGTTGTCGGGCAGCAACAGATCCTGCTTGGCGGAACTCGATAGATCGGTCCTGGAAAGCCGTCCGATGCGGAATGGAAAATAGAGAATGGTGAGAGGCTTGCTGCCAAGCGCCACGCGCGCAAACCTGGTGAGCCCCACAAGCTCGACAACGGTACTCCCGCATCCCTCAAGCAGCAGATTCTGGCCTCCATCGATATTGTGATGGAGCCTGATATTCTTAATGATGTGCATCACCGCATCCCTGAACCAAGTAGTTGTTGCCTTGACCGAACCGACTATTATTGTATCGGCTTATTAGGCGATCCTCATAACTTATTATTGCTGCTCAAAGTTGGGGCAGCCTTGGCAACAAGAATCTCCCTCAAATTACATGATTATACCAAGAATTTCCATGAATGTCAAGGAAGACATTGAAATACGTGCGACAATTTGTCGAAATTGCAGCATTTTTGAAGGCTTTCCCGTCGCAGCACGCGCCGGAATTGACGCATTTTTGCCGCAAAAACGGGGCCGAGCCTCCCAAATATTACTATATTTTGAAGTATAACAAGTTGGGGCAGGCTGCTCAGGAATCAGTCTGCCGGTTTCCAACTTCATTTCAATACATCAAAAAAGGGGGAGGTATCGGATGATGAAGAAGCTATGGACTGTGCTTGCGGGCGCGGCAATTCTTGCCGCTCCGGCAATCGCAACGGTCACGGGGAAAGTTGTGGACGGTAATGGCGCACCTGTTGCTGACGCAATGGTGTATTACACCAGCATCGCAAACAGGATGGTGTACGTTTATTCACACACCGACGGGGCCTTTTGCATTCCAGCGCCAACAGATTGGAGCGTGAACGATCCTCCGATGTACAAGTCTTGCGGAACCCGGATTCAACGGTCCCCGCAGTCGCAGACGTTCTCCTCCTCTTTCTTTGCACAGCAAAAAGGATCGAACCTGGTCTTCTACGTCGCCAAAGCGAATTCAAAGATCACCGCGGATGTGTTTTCGCTTTCCGGAAAGCTCGTTTCCAGAGTTCTTGACAAGATCGTAACGGCCGGCGGCTGCACCTATTCGTTTAATCCCTTTGGCGGCAGCAAAGGAATCGTTTCGCAGCAAACCTATGTGGTTCGGCTGAGCGACGGCACAAAGACCCAATCCGTCCGCATGATAAATGTTGGCATGGACCAGGCCGCCAATGCCTCGCTCCAACCCGGCATCGGCTCTGCCCCGCGTCTGGCAAAGGTGACTGCGATGGACGGGCTTCGGGTGGGCAAAACCGGTTACAAGCCTAACACCGTGAATCTCGCCACCCATTCGGACAATGTCGGAAATGTTGCCATCACGGTCATCGACATCGAAGGGAAGGTGGACAGTATTCTCAAGGGAATGACCCTTGACGAGAAGGTAGGACAAACGGTCCAGTGTTCAAACGTCGGGAACATATCAGGGAATTTCGCGGGCTCCTTTCTCAAAGGAAACGCCTATGCCGACCAGCAAGCCGACCAGAATGCTGCAATGTCCTCAGGCGCAAAGATTCCGGTTACCGTAGGCACGGATTACGTCCACGGAGGACCTATAGTTTACTATCCGCATAATGTTGGCCTTGGCACAGGCGCAGACACTCTTCTCATCGAACTCGCCTATCGCCAATGTGCAATGTGCTGCAAGGTAGGAAACAACATGAACTTTGCTCCGGTTATGGACATTCCCCGCAACGACAAGAACGGTCGTGTCTACGAAGGCTGGGGTGAAAATGTCGATGCCACTGCGCATTTTGCCCGGGCCGCGGTACGCGGAGTCCAGGGAACAGATATTTCCTCTGACTATACTATGATCGCCACTTGCAAGCATTTCGCCGGTGCAGGCGGAACGCAGGACGGGCAAATGCACGTTTGCGCGAACACGGCCACGTGGGCCCAATTGTGCAGAATTCATCTGCCGCAGTTTCATGCGGCGGTTGATGCAGGCGCTCAGGCGATAATGACTTCATACAACTTGTTTCCCACATCACAGTCAAAGGATTCATGCACGGCCATGACCATGCACAAAGTCCTCATTACCGATACGCTCAAAACCGCCTGGAAATTCGACGGATTCGTAATTTCCGACTGGGATATGGGAACTGACGCATCCGTGGGCGGCACCGCTCAAGGACCAATCAATGCAGTAAGAGCCGGCTTGGACGTCGGCATGGAACCGGATTTCACGACCCAATTTCTTTCTGCGGTAAAGGGCGCGACAAGCGACACGGCGTTCTTGTCGAGAGTTAACGATGCAGCAAGAAGGTGCATCCGGGTAAAACTCAGGATGGGTCTATTTGCAAACCCGATGCCGAGCGCTCAATTGCAGAACTATTTCGCCGACCCTGTATACCGTTCCGTGGCAAGGGCATGCGCGCGCAAGGCAATTGTATTGCTCAAGAATGACGGCGCTACTCTGCCGTTGAAAAAGACGGCCAAAATCCATGTGGTTGGCGCATGGGCGGATAACCTTGGTGTGCAGTGCGGCGGATGGACGGAAACAAATCCAAGCGACGCTAGCTCAGCATGGCAGGGAACCACTGTACCGCATGGCATTGCGGGAGCCACAACAATCCTTCAGGGTTTACAGGCTGGAATCGCCTCTACCGGACGAATTACCTACAGCACCGACGCTACTGGAATTCAATCAGACGCCAGCATCGTTGTCGTTGTCGTAGGAGAGACTCCGTATGCCGAAGACCAAGGCTACAGGGCAGATATTACCCTCGCCGCGGATCAGATAGCCCTTGTCCATGCCTGCGCAGCTTCCGGCAGACCGGTTGTGACCATTCTTCTTACTGGCAGGCCGAATGCGCTCAGCACCATTCCTACCGACAGCAAAGCCCTAGTTGCTGCCTGGCTGCCGGGCACGGAAGGCGAAGGCGTCACCGACGTGCTGTATGGAGACTACAATTTTGTGGGCAAACTTCCCTACACCTGGCCGGCAAGCAAGGATCAGGAACCGATTAATGAGGGGAATATGGGTGATCAAAACACCGCAGGTACGCCCCTCTATGCTTACGGATATGGCCTTACGTACAAGTAAACCACTGCCTGTATTGTCTTTTCTATTGAGAATGGCATCCTTGGTGGATGCCATTCTTATTTTCCAATCCAGCTTCTCCGCTTCTACGGAATTACGAGATACATCAAGGTGCTCACGTTCCCATTGGCTTTCAAGTATGAAGCATAGTATGCGTTGTTGCCGCCTTGAACCATAAGTTTGGCATTAGTGGTTGCCGCACCCGAAACGGGTAATGTCCCGTTCACAAACGCTGGAAACCCCTGCCACCCATTTGCGGACGAGTACGACTTCAATGTTCCTGAGGCGGCACCATCCACGTACCCGGCATATAGAGTAGCGTCGAGAGTTGAATAAGTCATGTCGGATGAGTATACGGAGCCGGTCTTGACGGCACCGATATTTTGCCAGGTTAATCCTGAAATATTCTTCCAAACCGATGGATAGCCATTGTGATCGAGAGCTAAAATTAACGGGGTGGAGTCGATAAGTGCCAACGAGAACAGGGTTGTGCCAATATTGGACAAGAGTGTGCTGTACCCAATATCGTTCCATGAACTTGAGGCTGGGTCATAAGCTGAAACAATAATGGAGTTATCAGATCTCTGCCATGCGTTAAAGATACTGCCTTTTTTCGTGGCAGCCATTAACGCAAGATCTACGAAATACGTCGAACTATTCATGAATAGACTCTGTATTGTCCAACATTGCTGAAGTGAATCTAATTTGTAAACATGCACGCCTCCGTAGTCCTTCCCCAGAAATTCCACACTATTGTCGACCGGATTGTAGAAGAGAGAATTGCTGAACGGCGTAGCGCCCACGTTGCAACTCGGGTCGGTAACTATTTCCCAACTCCCGTTTCTATACCGCTGCATGAACTGCCCACTCCCAATATAGGGAATTGTGCCGGTTGCATCGAGAGTCATAGAGACGCTTGAAACGCCAGTGGTTGCTATCGGCGTCAGCACTTGCCATGTTGTCGCCCCTTTTTTTGCCATATTCACCTTTAGATTCGAACTTGCATCCGCATATGCGATGTATAAATCTCCATTTGCCGTCATCACAGTGTTGAAATCGGTTGCCGCAAAATCACTCCCCACCGTCATCCACCCCTGCACTCTCACCGTTCGGCTTTTAGGTGGCGCGGCATTGCCCCAATTATCCGACACATTGTAGGTTATTGTACATTTCGCCGGACCGGTCGTAACAACGGTCTGGCTCCTGGAAATCCTGGCAGTGAGATTTCCATCCCGGGCGTCGCTTGCGGTCGCAGGATCGGTCCACACGCTTCCTATTGCGATCGTCGTGTCGCTTGCTCCGTGAAAATCAATTGAGGGCGTAGTCGTGTCCTTCACAAGGACGGTGACACTCTCCGTGTCCTGGCCGGCGGAATTCGAAACGGTAACTTTGTACACAGCGGAATCAGAATATGCTGCGGGGTTGATTGTATATGAATTTACTATCACACTTGTCAGAGTGCCATTTTTCATCCATTGATAAGTTGCTGCCGGCGATACATTAGGATTCAGGGTTACTGCTAAGGCTAGATTGCCGCCTTGAGCCACAGTATCTTTTGCGGGAAATCTATTCTGGAGTACGGGAGCGACGTTCACCGCTATATGCGCATACGCCGAAGTATCAGACCCAGAGGAATTCGAAACTACCGTATAATAATCCCCGGAGTCCGCGTTAACGACACCTATTAGCTGGTACAGTGGGTTTGTGCTTGAATCCTTTATCGACCCGCTGGGTTTTGTCCCGTGGAACCACCTAAATATCGGCGACGGAAACGCATTATTAATCGCAACCGTAAACGTAGCGAACCCACCCGGATTCACGGTGGTGTCCTGCCGGGGTTGTGTTTGTATTTTCGGCGCGACCTTGTTTGAATCGACCGTTATGGTCACGTTTGCCGACGCCACGCTCCACAACGTGCCGTCGTAGGCCTTGACCTCGAAGGTATCCACGCCGATGAAACCCGAGTTTGGCGTGTACACAATGCTCCCTTTTGTAGAATCGGCAAGGGTCGCCGTTCCATTGTCCGGTTTCTGTGTCAATTGCCATTGCGTAATAGCATCGCCGTCAGGATCGGTCGCAACAAGGGCAATCGTTATGGCCTGGTTCCTGCCCGCGTTCACCGATTGCGGCTGGACAACCGGCGGACGGTCGGTCTTGATTACCGTTATTTTCACCGTGTCTTTGACAACCATATTCCCGTCGGTTGCAATGAAAACTATGCTGTAGAATCCCAATTCACTAGACGTCGGGGTCCAGGTGAAAACCCCGGTCTTGGGATTGAACGCAGCGGAATCGGGCAGCTTTGCACCTGACATGTCCGTTGCGCTAAACGTGATCGAGTCCTGAGCGGAAGCAATGGTTTGCACTATGAAGCTGAGGGTTTTGCCTTGCGACACCGAGGTGTCGGCCAGCACCATGATGACCGGCGGGATGCTGATCGAGCCGGAATAGACTATGGCAGATGCCGGAGACGATCCTGCGGTGTTGACGGCCACGACATAATAATAGTAATTGCCCGTTTTCATCGAATCGCCATACAGCGAATCTGATGTGCTGCCGATTTTCTGGAAATTGATGGTATCC
>Ga0182027_10011217_pt1 | contig 12692 bp, 9 predicted proteins | sample 712E1DmetaG_FD_121300 | JGI IMG/M metagenome (GOLD analysis project Ga0182027, IMG submission 121300) | Permafrost microbial communities from Stordalen Mire, Sweden - 712E1D metaG (Illumina Assembly) | ecosystem: Environmental > Terrestrial > Soil > Wetlands > Permafrost | place: Sweden...
ACCAGATGCGGGTGATGACACCCGCTGAAGCCGCCCGCGCGGGCGCCGACTTTGTCGTGGTTGGGCGCCCGATTTTCAAAGCCTCCGATCCGGCGGCGGCCGCGGCTGCGATACTCGCCGAGCTCGCTGGAAAAGGCTGAATAGCTGAAGGGCTGGATCAACCCGGTTTCTCAACGCGCTTTTTGCTATTCAGCGTTCGCGTTTTCCGCTTTACCGATTTCAACCTTTCCACCTTCAGTCCTTCCGCTTTTCAGCCCTTCAGCCTATTGGCCTTTCAGCTGTTGGCTTTTCAGCTTTCAGCCTTCAGCCTTCAGCTTTGTCATCCATGAGCCGCACCGCCGCCATTCTCCTCGCCGCCGGACTGGGGCGCCGCATGCAGGCCGTTGCTGCCGACAAGATCATGGCCCCGCTTGCCGGCCGGCCGGTTTTCGCCTATTCCGCCGCCGCATTCGTGGCCAGCGGGGTCGCCGACTTCTACGTCATCGTCTATCGCGATGCGCGCCAGTCGCTCGAACTGTCCTGCTATGCCCCGACGCCGGCGTTGTTCGTCAAGGGAGGCGCCGAGCGCCAGGATTCCGTGGCTAACGCCTTGGCCGGACTGCCGGACGACATCGACTTCGTGTTCATTCATGATTGCGCGCGACCGCTGGTCCGTCCGGAACAGCTCTCCGCCTTGCTGCGATCGGTGCGGCGGGATGGGGCCGCCGCGCTGGCGCACCGTGTCTCCGACACCATCAAACAGATCGCGACTCAGCCCCGCGGTTCCGGGCCGGCCGGCACGCGCGCCCCGGTACGGGTGCGCACCGCCACCTTGGATCGCGCCCGGCTCTGGGCCATGGAGACTCCCCAGGCTTTTGCCCGCGAGCTCATCGTCCGCGCCTACTCGCGGGTCCAGCGCTCCGGAGTGCGCATCACAGACGATGTTCAGGCCGTCGAACGCCTTGGAGCGTCCGTGACATTGCTGGATAATGCGCGCCCAAATCCAAAGCTGACCGCGCCAGCCGACTTGGCCTACGCAGCGTTTCTCCTCAGCGATGGCTTCTAGCCCACACCCCGGTTCTGACCGCCTCCCCGGTATTCAAATACGCCCCATCGATTGCGTCGCCCCCGTTTCAGCCTAATCCCAGAATCCCATGCCATACCGTATCGGACACGGTTACGATATTCACCGCATTGTCGCGGGCCGCACGCTCGTCCTCGGCGGAGTGCGGTTCGACACCGATTTCGGCCTCGACGGACATTCCGATGCCGATTGTGTGACCCATGCAATCTGTGATGCGCTCCTCGGCGCGGCCGGACTGCCGGACATCGGCCATTTCTTTCCGGCCACGGATCCGGCCTACCGGAACATCGACTCGCAACGCTTGTTGCAGCAGGTCGTGGCGCAACTCCGGCAGCGCGGCTGGACGCCGCTGAACATCGATTCCACGGTCATTGCGGAAAAGCCCAGGATCCTGCCGCATCTGGGCGAGATGAAGCTTGCCCTCTCCAGTTCCACCGGTCTGCTGGTCGACGCGATCGGCCTGAAAGCCACGACGAACGAAGGCATCGACGACCTGGGACGCGGTCTGGCCATTGCGGCCCATGCAGTTGCGCTGATCCAGAGCCTGTAGGGAGGCGGCGCTTCGCCAGGTGATCCTCCATGAGCCCGTCGGTGTTCCACCTCCTGGTTTCCCGTTTCTGGCGCCGATCACCTGGTTACCGAATTCTGTCCTCTGGCCTCTGGCTTCTGACCTCCGTCCTCTGCATTCTGTCTTCTGGCCTCTGGTTTCTCACCTCCGGGTGTTCTCATCACGAAACCGACGTTCAGCGCGGCAATCGCGAACAGGTGCTTTATCAGGGCATCGGTGTTGAACTGCCCGACCTGGATCCGCACCTCGCCACCGGCACCAGTGAGTACAATGTGCTGTCCGCGATCTTGGAGGGCCTGGTCAGCGAAGATCCCTTCGACCTGCACCCGGTTCCTGGCGTCGCTGAGAGCTGGGAGGTCTCCCCCGACAGTCTGGTTTACACGTTTCATCTCCGGGCAGACGCCCGCTGGTCCAACGGCGAGCCCGTGACGGCGTCCGATTTCGTCGCCTCATTTCGCCGCGTGCTGACGCCGGCCTTCGGCGCCGCCTATGCGACGATGCTCTATCCGGTATCCAACGCCGAGGCGTTTCACCGCGGCCGCCTCGCGGATTTTACGGAGGTTGGCTTCGCCGCCCTCGACGCGCGCACGCTGCGGATCACGCTGGGATATCCGACCCCGTATCTGTTGTCGATGCTCAGCCACCCGGCCTGGCTTCCCGTGCCGGTGGCGACCATCGCGCGCTACGGCCCGGTCGACCAGCGCGGCACCCCGTGGGCTCGTCCGGGCAGGTTTGTCGGCAATGGCCCGTTTGTGTTGAAGGCCTGGCGGCGCAACCAGGTCATCATCGTCGAGAAATCGCCGACGTACTGGGATGCGGCGCATGTCCGCCTGCGTGCGATTCACTTCCACCCGATTGACAGCCTCGACGCCGAGGAACGCGCATTCCGCGCCGGGCAGATCCATCTCACCGATGCGATGCCCCCGGCAAGAATCGGCGCCTATCGGCAGAATCAGCCGCAATTGCTGCGCATCGATCCATACCTTGGCACGTATTTCTACCGCCTCAATGTCAACCGGCCGTCTCTTGACGAACCCCGCGTTCGCCGCGCCCTCGCAATGGCCGTCGACCGGCAGGCCATCGTCGCGCACGTCCTGCGCGGCGGCCAGGTGCCCGCGTCGGCATTCACCCCGCCCGGGATGAACGGCTATGCGCCGCCTCCCGGCATCCCGACCGATTTCGCCGCAGCGCGCCGGTTGCTCGCCGAGGCAGGCTACCCGGGCGGACAGGGCCTTCCACACTTCGAGTTGCTGTTCAACTCGTCGGAGGGGCATCAACTGATCGCCGAGGCTGTGCAGGAGATGTGGCGGCGGGAGTTGGGCGTCGAGGTCCGGCTGGTCAACCAGGAGCTCAAGAGCACGCAGGATGCGCGCCGCGTCGGCAATTTCCAGATTCTGCGTTCGGTCTGGATTGGCGACTACATCGATCCCCTGTCGTTTCTCAGCATCTGGACTTCCGACAGCGACAACAACTTCACCGGCTGGTCAAGCCGCGACTACGACAACCTCCTCGCAGACGCCGCGCGCACCGCGGATCCCGCGGCAAGGAATGCACTGCTGCAACGGGCGGAAACGATCCTGCTCGACGCCGCACCGATCATCCCGGTCTACTATTACAGCCATATCTTCCTGCTTCAGCCATCGGTTCGCGGCTGGCATCCGACGCTGCTCGACCACCATCCCTACAAACACGTCTGGCTGGAGGAATAATCAGGGATCATGCAGTTGAATGCCGGGCCGCCGCTTTGTCTGTCCTCCGTAACCTTGGCGGAGGAAGATCGGCGGCCGCTTCCCCAATGAGGTGCGGCTCGGCGGCGCGGATTTCGCGCGAGCGAAACCCTGCTTCAATGGGGCCGCGCTCACGTGAGCGCGGAGAGGCCAGTTTCTGTAGGTTATTCTTGTTGCGCTTCGCAAGCAGCATTTTGCGAGCACCGGCATCTTCGCGGAAACACCCGCCAACCTGCCTGGATAATTCTTTCCCAAGTACTTCTATTCCAAGCCGCGAGAGGTCTCCCCGAAGGCGCGCAGTACCTCGCCGCTCGCGCAGTGCCAGACTGTCAAAGTACGAGAGCATTCCCCGGGCTCAAACGACGTAGCACGGCGGGTCGACGCGGATGAACGGCGCGGCAAACGAGTCGAACCATACGCTTACCTCGAATTCCTGCTTTCCGGAGAAAAGACCCATGCCGCGTGTTCGTTAATGCGTTTTTAACGCATTTCGCGGGCCATTTAATTACCCCCCTCAACAGTTCGGCGCTATGCTGTCCGCATGCAAACGAACACCATTCCCCCGCCCACGCGCGATCCCATGGCCCGGCCAACATTGCGGATCAACCTGGAGGCAACCTCATGAGCGACCTTTTCTTCATCGTCCTCACGGTGGCGTTCTTCTTCGCCGCCGGCGCCTTCGCCCGGTTCTGCCAAAAAGTGCGCTGACCGCGCCAGCTCACCTCGACCCATCCCCCTGCCATGGAAACCATCATCATCGGGCTCATCGCCCTTGCCTGCCTGGCCTACCTTGTCGTTGCGGTCCTCCGGCCGGAGAAATTCTGACCCGCGCCGGCCCGTCAATCCAACGCCTTTGTAATGGAATGAGTGACAAACCTCCCCGATCGTCGCGCGCCTGCAACGGCCGGCCCGTCGATCCGATGCCTTTGTAACGTAATGCGTGACAAATCTTCGCCATCGTCTCGCGCCGCAAAACCAGTCCCGCCGACCCAATGCCTTTGTAACGTAATCGGTGACAAAGCGATTCCCGTCCCATGAACAATCTCAACGCATGGACCCAGTTTGCGCTCTATGTCGGCGCGCTGCTGCTCATTACCAAGCCGCTCGGGCTGTACCTCGTGCAGGTGCTCGACGCGAAAGGCCGCACCTGGATCGACCGGGTCGTCCGGCCTGCGGAGCACCTGACCTACCGCGTGTGCGGAATTGATCCCGACCACGAGCAGGGCTGGCTCGGCTACACGATCTCGCTGCTCGCCTTCAGCCTCGTCGGCATGCTGATGACCTATTTCGTTTTGCGCTGGCAGGACAAGCTGCCACTCAATCCGCAGCAGTTCCCAGGCGTCTCCCCGGCGCTCGCCTTCAACACCGCCGCGAGCTTCACGACCAACACCAACTGGCAGAACTACGGCGGCGAATCGACCATGTCGTATCTCTCGCAGATGGTCGCGCTGGCGTTCCACAATTTCACGTCCGCCGCCGCAGGCATCGCCATCGCCGCAGCACTGGTTCGCGGCATCGCGCGGCACACCGCCCAAACCATCGGCAACTTCTGGGTCGATGTAACGCGGATCACTTACTACCTGCTCGTGCCGGTCTGCCTGGTGGTCGCGCTCGCCCTCGTCTCGCAGGGCATGATCCAGAACTTCCGGCCGTACACGGTCGCGAAAACATTCGAGCCGTACACAACCCAGGTGCCGAAGACCGACGCCAGCGGCCAGCCCGTCAACGGCGCCGACGGCAAACCGGTAATGGTGGACCAGGTCGTGGACACCCAGACGATCGTGCAAGGCCCGATGGCCTCGCAGATCGCGATCAAAATGCTCGGAACCAACGGCGGCGGCTACACCAACGCCAACGCCGCGCATCCCTTCGAAAATCCGACGCCCCTGTCGAATTTCCTCCAGATGCTTTCCATCTTTGCGATTCCAAGCGCGCTGACCTGGTACCTCGGTCGCATGGTGAAGAGCCAACGGCACGGCTGGGCCGTGTGGAGCGCGATGTTCGTGCTGTTTGCCGCCGGGGTCCTCGTCGCGTGGTGGGCCGAGGCAAAGGGCGATCCGATCCACCAGCATCTCGGCGTCGCCGCGGCGGACGGCAACATGGAAGGAAAGGAAGTCCGATTCGGCATCTTCAACTCGGCGCTCTTCGCCACGATCACCACCGACGCGTCCTGCGGCGCGGTCAACGCCATGCACGATTCGTTTACGCCGCTCGGCGGCCTCGTGCCGATGTTCAACATGGAAACCGGCGAGGTAATCTTCGGCGGCGTCGGCGCCGGCCTCTACGGCATGCTCATCTTCGTCGTTCTCGCAGTGTTCATCGCGGGGCTCATGGTCGGGCGCACCCCGGAATATCTCGGCAAGAAGATCGAGGCCTACGACGTGAAGCTCGTCATGATCGTGCTGATGGTGCTGTCGGCGACGATCCTCGGCTTCAGCGCCTGGGCCGCGGTTTCGCCCTGGGGTCAGGCAGGCCTGAACAACTCCGGCCCCCACGGCTTCAGCGAAATCCTCTACGCGTTCAGCTCGTGCGTGGGCAACAACGGCAGCGCCTTCGCCGGTCTGACCGGAAATCCTGCCAACGGCGACGCGCATTATAACACCACCCTCGCCCTGGCGATGCTCATTGGCCGCTTTCTGATGATCGTCCCGATCCTGGCCCTCGCCGGCAATCTCGCCTCGAAAAAACTCATTCCGGCCAGCGCGGGCACGTTTCAGACCGAGGGCGTCACCTTCGTCGTCCTGCTCATCGGCACCGTGCTGCTCGTGGGCGCACTCACCTTCCTGCCGGCCCTGGCGATGGGTCCGATCGTCGAGCACTACCTGATGCATGCCGGCACGCTATTCTGAGCCAGATTCATGGAGTTAAACCTCATTTTTCGACTGATGTCTGCGAGCACTGAATCGTATGTAGGGCCGGCGCTTGTCGCCGGGCCGATCTTCGATCGGAGAATGGTCCGCCGACGAGCGGCGACCCTACATCTGACGACGTCGTTCCGCCTAGCGCGTTACGGGCGTCCGGCCCGTGGCAGTCCGATCCGCGCATCCCTTCCACAATCTCCCGAATCATGGGCAAGATGCCCACGCCACACCAAACCACGGGCAAGTTGCCCGTGCCACCCATAGACAGACGCCGAATGCCCAGGGCGCCAAAAACACACGGGCAGGATGCCCGTGCCACTTTCGATCCATGAGCACAAAGACCGTTTCCCTTTTCGACCGCGAGATCCTGCTGAAGGCCGGCATCGACTCGTTCAAGAAGCTCGACCCGCGGCAGCAGATCAAGAACCCCGTCATGTTCATCACCCTGATCGGGGCGATCCTCACTTTCTTCCAGCTTTTTACCACGAAAGATCCGCGCGGTTACGTGCTGCAGATCGCACTCTGGCTGTTCTTCACCGTGATCTTCGCCAATCTCGCCGAAGCCGTGGCGGAGGGCCGCGGCAAGGCCCAGGCGCGCGCGCTCCGCGCCTCGCGCCACCAGCTCGTCGCGCAACGGCGCCTCAAGGACGGTTCCTTCGAGCAGGTGGACGCGACCGAGCTGAGGAAGGGCGATGTCGTGCGCGTCCTCGCCGGTGAACTTATCCCAGGCGACGGCGACGTCGTCGAAGGCGTCGCGTCGGTGGACGAGTCGGCCATCACTGGCGAGTCTGCGCCGGTCATTCGCGAGGCCGGCGGCGACCGCAGCGCCGTCACCGGCGGCACGCGCATCCTGTCTGACCAGCTGTTCGTGCGCATCACGGCCGGCCCAGGCGAGGGCTTTCTCGATCATATGATCAGCCTGGTCGAAGGCGCAAAACGCCAGAAGACGCCCAATGAGATCGCGCTGACGATTCTCCTGTCGGCCCTCACCTTCATCTTCCTGCTGGTCATCATCACACTCAAGCCATTCGGCGTGTATGCCGGCGTCGGGTTCTCCATCACGGCGTTGATCGCGCTGCTGGTCTGCCTTATCCCCACGACCATCGGCGGCCTGCTCAGCGCCATCGGCATCGCGGGCATGGACCGGCTGCTGCAGCGCAACGTCCTCGCCATGAGCGGGCGCGCCGTCGAGGCCGCGGGCGACATCGACGTGTTGCTTCTCGACAAGACCGGCACGATCACGCTCGGCAACCGCATGGCCTACGAATTCGTGCCCGCGCCGGGAGTGGCGCAGTCCAGCCTGGCCGCCGCCGCGCAACTCGCCTCACTGGCTGACGAGACGCCCGAGGGCCGCAGCATCGTCGTGCTGGCCAAGGAGGAGTTCAACCTGCGCGGCCGCGAACTCGTGGCGTCGCACGCCCAGTTCGTGCCGTTCACCGCCCAGACCCGGATGAGCGGTGTGGACCTGGCGGCGTTCGACGGGCAACCGCCCCGTTCGATCCGCAAAGGTGCCGCCGAGAATGTCCGGGTCTGGGTCGAGGCGCAGGGGGGCGTCTATTCCCAGGCTGTCGCCGCCACTGTTGACGCGATTGCGAGGGACGGCGGCACGCCGCTCGTCGTCGCCGAAGGGCGCGAAGTGCTCGGGGTCGTTTTTCTCAAGGACGTCGTGAAGGGTGGCATCAAGGAACGGTTTGCGCAGCTCCGCGCCATGGGTATCCGGACCGTGATGATCACCGGCGACAATCCATTGACCGCCGCGGCCATTGCCGCCGAGTCCGGCGTCGACGATTACCTCGCCCAAGCCACGCCCGAGATGAAGCTCGCGCGCATCCGCGATGAACAGGCCGCCGGGCACCTCGTGGCGATGACGGGCGACGGCACGAACGACGCTCCGGCGCTCGCCCAAGCCGATGTCGGCGTGGCCATGAACACCGGCACCCAGGCCGCCAAGGAGGCGGGCAACATGGTCGACCTCGACTCGAACCCAACGAAGCTCCTCGACATCGTTGAAATCGGCAAACAACTCCTGATCACGCGCGGTTCGCTCACGACGTTCAGCATCGCCAACGACGTCGCCAAGTATTTTGCCATCATCCCCGCGATGCTCGTCGGCGTATTCCCCGCGATCGCGCCGCTGAACGTCATGCACCTGGCCTCGCCGCTGAGTGCGATCTTGAGCGCGGTCATTTTCAACGCGCTCATCATCGTCGCGCTGATCCCGCTGGCCCTGCGGGGCGTGGCCTACCGGCCCCTGGGGGCCGCCGTCATTCTCCGCCGCAACCTCCTGTTCTACGGCCTCGGCGGCATCATCGTGCCGTTCGTCGGCATCAAGATCGTCGATCTACTCATCAACGCCGCCCATCTCGTCTAATGAGACTCGCATCATTCAGTGACAGGTCAAGGTGGGTCGGCTTGTCCTCAAGACGCTCTGGGCGCGTTGGGGACAACGCGCTCCACCAGTGTCAGTCTATTCCACAAGATTCAGCAATTCTGTAGCACCATGAAAACCTTTCTCGTTGAACTCAGAATCTCACTCCTGCTCACCGTGGTGCTCGTCGTCCTCCTCTGCGGTGCGTATCCGCTCGCCGTCTGGGCGGGCGCCAAGGCGCTGTTTCCCGCGAAGGCCAACGGCAGCCTGATCGCAGACCGCGACGGCACGGTTCGCGGGTCGGAACTGCTGGCGCAGAACTTCGGCAGCGCGCGCAGTTTCCAGCCGCGCCCCTCTGCAGCGGGCACCGGCTACGATGCCATCAATTCTTCCGGCACCAATCTCGGGCCGACCAGCCAGAAACTGGCCGACAGCATCAAAGCTGCCGTCGCCACCTATCGCGCGGCCAACGACCTCGCCGCGGACGCCCCTGTGCCGGCCGATGCAGTCACCTCGTCCGCCAGCGGGCTCGATCCGCACATCAGCGTGGCCAACGCCCTGATTCAGGCGCGTCGCGTCGCCCGGGAGCGCCATCTGCCGCTGTCTGCCGTGGAGGCCCTCGTGGCGGCCCTCACCGAGGATCGCGACCTGGGCCTGCTGGGTGAGCCGCGCATCAACGTGCTTCTGCTGAACCTGGCTCTGGATCGGATTCCGGCCGGCCGGTGATCCCATTCGCCTTGGAAGGAGACCCCCATGAAAGCATCAACCTCACCCAGCCACGACGATGACCGCGCGCGTCTTTGGGCCTATGCATTGGTCGCGCTGATCGCCCTGCTTACAGGCTATGTCCTCGGCCTCGTCGGCGAACAGTCCTCCGGCGAATCGCGTGTCGGCTGGCCCCCTCCCCCCGCAAGCCCTCGTTCGCTCAATCCCTGAACAATCAGTTTCCGATCCCATGCCGTTTGCCTTCCGGAGTTCGAGATGGGGTGAGTTGATCAGACAACTCTACCAGGCTGGGAGACTGGAGGGCGCTGCGCAGCCTTCGCTGAAGCTTCGGCTAGGCACGCCGTCAGCGCCACTCGGGGCTTTGGCAGCGACCGCGCCGCCCTCCAACCCGGATTCATGCAGTCGAACCGCGTTTTTCGAATGATGCTAACGATCACCGAGCGGTGTGTAGGGCCGGACCTTGTGTCCGGGCCACAGTTCACTCGAAAGGCGGTCCGCCGACAAGCGGCGACCCTACATGAACCACATCGTTCCGGCTCAGGACTGACTGCACCCCGGGCGCTTTGTCGAACTCGTCCGGCGCAATCCGCCGGATAGCGGCAACCGTCGCGGTCCGAGGCGCCCGGCCACCCTCGCTTGCGGCTCTCCCGTTTTTCCCTCATCCTCCTTCCCAGAATGTCTGACCCCGACCGACCCGACCCCGACGCCCTGCTGGCCTCGCTCAAGCAAGCCGAGGCAAAGGCGGCGCGCGGCCGGCTGAAGATCTTCTTCGGCATGGCGCCGGGCGTGGGCAAGACCTACGCGATGCTGCAGGCGGCGCGCAAAGCCCACGACGAGGGTGTCGACGTGGCCGTCGCACTGGTCGAGACCCATGGCCGCGAGGAAACCCAGCTTCTGCTGGAGGGATTGCCAGTGATTCCCCGCAAGGTGACCGCCTATCACGGCACGCAGCTGTCCGAATTGGATCTGGAAGCGGTGCTCGCCCGCCATCCCCGGATTGCCGTGGTCGATGAACTTGCGCACACCAACGCGCCCGATTCGCGTCATCTGAAGCGCTGGCAGGATGTCGAGGAACTGCTCGTCGCCGGCATCGACGTCTTCACGACCCTCAACGTCCAGCACATCGAAAGCCGCGCCGACACCGTGCGGCAGATCACCGGCGTCGCTGTGCGCGAGACCGTGCCCGACTCGCTGATTGAGAACGCCGCCGCCATCCAGCTGGTCGACCTCACACCGGACCAGCTCCGGGAGCGGCTCGCGGAAGGCAAGGTCTACCTGGGAGACCGCGCCGCCGTTGCGGCCGACAATTTCTTCAAGGAAAGCAATCTCACCGCGCTGCGCGAGCTCGCCCTGCGGTTGACCGCCGAGCGGGTGGACAAGCAACTCCGCGAGATCCGGGGGGACCGGCAGATCAGCGCCATCTGGCGCAGCGGAGAGCGGCTGCTTGTCGCCGTCAGCCCGAGCCCGTTCTCCACCCGGCTCATCCGCTGGACCCGCCGCATGGCCTACGCGCTCGATGCGCCCTGGCTCGCGGTCAACGTCGAGCCGACGCTGACGCTGGCGCCGGAGGACCAGAAGCAGCTCGATGAGAATCTGGCCCTGGCGCGCGAACTGGGAGCAGAGATCGTCGTCGTCCCCGGCCGCGACCTGGCCGACGCCCTCGTGCGCGTGGCCCAGCAACACAACGTCAGCCAGGTTGTCCTCGGCAAATCGCGGAGGCATCCGGTGATCGACCTGCTTGGCGGCGGCTCGCTGGCCGACCGTGTCATCCGGCGCAGCGGCCAGATCGACGTCTATGTCGTGCCGGCCGAGCCGCGCTCCGGCCGCAACCGCTGGAAAGAGTGGAACGTTTCGACTACCTCGCGCCCGAGGGAATATGCCACGGCATTTCTCACGGTGCTCGGCGTGACGCTGGCGGGATTGGTCACCAAGCCCTGGGCCGGCTACTCGGCGGTGTCGCTGTTCTTTCTCACCGCCGTGATCCTGCTGGGGCTTTTTGTCGGCCAGGGGCCGGTCCTTCTCGCGGCGACCCTCAGCGCCCTGACGTGGAATTTCCTTTTCATCCCGCCGGTCTTCACATTCCGGATCGACAAGTTCGAGGACGGGCTGATGTTCGGGATCTTCTTCGTGGTCGCGCTCGTCACCGGACGCCTGGCCGGACGGTTGCGGGCGCAGGAGCGCGTGGAACGGCAGCGTGAGCAGCGCGCCACGGCGCTTTACCATCTGACCCGCGCCATCGCCCTCGCCCGCTCCTCCGATGAGGTGTTGCGCAACGCAACGGCACAAATCCAGGAGCTTTTCGGCGCGCGTCTGGCCGTCTTCACCGAAGATCCGGCCCATGCCGGACTCTTGGTGCTTCACCCGGCGGCGACCTACGTGGCCGGCGAGAAGGAACAGGGCGTCGCGACCTGGGCTTTTCGCAACCGCAAGACCGCCGGACGTTTCACCGACACCCTGCCGGCGGCGGAGGCGTTCTACCTGCCGCTCGTGGCGGGCGATCGCGCGCTGGGCGTCATGGGGGTGCAGCCGCCACCAGGGAGCGCTCTCTCGCTCGCGCAGCGCGATCTGCTCGATACCTTCGGTTCCCAGATCGCCCTGGCCCTGGAACGGGAGCAATTGCGCGCGGCGGGAGAAACCGCGCGCCTGGCCGAGGCATCGGAGCGGCTGCATCGCACGTTGCTCGACAGCGTGTCCCACGAAATGAAGACTCCGCTCGCGGTGATGATGACGGCCACCGAGAATCTCGAGGCATGCTCCGCGGGTCCGGCGCAGGCCGTTGCCGGAGAACTGCGCACGGCGGTGCGCCGGCTGCGCCGCCTGGTCGACAACCTGCTCGACATCACGCGCCTTGAGTCTGGCGTCCTGCGCCTGCGCCTCGACTGGACCGATTTGTCCGATCTCGTCAACGCCGCGCTCGATGTCACCGCCGACCTGCGGCAGAACCGCCCGGTGCGCGTGGAACTGCCGGATGGACTTCCGCTGGTTCGGCTCGATTTCGCCCTCATGCAGCAGGCATTGGTAAACCTGATCCACAACGCATGCGCTCATACTCCTCCCGGAACCGGCATCACGCTGACTGCCGGGGTTGCTTCGGGCCAGGTCTGGCTGGCGGTCGCCGACAATGGTCCCGGGCTCAACGAAGCGCAGCTCCCGCATCTGTTCGACAAATTCTACCGCGGCCAGCCGGACAAGGCAGGGGGCTTGGGACTTGGGCTCTCGATCGTGCGGGGGTTCGTCGACGCACATGGCGGCCGGGTCGAGGCGGCCAACCGGCCCGGCGGCGGAGCGTGCTTTACGATGTTTCTTCCGTTCGACCGGCATGGTAGCGTGCCCCCCGAATGAGTGCCGAACCCGCCCGTGCCGAAGTTCTCGTCATCGA
>Ga0182027_10011218_pt1 | contig 12691 bp, 13 predicted proteins | sample 712E1DmetaG_FD_121300 | JGI IMG/M metagenome (GOLD analysis project Ga0182027, IMG submission 121300) | Permafrost microbial communities from Stordalen Mire, Sweden - 712E1D metaG (Illumina Assembly) | ecosystem: Environmental > Terrestrial > Soil > Wetlands > Permafrost | place: Sweden...
CGCGCTGCCCCAAACCACTCTCGGAAGAACTTCATCGCGCTGGCCGCGTTCGGCTGAGCCCAAAACTCCACGAAGGTCTCTTTGTGATACCAGGCCCGGGCGGTCTTCAGATTGCGCTCGCAGAGTTCGGCGAAGTCGAGCGCGCGGTCGCCTTCAGGGCAGGCGCCTTGCAGCCACAGGTACTTCGAGCCGGTAAGGCTTTCATCGCCCACTTCAAGCAGTCGGCGGTGCTCGTCACGGCGGACTTTGTCAACCGCTTCGTTCAAATGCTTAGAGACGTGAAACCGGTCGTAGACGATGGCTGCCTGAGGGGCCGCCTGCTTGGCCGCCGCCTCAAACTCCGCGCTCATGTCGATGGCGACGGCCTCCACGCGTTTGCGCTGTTTTTGGGGCAGGCTGTCCCACAGCTTGAGCCCACTTTGGGTATCCCGATCTTTGACGACGTCCAAGACGCGCTGGCCGGTCAGATCGGTCATCACCGAAACGTAGTCTTGGCCTCGGCCGAAGTTCTTTTCATCCATCCCCACCTGGGTCACCCGATCGGTCGAACGGCGCAGCAGTCCGCGCTCCACCGCTCGCCGGACGATCTCCTGGATAGTGTGCCAGTCCAGCTTCAGAATCTCCATGGCCTGGACGAGGGACCGCGCCGCCTCGATAACGGCCACGGCAAAGGCCTCGAACATCAGGGTGAAGCGGCCGTGGGGTTCCGCCCACGGCACCGAGGTGGTGACCACTCCGTGCTCCGGGCACTGGCAGCGCGGCACCCGCGCGCGGATGACCGTCATGAACTGCATTACGTCCAGATGACGCCATTGTCGCTCCGGCGCGTGGTCGTACCGCGGACACGCCCGCCCGCATTCCGGGCATACCACTGCAGCCGACGAATCATGTTTGAGTTCCACGTCCACCCGTTTCGCTTCGAGCTTCAACTCCACTCGCTTCACCTGCCATGGCGATTGGATTCCCAACAGCAACCCGTAATGCGCGGACACCGCAGCTTCTGCCGCTTGCGTCGATTCATGCTTTTTTGCCATCCTGCCCAACCTGCGCAACGCCTCGACCGCGTCCAGCCAAGACGCTGCCCGGGCGAGGCCAGGATCGCGATGCGATCCGAAGCAAGGCCGAGCGCCGGCCTCTTGTGCCATCATCGCCCCACCATCACCCTTCAAAAGCTACCTTCCCTCTGAAACCCATTAAAATCCGCGAATAGCCGGCGCCCAACTTGTTCAATAATCTATTCCGTGGTCAAAATAGCTGCCATTCTTTGAATTTTGCACTACTTAATGCCATAGACCCAATGGCCCCGTGTTGGTCCTGCATTTTGGAGAATCGAGGCACTGCGCAATGGGCGTTTAATACTGATCACTGGATTGTGGTATGCACTCCAAAGGACGAGTCAGGCGCAGAGGTTACTGCCGAAAAAATAACCTTCGATTATTGGGATGAAGCGGGAGATCCGAATGGAGGTGACTATAATCAATTCACCAAAGAATACCCTAATTATAAAGGGCAGAGTAATGGACCCACCCTTATGCCGTCGTGTCCAGGAGCACCGAATCCGTGAAAGCTAAATTTGTATATTGGATGATCGTTTGCCTGGTCTTGGTCGGAGCTGTGTTGTTCTGGCCTCGTAACTCTGCGATAACCGAAGAATCTCTCATTAGGGCGGACTTCAATACTGTTCGATATTTGCAATCCGCGGTTGATGAGTTTCGTAAAGCAAACAAGGGGGGCATGCCTAGTCGCATTGAGGATTGCCTCTGGAAGTCTGATATGGAAAACATACGTAAGGCCCTGATTTCTCAGGGCGGCGTATTGTACTATTTCCCATTTAGTACTGAAACTTGCGGGGGCTATAATATTGTATTGAAGAGCGCTCGTGGGGTTACTCTTATCTTACCGGACAAAAGCATTTATTACATTAAAGATCAGCCGGTAAGAAGCGGATACGGGGTCATCAATCAACCCTTGACGAACCCCGTCCCTGAACCTGCGGCACACGTCGCGCCGGTCGCCCCGAGCCGCGACTGAGACGATCCAGATGATCCAAAGGATAATTCCGACGGGGTCATGTGTTACCGGCTTTTTTGTGGTCGTAAAACGTACCGAATTGGGACCGTAGGGATTTTTTACAACCGCTCGGACTGGCATCGTAATTCGCGACCCAATTACCGCGCTTTGGTCGTAGGCTTACGACGGATTTGAGCGGAAGCTGAGTGAATTGGGTCGTCCTGCCTCGTAAGCTATGGTTGTCGACGGAATCGGACCGCCGGGGTCGTGTGGATTCCATCCAAGTTGGTGTCGTCCGCCTACGCCAAGGCGACGGCGAGACACGGTAAGGCACCGCGGGAGGCCGGAACGCCGGGTGTCCGATTCAACTGGAGGTCACTGATTGGCCGCTTTCAGCAAATCTTCGAGAGCGTCTCGTTGAGAAGCTGTCGCGAGTCGCGAAGCTGCCGCAATGTGTTCTGTCCGGCGGATCTTGTCGAATTGCTCAATCGCGTTGATTGCGCGGCGCGCGTAGTCAACGGACGTGCATGCCTGAGAGAGGCATTTGAACCAGGCCTGCAGCACTGTCGGCCAGTCGATTCCGAACATCCAAACCCCGCCGTCGTCAGCGAAAAAGACAATATCGTCGTTCGCCTTATCGACGGCGCAAAGAAGGGCGAAGATCACGTCCATCGCCAAGCGCGCACACTCGGTATTCTCCTCCTTGGCCTCAGCGGCACATCGATCCAGCAGTCGACAACATTCCGCGATAAATGCCCGGGTGCCTTTTGATACGTCCGTGCAATTCCTGGAATTGACGTGAAAACTCACGTAATAGTCGCCTCGGCGAGCAGCCGCGTCGAACTTCTGAACTTCCTGCAAAAGACTCTGGTCGCATCTGGGTTCGCCGCCGCGTAGGGAATCCACCGGGATAAATCGGGCGACGAGTGCCTCGAGCTTGGCTTCGGGAAGTAGATCGATCGCTTCGTAGAGCATATAGAAGACCCGCTCATCGCCAATCCTGCGGATCGCGGCTCGGAGTTTGGCGCGGTCAATCGTTGCGGTCGGAGGGATCATGTCGGTGACAGGGAAATGGCAGAGCTCTCCAGTCAGCGTTCTTTGGATCGGGACTAGAGGGAGCGAATCGACCGACCAGTTCACACTGGGAGCCGAGCCTCGGGCCGAGGCCCGAAACATCCGCTTCAGGCGGTGCTGGCTGATCGTTCACCTTGCCCGCCACAGAGGCAAGCCATGAAGCGATCTCCTATTCCGGAAGCCCGGGCGCAGGTGCTCCTGCGGCGCGTGGCGGAACTGTACGCCCAGAACCTGGCGAACCAGCCCGAACCCAAGCGCTGGCTCGCCGATCACGGATTCCCCGACCCGAGGCTTTGGGCGTCGCACCGCCTTGGTGCGAGCAACGGCATACTGAAGGGCGTTCTGCCCAGCGATAATGGCATCTTGACCGAGCTGACCGCCATCGGAGTCTTCGATTCTGAAGGCCACGAGACCTTCGTTGACTGCATCGTCTGCCCTGTCTGCGCGGAGCCCGGCGGAATTCAAACGCTTGTCGGTTGGCCGATGAACCCGGCGGGGCCTGTGCGGCGTTTGGCGAACGGGCCGAGCGGACTCTGGAATGCAAACGTCCTCACGACCGCCACCGAGGTGTATCTTGCGACTTCGGTCCTCGAAGGCCTGAGCATCGCCGCCTGCGGGATTGCCAATGTTATCGCAGCAGTCGGTGAGCAACCGAATAGCCTGCAAAAGCAGCTCCGCGAACATGGCGTACACCGGGTACGCCTCGTCGCCGGCGACACCGCCGATGCCCAGGCCAGTGCGCAGCGACTGAAGGCCGGGGGATTCGGCCTGATCACCCTGCCCGGAGCGGCGAGCGTGAATCAGTTTCTTGTTGCCAACGGTCCTGCCGAACTGGCCCGACTGCTGACGGCAGCACCACCTGCCGGCGGAGTCTTGGACGGAGCCGAACTTCTACCGGATGGCTTCATCCTGCACTGCAAGGAGCGTCGCTACGAATTGCGTGGCCTGGAAAAGACTCCGCGCGCCCTCAGGGCCACCGTGCGGCTGACCTTCGCAAGTAAAATGCACCTCGACACAATCGATCTGTATTGCGCCAGGGCCAGACGGCAATTTATCGGCGATGTCACTCGGCTTCTGGATGAAGCGGCGAGCGCGATCGAAGCGGACATAGGGCGGATCCTGCTGGCGGCGGAAGAGCGGGTCGCGCAGCTTCGCGTCATTCCCCAGCTCGAAGTGGTGATGACCGAGGCGGATAGAGAACAAGCGGAAGCCCTTGCCAAAAATCCCGACCTGCCGGAGCAAATCCTGCGCGATTTTGAGACGTGCGGGCTCATGGGAGAACGCACGAACAAGCTCCTTTGTTATCTGGCCATCACCAGCCGCAAGCTCTCCGAGCCCCTGGCGGTCCTCATCCTCGCAAGTTCCGGGGCAGGCAAAACGGCGCTCCAGGAGGCGGCGCTGGCGTTCTGTCCTCCAGAAGATGTGGTCAAGGTGACCAGCCTCTCGGGGAGAGCGCTATTCTACAAGGAACGCGCAAGCCTCAAGCACAAGGTGCTCGCTGTGGCAGAAGGCGAAAGCCTCACAGGATCGGATTATGCGCTGCGCAATTTGATCAGTGCAGGAGAACTTGTGACGGAGGTCACCATCCGCGACCAATCCAGCGGCCGGCTGGCCACAATGACGAACAAGGTCGAGGGGCCGACGGCTGTCTTGGTGACGACCACTGATCCCGAGACCGATGCAGAAACCAAGTCGCGGTTCATCGTCACTTCTATGGACGAGAGCCCCAAGCAGACTCTGGCCATACTTGCCTGGCAGCGGCGTCAGCATAGTCGCGAAGGCCTGGAGCATATCGCCGAGCGACAGGAGGTCTTGCGCCGCCACTGGGCGCTGCAGCGACTCCTGGAGCCCCTGGCGGTCGTGAATCCATTTGCGAATCAACTCTGCTTTGGCGACGACCGGCTGACGAGTCGACGAGATCAACCCAAATATCTCCGGCTGATGGCTGCGGTAGCCCTCTTGCGACAGCGCCAGAAAACAATCCGGCGCATGGATGGACCGACGGCCCAGGCTTATATCGAAGTCGACACCGAGGACGTCCGGCTGGCGAACGCAATAGCGATGGATCTTTTTGGACGCAGTCTCGATGAACTGTCCCGGCCCAGCCATGAACTGCTGGTACTCCTGGACCAGATGCGCCGCGCACAGCCGTCGACCGGTGTCTTCAGTTTCTGTCGCCGCGATGTGCGCGAATTTGGGCGCTGGTCGCACGCGCGAGTGCATCGATACCTGAAAGAGTTGCTCGAATTGGAATATGTCTGGCTGGAACGCGCCGGAGGTTGTCACCGGTATCGGCTGCGTTGGGACGGAAGCGGGCAGGACGGACAGAAATTCCTGCTGGGGCTGCAGGCTCCTGCGAAAGGCTGAAACGTTTCAGTGCCGTTTCACCTCCTCAAAACGAACGAAGTCACTCTACGCCAATCAGATCGCCAAAAAGTGTTTCACTTGGAGAATTCGTATGGGGTCAAACAACACACCGCTGCGTAGGTCACAGGAGCTTTGGATCGATCACCTGAAGGGCCATGGGCACAGTGCAAAGACCCGGCAGGTCTACGGCCAGGCTCTGAGATTACTTGATCGTTCCCTTTCAGAATGCGGACGCACGCGTCCAGCAGACGTTACGGCTGCGGATCTGCGCGCCTGGTGGGATGAACTCAAGAGCCGCGAGCTTTCCCCGGCGACGCTTTGCGTGTACCTGCGAGCGGCACGTGGGTGGTTTCGGTGGCTGCTCAATGCCGGGGAGATTTTCCTCGATCCGACCGCCGATCTGAGGGCGCCGTGCGATAAGCGGCGTGTGCCTTGGGTCCCGACGGTCGGCGAAATGAAGCAGTTGTTGGAGAGCGTCGATTCCTCCGGACCGGAAGGGGTGCGGGACCGGGCGATTCTGGAAACCATGTATGCAACGGCACTGCGGCGCCATGAAATCGCCGGCATGAAGCTCGGCGATGTTGACCTGGATGGGGGAAGTGCCCGCGTCTTGGGTAAGGGCAACCGTGAACGGGTTGTGCCATTGACGCGGGTCGCGACCGACTGGCTAAAACAGTATCTGCAATCTGCGCGCGGCTCGCTTCTCCAAGGCCGGGAATCGCCCGAACACCTCTGGCTCAATCTGCGGGGCCGGCCGCTGGCCGCGGGCTCACTTGGGTTGATCGTCAAACAGAGGGCTTCGGCTGTGGGCCTGAAGGCCCTCACCCCGCATAGCTTGCGACGGGCTTGCGCGACGCATCTCTTGGTCAACGGGGCGAATCCAGCTGAGCTGCAGTTGCTCCTGGGGCATGCCACGCTCAAACACCTGAGCCAATATTTGCAGCTCGGTTTCAAAGAACTCCAGTCCGAGCACGCTCGCAGCAAACCCGGCAAATGAACCTGCTCTCCGATCTGCTGGAGGAATTCCTTGATAAACAGCGCCAGCTCGGGCGCAGTCCCATCCATCTGCGGGTTTCGGGTTACCAGGTACGTGCGTTCCTCCACTGGCTCGGTGAGCACCGTGGCTGCTCGAAAGCGGAGGAACTGCGAAGCGGCGATCTCGACGCGTGGGTACACGCCCAGCAGCAACGACTCTCCCTTCGCGGTAGGCCTCTCCAACCCGCTTCAATCAATAAGCAGATCGAATCCGTGCGGGGCTTTTTGAAGTGGCTGACATCCGCCGGGCGGCTGAGCGAGAGTATCGCTGACTTGCTCGCCGATGTTGCCCAGCCGCGCCTTTTGCCCAAGAGCGTTCTCAACCACCGGCAGGTCCGGGCGATCCTGGGTGATTGCGATACCGGGTCCCTTGAAGGCGCACGCGACCAGGCAATGTTAGAAATGCTCTACTCCACCGGAGTGCGCGCGGCCGAACTCCTTGGGCTGAACATGGGAGACATCGATCTGGGCAATGCAACGGCGCTCGTCATGGGCAACGGAAGCAAGCAGCGCATGGTGCCTGTCGGGCGAACTGCAGGAAGGGTCCTCGAATCCTATTTGAAGGGCGTGCGACCTCTGCTCATGCGCGATGCGGCCGAGCCGGCGGTCTGGCTCAATCGCAGCGGTCGGCGGGTCTCCTATGCCATGTTCCGCCGCCGGTTTGTTGTGCAGGCCCGCCGGTTCGAATTCCCCTTCGCGATCACTCCGCACACCTTTCGCCGATCCTGCGCCACTGAACTCATCCGCGGTGGCGCCAGCCTCTGGCACGTCAAGGAACTCCTCGGCCACGAGAACCTGGATACGCTTCAGCACTACGTCCGCCTCACAATCGCCGACCTCAAGAAGACCCACGCACGCTGCCATCCGCGGGAGCGGGACGGGCGATGAGAACGTACGTCATCAAGCCACCGCTCAAACGCGGAGTTGCGGAATCCCCGATACAAAAGCCGGCAGCCCGAATCGGATTGATGCTTGAAAGACTGCCTCTTGTGGTCGAGATTCACGTCAGCGCTCAATCCAACCTCACCATGCCCGATAAGAGCAATCATTCCGAAAAAAGCATGAGCCGCAAATCCGTGCTAGGCCATGGCAGCTTCAAACACACAGCGAAGCCGGCCGAGCTCAAGGCAGTCTTGGGGGCCTACGGCTTGAAGCGGGCGGACTACGAACGCGTGCGGAGCCTTGTCTTCAAGGACTTGGAAAAAGTGCCCGCCCATGCCCGGTGAACGGTTGAAGCGCGGGCCGAATGCCGCGCAGGTTTTCCTCAATGTTCCCTATAGCCGCTCCTACGAGCGGACCTTGGTAGCCTTGACAGCCGCGCTTGTCGCCGTTGGCCGCGTTCCTCGACTGACCTTTCAGATTCCCGAGGGCGGCCAAGGGAGGCTTCGGCGGATATTTGGCCTGCTCAAATCCTGCCGAGTGTCGATCCATGACCTCAGCGCTGTCGGCATCCCTGTTCGGTTCAACATGCCATTTGAACTGGGGCTCGCTTGCGCCATCAAAGAGCAATCTGGCCAGCATGACTTTCTTATCCTGGACAAAGAACCCTTCCGGCTCCACCGCCATCTAAGCGATATCGGCGGCATTGATCCGAAGATCCATCACGGAACCGTTCAAGGTGCGATTTGTGCCGTTCTTGAGGCGCTGGAGAAACCCAGTGGCAATCCATCTGCAGCGGATGTGATGCGACTCTACCGCCGGATGATGCGCTTGGTCCCACAGCTGAAGGCGCGACATGGCAATCGCGAGATTTTCAGCACACGCGTCTACGGGGAGCTTGTGACTTCCGGTTGGGTTGCGGCCAAGGAGATGGGGCTCAGTTGAAACGCGGCTGTCGGGGCTGGATGGAAGCCGGCTCCCGGCATTCCAGCTGATCTGCGGGTTGCAAGCCAGGGAAAGACAGTTCATGACTTGATTCCAAGAGCGGGATCTTGTCCCATTGTCGAATTCGTCAGCATTCAACCGCCGTGATCGTCAACCCCAGATACGCGACTCAGGAGCGCGAGCGTGCACCCGAAACCGCGAAAGCGGCTTTTGGCGATGAAGTATCCGGCCTGAGATATTACAACCCGACCACGGGCCGGTGGCTGAACAGAGATCCGATTGGGGAAGAAGGCGGCGCTAACCTCTACGGGTATGTCCGCGAGAATCCGGTCAACGAGGTTGATCCTAATGGGCTTGAATACAGCCTATATTCTGGACCACCAGATGAGACAATCGGCACGCCGAAACGCGCAAGGGCTCTTGCTGAAACTACTCCATACATTCTTACACAAAGCCGGGCGGAGATCTCTCCGTATGGCCTTGATCAATGGGATCTATCCTTAGGCGACCAAAGCCTTAAGGTCGGGATAGTTTACCTGAGCCAAGAGATAAAAGACGATACCAAAGAACGTGATTTAGGGGGCCATACAACGAGGGAGCATGAGTTCGAGCACAATCGGATTTTCAAGGACAATTGGAACTCATTCGCAGCCAAGGCAAATACATACGAGCATTCTTATGATAACCCCGACTGCGCGAAATTGGAGCTCAAGATCGTACGCGCCCTACGAAGTCTCATGCTAGGTAACATGAATAAGGAGAACGCCGAATTCGATCTGGCTGCCTACGCAAAGGCGGAAAAATTGCTGCGTGAGGACGTTGAAGCAGAGATAAGGCAAGCCGAAATTGACATCAAAAAAGCTGAAGACGAACTTGCGCTGGATCAGAAGGATTGGAATGATAATAAATGCGATTGCCATGTCAGTTCTAGGTGAATATGGATCTGCTTATCATCCAAGCCGCAGGAAGGTGGATTCCATACTTTTGTATGGCATTCGGGAGCCAAATTGCCGGAACATGCAGAATCGGATTATGTTGCTGTAATGAAATGACGAGAGCTGTTTACTCGGGATAGGAAGAAAGTTCCTTCTACTGTTTTGTACGATAAGAAGGTTATTATTGTTGTATTATACATAATCGGAATTGCGGAGTGGATTTTAAGCGCGGTATAGACAATCTCAAATTCCATGAATTATAGATTCGTATTCTTGTTTGTATTGGTGCTCGGGCTGGGGTGGGGATGCAAACGGCATGTCGTCAACGAACGATTGGATGTATCCTACATCGATTGCGGCTATCAGTACAAGAATCCCTATACGACAGAGGATCTTGTTTATGGAAATGAATTTCTTGACAGAAAGATGAGATCATATGCGTCGGACTCAACAGTAGAGGCGTACTTGGTTCCTATGAAAGGCGTAAATCGAGTTTTATTCGTTACAGCTGGACGCAAATGGACGATGGATGAAAAGTATAGAATCGTTAGGGAACTCGAGGAGTTCTTGGGACAACAGCGAAAGTAATTGTTACCGACTTTTTTGTGGTCGTAAAACGTGCCGAATTGGCGTCGTAGGTGTTACCGATTTTTTTGTGGTCGTAAAACGTGCCGAATTGGCGTCGTAGGTGTTACCGATTTTTTCGTGATCGTAAGATTTGCCGAATTTGTTCCGGGCCGAATTGACATCGTCTTTTGCTCCGATCTGACGACGTAGGAAAACTGGGCTGTTTACCACACTGGCGTCCGAAAAGGTTGCCGATCTGATCGTAGGTTTTGAGGCTTATCCAACGATGCCGCGGGTCACGCGGGTGATCTGGCATGTCAGTGCCGGGCGAAAAACGGCTGAGCGTGTCGTAAGCGGGGAACGCAGAACGACGGCGGTGGTTTGCGGAACAGTGCTTTGCCTGTCAAAGAACGATGCCGTCGGAGCTGCGGACCCTGGTGCTAACGCGATGAAACGACGGGCTGGATCGTACATCCCCCGAAGACACTGGCGACTGCGCCGCAGATTGCCCCTGGGATCGTAGGCAGCGACAATCCTACGATCCCAGAGGCCGAATCAGAACAGGTCCATTTGGTCAGCACTGGCGCGGCCGAGATGTCTGCCGCGTTGAGCGCAGATGAGTCGGTGCGCAGAGGCCAAGAGTTCGATCTGTCGGGAATGATGCGTGGCTCTCTGGACGAAGGTGAGCGACACCTGAAGCGATTCGAGGGCGTTGCGGATGTGCTTGAGTTCGCCGTAGAGATCGTCGCCGTGGTGTTCGAAGAAGTGCCGCAGCCATTTGAATCGCACTAATGGGCGGGGAGAATCTTCCAAAATGCATCGGCCTCATCCGGACTCACCAGGTTCAGGTAATGCTTCTTGATGATCGCCTCTGAATTGCCCGCCTGAAGGGCTGTGTCGCCCATGCTGCGGAATCTGGCAACGTGCATGGAGACGAATGTGTGCCGCAAACAATCGTGGCCGATGGCAAACTTCCTGCGAATCTCCATCAACAGGTTAGAGGCATTGCGGGGAATAAACGTGTATCGGTAGAATGGATACCGAGTGAGCCAAGCCTGGAGGAAGGGTTGGATCACGACCTGACGGACATCCTTCGTTTTTGCCAACTCCGGAGTGATGCGGATGATCCCGGCCATGAGATCGATGATGCGATCGAGGTGTCCCAATTTCGCGATGCGTGTGATCTCCCCGCCGTTGATCGCCGACCGGAGACCGGCAAACGTCGCTAACGCAAAATAGGATGAGAGCGGCGGCGCGAACATCGACTGTTTCTGGCGGATAAAAAATCACCGGGTGTAACGAGGCTCGCCGCCGGGTCCGGAGAGGACGGCGGCAGCGAGGGTTTTATTCGGTCGGGTCGTCAGTGACGCGGTCTTTCATGCGGTAGGATTTGCCTTCGATCACCACCGTTTGCGCCCGGTGCAGCAGGCGGTCGAGGATGGCGGCCGTGATACCGGCATCGTTGTTGAAGATCACCTCCGGGGAGCGGCGTGTTATTCGACCAGTAACGATCCTCCCGTCGAGCTGTTGCGGCTGGAGCCCAGTGCCGACTTCACCGCCGCACGTCAACGCGAGGCCCAGTTAAAGAAATGGTCGGGGCAGAAGAAGGAAGCTCTGGTGCGTGGAAATCTGGTTCTTCTCAAGCAACTCAGCCGTTCGCGCGACTGATCGCCTCGGATCAACTGGCGATCCAGAAGCCAACGAACCCCGGATTTGTTTCTTTGCTCGGTCGACTGCACCGAGGTTCAAGATGGCAAGGCGAGGCACCGCTATCACGAGTCGGGTCTGCTTCGGTAACGGCCTGTCAGGAACGCAGGCTAGCGCCACGGCCAATCTCGTTGCAATTCACACGCGTTCCGGCTGAATGACCAACACGCCAGCCGCGACCTTGTTGATGCACCCCGAAGCCATCACCCAGGAGAAGTCGACAATCTCCGGCTAAAGGCAGGCCAGACTGTTCATCATGCCGCTATCGTTCAAAAAAGCTGCTGAACGCATTTTGCGCGAATCAGAAAGCCCTGTTTCTGCAGCCGAAATCGTTGAGAGGGCAATGGATGTCAGCTTGATCGACACCGAAGGCGCAACGCCGGATGCAACGATGGGTGCACAGCTTTACGTAGACATTCGGCGGAATCCTCAAACGTGCTTCCGGTTGGTTGGGCGCGGGAAGTTTGCACTTCGAGCGGCAACTCCGTCCGCCTCCTCCGCTGAGCTAATCATCGAACAACAGAATCACCTTGTTCGCGAAAGCTTGAGGGAGAAGTTGCTTGCGATGGACCCGGGTCAATTCGAAGTCCTTATCGCTGAGCTCTTGGAGAACTTGGGCTACTGACGTGAAGGTGACCGGCCAAAGCGGGGACAGGGGAATTGATGTTGTTGCGCGACTGACGATGGGCGGGATCACAAGCGTCAAGACTGTCGTCCAGGTGAAACGTTACAAGACAGGGAACAACATCAACGGGAGCATAATCGCTCAGCTGCGCGGCAGTGCCGAGGTTGATCAGCGAGGCCTTGTCATCACTACCTCAGATTTCACCAAGGACGGCCTCGTAGAGGCGAGCGCCGCCAACAAAATGCCTGTCGCTGTTGTTGTCAACGGAGAGAAGCTGTTGGATCTCCTGATGAAATACGAGATTGGCGTTAAGAAAGAAAGCCTGCCGATCTATTCGCTTGTGCCTGATTACTTCGACAACGCGGATACTGAGGAAGAGGAAGATGGCAGTCGCGGGAAAAAACGGGGCCTTTGGCCTTTGCCTGGAGGAATCAATTCCTACGTCGAAACACTCTTCACAATGCTGGATGCTGTGGCAGCAGGAACCATGACCAAGACCGATTATGTCCGTTGGCTCATGGCAACGTTCGAACAAGTCAGAAGCGAG
>Ga0182027_10011219_pt1 | contig 12690 bp, 10 predicted proteins | sample 712E1DmetaG_FD_121300 | JGI IMG/M metagenome (GOLD analysis project Ga0182027, IMG submission 121300) | Permafrost microbial communities from Stordalen Mire, Sweden - 712E1D metaG (Illumina Assembly) | ecosystem: Environmental > Terrestrial > Soil > Wetlands > Permafrost | place: Sweden...
GAGCGGGAAATGGCGAGCTGCACGATCATGGCCGCGATCGGGGCAAGGATCGCCATGGCGATCATGCCCACCATACCGCCGCGGTCATCGTCGTCGCGGCCGCCGCCGAACATCGCGCCCCATTGCAGGGCATTGCCGATCATGGTGATCGCGCCGGCAATGGTCGCCGCAATACTTGAAATGAGAATGTCGCGGTTCTTGACATGTGAAAGTTCGTGCGCCATCACGCCTTCGAGCTCGTCCTCTGAAAGTATCTCCAAAATTCCTGTCGTTGCGGCAACCGAGGCGTGCGCAGGGTTGCGTCCGGTCGCGAACGCGTTCGGCGCCGGGTTATTCACGATGTAAACTTTCGGCATTGGCAGGTCCGCTTGCGTTGCAAGCCGGCGCACCACGCGGTACAACATCGGCGAATCAGTTTCGGAGATCTCCTTTGCCCGGTACATCATGAGCACGATTTTGTCCGAGAACCAGTATGAGACGAAATTGAGGATCGCGGCAAATACAAGAAACCCGATGGCGCCGTGAGTCCCGCCGATGAACTGGCCCAGGAGTACAAGGATGCACGTAAGGATTCCGAGAAGCAAGGTTGTTTTTGCGTAATTCATTGATGGAACTCCTGTTGAAAAAACGCCTTTAGTAAATCACCATAATACGACTGAGTAATTGGAATATTTTTCATTACAAAAATACATTGAGCACCACGTACACGGCGGAGCCGCGGCAATACCCGATCAGTGCGAAGGGAATGATGGCTGGTTTTGGCAGGAAACCGAAATCAGATCTTTTGGAGATTCAGCACCTCTTGTAGGGGAACTTTTCCCACGCTTCATCGACAAACTTCTTGAATTCTCTCTCAAATCTCGACCGCGGAAACAGTTCCGCATTTTTGCGGATAACGGCGGGGTCAAAGGTATGTTCCTTTGACAGGAATTCCTTGACTGCCGCAATGATGCTTGGCACATCCTGCTTGTAGAAGAAGAGCCCCGTCTTGTCCTTGATAACCGTCTCCAGGGCGCCGCCGCGGCCAAGGGCGACCACGGGAATGCCGCTGGCCTGCGCTTCAACATTGACAATGCCGAAATCCTCTTCCGCGGAAAAAACGAACGCGCGCGCTTTTCTGAGGTAGCCTGCCAGCTCGTCCTCCTCGAGATGGCCGACAAACGTTATGTTCTTGCAGGAGATCTTTTCGAGCTGCTTCCGCGACGGTCCGTCGCCGACAATGACAAGCGGGAGTTTGAGCTCGTTGAACGCCTGGATGGTGAGGTCGATGCGTTTGTATGGAACGAGCCTGGAGACGGTGATGAAATACCCGTCTTTGACCGGACTTACGCTGAACTTGTCAACATCCACAGGCGGATAGATCACGGTAGCCGGCCGGTTGTAGCACTTCTGGATACGGTGCGCGATGTAATGCGAATTGGCGATAAATTCGTTGACGCGGATCGCGGACGACTGGTCCCAGAGTCTGATGTAATGAAATATTGCGCGCACGATGAAACTTTTCAAGCCGCCCTTCAGGCCCGACGCTTCCAAATACTGGAACGTCAGGTCCCAAATGTAACGCATGGGCGAGTGGCAATAGCAAATGTGAAGCTGGTCCGACGACGTAAGGACGCCTTTTGCGACGGCGTACGACGATGAAATCACCAGGTCGTGATCGCGAAGGTCGAATTGCTCAATTGCCATTGGGTACAGCGGCAGAAAAGCCCGGTGATGTTTCTTGCCGAAGGGCAAACGCTGCAGCATGGACATGTAAATCGGCGCGTCGGCAAACGGGGCGCCAACGATGCCCTGTGGGTCATGGAACAGTGTGTAAATCGTGCCGGGGTAAAGTTTGTAAATGGACTGGAGCACGCTTTCCGCGCCCGCGAGCGTCACCAGCCATTCGTGGATCAGAGCGGTTCTCATCGTATCTGTAAGTATACCGTGCGACGGAGCGGATTGGCACAAAAAATTATGGGATTATCCGCAAAACGTGTCGTCACCATCCCGTCACGACAACGCGCCCGAACGGACCGCCGTCGAGGCGAACCACATACACGCCCTGCCGAAGGCCGCCCATGCTCAGCGCGAACCTGCCCGCGCCGAGATCGAACCGGCGCACGACCCGTCCGGAAGGCGACAGGACGATGAGTCGGCCGGGTTCAGCCATTGTCCCGCGAAGCATACCATTGACAAGTGCAGGTGGCGCCCCCGGTCGCAGGTGGTGGGCGCCTTCGGCGGCGGCCGGCCCATACAGGACCGCCACGGAGGAGTCCCGTGACATGACGGGGAGTGTGTTCGTTGCCGAAGCCACGACGTCCGGCCCAAACGGCGGCCAGGGAAGTCCGGGCGTCCAGAACGCGGGCACTGCTTCCAGGTACAATGACGCCGGTATTTTCGACGTCGATGTCAGCGTATTCCATACCACGCTGTTGTGGATGACGTTGCCCTCGAAATACGCATCGTGGCATGACGTGTCTAAAGAAAGGAACCCGTTTGCGGGAATGACATTCGCGATCGCGTTTTCGGTCTGAGAAAAATCATGTATTCTTATTCCGCAATGTGCTGAATCGAGCGCGTAGCACCGGTTGCGAAACGCTGTGGTTTTGGGCCCGATCGGTCCCCAGTAATCGGAATAGATGATGTTATAGCAGACATTTCCTTCAAACAAATTTGAGTGCGGATACATGCCGTGGTTGCATATGTCAGCTTCTGCCTGAATCATCGCGCCGGTGGAATCCTTGACAGCAGTGTCGATAATCGCCCAATTCCTTGTCCAGTTGTACGCCACCACACTATGGTTCGCTCCCTCCTTGAGTACGACCGCATGCCGCAGATGCACGAATTCATTGTTCTCGATGGTGACCTGGGAGGAACGGTTCTGGACGCATACGCCATAGCCTGCTCCGCCGGTGCCGTATTTTCTAGCATAGGAGAATTTTGAGCCGGAAACAAGGACATTGTGCGAATATTCAACAATGACATGACCGCGGGATGTCATGTACGACTCGACGTTCATAACGTACGCATTACGCACGAATCTCAGGGCGAAATCAAACACATCGTTTGTGCCGAATTGCGTCACCCTTGATGCCGGGATACTATGCTCGATGTAAAGGTCCTGTATGCCGATATTATCGTTTCTGTTGCTGAGCCTGTACACGGAAACGCGCGGATTAAGAGCCGGTTTATACGGGAGAACGCTGGGCGGATCGATGGTCAGGGCCGTGCCGCTGACGGCCGTGACCTCGGATATCTGTCCGTACGATTCTGCAAAGTCAACCGGGTACTTTCCCTCGGTGGTGTCCAGCGGATTATAGAATTTCTTGTACCATGCCAGGCCGGTGTCCTGCACCGGGAACATGAGAAGCGGATCGTTGTCCGATTTGAATTCGATCAGGTCGCCGACAACGGCCTTGGGCGCGCCTGACGGCAAGGTGATGACAGAATCACCGGAAGAGGGCGGGGTCGCGAAAGCATATTCGTTGTTCCGTGCGGAATAACCGCTGGGTTTTTCCACCCAGATGAGCGCCTTGAAATAGGTCACGTCGCAATCGAAAAGGAATTTCGTTTTCGAAGGCCCGTCGCCTTTAATGACCACGTTGTTGACGTCTGCGCCGGTGACGTTCCATTCCGCCTTGAGACCGTTTGGACCGATGCAGATCGGGCTTTCAAACCGGTACGTGCCTGCAGGAAAGTGATAGATCACCCCGGTGGACGGTTTGGCAGCGAGCGCGGCCATGAATTTCTTGGCAATGCTGTCGGACAAAGCATTGCCCGGATTAATGCCGAGCGTTGAGACTTCTACGGTTGTCCACGAGGGTGTGGGAAAATCGATGACCGCACGCTTCCAGTTCACGAACCGGTTTGGAGGCAGGTCTCCTCGGTTTGGAGTCGCGGAAGATATGACCGCAAGTGCGAAAAGCGTCAGAAAAATGTTCTTCGTTTTCATTGTGCAACCCTTTCTTTCGATGTAAATCAATTTCGTAAAAATGTCCAGCGAACGATGGCCCTGAACACCTGCTTTGCCTGGGACGTCATGCCCGGTGTATCGTAGGGCCAGAAAAGAAACGCCGCCCTTCTTGCAGAAGTCAATCCGCCCCCGCTGAAGGACGTGCCGGTTTCCGCGCAAAACGACTGGGCATGGGTCGTGTCCTGCGGGTCGACCGCCGTGAGCGTCGATCCCGCGACAGGGATCGCCCAGTCGAGGTGGCCGAGCGTGTCCGAGGTCGTGATGAAAAACGCGCTGAGCCCGGCAAGGCCGGCGGAACCAGGCCTGTTGGGATTGACAAAAACAGTGTCGACCGGGTGCCTGGTACCATAGTCCGTACCCGGCACAGGACCGCACAATCCGAGCGAGTCGAGCAGGAGATAATTGCAATCAATCAAGGGCACGGCGGCGTTTCTGAATCCTGACCCGACCAACGCAGCACGGACTGTTGAGGATATGCAGATACCGTTCATACCCTGCGTATCGGAAATGCTTATCTGTGAATCTTGCACCGGAATCACGACAATGCCTTCTTTCATTATATGAGCACGGATCAACGAATCTGCAGGCGCTCGTGCACCCGCTGAGCCGGTCACGAGAAGGACTATTTTCGGTACGATGCCGCCCGTTGCCGAAAGTCCGGTTCCGAGAACGACCGTGTCTGCGCCGCTGATCCACGTCACAGCGGCAATGGAGTCGGCTTCTGGCACTTCTATGGTGACAGATGCGGCTCCGGGACCGACCACGATCGTTGTGTCGCCGTAGACAATAGCACCGCCGCCCCGCATCGATTCAGGCAGCGGTATCACGAGAGCAACCGTTTCTATGCCTCCGCCCCCTGCGGCCGAAGTAGGCATCTTGGCGCAGGCAAAGGCAAGAAGAACACACGTTTGGACGATCACCATTACGATCCTGCTCATTCTTCACCTCTTGTTCGTTGCTCTCTGGCAACGGGAAAAACAGAGAAATTGCATTGGTATACGCTGTCTGGATCGGCGCAGTTCCGGGCGGAGGCCAGGATTTTTTCGCGAACCTTCTTGATGTCGTTTTGGATTTCCTCGTATTCCGCTTTGGACACGCTGACGGTCAGGGTGGACATATACCGCTCGTCCTTTGAAAACCGGTCGAGCGCATCCTTTGCAATGTCCATTACCGCCTTTTGGTAATTGACAATAGCTAATGCCCGCGCCTCTTCTCCCGTTGTCCAGACCGGAGATACCTTTTGGTACTCGCCGACCGCCGTGCGTTTGATCAGGCCGAGCGATTCGAGGAGCCTGATGGATTTCTTTGCCATTGCCGGCGTGATAGCCGGGATTACCATTTTGGCAAGCCCCGCGAAGTCGTCACGAAACGGATGGAACGCGAGTATTTCGCGGATGACAAGATTGTACCAGGAACCGAATAGGGCATACTGGTCCCGGGAAAGGACATGCTTTTCGGATTTGTTGAATGAGATCAAGGCTTCGAAAAATGAGTTCTTTTTCTCATGGTCTTTCGCTTTGCAGAAGCGTACCATCGTCCGGAAATAGTCTGTTTCCCGCTTGCCGAGTTTCAGAAGTCGGGCAAACCTGTCCGCAATACCGATTGAAATGTGGCGTTCGCCATGTATGATTTTTGTGAAGAACCCCGAATCGATCGACGCTCTCTCCGCGACAAAGCGGTGCGTGAACACCGGATCGTTTTTCTTGCGATCCTCGTAATAGTCATTCAGGAATTTGCGGTAATCAAGATAGTCGAAGATGTCTCGCACAGAGAGTCCCTTCTTGAATTAAAAGAACCGTGCTGTGGCGCCTGGGCACACTTTCCGACAAGAGATAGTACTGGTTTGCCTGTAGGCCTGGTAGTAATATACTCTGTTTCATAACGAAATGCTAAACATTATTGTCATCAGTTATGAATTCTAACTAATTGATTATAAGCATTATAGAATAAACATCATCTCAAACTTAACAATAATTAATAATAATATTGTCATCAAATAATCAAAAAAAAACCTGCTATTCTTGATGCTTCTTGTGCCAGACGACTACGTCAGCGTACGCCAGATTGCCACCGAAAATGTCAAGCGCGCTGCCGACCGTTGCGTCCACGCGTCCCTTGCCAAGGGTATCGACAAGATCCAGGTCTGCAGTCGATCTGATTCCGCCCGCATAGGTAACAGGGATCGGGCAATTGTCGGCGAGCAGGGAAACGAGTTGCGCATCAATGCCGGAGCGCATGCCCTCGACATGTGCGGCATGGACGAGAAATTCGTCGCAATATGCGCCGAGCGTTTCGAGCGTTCCCCGGGAAATGGAAACCGACGACACCTTCTGCCATCGGTCGGTTGCTATATAATATTCGGCGCCCCTGCGAACGCAACTGAGGTCGAGCACGAGCCGGTTTTTTCCAACAGCCGTTTTGAGTACATCCAGATTTTCCCACAGGATCTTTCCGTCCTTGAAAATACAGGACGTGACGATAACGTGCGATGCTCCCTGGTCGAGATAATATGAAGCATTGTCGGGTGTGATGCCGCCGCCAATGTGAAACGCCTGCGGAAAGGCACGGAGCGCTTCCACTGCCGCGTTTTGGTTTCCCTCGCCAAGCATGATGATGTGTCCGCCCCGAAGGTCGTCGTTCCTGTACATCGTTGCGAAATACGAAGGGGAAAGATCGGTCTCGAAGTTGGTGACAAGGCCGGTCGATTTTGCATCGGCATCCGACAGCGTGCTGCCCACGATCTGTTTGACTTTGCCTTGATGTAAATCTATGCAGGGTCGGAATTTCATAGGTGTAAAAATACTTTGTTTGTTGGCAATCCGTTGACTTTTCCTTTTGGGGCGGCAGTAGCCTTTTGAATTCCGGTATTGTATAATTTCAAACATGCCCTTATATATATTTTTGAAGATCACGATCCTTCATCTTCCCGGTACTCCGGCACTTTTTCATAGGAGAGGTTATGCGCTTTAAGAATGTTATTTCCTTTTGCATTGTCGCGGGATTGGTCGGATGCAGCCAGCCGACACTTCAGCAGGAAACCACGGACACCTATCCGGGCGGAGCAAAGAAAAAGGAGAACTTTTTTTACGGCGCAGGCGCTCGCAAGGATGTCGTACGAACCAGATACTATTTCCCCGACGGTTCGATCCAGTCTGAAACAAATTACAAAAAGGGAAAGCCCGACAGCCTCATGATCGGGAATTACCAGAACGGAAAAAGGTTCGTCGAAACGACGTTCAAAGACGGGAAGAAAAACGGAAAAGACCTTTCGTGGTACGAAAACGGCCAAGTCAAGAGCGAAGCCGCCTTTGTCCTGGACACACCAATAGGAACGGCATCCGCTTACTTTCCGGACGGGAAGAAGTCCTCGGAAACCACGTTCAAGAACGGCAGAAAAGAAGGAATGGAAACTGTCTGGTACCAGAACGGAAACAAGAAGCGCTTGACGAATTATTCCAACGGCAACAAGAACGGCGCAGAGCAGCAATGGTATGAAAACGGCAACCTGAAGCTGGAACAGATGTTTGTCAATGATGTCCTCAGCGGTATGTCGTCAACGTATTATGAGACCGGCAAGAAAGAGACCGAAATGACGTACAAGGACGGCGCCCTTGACGGAAAGAAAACGCAGTGGGACGAAAAGGGCAGGAAACAATCCGAAGGAACCTATCAGAACGGGACTTTTGTCGAGGGGAAAGTTTTCTAAGTGCCCGACGACATTGACAGCTACGACGTCGGTGAGATTCAGAGATCACACTCCATTAAAGGTCTCGGCGAAAAACGCGACCAGCAACACAAGGGCAAACAACATCACCAGGACGCTTCCAAAGAACCGAAGGATTTCATCCACACCATCGGAAAGGCGGCCGAAGCTTCGAATGCAAAGCTCGTCCGCCTTAACCTTCCATACCGGTTTTGCGTGTATTCAAAGGACGACGAAGTATTCATCGACATAGTGATCCTGGATCAAAACGGCACAATCGTTTCTGAAAAGATAAAGAACATCAGCCATCAGGATTTTGAACGCCTCATCGAGGACGTTTCCCAGATCGAAGGTCTCTTCATCGACAGCTCGGCGTGATTTTGCGCTTGCCCAGCCGACAAACGTGATGGTATTTTCTTTGTAAATATGATCAGGCGGCTGCTTCAAGCAGCGTAGCCGGGCCGGATCGCCGGCAACGGGAATCAACCCCGTGGGACATGCACATGTTCCAGGGGTTTTTTTTATGTGGAGGTCATGGTGAACGTTGATCGATACAAGTTCCTGGTTGCGCTATTGTCGGTCGTTTCCAATATCATTCTTCTGACAATCAAGCTCATCGTGGGCTTTGCCATGGGTTCGATCTCGGTCATTTCCGAGGCGCTCCATTCGGGTGTGGACGTCATCGCGGCGATTGTCGCAACCGTCGGCGTCAGACAGTCTGCGGAGCCTGCGGACAAAACACATTCGTTCGGGCATGAAAAATTCGAAAACCTGGCGGGCTTCATACAGGCAATTCTCATTTTTTTCGCAGCGGTCTGGATCGTCTATGTGGCGGTGCACAAGCTGATCAAACCCGCACCCCTGGAAGGCCTCGGCAGCGGCGTTCTGATCATGCTCGTTTCTTCAGTTGTCAACGTCGTGGTCGGCCTGCTCCTTCTCAGAGGTGCAAAGAAAACCGATTCGGTCGCCCTGAAGGCTGACGCATGGCATTGCCTGACAGATGTCTACACGTCCGCAGGCGTCATGATCGGGCTGATAATCGTGTGGAGCGGCAAGTTCTGGGCGCCAGGCGTTGACCTGTCGTGGGTGGACCCGCTCGCCGCGATCCTGGTCTCGATCCTTATTGTCAAGGCAGCCTGGGACCTTACCATGGAATCGGTGCACGATCTCCTGGATGTGAGCCTTCCGCAGGGTGAAGAGGACGAAATCAAGTCGCTCATCCGTGCGAAATACCCGAGCGTGATTGATCTGCACAAGTTCAGGGGACGCAAATCAGGAAACAAAAGGTTCGTGGAATTCCACATAAAGGTCGATCCGGGCATGTCGGTGGAAAGCTCGCACGCGCTTGACCACAGTATTGCGGCAGAGATCAAGCAGAAGTTCTCCGGCGCCGACGTCATGGTGCATATCGAGCCGTATGAGTCGAAATTGTAAGTTGAAATTCGTTCCGGAGAGTTGTAAAATATAAAAGCGGTTCAGACGTAATCATTTTTGTTCATTCTGAAAGGCAGCGGGCTGATGATAAGTTTGATCGAAATCATAATTTCAGCAGTTGTGCTGAACATTTCTCAACCCTTAACGCACCTTAATGGCTGGACGTCTGTGTCCGCTGCCTCCAGCCATTGCACGTGCGGGTGCTGCAAGGGTAAAGTATGTCATTGCGGCATGCAGAAAAAAGATTTAGCTTCACCATCCTCCCATGCTTCGAATACAGGCTCACCTTGTTGCGGTAAGACAAATCATTTTCCTGCACTTCCGGGCGCGCCCTTTCTTGCGGCGCCCAACCAGTGTGGGAATGAATTGGTGAAAAGTCTGAGCGCGTCACACGAGGTTGCATCCCTTTTCGAAGCGCCGAAAGTCCTGATGCATATCCCATCAACAAATATTTCCCCTCATGGTTTTTCGGTTCAATCATTTCCTCTCAGAGTCTAGAACCCCAGATCTTGTGATCCTTCTCTGGCCACAGGCTGTATCTGAATAATTGACATTCAGTTATAACTCATGAATACTTAAGGACTTATGGCCTTTGTTAAGTTTGTTCACAACGGTCTTGTCTTTGCTTCTATAACTATTGGGCTCATTTGAAAGGAGACGACCATGATTTCATATGGATTTACAAAAGAAGTCAACGAACGGTTTGAAAAGGTGCTGGAAGATTTGCCGGCAAAACTCGAAAAGGAAGGATTCGGCGTGATCAGTAAAATCGACATTGGGCAGAAGCTTCGGGAAAAGCTCGGCGTCGAGTTCCGCAAGTATGTCATCCTTGGCGCGTGCAATCCTCCGCTTGCGCTCAAGGCGCTTTCCGCAGAGGAAAATATCGGTCTTATGTTGCCGTGCAATGTGATCGTGTATGAGAAAGCGGGGAAAACCGTTGTGGGGACGATACGGCCCTCAGCCATGATGAGCATGATCGGCAACGCGACGCTCAGCGAAATCGCAACGATTGTGGAGGAAAAATTGAAACGGGTGCTTGATTCACTATGAAAACACTTCGTCAACTCACGAGTTGCATATCCTTTTGCGTTTTGACGCTTGCGTCAACCACTTTTTCGCAACAGGACAGCGCTTCGTCGAGGTTTTTGGACAATTACCGGACCATGAAATCCCAGTTGAACGGGATAATTGACAAAGCCATGAAGAACAACCCGACGCTCAAAGCTGCGGGAAATAAAATCGACGCGGCAAAGGCCTCTGAGCGGTACGCTAAAAGTCTTGATCCGCCCCTGGTGGCTGTTGAGTTTTACCAGGCCCCGGTCACGGGATTTCCAAATCCGTTCAGAGACCAGATGGAATACGATTATTCCATTCAGCAGATGTTTCCGTTCCCCGGAAAGCTCGGGTCCATGGCGAGAGCGGAGCAAAAACGGACCGCAATGCTGTCGGCCGACCAGCAGACGCAGCAGCAGGACATTATCCGTAATGTGAAGACGCTCTATTTCGAATTGTATCTGAAGAACCGACAATCGGAAATCAACCATGAGACCCGAGCGCTCGTTCGCGAGTTCGTGGATATCACCCGGAAGCAATACGAACTCGGCATGGCCAAACAATCCGATATTCTGCGGGCGCAAACCGAGCTTTCCTCGCTTGGTAACGACAGCATCGTGCTTGTGCAGCAGCGAAAATCCATGGAAGGAATGCTCAATGCTTTGTGCAACAGGCCGGTGACCACCGAGATCGGCTTTATCCCGGAAATAGAGCCTGCTTTGCGGGACTATGACTTGAGTGCTCTGCTTGCGCTTGCGGAAAAGAACCGGCCCGAGCTCAAATCCATGCAGTATGATGTCGAGATGAAGCAGGCTGAACGCCTTGCGTCGGGAAAGGAATACCTGCCGGATTTCATGGTTCGGGGTACGTACAAGCAGATGACAACGCTGCCTGACGACTGGAGCCTGATGATCGGGGCAACCGTTCCGATAGCGCCATGGTCGCTCGGGAAGAATGCCGCGGGAAACAGCAGAGGCGATGCAAACGTCAAGACATCGCAGGCTGAGCTCGACAACATGAAGAACATGGTTGCCTCGGAAGTCAACGACGCGCTCCTCAAAGTGAAAAGCAGCATGGAGCGGCTCACGCTCAGCAAAGAATCGGCAATTCCGCAGGCCCAGCAGACGCTCGTCAGCGCAATGGCCTCGTACAGAACAGGAAAAGAGGAATTTCTCATGCTCATTGACATTCAGAGAACGCTCGCTATGGCAAAACTCGACTATCACATGGCCGTCATGAATCTTCTTGATAGTCAAAGCCAGCTCGAGCGAGCGGTTGGAATGAATCTCGAGGACATCGGACAATCGATCAAAGGAGGCGGTCAATGATTCGTTCCTTGAAAACTATGGCAACGATCCTTTGCTTCGGGCTGGTACCGGTCGGCCTTTCAAGTGTCGCTGTCTCGTGTCAGAAAGCGAACCATGAAGCGCAGTCGCCGGACCAGAAAGTGATCTATCATTGTCCGATGCATCCGAATTATCTGTCTGACAAGCCAGGTTCCTGCCCGATATGCGGCATGAAGCTCGTGCCCGCCGAAGGCACTCCGGCGCCGGCATCGGGAGCGGCCGGTCAGGTGAAGATCGATCCCGCCATGATTCAGAGTATAGGGGTGCAAACGGAAAAATCGGCCGTCCGGACGCTGACGCGGGATATCCGTACCAGCGCGACGGTGGCGCCGGATGAACGGCGAATCACGACGATAACCTCGAAAATCATGGGCTACGTGGAAAAACTGTATGTCAATTATACGGGGCAGCGCGTGAAGAAGGGCCAGCCGCTCTACGATTTGTATAGCCCTGATCTCGTAAGCGCCCAGTCTGAGTACCTCCAGGCATACCGGAATCCCTTTCCCGGTGATTCCGGTCGCATGCTGAAAAGTGTACGCCGGCGGCTTCTCAACTGGGACGTGACCGATGCCCAGATCGCGGACCTTGAAAAACGCGGTGAGCCGGAAAAAACGATGACTGTCGTTTCCCCGGCCGACGGCATCGTTACCGAGAAAATGATTGTCGATGGCCAGAAAATCGAGCCCGGCATGAAGCTGTACACGGTCGTCGATTATTCCCGCGTCTGGGTCCAAGGTGCGGTTTACCAGCAGGATGTACCTCTTGTAAAGATTGGCCAGACCGGCGTTGTCGAGCTTGACTACTATCCGGGTGAGCGCTTTGAGGGAAAGGTAACCTATGTTGCGCCGGAAATGAACATGGAATCGCGAACGCTCGTGATCAGGCTTGAGCTGGCGAATACGCCGGACATCAAAATAAAGCCCGGAATGAACGCCACCCTTTCCATACATTCGCCGTTGAAAGCGGCAGCCGTAACCGTTCCGGATCAAGCTGTCATTCATTCGGGCCTTCGTACACTTGTCGTTATCGCAAAGGGCGGGGGCTTCTTTGAGCCGCACGAGATCAAGATAGGCCAGACAGCGGGAGGATACACCGAAGTGCTCGAAGGCGTCAGGGAGGGCGAAGAGATCGTTGTGTCATCCCAATTTCTGATCGACTCGGAAAGCAATCTGAAGGCCGCGGTCATGAAAATGACGGGA
>Ga0182027_10011220_pt1 | contig 12690 bp, 13 predicted proteins | sample 712E1DmetaG_FD_121300 | JGI IMG/M metagenome (GOLD analysis project Ga0182027, IMG submission 121300) | Permafrost microbial communities from Stordalen Mire, Sweden - 712E1D metaG (Illumina Assembly) | ecosystem: Environmental > Terrestrial > Soil > Wetlands > Permafrost | place: Sweden...
CGCGCGTGGATTGCTCGCGGTTGCGGCCCCTATGCGCGCGGCGGAAATCGAGCACGATCTGTCGCCGCGCCTGGGGCCCAGCGAATGGCGGCGCGCCGCCGCATCGCTGGCCGCGACCGTCGCCCACGATCCGGACACGGGCTTGCCTGCCTGTCTCAAGCTCCTGCAAAGCGAGGTGCAGAGCCGCGACAGTGGCATTGCCTCGGCCATGATCTTTGGTCTGTCCCGCGTGGTCGAACAAGAGCCCGAGGCCGCCGACGAGCTTTTGTCCAAGCTCGTGCCTTGTGGCGGGATCGAGGCCATCGAGGCCCTGGCCGATCTGCGCGAGGAGCTGGCCGGGCATCCCATCGGCGCTCAGGCGGCGTTCGTGGCCATCGATCGTCTGCGCGCCGACCAATCCTCGGCGGACGACGGCACGGTAGCTTTAATTCAAGCCCTCATCGACGATCTCGACATGGGCGCCGAGCGGCCGCAGAGCTCGCTGCGCCTGCATCTCGGCGAGGCCTTGCAGGCCTTCGCCGAGGGCCGCGATTTGGGTCCGGCGACCGAGGCAGCATTGCAGGTCGCTGGCGCCGCCATGGACGTGCTCGACAACACCGGCGACGAGACCGCCGAAGAGCGTAGGGTCACTTTTCGTTCTTTGCGCGAGCTCGATGCCGGTTTGCTCGTGACCTCGGTTCTCTCCGATCTGCTCACGGTGCGCGAAGGCAGCCAGCGCGGGCCGAGTCCGCTCACCGGGATCTTGTGGCGCCTCGGCAGCTGGCTACTCGTGCGCGAACACCAGCCGGTCACGAGCGAGAATATCCCGCACCTGACCCTGCGCTTTCGCCAGCTGCGGACGCTGTTGCACCTGGTGGATTCGGACATCGCGGACACCGAGGAGCCCACGCCCGAGTCGCGCGGCCGGCGCTTGCACGTGTTCAAGCTGCTCGCTCAGCGCGCGCAAGCCGACGTGCATTCTCCCCTGCGCCGGCTTTTATGCGCGACCCTGGCGCGCGCGGCGGACGCGCTGACGCGCGAGCAAGTGGCCGAGTTGTCCGACGTGTTCGTGGCCACGCTGTGGAGTCTAACCAGCGCCGCCGATCTGCGCGCTCTGGCCGAGGCGTGCATGGTGCCGGAGTTCAAGGAAGTCTTCGCCTCCGCGGCCCAGATTCCACGCGCGCTCGCGGAGCGCGGCCAGCAAGCCGACGTACACGGTCTGGTCGAGAACCTGCATGACGTGGCCGAGGCGCTTCCGCCAGGCAGCTCGCCACGGGTCGAGGGTCTGCGCCGGGCGGTCCTGGGCATTACGCGGGTGCTCGAAACTCTGAACGAGGCCATGTCGCTTTCCGAAGTTCGCCGGGGCGAAACCAGCACCGCCCTCGATCGCTTGGCCAGCGCCATCACCTACGCCGCGCGCTTGTGTGGCGGGGCCATGCGCCGGACCGGCCTGCGCGACAACTACTTCCCTTCGTCGTCCACGCGCGCCCTGCGCCGGCTGGAGGCTTGGATCGAACGCGCCCTGCGCGAGGGGGACGAGGGCGTGGGAGCTGCTGCGGCCGCCGCGGCCGATGCCGTGCGCCAGGATCTGCCGCCGCTCTTCGCCGAAGTCGTTGCGCGCGTGCTGATGCGGGTGGGCCGCCTGCCGCGCCAGCCGCATCCGTCGGGCGAGATCACCAATATCACCAAGCGAAAGCGCCAGTTGCACCTGCCCGCGTGGTTACCGCCCAGCCGCCTCGTCGGCGGCTTCTTCGTCGTGCGTCCCATTGGCACGGGCGGCGGCGGATCGGTTTTCGTCGCTCGCCGCTCCGACGAACGACACGAAGAAGGCGCAGAAATCTTCGCGCTCAAGGTGCCCGCGTACACCGGCGCCGCCGCGCACACGCTCTCGGAAGATGAATTCATGCAGCTCTTCCGCGAGGAGGCGGGGGCGCTTTTGACCCTGCCTCGGCACCCCAACATCGCCGGCTTCGTTACCTTCGACGCCGGCGCGCGGCCCAAGCCCATCCTGGTCATGGAGCTGGTCGAGGGCAACACTCTCGAACGGCTGGTCGATCGCCGCGCGCTTACCATTCGGCAGGTGATCGACGTCTTGGACGGCATGGCGGCGGGTTTGCAGGCCATGCACGATGCCGGCCTAGCTCACCTGGATGTCAAACCCGCCAACGTCATCTTGCGCACCCAACGCGACCTCGCGTCGCCGCGGCGGCCACGCAGTGAAGCGCGCCAGTCGCCTGTGCTGGTGGACTTCGGTCTCGCCGGGCGCAAGGTCCGGCCCGGCTGCGGCAGCCCCTACTACGGGGCTCCTGAGGTTTGGGAACTATCGGCCTTCGGCGATCGTGTCGACCCGCGCGCGACCGACGTCTATGCGTTTTCTTGTCTGGCCTTCGAGCTGCTCACCGGCCAGCCCCTGTTCGCCGGAGAAACCTTGCCCGCCATCTTTGCCGCGCACTTAAGCCACGACGGCAATCCGCCCGGTCTCGAATGGATGCGCAAGCACGACCGGCACGGCCCGCTGGCGGAACTCCTGTCCGCGGGATTGGTGCGCGAGCCGAGCAAGCGCCTCGGCATCGGGGTCATGCGCGCGCGCCTGCTTGACATCGCCAAGGAGCGACTGTCCGAAAGCACTTGGCCGCTGCGGCCGTGAGTCGCTTGCAGCGCGCTTTCGTCAGACGTATGCTGGCTGGCGGGCCGCGCTGCTAGTCGTCCGGCGGACGTCCGGCGGACGTCCACCAAGGGGTCCACTTGACATCGGAGCAATGTCGGTAAGGACAATTGTCATGATTTTGCAGGCAGCCTGAGGTCGTCCTTGTACCGCGAGCTGTGGTCCGGTCATTGCACAACCATCGAACCAAAGGTCGCGGGACGTATTCCCAAACCAAGGAAAAACACATGAACAAGCGCCTCTCCATCATCACGGCTTTCAGCACCCTCGTGCTTGCCTCCGGATGTGGTTCCAGCGGAATCAACGGAACCACCAGCGACAATGGCCCGGGCAAGCGACACACGCGCGGTCTCTGCACGGCATCCAGTACGGCACCGGCGGCCGCGACCGGACGGATCGCGGACTTCTCTTCCGCCAGCGGCGTCGGCGATCAAAAGAATCCCATCCCTGCCAAGATCGTCACCTACGGTCTTCCGAAGCCCCTCGATTCGGCGTTCCAGTCGTACACGACGACGGGCGGCCATCTCAACATCAAGATCAACGCACCTGCGACATCGAGTCCGCAGCTTCTGGGCACCCTGCTTCAATTCGATAGCTGCATCGACGCCAGCGTTTTCACCGGCGTGGAATTCGCCGTGAGCGGCGCATTCTCCGGCTGCTCGCTGGTGTATGCCACCGGCGACGTCGAGCACGAAGACGTGACCAAAAGCTCGACCTTCGCATCCGGGCCGGAAGGTTCCTATGTGCCACAGCACAAGATCGCGGCGGAGGATCTGAGCACGACCCCGAGGACGATCAAGCTGCCCTTCGCCAACACGGACATTCGCGGCAACCCGCCTACGCCGCTCGATCCCGCCAAGCTCATTTTCACGCTATGGCAATTCGTCGTGCCAGTCGCGGCCGACGGTGGCAGCGACTCTCCGCCGTGCTCCGCCAACCTCACCATCGGGGACATCAAGTTCTACCGGTAGGCCCACGACTCAGAGAGGATCCGACTATGAAGCCAATGGTTTGCTTGTTGCCCTTTTCCAGAACGTCTTTCGCCTTCGGGGCTTTCATCCTAGTCGCTGGGCTTGCCGCGTGCGGGGATGACACGGGAGTCCGACCGGATGGCGCCACGGGTGCCGAGGCGGGGCGTCCCTTGGACGCAACACTCGCGAGCGATGCGAATCGCTGGCCTGCCGACGTCACGGTCAGTACCTGCCAGGACTTTGCCAGCGTGAACGTGGGCTCGTACGTCGTTCAGTCGGACTATTGGAACAAGGATGTTTGTCCCGGCACCCAATGCATGGACATCAACAAAACGACCGCCGCCTTCAGCGTCACCCAGGGCCCCACGGCTTGCGGGAACAACGTGGCCAGCTACCCCAACGTGCTTTACGGTTGTTCTTTCGGGAACTGCAGTCAGGGAAGTTTGCTTCCCAAACAGGTCGGCGCGCTCTCCACGGTGACCAGCAGTTGGGATTTCAGCGTCGGCGGTACGGCGAGCGATCAGTACGACGCGGCCTATGACATCTGGTTCTGCCCAGATGAAAACTGCGGGACCAGCGGGTTCCCGAACGGGACCGAGCTGATGATCTGGCTCGACTACAAGAACGTCCAGGGCTGGGAGACCGACCTCGGTCAAGTGACCTTGGCCGGGCACACTTGGGAGGTTTGGCTGGCCACCATGGGCTCGGGCGCCAATAGCTGGACCTACCTGGCCTACCTGATCCAATCCCCAACAGTGACCTCGGTGACCGACCTGGATCTCGGCGCTTTTTTCCGGGATGCGGTGGCCAGGGGCATCATCCAGAACGCCTGGTACCTGTATGCAATCCAAGCCGGCAACGAGCTACGCACCGGCGGGATCCCGTTCGCCAGCAATAGCTTCTCGGTTTCCATCAATGGTGTCACGCCATCGACCGCCCCCATCGCGACAAGTGGCGGCCCATCGTGCGACGGTGGCGTGCCCACCGCGGAGGGCATGCTAAACGTGCGCGACAACTACGTCACCGCCGGTCCGCTGCACGGGTACGCGGCGGCTTGGAGCTGGGTGGGTGGGGGTTCGAGCGCCATCGTCTGCACGATGCCCACGTGCACCGCTTCGGACTCGCTGCAGGTCACGGCCATCCTGAACAACGGCGTATCGCCCTTGACGGCGGAGCCCGTTTCCTGCTCGCCCGCGTTTGCGCCCTCGGCGCTGTGCACCGCAGGCACTGTGACGGCGGATCCAACGTACAATCAGGTGGCCGGGGTTGGTTTCAACTTCAACCAGGCCCTTGCCGGAACGGATGTCGATGGGGGCACGGGTGTCGACGCGAGCGTTGAAATCGATGGGGGCGTGGGTGTCGATGCTAGCGTGGAGATCGATGGGGGCGTGGATATCGATGGTGGTACGGTCGGCGCCTTGGGCACCCTTGTCATCGGCAAGAGCATCACCGTCTCCATCGCAAAATCGGGCACGCTTACGGGGAACGCCGCCCTGCGCGTGCAACTGACCGACGTGAACAACAATTTCTACTGTTACGGGGGGGCACTGCAAAGCGGGGTCCCCATCCCCATCGGCAATTTCAACACCAAGTGCTGGAACAACTCGGGCACCTACGCCACGTCCAGCACGCTTTTCAAGAGAGTCGACATTCTAGTGCCCGGCACGGCCTCCACGGATGAGGCGTTCGCCTTCTGCCTTACCAACGTCTCGGTGGAATAACCAAGAGGTTCGGGTCGCCCGATATCGGGGTCATGGGGCTGACAGGCGAGCTGAAGCCATCGGCCACCGAGGTTGCCACGCCTTAATATACAGTGTATATATTAGGCAAGGAGACAGACCCATGGCAATCCTCGACAGTTGGCTCGGTGATCTTCGTAGTCCCGGCGGACTGCACCGTCTTCGTCGTGAGCGCGACGAGCTCATCGACGACGACGATGCCCACTACGTGGTGACCGATGGCATTCCGCGAGTCCTCCGCGCCAAGGACGTTGCCGGCGGCGATGCCCACTGGAACCGCCTCTACGACTGGTTCGCCCCACTCTACGAGCACAGCGAGCGCGTGTTCTCGCGCCTCCTGATCGGTCTTGACATGCGGAAGGAGCAGCGCCGCCTTGTCGAGTCTTTGCCGATCACGCCGGGCAGCACTCTGCTGGAGGTCTGCACTGGACCTGGTGTCTTCCAGCCTTGGCTCGCACGCGCAGTCGCGGCACAAGGTCGCTTGGCGGCCCTCGACCTGTCGTGGGGAATGCTCCGTCGCTGCGCCCACCGAACGCGCGCGCAGTGCCCCGTTCCACTGTGCGTGCAGGGCAACGGTGCGGCGCTGCCGTTCGCCGATGACACCTTCGACTTCGTCTTCCACTTTGGCGGTATCAAGCTGTTTTCCTCGCCAGACACAGGGATCAGCGAGTGCGCGCGCGTGTTGCGACCGGGCGGCCTGCTTTTTCTCGGCGACGAAGGCTACATCCCTGCGATCCCGCCCAAAGGTTGGCGTCGGCGCTTGGTCCTGCGGATGAACCCTGGTTTCCGTCGACCGCTGCCGCAGATACCACCTTCGCTGAAGCTCGAAAAGGAGGAGACTGTCTACGATGGCCTCGCGTTCCTATGGACACTTAGGCGAGTCGTCCCCTAGGCCGAAGAAGCGCCGCAGGGGGCGGCCATCTCGGGATGTACAGCCGCTGTCGCGCGATCGTGTGCTGCGCGAGGCGCTGGCGCTCTTGGACCAGCATGGCCTGGCGAAGCTGTCGATTCGCCGGATTGCGCTTCGATTGGGTGTTACTCCAATGTCGCTGTACAACCACTTCGCCAACAAGGACGAGCTGTTCGATGCACTCCACGAGGCAGCGCTTTTTGAGATCACCACGCCGACGCTTACCCGACGCATCTCTTGGAGACACCTCGCCATGAGGATGGCCACCGCGCTCCGTGAGGCGCTGCGTGCTCACCCTCAGGCATTGCCCTTATTCGCCACCAGACCCGTGCGCTCGCCGGCGCTGCTACGGGTAGCAGACGAGTTGCTGCAACGGTTGTTAGCGGACGGGTTCCCGGTGCAGCAAGCGCTTTTTCTTCTAGACTGTGTCGGTGTGTTCACAGTCGGCCATGCCCTGGCCGAGTTCGGCGACTCGCCAGCCGCTGCCCCAGAGAAGGACGGCAGAGACCTCCTCGCAAAGCGCGCCGCCCTTCTGAAGGCAGGACTGCATTGCTTGGTGCGTGTCGCCGAGGAAGCGTCTCCGCACGACTATGACGGGGAGTTTGTCTGCGGCCTGACAGCGCTGCTCGATGGCTTCGAACGACTGAGACGCCGAGCATCCTAGCTACGCGCCGCCGTCTGGGGAGAGGGTGCATGGCTTCTGCGGCGCCGGGCCGACGGTGCAGATCCCCTGCACGCAGCCACCTACCAAACAGCGGGCATCGGACCCAGCGTCCGGATCGCACGCTTCGCCCTCCTGGGGTCGCGTCCGGCACACGCCCGCCACACAGCTGGCGTAGGCCAAACACTGCGAGCTGTCCGAACACGCGGTCCCCGGCTTGCCAAGGGGAATGCACGTTCCACCGACCGGGTCGCAGGTGCTCTGCGGGTCGTCGCACAGGGCTCCGCCGGCACTGCATGCTTGGCCGTTCGGGACATAGGCCGTGCAAGTTCGCGGACCGGTGAAAGGGACGCAGGCCAAGCCCGCCATGCAATAATCGCTAGACGTGCAATCTTGTCCGACCGCTAGACGAGCTCGACACGTGGGCGGTACGCTGGATTGGTCGCAGTACGCCCCGGCCACACAGTTCCAGTCGCAGGCTGAACCGAGCGGCTGCGGTGGGCTCGAGGAGGGTATGCACCGGTTCTGGCAACATGACCCGTCGGTCGGGCAGGGGGCTGCCGAGCAGCTTCCACTCACGCACTCGGTATCATTGACGCACGCATCGCCATCGGCGACGGTTCCCTGGAACACCGGTTTGCATTGGTCGCTTAGGTCCAATTGGCCGGCGGCCGTTCGGGAACACGACAGGGACGACAAGGGGTCCACGCACGAGGCCGCATTCTCTGGGTGAAAGATCGTGCGCCCACTCGACACGGAGTAGTCGATATCCAGCATCCCTTGGGCTGAATGCTTGTTGTACAGCGTATAGCGCTCGCAGTTGGACTGATCCGGATACCCCCCGCAGCGGACACTTAACTCGCAATTGGTCTTGATGTAATCGGCGAGAAAGGTGCTTACCGGGCTCGCAGACAGCACGTCGCTGCTCGTGCCAGCATCGCTGCCAATGCCGCCACTGCCATCACTACCACCGTTACCACTATCGCTGCCACCAGCCCTGCCCTTGGCTTGGTCGCTGCAACCGAACCAGGTTCCCATGCACAGGAGTGTTACTAGAAGCTCTTGCTTACCCATAGCCGACATCATCGCATCAAGCATCGGGTATGCGCAAGAGCGCCACGTTGTCCGCTGTCCTCCGATGGCAAAGACGTACCATTTATGGTACAAGTCACCGAGGAGCATCCCATGACGTCACTCAGCGCAAGCCGAGCCCGAGCCAACCTGTTCAAGCTGATGGAACAGGCGGCCGACTCGCACGAACCCATCCAAATCAATGGCCGCCATCGCAGCGCCGTGCTGGTCAGTGAAGAGGACTGGCGTGCCGTGCAGGAGACCTTGTATCTACTGTCTGTTCCAGGCATGCGCGAATCCATCCGTAAAGGTCTCGCCACGCCTCTCGCCAAAACCAGCAAGACGCTCCGATGGTGAGATGGTCGCTGGTCTTCGTGAAGCAGACACAAAAGGACGCCAAGAAGCTCGCCGCGGCCGGTTTGGGGCCGAAGGCGGAATCCCTGCTGGCCTTGCTGGCGGAAAATCCCTACCAGAGTCCACCGCCCTTTGAAAAGCTCGTCGGCGATTTGGATGGAGCCTATTCCCGTCGGATCAACATTCAGCACCGCATTGTCTATCAAGTGCTCAAGCGCGAACGAGTTGTAAAGGTTCTGCGGCTTTGGACACACTACGAATAGAACTAGGTTGCCAAGTTGACCAGCGCATCGAACGCGGGCGTGGGATGATTGCGGGATCATGGATGTCGATGCAATCGCCGGTGAGCTTCGATCCGGCGGTTTCGTGGCCATCGAGCATTCGCTTTCGCCCGCGGTGCGCGCCCGTCTCGACGATGGCTGCCGCGAAAGCACCGCCTTTGCGCCCGCCGCCGTGGGAAGTGGCGGGCAGCGAACGCACGACGCCGGCATCCGGGGCGACATCATTCGCTGGCTCGATGACACCAAGGCCGCCGACTGTTCGTTTCTGACGGTAATGGAAGAGCTGCGCATCGGCCTTAACGAGCGGCTTTTCCTGGGGCTGCTTGACTACGAATGCCACTATGCGATCTATGGTGTCGGCGCCCATTACGATAGGCATCTGGACACCCTGAGCGGCCAGAAGAACCGCCTGCTCTCGACGGTCGTCTACCTCCATGACGAATGGGTCCCGGCCGACGGCGGCGAGCTGCTCCTTTACCGGGCCGGCAACCAGAGCGCCATCGCCAGAATTCTGCCCAAGCCTGGCCGGATGGTTCTATTCCTAAGCGAGGAATTTCCGCACGAAGTGCTGGCGGCGAAGAAACCCCGTCACAGCATCGCGGGTTGGTTCCGCGGTCGCGTCCCAAGTCACCAGTAGTGCGGGGAATCCGACCGTCCCACCCGCCGGTACTCCATGATACTCTCGTCCTATGCGCCAACACGCTGAAATAGAAACCCTGGGAGAGTTTCCATGCCCTCGGCACCCGCCACCCACCCTGCCACCCCCGCGCTTCGCGCGGCCTCGCGCGATGGTACGCGGCCAGCAAAGCTGGCCGGCTCCCCACGCGACTCGGTCCTCGCTCCTCTTGGCCGCCGTTCTCGCACTTGGCTGTGCGGGCGGCGGCGGCGTCGGTAATTCTGCGGGAACTGGCGGTGGGGGCGGAATGGGTACAGCGGGAACTGGAGCAGGGGGGCGCGGTGGCGGCTCCGCGGGCGCTGGCGGCTCAGCGGGGGCAGGTGGAACCGCCACCAACAACGGATGCGCCTCGGACTTGACCGGTACCTGGGACATCATTGCGACCCCGACGTACTCTTCTCCCGGATCGGGCACCCTGGTCATCGGCACCGACACTCTCACCGTCTCAATCAACCACGGGACGACAGGAGCGTATCGCCTTGCCTACTCGACCCAGGGTGGCCAGACGCTCCGGTGGCAAGACCCCTCCCATCCGGCGATACCCATAGACGTTCTCAATACGCCGGAAGCCTTTAATGCGGGAAGCATTCCGCTGGCTCTGGGCGGCTCGTGGTCTTTCAGTGCCAACCTGGTGCGCTTCTCCTTCATCATCGGGGCCAGCGCATCGTCGTTGCTGGTGGACCACTTGCCGACGGGCACTGTGGTTGGTGGCACTTGGCCCGGAACCGTTCCCAGGCCCCGGCTCGGCGAGATTTACTCGGTCACCCGAACAAGTCAGCTTGTCTCGCAATTCGGATTCTTTGGCGGCCAGTGGCAGGCCACCAACAATCAGAATAGCGATACCTGTCTTGTCAAAGTCGAGAACAACACGGTTCAGTTCAACTGCCAGACCGGGAATGTATTCAATGGTACAACCCAACTCACGGTTGGCAGTGACTGCGTGGCCAGCGGTCTCAGCAACAGCGGCTACGAACTGAGCGCACGCAGGCGCTAGTCCATGGCGCGTGGCTGCTGGTGGCTGCCTTTGGTAGGGGTGTTGTGGTCATGTGCGACCACGGCCCAAGCGGCGCCGCGGCGTCCATCAGCAGCGCATGATCTTTCGTTGCTCTCGTTGGAGGTTGCCACGACGGAGCCCCGCGCTCAGAAAGGAAGTTCAAGGCGCGCGCGGCCGTCAGGAGCCACGCTGGTACTGAATAGTCTGTCCGAGGAAGAGCGGACCAGGCTTGCTCAGTCGCTGCAGAGCCTGGTAGCGGCCTTGGCCCGCCAGCGAAATCCCTTCTACATTGCCATCGACGACACGGAAGAACACGCGGCTGCTCGGAAGTTGTTCGCGGAAACCGCGCCGGCGTTCACTGCCGCCGTGGCGCTGAGTCGCGGACGTTGGCAGTCATCGGAAGGCGATCTTGCCGTGCGGGTCGTGGAGACATGCTCGTATGGATCACATTGCATGCCGCTCTTCAGCCAGGGCCAAGGCGATGGTCTTGAACAGCGCATTCGATTCCTCGCCTGGCCCATCGGCTATGCCGTCGTCCTGCGCGCCTCGGCAACCAACGCCGCCCAGGTCGCCACGGTTCTGCGCGCGGCTTCTCCCAGTTCACAGATTGGGTTGGTACTGACCAGCGACGAACTGCATTCGCTGCGCAAAAGCCCGGCCTTGGATTCGCTGCTCAAGTCGGTTGGGCATTTGGCCAATAAATTGCCTGCTTCTCCGCTGCTCGAAATGCTCGAAAGTATCCGCAGCGCGGCCTCGGCGCGCGACGAGACGCCCTGGCTGAAACTGCCGCGCGATACCGTCCTGGTAGTCCCGCGCCTTAGCGCCCTGGCTACGCGAGGTCGATTTGTCGACGAGATCAAGACTCGCCTGGAGACCGCTGGCGCCACGGTGGACTGGTTGTCGTTCCCGCAGAAGCCAACCACAGGGCCGAACTAGCGGCTCATGCCTTCGCATTCTCTCGTACAACGCGGTCGAGCGTGGAATCAACGTGGATCGCGACTACTCGCGCCCGAGCATGGCCGCAAACGATGCGCGTGGCAGCCAGTTGGAGTGGCGCACCAGCTTTCCATCGCGATAGAAGCGAACGTAGGGCACTTGCTGGTTCTTGAACACGTCTTCCTTGAAGCTCATGATGCGCTCGAAGTCGGGCAGCAGGTTGTACTCGACGGTGAAGATCGCGGCTTGGTCGGCAAAGTCGGGCAGGTAGGCCGCCATATTGGCCCATTGCCCACACCAGTCCTGTGTCATGATCACCACCACCTTGGGCGCGGCCAAGCGAACGCTCTCGGGAAATTCGCCCTCCCTCAGCAAAGCGTCGAGCTGGTCTTTGGTCAGAGGCTGGATGGCGTTCATGGAGTCATCGTGGCGCCCAGCGCGGTCACGACATCGCGTATCGCTTCCAAGGCCTCACTTCTTTTCCGGTCTAGATGCCAGCGACACAAGTCGTTGCGGGTGCTGAGATTGTCGCGAGCACAAATCGGCGACGATTGCTGCTGGATCGTTTCCGAGAGCCTCGACATAGGCCTCGCGGATGGCACGAACCTCGTCCACGATGGGATCCGACGCGGTGGGGATCACGGCTTTATCTCCTCCGGGGTGCAAATCACACCTTCGTCAGGCTGCAGTCCGCATGGCCTGCGTTACTGGCCCCGGCAGAGCGATCGGCACAAAGAACTTCTCCGGGTAGAGATAGTCCTCTCCTGACTCGTCCACGACGCGAAGAAGCCCGCGGGCGGCGGCAGTCCGATCTGGAATTCGCTCATACAGACGGCGCACGAGGAGTGACGCCGGATAGCCGTCATTCCTGACACAAAGTACGTACCGATTCGTGGAGGCGGGTCTTCTCATCGTAGCTTGCCGAGCAGACGCTTGATCTTGAACTCTTTCCGTCCGATGCCGTGACTTTCGTACCAGTGTACCTCGGCAGGAGAAGTCGTTCCATCATGTGCTCCAGGCTGGTGCTACAATCCTGGGCATGGACCGGTCGATTCAGGAAAAACGCGGGGAGATCCTGCGCATTCTGGGCGCTCATGGCGCGCGGAACCCTCGCATCTTCGGATCGGTCGCGCGCGGTCAGGGCCAGCCGTCGAGCGATATCGACGTCCTCGTCGACATGGAGCCTGGCCGGACACTGCTTGATTTGGTCGGCCTCGAACAGGAGTTGGCGGACGCCTTGGGCCGTCGCTTCGACGTGCTGACCAACGAAGGTATCAGCCCCTACTTGCGCGATCGTATTCTTGCCGAGGCCATACCTCTGTGAAGGACGACCGAGTCTATCTCCTGCACATACGCGACGCCGCTGCTCGTATCCTCTCGTACACCGCCGAAGGGCAAGCCATGTTCATCGCGGACGTGCGCACCCAGGATGCCGCCATCCGAAATCTCGAGA
>Ga0182027_10011221_pt1 | contig 12689 bp, 14 predicted proteins | sample 712E1DmetaG_FD_121300 | JGI IMG/M metagenome (GOLD analysis project Ga0182027, IMG submission 121300) | Permafrost microbial communities from Stordalen Mire, Sweden - 712E1D metaG (Illumina Assembly) | ecosystem: Environmental > Terrestrial > Soil > Wetlands > Permafrost | place: Sweden...
AGAAATCAACGACAAGATAAGAAAGGGGCGGGCTGTAGTTGTCACAGCCGAAGAGATGATTGATGTTGTTGAAAGACATGGCGAGGTGGAAGCCGCCCGTAAAATAGATGTTGTTACTACAGGAACTTTTGCCCCGATGTGTTCTTCGGGAGCTTTTCTTAATTTTGGTCATACGTCACCTCGCATCCGGGCATCCAAAGTATGGTTAAATGATGTGTCGGCTTACGGCGGAATTGCCGCAGTGGATTGTTATATTGGCGCAACGGAAGTTGTCGAAAACGATCCGCTCAATAGTGTTTATCCCGGAGAATTTAATTACGGCGGCGGTCATGTTATCGAAGATTTGGTTGCTGGAAATGTTGTTAAACTGCGCGCCGAGGGTTATGGGACGGATTGTTATCCCGCGCGGAAATACGAAAGAAACATTACAATAAAAGATTTACAGAATGCGATTTTGTTTAATCCGCGCAATGCTTATCAAAATTACAATTGCGCTGTTAATCTATCCGACAGAACAATTTATACATACATGGGGATGCTTCGTCCGCAAATGGCCAATGCGGCGTATGCGACATCGGGACAATTGAGCCCTTTGTTTAATGATCCTTATTACCGGACAATAGGGATCGGGACCCGGATATTTTTGGGTGGAGCGCAAGGTTTTGTCGCCTGGCCGGGCACACAGCATAATCCTAATGTGACTCGTGGAGCAAACGGGGTCCCTAAACAGGGTGCCGGTACAATTGCCGTCATTGGGAATTTAAAAGAAATGACTCCTGAATGGCTTGTGGGAGCAAGCATTTTAGGCTATGGAGTCTCCCTGTTCGTAGGCATAGGCATTCCCATTCCTATTCTGGACGAAGAAATGGCACTTTTTACAGCGGTAAAAGACGAGAATATTTATACCCAGATTTACGATTACAGTATGGATTATCCTAAAGGAGTGGCCAAGCCTCTGGCAGAAGTCAGTTATAAGGATTTGCGCAGCGGAACAATCATCATTGATGGGAAAAAAATTATTACCGCGCCTCTATCCAGTTATTACAAGGCCAGACAGATTGCCAATATATTAAAAGAATGGATTGAACGTGGCCGGTTCATACTGGGCGAACCGTAACAAACTTTACCTTCTGTGTAAATTAATTATTAGTTTTTCATTAAATTCATTTATTAGCAGTTTATTACCTGTGATTGTATAAAATTACTTGTTATGCTGCTCGATATTATCGTTTCTCCTGACATTAAAGCAAATCTCCTTTTGTATGGAAATAGTTAATAATTATTTGTAATATTGCTTAATATTAATTAATATTAATTAATATTAAGCAATATTCTTGACTTTTCTTTTAAATTAGTGTCTTATAATTACCAAATGAGGTATCACATTAATTTATGGTAGATAATATAAAGAAAAATCAAGTAAAAAAATTTCGCGAAACAATACCTTTAAGTATATCTGAATTGGCGAGGAGGGCGGGCTTAACTCCGCAAACACTTTCCAAAATGGAGAAGGGCTTGTCTACCAGAAAGAATTCAGAATTGAAAGTAGCTAAAGCACTGCAGAAGCCATATGAAGAAGTATTCCCTTGAAAAGACAGCGGAATTATTTTTAAAAGATCCACTCATTTTTAAAAGGCAAGGGATTGACGCAAAATGAAGATAGGCAGATATTTGATTTTCTTTTTGTTGTTAATGGCTCTGTTAATAACTTTCGGTAACAGAGGGTTTGTTGATAATTATTTAATGAGCAAACGGCTGGCTCAGTTAAAATCGCAGACAACAGAGATAACAACAGAAAACAACGAATTGAAAAAGAAAATAATTTTATTGCGCAACGACATTAACTACATAGAAATGATAGCCCGTAATGAATTAGGTATGGTCAAAAAAGGAGATATTGTTTATCGGTGGGCAAAATGATAAAAAAAGTATGTTTAGTCAAGAATAATATGATGGTGCTTTAATGCTAAGTTTTAAAGAAATATTTTCAGGACAAAAAAGACTGGTTGGTCTAGATATCGGTTCAAGTTCTTTGAAGTTAGCCGAAATAATAAGTAACTCTAAAGGCCATTATCTTAATCGTTTCTTGGAGATTCCACTGCCTAAGGGCATAATTGTTGACGGTGTTTTAGCGGACGCCAGTGCCTTATCTTTAAAAATCAAAGAAATTTTCAAACATTCCGGTTGGGGTAAAAAAGGAATAGTAACTTCTATTGCAGGCAATTCGGTTATTATAAAAAAAGTAACATTGCAGCAAATGAATGAAACGGAATTTCGCGATTTAATCCATGATGAAGCAGGTAAGTATTTGCCATTTGATAGTATGGATGATGTTAATTATGATTTTCAGATTTTGGGTGAAAACAACTATAATCCTAATCAGATGGATATTATTATTGTAGCGGCCAAAAAAGAAGTGGTCAATAGCTATCTTGAGGCGGTTACAGCTGCTGGTCAGAATGTTGAAATTATGGATGTGGCGCCTTTTGTTCTGGAAACTCTGTACGAAGCTAATTATGAGTTTGATAATGATGAAATTGTTGTAATCATTAACATCGGAGCGAGCACCACCGGCATCAATGTCATTAAAGGCGGCATGTCAATTTTTACAAGAGATTTTGCTTTGGGCGGTAATTCAATCACTGAAAGTCTGCAAGAGAAATATAAGACAACTTTTGAAGAAGCAGAAAAAATCAAAATAGAAGGAATCCCTGATGGCGGCGAAGGAGATAGCCTGGATTTAAAAAACAGTATTCTGGAATTTGCCCAACCGATTTGCCTGGAAATTGAAAGATCCATTGATTACTTTCGTTCAACTTTTGGCGGCGAAGATATTAAGCAGATATTGCTTGCCGGTGGTTCTGCTAAAGTCTACAACTTAGCAAAACATTTATCGGAAACGCTGAATGTGAAAACTGAATTAATTAATCCGTTTTTGAAAATCGGCTACAACAAAAGAAGCATTGATATAAAAAATATAGAAAGCATTAAACCAGTTGCCGCGACTGCTATAGGTTTGGGCTTAAGGAAAATAGGCGACAAATGATTAAAGTTAATCTTTTACCCTATCGCGAGAGGGAAAAAAAGGAAAATTTTCTTCAACAAATATTTATTATTGCGGGTTCATTCATTTTCTTTATTCTTGTTCTTGTATGGCTGCAAGTTTGGGCAAGTTCATCAATTAGTAATTTAGAAAATCAGAAAAAGGAAGCGGAATCTTCACTTGCCGATTTAGATAAAAAAATTGGTAATCTGGAAAAATATAAAAATGAAAAAAAAGATCTGGAACAGAAATTAGGGGTAATTGCAACTTTAGAAGAAAACCGTTTGGCTCCAGTGAAGACGTTGGACAATCTGGCCATGCTTGTTCCGGCAAAAGATATCTGGCTTGTCAAGATAACCCAAAAGGGAAGCAATCTTAGTATTGAAGGAATTGGCAGAGACAATATAGCTGTGGCCGATTTTATGAAAAGTATTGAAAAATTTGATCCGATAAAATCAGTAGATCTAATATCTTCCAAAAAGACGGATATTTCCGGCTTTACTTTGCAGCAGTTTAATTTTTCCTGTGTTTTAAAAAAAGGATTCTAATATGGCCATAACTTTAAATGATATAAAGAAAATGCCTACTCAAGCTAAGGTGTTGGCCGTATTTCTATTAATTTTATTAATTGGTTACTTAGATTGGTTTTACTTTTTGTCTTCGGCGATAGAGAAGAAAAATTCTCTTAGTGAAGAAATTACTGTGATACAGGGGAAAATTAAAGAAAAAACAAAAATTGCAGACCAGATTAAACAATACAAAGCTGATGTCGCGACCTTGCAAGAAAATTATAAAATAGCTTTACAAAAACTTCCTGACCAGCGGGAAATTCCCAATCTTTTTCATTCTGTGGCTTTGGCAGGTAAAGATGCCGGCGTTGAGTTTTTATTATTTGAACCCAAAGCTTCCGTGCCGATAACGCTGGACAAACAGTCTCCGGCGGAATCCAAGACAGTTGCAAAACCTTCTGATCAAAAAGACCAAAAGCCGACAGATGCCTCTAAGGCTGTTGATGACAAGAAAGCGCCCGTAGCAGAAGAGCCTCTTTATGAAGAAATTCCGGTAGCGGTGTCGGTAATGGGGACTTTCCCGAACATTCTTTACTTCTTTGACAAGGTGGCTAAATTACCACGGATTGTCAACATTTCTGATATTTCCATGGGAGACAGAAAAGATGTTAAAGGAAGGGGAGAAGTTATTACTTTATTATGTACGATTAAAACATATATGTTTATTGATAAAAAAGAAAAAACAAGTGACAACAAGAGTGATAACAAGACAAAATGAAAAAAATAAACTTCATCTTTTTTAACATTATTATAATTATTTTCATTACAGCATTTTTTGCTTTTGCAGGTGAAGTAAAAAATGCTGTACCCCCGATTGCTCCTGCTTCCGTAAAAGCAACGCCTGCCGCGAAACAAACTTCCATTCAAAACCCGGCGCCGCCCGCCCCGGTTCCTGTCCCGACACCCCCCCCTTCCCCGCCGGACAATTATAGCTATAATCCATTAGGCAAGTCCGATCCTTTCCTGCCTTTTATTATGGTAGAAATGCTTGAAAAAAAGAAAGTCGAAAAAAAAGAAAAAGAAGCTGTTTTCTCCATCTTTCCATTGCAGAGAGCCGAAACGGATAAGTACAGAGTGGTGGGAATTGCCGGCGATAAAGATTACAGGGTTGCCATTGCTGAAGATGCCACAAAAAAGTTTTATCCTTTATTAAAGGGAACACGAATCGGATTACATAACGGTAAAGTGATTGAGATTTTGGGCGATCGTGTTATCGTAGAGGAATATGAAAATAAAAAAGCAAAAAAGGTAATTTTAAAACTGCGCAAAAATTAAAATGAGGTAAAATCATGAAAAAATATTTATCCAGAATATTTATTGTCTTTGTAATTATTGCTTGGATTTTTACATATATTACAGGAAAATCTTTTGCTGTTTCAGCAGAGGATAACAATAAAGCATCTGAAAACAAGACAGAGGTTTCTGTTAATGACGGGAATCTGGAAAATGTTTTATTTGTAAAATTGCCCGGTAAAGAAAGGATTCATCTTGTTGTTTCTAAACAGTCATCCGTTGATGTAAAAAGTAAAGTTAACGGCAGTTATTTGATTAAGTTGGAAGATATGCAAGTGCCGGAAAATCTATGCCGGTCCCTGGGAGAGGGGGAGTTAAACAATATTGTAAGCGTAGTTCCATCACAACAATTAATAAAAGGCAAACATTGGGTTTATTTAAATATTGCTGTTAATAAAATTGTTCCTTATTCAATAAGGCAGGAAGGGTCCAATGTTTTAATTGATTTTAATGTTTCCGGTTTGGAGGCAAAGAAAGCCAATAATTCTCCGAAAACAACTGAGCCGAGAAAAATAGTCGCGAAAGTAAGCGCCGAAACGGCGGCCAATAGTGATGATGTTAAGAAAAATGAAACAGAAAATGCGTCTGCTTATAAAGAAACCGTAAAAAAAGGTAGAGATCGAATTATCTCTCTTGATTTTCAGGACGCGGACATAAAAAGCGTTTTGCGTTTGATGGCTGAATACGGCGATATCAGCATAGTCAGCGGTGATGATGTAAAAGGGACGGTAACTCTAACCATGAAAAATGTCCCATGGGTACAAGCCCTCGATACAATATTGGACACAAATGGTTTAGCCAAAAAAGAAATGGGTAATGTTATTAGTGTGTTATCATTGAGCAGAAAAAAACAAGATGAAGCTGAAAGAAGTGCGGCTGAAAAGTCTCAAATAGATGCTGAAGAAACGCGAAAAGCAAGAGAACTGAAACATATGTCTGAAAAAGGTTTATTAAAGCAAATATTAATTGAAGCAAAAATTGTCGAGGCAAACGAAAGCTTTGTCAGAAATATTGGAGTTAACTGGGGTTTTGGAAATCAGCAGAAGGTCAGCGGCGGCACTTATGGTTTAGGCCTCACCGGCGGCAGCAATACATCTTCATCAAATTCATATTCACAAACTTATCCTTCTCAAATCGGTGTGACAACAAGTTCGGGAACAAGCTTATCTATGGCCGCTGTCAATATGCCGTCAACTGTGTCATCACCGTCCATTGGTCTGGTATTTGGCGGTGCGACGGGCTTTCTTGAAACCCAGTTGGCCGCTTTGGAAACTAACGGCAACGGGAAATTAATTTCTTCACCCAAGGTCGTGACTATGGAAGGCATCAAGGCTGTTATTAAGCAGGGTGAGGAAATCCCTTATACAACTCAGGCGTCAGGTACTTCACCGGCAACCGTTTCTTTTAAAGACGCCATGTTGAGCCTGGAAGTGACGCCGAAAATAACCGATGAAGGAAAAATTTCCATGGAAATCAAAGCAAACAATGATAGCGCCGATTATGCAAATGCGGTGCTAGGCAATCCTCCCATCAAAACAAGCGCAGTTGAATCAAAGGTTGTTATTAGTGATGGAGACACTGTCGTTATTGGTGGAGTTATGCAGTCAGACGAAGAGAAATCCGTAAGCGGCTGGCCCTTTCTTCAGAAAATCCCCGTTCTGGGATGGTTATTTAAAACAGAGGACATAAGCAACACCAAAAAACAATTATTGATTTTTGTGACACCTAAGATACTAAAAGGCAGTAGTTTTAAAGAGGCCTCGGAAAAAGCAACAAGTGAATAATTCTGTTACCTGCGCGCTTATACTTTTAACAGCGCCATGTTTTTCACATTGAAGGATGGTTATTAATTAAATGAAACTAATAGTAAGCAAAGTTCTGTTTAACTTTTTTTTCCTGGCAATATTCCTTTGTTGCTCCTGCACCTATACTCCCTGGCACAGGCAGCAATCGGAACTGTTTTTGAATAAAGGCATTTCTTATATAGAAGCGGGAAATTATAATAGTGCCTTAAAAGAGCTTCTGGAAGCTGAAAAATACTATTACGGCAATCCTAAAGTTCATTATTATTTAGGCATGTCTTATCATGGCAAAGGCCTGAAAGACAAAGCCATCGAGGAATTCAAAGAGGCGATCTTTCTGAATAAAGATTATTCCGAAGCGCATAATTATTTAGGCACATTGTACTCAGATAGAAATCTCTGGGATCAGGCGATTGAGGAATTTGACAAGGCTCTCAGTAATCCAATATATGATACGCCTTCAATCGCTCTTTATAATTCGGCATGGGCTTATTACTCCAAAAAGGATTATAAAACGGCTTTAGTGAAATATCAGGATGCGCTTAATATAGATCCCCTGACCAGATTACGGCCGCAAATCGAGAAAAACGTGGGAATTATTTATTCTGATCAGGACAACATTACGGAAGCTATACAGCATTTTAAGAAATCAACTGAATTAGATCCTTCACTTTTTGACGCTCATTTTTTATTAGGTCAAAATTATTTAAAAATTAAAGATAATAAGAATGCTAAAAAAGAATTCCAAACTGTTATTAAGTTATCGCCTGAATCTTCTTTTGGCAGAATGGCCGAAAATTATCTGAAGTCCTTGAAATAATCTGCCCGCAATATTTAATTCTTTCCATCCTTGACACGCTATATAGGCTTATGTTAGTTACCCCAAAATCAACACCTTTTTATTTAATGGGTTAGTCTTAAAATATGAAAAACAACACTTTTGAGGGAGAACGTGCCGATTTTATTGACGAATCGGAGGAACTTTTGCGGCAGAACAATCTGCTCAAAGCATTGAATCTTGCCACTGAGCGATTAAATTCTTTTCCTGTAGATACCGATGCCCATATAGTAATGTGTAACGCCCTTATTGGTATGGGAAGGCTGGATGATGTGCGTGAAGTGTTGCGGAATTTGGGGGAAATTGTTTCCGGGTTAATTCTTGTTTATGAACGGGTGGGAGATACTTATCGGGAAAAAGGTTTTCATCAGGATGCGGCTGTTTGTTACGAAAAAGTTATTTCCCTGCATCCAGGCGCCCAAAAGGCAAGAGAAGTTATCGGGAAGATGTTTCTTCTGGAACAGGAGGACAATCCTGTCCCTGAAGTTGATGTTATACATAATGAGAACATTCCCGAATCGGAATTTTTTACAATTACATTAGCCCAGTTGTATATTAAACAGGGGCATTTGCGGGACGCAGAAATAATTCTTGAAGAAGTAATAAAAAAAGAAGCTCAAAATGCGCAAGCTTTGGCCATGCTCGATAAACTCAAAACGTCATTAGTTTCACAGTCGTCAGCGAACGGGAACTTTCCTGAACTCGACAATCTGATAAAAACGCTTTCTTCCTGGCTGGAAAATATCGAAAGGTTGAAAATAAATGCTGCGGAAAAATAAAAATATGTCCGTTAGAATATCCCGCCTTCAGAAAAAATTTTCTGCCTGGAAAATTGATAGTTTGATTTTCTTTAACATGAATAACATCCGCTACTTTTCCGATTTTACCGGCAGTGACGGTGTTCTTTTAATCAGTTCGGATCAGACCGGTTTGCTTGTTGACGGCCGCTATACAACTCAGGCCGGCCTGGAAGCAACCGATATTCAAATAATAGAATATAAGAATAAGGTTGAGGGAATCGTTCAGGCAATAAAAAAATTTAAATTAAAGCGTATCGGTTTTGAAACGGATTCGATCACGCTGGAGATGTATAATCAGTTGACGGGTAGTATCCCCAAAGAGATATTTATAGATTTAACGGATGATCTGAGATTAATCAGGGCATGCAAGGATGAAACTGAAATAGATCTCCTGAAGAGGGCAGCGGAAATTTCTTCATCTGCCATTCATTCTCTTGTCAACCAAATAAAATCCGGTTATACGGAGAAAGAATTGGCATTGCAGCTGGAGATTAACGCGAGAAAATACGGCGCCGATGGAATTGCTTTTGAAGCTATTGTCGCTACAGGAAAAAATTCCTCTCTTCCCCATGCCCAACCGACCGATAGAGAAATAAAAAAGGGAGATTTAATCGTTATTGATTTTGGCGTTAAGTATAAAGGCTATTGTTCAGACGAAACTTGTACCATTGCTTTTGGGAAATTGACAGACAGGCAAAAAAATGCTTATCAGATGGTTAAAGATGCTCATGATCTGGCTTTAGCCGGTATTAAAGCGGATGTTTCCGCCGCTGATATTGATCGGCTCGCGCGAAGTGTTTTTGGTAAAAAATATGGCCGCTATTTTTCTCATGGCACAGGACATGGCGTTGGTTTGGAAATTCATGAGGCTCCTCGTTTGTCCTCAAATTCCAATGATATTTTGAGACCATGGATGGTGGTTACCGTAGAGCCGGGATTATACTTTCCGGGGCTGTGGGGCATAAGAATAGAAGATACTGTATTGGTGAAAGAAAATAGTTGCGAAAAGTTGACAAAAATGGATAAAGAACTTACCATTATAGAATAAAAGAAGAGGTTGTCCTATTATGAAAGTATTTCCGGAAGACATAATTTATAGTTGCGAGCATATATGGTTGCGGGTTGACGGATATATGGCCACAATAGGTATTACGGATTATGCTCAGGAAAGATTAGGGGATATTCTTTCTGTTGAGTTTATTGAAACTGATACTTATGTAGAACGTGACGAAACATTCGGTTCCCTCGAATCCGTCAAAGAAGTGGTGGATTTGATTTCTCCCGTTAGTGGCACGGTTGTTGTTATTAATGAAGATATCATCGAAGATGTCAGTATAATAAACCGGGATCCTTATGATACCGGCTGGCTGGTTGTTATCGAAATGGATAATTTGGAGCAATTGGAAGACCTTCTTGCCGCATCAAATTACCATGATTTTGTGACACAGGAAGAAAGCGACTGAGCCTTTTTATGGCCTGGAGATTATTGGATTTTCAATACCGCAATATTTTTGAAAACATGGCCGTAGACGAGGCGATTTTTCACGAAACCATAAAAAAAAGAAAAAATCCCACAGTCAGATTTTACAGCTCCAATCCGGCGGCAGTTTCCATCGGTTATTTTCAGGACGCGAAGAAGGAATTAAATATTGAAAAATGCCGCAGGGAAGGAATTGATATTGCAAGAAGGATAACAGGTGGGAGGGCGGTTTCCCATTTTAATGAAATAACTTATTGCGTCGTGGCGGCACAGCAGGAAAAAATATTTCCTACTGATATTTCAGGAACATATAAGATAATCAGTAAATGCATTGCCCGCGGTCTGAGTGATTTGGGAATAATAGCTGATCTGGCTGAAGGCGGCCGCGCCCAAATAAAAGATGAGATAAATTCCTGTTGCTTTGCCGTTCCTTCTAAAAATGAGCTTTTGGTTAGGGGACGCAAAATTTGTGGTAGCGCTCAGGTGAGGAGACGGGGAGGATTTTTACAACACGGTTTATTGAGTTTGACTTTTAATCCGGATAAGACGGCTGGTTTTCTGCTGCCGGTTCGCACGCCGGAGCAGTTGGAAAAATTAAGGAAATCAGTGACGGCAGTAAATGAAGAGCTTACAACTCCTGCCGATGCGCTGGAAATTTGTTCTAAATTAATAAAAGGTTTTATCGAAGAGCTGGGTATAGATTTGGTTCAAGAAACTTTAACATCAGCGGAAGAAAAACTTAAGAATGAATTGATGAAAAAATACACTGACGTGAATTGGAACATAGAACGAAAAAAATATTTTAAACAGGTTAATTGTTAAAATGGTAATTAAAGATCTGGTGACAAAAGGTATTTTTGAGCAAAGCGGCTATATCGCACCCGAGCTTAATTGCGCGATAAAGATGGATGCCAACGAAAATCCGTTCACCATTCAGGAACCTTTAAGAAAAAAACTGCTGGAAGAAATAAGCAGGGTTGATTTAAACCGTTATCCGGCCGCCGGCGCTCCCCTATTGCGCGAACGATTCGCTAAATACTACGGTGTAAATAAGAATATGATTATGATGGGCAATGGTTCCGATGAACTGATTCAAATTCTTTGTATGACGCTGAAAGGCAAAATAAAAGGTGTGCTGGTTCCCGTTCCCACTTTCTCCATGTATAAAATTATTGCGGTTAATACGGGTAATAAAGTTGCCGAAGTTCCTTTGGATAAGAATTTTGATCTCGATATTGACGCGATAACCGGCAAGATAAAGGACAATTTCCCCGCTGTGGTTTTTTTGAGTTTTCCCAACAGTCCCACCGGTAATTTTTTCAGCCGGAAAAAAATAGAAGCTATCATCAATAAAACACCGGGAGTGGTTGTTATTGATGAAGCTTATGCCAGTTTTTCAGGCGGGAGCATGCTTTCTTTAGTAAAAAAATACGATAATGTTATTTTCTTAAACACGTTGTCCAAATTGGGGATGGCCTCTATTCGCCTGGGTTTCTTAATCGGCAATAAAGATATTATCGCCCAATTAGAAAAGGTAAGATTGCCTTATAATATCAATTCGTTATCACAAATAGCCGCCAATTTTTTTCTGGACTACCAGGACGAATTCTCTAAACAAATCAAAGAGATAACCAAAAGACGTGAAGAGCTTTATCTGGGATTAAAAGAAATAGCCGGAATAAAGCCATACCCCTCCCGGGCGAATTTTATTTTTTTTAGTTGCTCTTTTGATTCCAATCGCATATATAGCAAACTCGTTGCAGAGGGTATCATTGTGAAAAATTTAAATATACCGCCGCTGATACCCAATTGCATGAGAGTTACCGTCGGAAATAAAAAAGAAAACGAAACATTTCTGAAGGCGTTAAAAAGCGTTACTCCAAAGTAAGGAGCGTGATTTAAAATTAATTGAACATTACAGGGTAGTTTACGGCAGAGAAATTATTTTGCTTTGCCGTACTGCCCTTTTTTATTTTAAAAGTTTTAAAATATAACCAACAATCATAATGAATAAAGAAAAAGAGGAGGAATTAACTTGGAAGTAAAGGTATTTGACAATGATGTGGAGAAAGCTCTGAAGATCCTGAAGAACAAACTTTCGAAAAGCGGTTTGTTTAAGGAATTGAAAGTCCGCCGTGCTTATGAAAAGCCTTCAGTAAAGCAGAAAAGAAAAACAATTGAAGCACAGCGCCGGCTGGCTAAAGTTCAAAGACGCCGCAAGTTTTAAGTTGACACGGTTATCGCGGTAATTTTTCATAGCCGTTTAGGGGGAGTATCGCCTTATGGAGGAAAAGCAATACGTAGTTGATGCGCTATCCATTAATGAATCGTGGCGGGTGTTTCGCATTATGGCTGAATTTGTCGAGGGCATTGAAACTCTCTCTCAAGTTGAGAATGCCGTCACTATTTTCGGTTCCGCCAGAATTAAGCCTGATAACATTTACTATCAGAAAACCGAAAATCTGGCCCGGCTTCTGGTTAAAAATGGATTTAATTTGATTACCGGCGGCGGACCCGGAGTTATGGAGGCGGCCAATAAAGGCGCCAGCGAAGCCGGCGGAAAATCAGTGGGATTGAATATACGCCTGCCCTTTGAACAAAAGCCAAATCCCTACGCGAATATTCATATTGATTATAAGTACTTCTTTGTCCGCAAGGTGATGTTTGTTAAATATGCCGTCGCGTATGTTATCATGCCGGGTGGCTTTGGCACGATGGATGAATTTTTTGAAGCGCTTACTTTAATTCAGACCAAGAAAATAAAGTCCTTCCCCCTGATTCTAATGGGGAGCGAATATTGGCATGGTTTAATAGAGTGGTTGAAAAATACCATGCTGCAGGAAGACAAAATTAGTCCTGCCGAT
>Ga0182027_10011223_pt1 | contig 12688 bp, 8 predicted proteins | sample 712E1DmetaG_FD_121300 | JGI IMG/M metagenome (GOLD analysis project Ga0182027, IMG submission 121300) | Permafrost microbial communities from Stordalen Mire, Sweden - 712E1D metaG (Illumina Assembly) | ecosystem: Environmental > Terrestrial > Soil > Wetlands > Permafrost | place: Sweden...
AAGGCCGCGGTCGAAGCTTACAAGCAGCAGGCCGCGCGCCAATCGGATATCGAGCGCGAAGCTGTGGACAAAGAGAAGACGGGGGTGTTCACGGGCGCGTACGCCGTTAACCCGGTCAACCATGAACGCATACCGATCTGGATCGCAGACTACGTATTGATGAGCTATGGCACGGGCGCGATCATGGCCGTCCCGGCGCACGATGAGCGCGACTTTGCATTTGCACGGAAGTACGGCCTGCCCATCATACCGGTGATCCAACCGGAGGGCAGCCCCGCAGAAGAGGCAGCCACTTTGGAAGCCGCTTATGTCGATGACGGCGTAATGATCAATTCCGGTCCGTTCAACGGGACGAAGGTCAACACCGAAAAGGGACGAAAGAATCCCGGCATCGCGGCGGTGATCGATTGGCTGGCAAAGCAGGGCCTCGGCAAAGAGTCCGTCAACTACCGCTATCGTGACTGGCTGATCTCGCGCCAGCGTTATTGGGGCGCGCCCATCCCTATGATCCATTGCGAGGTACACGGTTGGAACCCGGTTCCCGAAGACCAGCTGCCGGTGCTGCTGCCCGAAGATGTGGAGTGGAGGCCGACCGGTGAAAGCCCGCTGAAGCTGCATCCCACCTGGAAGAATACCACCTGCCCGGTTTGCGGCGAACCGGCCATCCGTGAGACGGACACGATGGATACATTCATGTGCTCATCGTGGTATCACCTGCGTTATCTAAGCCCGCATTACGATAAAGGCCCATTCGACGAGGCCGAGTACAACTACTGGATGCCCGTCGATACGTATACCGGCGGGATCGAACATGCCACCATGCACCTGCTGTACACACGCTTCTTCCATAAAGCGCTGCGTGATGCAGGCATCACTAAAGGCAACGAACCGATGCTGCAGATGCGCAACCAGGGCATGGTGCTGGGCGAAGACCATGAGAAGATGTCGAAAAGCCGCGGCAATGTGGTGGCGCCCGACGTGCTGGTGAGCAAATACGGCGCCGACACCGTGCGAGCCTACCTGATGTTCTTTGCGCGCTGGGATATGGGTGCGCCGTGGGACTCGCAAGGCATTGAAGGGACGGTGCGCTGGATGCGCCGCGTGTGGCTGCTGTTCACGGATGCCGCTGCCCTATCGGGGTCAGCGCGCCGCGCGGCGCAGGGAGTACCCCCGCCGAACACATTGAGAGATCTGCGCCGCAAAGTCCACCAGACGCTGAAGCACGTCACGCGAGACTTTGAGACCTTCGAGTTCAATACCATCGTCTCGTCGCTGATGGAACTGCTCAACGAAATGTACAAAGCGCGTGAGGCCGGTGCGGTCGGCACCTTCGAATGGAATGAAGCCACGGAGATCTACCTGAAGATGCTGGCACCCGTGTGTCCGCACATCGCCGAAGAGCTGTGGACCAACCAGCTGGGCAAACCGTATTCGATCCATCAGCAATCCTGGCCCAAAGTGGACGAGGCAGCCGCCAAGGAAGATGTGATCGAGATCCCGGTGCAGATCAACGGCAAGGTGCGCGCCCGCATCATTGTGACCGCCGAGGCGAGTGAGGACGAGATCAGGTCTGCCGCGCTGGCGAATGAAACGGTCCGGAAATATCTGGAAGGCAGGGAACCGAAGAAAGTCATTGTGGCGCAGGGACGCTTGGTGAGCGTGGTAGTGTAATTGAGTTGGTGATATAGAATAAACAAATTCCGTGAAAGTTGAAACTTTCACGGAATTTGTTTTCAGTGCTTTAATTTACACCCGATGATTATCGATCTTATCGAACGTCGCGCCAAAGACATATTCATTCCCTTTTATTATGCTGTGAGGGAAGCCAAGATCAATGGCGCTGGCCTCGTCCAAACGTTTATATTGTTCTTCGCTAAGTGCCCATTGCATTGCACCCAGGTTATCCTTCAGCTGCTTCTCGCTGCGCGCGCCCAGAATGGGGATCATACGGGCGTTGGGGTTTTGCCTCACCCAGTTGATGGCCACCTGCGACATGGGCCTGCCAACTTCCTGCGCGATCTTTTCCACTTCTTTCATCACCGCCTGGTTCTTTTCGCTGACTTTAAGTTCCTTCTGGTCAATGCGCGTGGGGTCATTGACATTTTTCAGGAACTTGCCGGTTAACAAACCGGCTTCCAACACGCCCCAGGCCAGGACGGTCATATCCCAATGGCCTGCCATGGGTATGACGGAGCGTTCCACCGCTCGGTCGAGTAGCGAATAAGGGACCTGCATGGCGATGAAGCGCGACCAGCCCATCAGGTCTGCGCGGGTGTTGGCTTCCGCCACAATGTAGTCGGGCGTGTCTGAAAAACCCGCATACAATACCTTGCCCTGCCGGATCAGGTCGTCCAGGCCGCGGGCGACTTCCTCCACGGGGGTCATGTAATCCCACATGTGCAGGTAGAACAGGTCGATATGGTCAGTCTTCAGGCGCTTCAGGCTCCTCTCGACCGACTTCATCATGTTCTTGCGGCTGTTCCCGCCGCCGTTGGGGTCGGTGTCACTGGGTTTGGTGAGCGTGTACTTGGTTGCGACTACGAAGTGGTCGCGGTCCGATTTGAGAAAGTCGCCGAGAAATTCCTCGGATGTGCCATCCGTGTAATTCACGGAGGTGTCGATAAAATTACCGCCCGCTTCCGCGAACAGGTCGAACATCTTCCTGCTTTCGGATGATGAGGCACCCCAGCCCCAGGTCTCGCCGAAGGTCATCGTTCCCAGGCAGGTTTCCGAAACGCGCAGGCCGCTGCGCCCGAGTAGTTTATATCGCATGGGTTCCTCCGGAATACAGATGATATAAAACCCGGAAAATTTACGTGTTCGGAGTTGCAATCACACCGAATATTTGTATTCCGGTGTGCAGGGTGGAAGCCCTGTGATTTTTGTCTGGTTTATAATTAAATTGGGAGAAGTCAAATGGAAAATACATTGAAGAAATACTTCGGCGAAGGCGTCTTTGGCACCGGCTGGCGGAACGCCGTCCTGTGTCTGGTGTTGGCAGGCGCCGTTTATTTCACCAACGATATCTATGACCTGCTAAACCACGGCCCGGCAGTCTTGAATTTGCGGACTCCGCTGGACGCCGCGCTTCCGGTGGTACGTCCCTTTGTCATTCCCTATGTTTCTCTAAATCCTCTGGTCTATTTTACGCTCGTTGTTTTTCTGCTTTTCAGGACAAAGATCTTTCAATCTGCCTCCCTGGCGATGATCACCGCCTTCCTCATCAGCTACCTTTTCTATTTTTTTCTGCAGACCGAGGTGATCCGTCCTGTCCTGACCGGGACGGACCTGTTTACCCGCTTGATCCAGGGCGTATATGCCACCGATAATCCCTTTAACGATTTCCCGAGCCTGCACACCTCCATCTCCACACTGCTCACCATACACTGGTTCCAGTTCAACCGCCGTGCAGGGTTCGTCGCGGCATTCTGGACGACGCTCATCGTGGCCTCCACGATATTGATCAAACAACACTACGTGGCCGACCTGGTCGCCGGGTTGCTGCTGGCATTCGGCGTTTCATCCCTCTATATCAGGTTGGTTTTGAAGAAAAAAATCTGAGCTTACCGGCTGCCGAAATCCACCGTGAAGTAACCGCCATACGTGCTCGCTGAAACATAGGCATAGCCCACGCCCATTTCTGTGGCGCTTGAATTCAGGATCGCGTCAAGGTGGGGCGGGTCGTTCTTCCACCAGTTATATGCATCCTGGGGATAGCCGCCTGCATAAATGATCTCCTCACGGAACGCTCCTGAATACCCGGCCGCCGTAACGCGGTCAGCCGGGACAGACCCGTTCGAGCCGGAATGGCTGAGCAGGCTGGAACAGGCCATGTCGATGCTGTGGCCTTGCGCTGCGGTGGTCAACTGCGCATCGATCGTGAGCGAAGATAGGCCGGCTAGTGAGCGTGCCTTGTTGATCAGGTCCGCGATGTCACCCGTATAGGAACCGCTAGCTACGTATTTACAACTTGCCGAGCCATTTGCCTTGCTGACAGGAGTGCTGGCGGAGGGTGTGCTATTTGCCCCGGGTGTGATCGTAGCGAGCGGCGAGGCAGTGGGAGCGATGACCGTCCCGACGGTGATCTTTACCCAGAAAGTCTTTTCGATGCCGATGGAGAGCGGCTGGCCGTTTGCATTCCGCAGCTCGAAATTACCTGTATAGGCACCGTCCGCTGCGGGCGCGACCAGGTCAACGGAAACGTTCACGTTGGATCTTGAAGCAATGTCCGGCACCGGTGCGGAGTCCGGCGCGCTCATGCGATCGCCGGAGACGAAGGCGATGGTGTAATTGCTCCAGGCGCAGGAACCTGTGTTCCTGAACTGCCAGGTCTTCGTAAACTTGCTACCGCTCGGCACGTTCGTCCCATCGGCGATGGTCACATCCTGGAGAAGCACTGCACTATCCTTGCAGGCGGCAGAGGTCGTTGCTGAAAGGGTAGATGAGGCGACTGTGGCTGACGTAATCGGCGTCGGGCTGGCATGGGACGTGCTTGTAGCCGGCAGGGTGGCAGTGATGAAAAGGGGAGTGGTGTTGACGGGCACCGGCGTGGAGATCGAAATGCAGGAGGTCAGGCTCAGTGTTAAGACGAACAGGATCGTGATAGAAGCTCGCATGATGTAATTCTAACAAAGAAAGGCCGGTGCAAACGCACCGGCCTTTTGTATCGTACCGTTTACGGACCGGCGAAGTCGACCGTAAAATAACCTCCCAGAGGGCTCTTCGTATAAGCTGCATAGCCGATGCCGACCTGGGTGACCTGTGCATTGAGAATGGCCTCCCGATGGATAAGGTCGCTCATCCACCAATCCATTGCGGCTTGCGGGTTGCCGCCGAACTGCGGAGGCTGGGCATAGATATTTTCACGCGAGATGGAGGCATTGTACCCGGCAGCTGTGATACGTGAGGCGGGCGTGGAACCATCCGTGCCGGTATGGCTCAAAATACCGCTGCAGGCCATGTCGGCACTGTGGAGCTGCGCGGCGCTGCCAAGTTGATCGTTGAGCGTCAGTGCGGATAGTCCATTGGTGGTACGGGCGTTGTTGATCAGGTCCAGGGTCTGGCTGACGAAACCGGCGTTCGCCTGAGTCACACAGTTGGTCGTGCCAGTGCCGCCCGAACTGGATGCGGCGTGTGGAGTACTTAACGAAGCCAAGGGAGTCGGGGAGGCATTAACGAAAACTTTTCCGACGGTGATGATGGCCCACATGGTATTGCCCGCGTCAATGGTCATGTTCTTGCCCGCCGGATCTTCGAGTTGATAAAATATTTTGTAAGTCCCATCGGAAGCAGGCGCGGCCATGTCCATGGAAATATCCAGCGTCGCGCCCGGTGCGGTGTCGCCCAGGGCGATCGAATCCTTGACGCCCAGGTGATCGCCACCTGCATAGACAGCCGAATAGCCGGAGGACCAGGGGCAGGTACCGGTATTTTTTATACGCCAGGTTTTGGTGAAGGTTTGGCGTGGGTCGAGGTGCGTATAATCCGGGATGGTTACATCATCAACAAATGTCGCCGCGTCGGTGCATGTGGACGAAGTGGCGGAAGCGTTGGGCGTGATCGTGGGGTTGGTCAATGTCGCTGTCGGTGGGGCAGCGACGGTTGGAGGCACTTCGGTGGCAGGGACTTGTGTGGGGGTTGGGGGCGTTTTCGTCCCGCAGGCCGAAAGAAAAAAGATAATTGACAAACTTACCGTTAAAGTTCTTTTCATCTCCATCTCCATTTCAGCTACCTGATAAATGAATGTATTTCAAAACCATTTTGGAACCGGACTTTTTCAGAACATCATCATCTGACCTTTGGCCTGCTCCACGGGATCGCCGGAGATCTGTTCTTCGAAGGTCGCGCGCGTCAGGATGGGTACCTCGGAGAGGCTGCGCCATGACCGGTACTTCGCCAGGCGGTAGGGCTGCATGCGCTCAGCCAGCACCGGATCGCGCTCTTCCTTATAGGCGATCAACGCCGCCCGGCCGCCGGGGATCACCAGGATGCTTTGTTCCGGCGGGTATGGGTTGTCGTCGATGGCCCGCCGGACGAGCGCCGAGGCCAGCAGATAAAACACCCGTCCCGGCTTTCCGTTATCGTCCCAGACCAGCCATTTATCCTGCTTGTGAAACCCATACTTAAGCCGCCTGCCGATTGTTTCAATGATCGCGCTCATCGATTTCAAGTCATTAATCCGGGCAGAGGCAACATCTTCTCTGCGCAGCTTCCACTTCCCATCCTCTCTTTCGGCGTATGAATTCAGCACGGCATAAATGATGCGTTTGGACGGCGTCAACAGGCCGGTGAAATGCCGGTAAAGCTCGTTCTCGATCTCGAGATAAATACAATCGGGACTCTTTTGTAAATAATTGACAATGGCCATCTCCACGCCGTCGGTTAATGAATCCACCGCAGGCGCGGACGTCAGTCCCCAGAGGCCGGTCTCGCTGCCTTCCCCGCTGGAGTGATGGATGAAACGCCCGTCTTCCCGCAAGGTTGTTTCAATAATGGAATTTGTCCTGCGTAAAGCCGCATCGAACTCCTCCTCTTTTTGTTTGAGCGCATGGCTCTCGGTCAATGCGAGCAGGGCCGCGGCATGCAGGTGCAGATAACTGGCCGGTTCGCCGCGTTCGGTCAAATGATCCTGCATGGCCTTGCTAACTTTCTCAACTTCGGGCGTCCCAGCTTCACGCTTGAGATGTTCGCCGCGTTCCCAACCAAGTTGAACAGGGTCGTGGATGGTGCGCAGTGCATATCCTTTCAAGTCGAAGCCCGCCGCGCTGGCGGCTGTCAGCGTGGAGGTCAGAAAGGCGGGCTCCACCTCGGGCAGCAAACCAAAGAAGGGTGTGCCCAGCGCCAACAATTCAAAAAGATGAGTGAATGTGGCATTCAGCGCGGTGGCGTTCCAGGCCCAATCGTAACGGCGGCGGCGCAAGGCGGGCTTATATGGTTCGACAGCTGCACTTCCCCACAGCCAGCCGGCCCACAAAGCGGACAAGGTCCAGAATGCCTGGTTCGGCCGCGGCACCGACCCGATCACCGCCGCTATCGGGATTTCCTTTTTAACTTCATGTGCCAGGTCTTTGAGCCGCCCCTCGTAAACGCAAATGCCGCCGCTCTCTGGAACCCTGTTCGGCCACGCCACACAGGGAACATTTGCCGCGGATTCCGACCAAAGCTCGAGGCCGTTTTCGAGCATCATCCACACATTGTGCTCGCGGAATTGGTTCGACGTGCTCAATTGTTTGGGCCGCGCCCTTTCGGATGGGTAACCCCATAACGTATTGCCCGCGTCACAGGCCATCAGGATCAGGCCAGTCAGGGCGCGTAAACGTTCGGGCGTCAAGTCCAGACCGTCGAGGCGGTTGATGATGGTAGTCAGTACGTATAACGGGCGAGGCAGGTAATGTTGAATGGCCTCCTCGGCATAGATGCGGTCATCGTCATCCAGTGCCGCCACGCGTTCGAAAGCCCGTGAACGGTGCAGGGAGTCCGTGGCCGCGATCTTCAGGGCGCGGTCCGTGTCCTCCGGTGTGACCGCCCGTTCACCCGCATCGCCGCACTCCTTACAGGAATAAATACGGACAAACGGCACCTGTTCGCCTTTGCGCCACAGGAAGGACTGCGCCTGTATTTCTCGTCCACAGTTTACACATTTTGTGAGATACAGCGATTGGAGATGAGATTCGAGTCGCTCTTCGCCCTTTTTCGAGACGGCCAGGTCGGCCAGCGCTGCATTGAAGTCCGATACGGCAGGCGGGTTTGCCGCCATCTCGATCAGAAAACGCGTTACCGGGTTATTGACCGTGACCAGCACCCGATATCCCGCCTGTGCCGATTCGAGGATGAGCCGCGGCGAGAATCCAAATGGGTCGAGCAGCCAGCTCCCGGTTGCGGCGTGCTGCGCGAGCCAGGTTGAAACCGTGCCCTGCTCGAGAGCAGGCAAGAAACGCGAGAGCGGGCCCGGATCAGCCGGTTTGAGTCCTGGGATATAAGGGAGACTCTCCATAAGACAAGTATACGATCATTGCTCAGACCAGTGAATCAGAAAGCGGCTTTTGCGGAATGGAGCGCAGATCGATTTCAATGGCTGAGAGCAGCAGCTGAATGCCAAGCAGGACGGAGAGTGTTGGCAGGATCACCGTACCGGTCGGTGCGGGGATACCGAGCCTGACGTATTGAATCCATTTGTAACTTCCAAAAGCCAGGCCGAAGATCAACAGCGGCAAGCCGGTGAGAAGGTAGATGGTTGCCATTGAAAAATCGTAAATGAAGTTTTTAAGTATGGCACGCCGAATAAGTGTGTTGAATAGCTTTAACGGAAACTCCAGCAAAATGCGGTGGATCAACAAACTTGAGACCTCGCCCTGATAATGCGCCGGCATCGGGACGTCCTGCACGACCGCACCGAGCATATAAAGATTGGCCAGCATGGAAATCTCAAAATAATAAGTAGGGTCGATCTGGTCGAGAGGCAGCTGCGCCAGCGTCTCGGCACGGATGGCGAGAAACCCATTGGTGGGGTCGAAAAGATTCCAATAGCCGGTTGCCACTTTGGCGAGAAAACCCAAACCCATATTGCCAACCCTGCGTATCCACGGCATCTGGCGCAGGGCGGCAAAGTCGCGGAAGCGGTTGCCTTTGGTGTAATCGGCCCGGCCCAGGATCAATGGGGTCAGCAGTTCGGGCAGGTTGTCGATGTCCATCTGCCCGTCCCCATCGATTTTGACGACCACCTGCGCGCCTAGTTCGAGAGCTTTGCGGTAACCGGAGACCATGGCGCCGCCCACACCCCGGTTCCGTTCATGGCGCAGCAGGATAAGGCGCCGGTCGCGTTTCGAGAAAGCCGCCACGAGATCACCTGTATGATCGGGCGAGGCGTCGTCCACCACGATGATATATTTAAGGTAGACCGGCAGTCCACGCAGGACAGCCTCGATCTCCCGCTCCACCCGATAGGCGGGAATGACGGCCGCGATGGAAAAACTTTTGAAATCAATGCGCTGGGCCATTTGCAGAGCTATTGTAATCTAACCTTTTCTGTAAGGCGGCGCTTTTTTGCGTTAGAATTGCACTTGTTCAACAACTTAAGGAAAAGCAGGTAAAAATGGCTTCCACCGGGGAACGGATTCTTATCGTTGAAAGCGATCCCGACATCAGTGATTTGATCGCCAGGCAGGCACTCAAGCCGCTTGGCTATGACGTATCTGTTGTGGGTGAAGCGGCTTCGGCTTTAAAGCAGGCTGTTCAAACCCAGCCTGACTTGATCATCGCCAATTTAAACCTGCCCGGATTGAGCGGCAAAGACCTGCTGACCGCCCTGGCTTCCCAAAATATCAGCGCACCGCTGGTGGTGGTCGCCGAAAAAGGCGATGAACAGAGTGTGATCCAGGCCTTTCGACTGGGCGCGGTGGATGCGCTCTTCTGGCCGGCGCGTGATGCCGAAGTGGTACGGGTGGTGGAACGCGCCCTGCAGCAGACGCGCGAAGCGCGCACACGCCAGAAACTGGGAAGGCAATTGGAGGCGACCCACCAGGAATTGGAACGCAAACTCCGTCAATTGACCACGATGCTCGCGATCGGCAAGGCGGTGATCTCCATCACCGACCAGCGCGTGCTCTTTGACCGCATCCTGGAAGGCGCGCAGCTTGTTTCTGAAGCGGATATGGGCTGGCTCATGCTACGGGACGAAAAAACCAAAACATTCATATTAACGGCGCACCGCAACCTTCCGCAGGCCTGGGCCAAGAAACTCAACCAACCCCTGGATGACGGCATCAGTGCGCTGGTAACCCTGTCTGGCGAGTCGCTCACGATTCACGGCACTCCGCTCGAAAAATTCAAGGTGGCCTCCCTGGGCAAGTCGGCAGCGGTCCTGCCGATCAAGGTCCGAAACGAGGTCATTGGACTTTTGGTTGTCGTCTGGAAGGTCGACCGTGAGATCGATAAAATCGTACTGACCCTGCTGGAGGCGGCTGCCGATTTTGCGTCCATCTCGCTCGTGAATGCACGCTTGTTCCGCGCCATCGAAGAAACGCAAGGTGCAGCCAAGTCGAGCGAACAGAACAGCAATGCCATGGTCGAATCGCTCAGAGAATCGATCCGCGAAGAAATGCGGGTATCGCTGTATCCGCTGGAAGCGCTGATCTCCGGTCAATCCGGCCCGCTGACCAAGGAACAGGAGCAGGCTTTGAAGACCATCCAGAATTCCCTGCAACGGCTCTCGCGCTCCGGGGAAAAAACCGTTCCATCTGAATCGGTGAAAGTAACCTGAGCCCCATGGCTAATCGTGAGCTAATCCTTCTGGCATTGGATGAGTCGCCGATCCTGAGTTTGATGGAGCGGGCGCTGCGGGCCGTTGGTTATGAGGTGGCGGTTGTCCATCAGCGCGATGGCATGGTAAAAGCCCTGGATGAATCCTCGCCGGCCTTATTACTGATCGGCGAGATCTTCGACAAGGAAAACGGCATTGAGATCGCCAAGGCGGAGCTCGTACGTTTTCCAACATTGCCGATCCTGTTATTTTCCGAAAAAGATACGACCGGCACGGTCAAATCGGTTTTGATGGCGGGTCTGAGCGGGTATTTGCATCCGCCCCTCAAAACCGATGATATCGTCGAGGCTGTAAAACACAGCCTGGAGCGCGCCCGTAACCTTGGTGATTGGATCCGCCGCGAGGTAAAGCAGACGACCTCTTCGCTCGAAAAGCGGGCCCAGATCTCCGAGACGGAGAGGACGCGCCTGGAATCCATCATCTCCAATATTGAAGATGGCGTCATCGTTTTGGACGACAAAAAAAATCTTGTCCTGATCAACCATAAGGCCGTGGAGGCTTTCGGCCTGGATAAAACCGATCACACAGGCCAGCCTGTCGAGGCCGTTATCCAGAACCCCGACCTGCACGCCCTGCTGGTTAAATCGGGAGATGGCGCGGTCAAATATTACGAGCTGAACTTTAACGATGGGCGAGTGTTCAATGTCCAGCATACGCCCATCCCGCAGATCGGATCGGCGATCACGATGCAGGATATTACCTATCTCAAGAACCTCGATCAAATGAAAAGCGAGTTTGTGCACACAGTTTCACACGACCTGCGTTCGCCTCTGACGGCCGTGCTGGGTTATGCCGAACTGGTGGAACGCGTCGGTCCGCTTACCGAGCAGCAGAAGGAATTTGTACATCGCATCCAGACGAGCGTCCACAGCATTACAGCCCTGATCAATGAGCTGCTCGACCTCGGGCGGCTGGATGCCGGTTTCGATACCCGCCACGAGAGCGTACAGCTGGAAAGCATTTTGCAGTACTCGCTGGGGTTGTTCGATTCGCTTGTGCAGGAAAAAAACCTGCATATCAAACAGGACATCGCAAACGGGCTACCGGTCCTGCGCGCCAACCCCATTCGCATTCGCCAGATGATCGAGAACCTGATCGGCAACGCGATTAAATACTCACCGGTCGGCGGGGAGATCGATGTCCGTGTTCAGGCCGAGGACCGTCAGATCATTTTCGAAGTGAAAGATGCTGGCCCTGGGATCCCGCTTAACGATCAGGCGCATATCTTCGACAGGTTTTTCCGCGGCAGCAATGTCTCGGAGACGAAAGGGACCGGCCTCGGGTTGGCGATCGTCAAATCCATTGTGGACAGCTACCACGGCCGCGTGTGGGTTGAATCGGTATTGGGAGAGGGCGCTAGGTTCTTTGTCGTCATGCCGGCTTCTGAACAGTAGCAGCAATAAATCGCTCTATTGGCTCTTTCGGCCGTAAGGGCAAAAGGAATTTGATCATAAAGCTGACCGCCGGACCTCCGGCGGTTCCTTGGTTTAATTGTGAAGGATGGTTTAAAAACGCCACCGCCGGGGATACCGGCGGTGGCTTTCGCCAAAGGAGGAGACGATGAGGAGCATCTTGGAGGTGTCATTGCACCGTCTCCGCGTTCATAATACACTGCCGGTGAAAATATGGGCATTATCAAATGTCATGGTTTACTGGTGATTATATTCACAAGCAAGTTGTCTAGAAAATTTTTTGAAAATTCTTATCCTTCCCTTTTTATGGGTACAACTTCCAGGGGGATGAGGTTCCTTCATTATAAGGGTGGCGTTTTGAGTCTTATGAAATGAATTAATCTATTAACTTATATGCGTGAAAAATTACACTATAATGATGATGCGGAAATTGATTTCGGTGATCATACCGTAAGGAGTAAATAAGTTGTCAGGCCATGGAACAGCGTCTAATTTCCCTGTTGGATATCAAAATGATTTCTGGAGGAGACAATTAACGACCATGGTAATCGGACCTGCTGGAATGAAATTCCGGAGCAAACCCAGTATGCAATTCTCTGTTCGTTCCGTAACCCCAGACGATATTCCCTTTCTGTGGGATATGCTCTACTTTGCGGCACGCATGTTGGAAGAGGGCGCAACATCTTCCGATGCGGCGAGACATGATCCTCATCTGAATAATTATGTTAGGGAATGGGGGCGGCGCGGCGACCGCGGCGTAATTGCTTATGATCCGCAAAGCTTACGAAAACTGGGCGCGGCCTGGATCCGCCTGTTGATAGATGACAAATCATATTACGGTTATTACGATGATGAGACCCCCGAACTGGCAATCGCCGTTTTGCCTGAAGTGATCGGGCAGGGTGTCGGTTCGGCGTTGCTGTCCCATTTGATCGGGACGGTCAGGTCTGAAGTCCCT